>SXGS01156141.1_pt1 | contig 11123 bp, 9 predicted proteins | sample 3174681 | NCBI WGS metagenome assembly SXGS01 (sample SAMN11356861, study PRJNA531348) | freshwater metagenome | isolation source: freshwater sample F1-80 | place: China: Fuxian Lake, Yuxi | collected 2017-12-25 | reverse complement strand
CGACACTTTAAGGCCGTTTGTGATCACGCGATGGACGTCAAGTACCGTGGCCGCGCCGACCGAGGGGAGTGCGGTGGCTCGGCGAGACATGTAGAAAACATGAACTTTGAGCGGCGCTTTTTTGGCTTCAGCGGCACGTTTGAGCAGCTCGCCCATGAGCTCGCCTTCGCGCATCGGAGCCAGGACCTGGGTGACTCCGGCGGCGACAAAACGGTCAACGGCATAGTCGGCGTACCGGGCCATGACCGGGCCGAGGTTAAATACCCCTTGATCGAAGTATCGGCGCAACGAATCGTTGTGTTGGGTCGTTCGTTGGGCAAGAAGGCGGATCCAGTTGAAGGATACTGGGTGGTTGTCGGTCTCGGGAGCCATCGCCTTTTCGCGGCCGAGAACCTCTGTAAAATAGCTGTCATCGTGATCGTAGTGGAAGGCGGTGATGCCGACGGACTGGGCGCCTTTGATGTCCGCGGCGTAGTTGTCGCCGATGTGGATGATTTCGTTGGGAGAAATGCCGAGTTTTTGGAGAGCGATTTTGAAAAGGCTTCCGTCGGATTTGACCGCGTTGTGCTCGTTGGAAGCCAGGCAGAGGTCGATCATCGACACCGGGAAGCCATTAGACTGTAGGACCGCCAGTAATAGTCGTGAGGGGAGATAGATGTCCGAGGTGATCACGGTCTTTAGGCCTAGGGATTGAACATAGGCTATTAGGCCGAGAACCGCAGGGTTTGGCCAGCACATTTCCACTTCGCAGTCCATCTCGTGCTCAAGGACATCGCTGGTCTCGTTTTCCGCCTGAGCCATCAACGCGTGGATCTCTTGAAGATTGACGTCCGCACGCCGAACCTGGGTCGCGTTTTGGCGCGCGAGTTGCTCCGCTGTGCGTCGAATCTGACGGTATTCTGCGGGAAGAAGATCCTGGTTCAACCGGCCACGGCTTTTGAGGCGGGCGCCGAGCAGCAAAAACAGATCGTGCGGTTTGTCCGACAACCGATGGACGATGGTGTCGAAAAAGTCGAAAGATACGGCTTTCAACTCATGTCGATGAGCTTCGATATGTTGGAGGATCGAACGAAGATGAAGATCCGTCCGCGGGTCGGTTCGGTTCGGCGTGAGCATCAGTGTTCCTTAGAAGGGCGAATTACCAGAGGTCGTGCCGCTCGAGATGGCCGGCAGCACGGAGAATTTCGGGATGATGGGGGGCGAGCAGTTGGATGCGTTGGAGCATCTCGACGGTCTCGTCGAGGTAGGAGTCGTTGTCTCCAAACTCAATCAGCCGGATCGCAATTTGCGAAATCCAGGAGGGCGCTTCTTTGGGGAGTTTCAGGAGCTCTGCCGCGCCCATCACGCGGAGTTGGTGTGCTGACCAACGCGCGCAATTTCTGCGGGTCAAGCGTTGCTTTTCCGCTGTGGCAGGGTCGGCGGCGTGGGTGATGTACCGCGGATGCACGATCTGAAACATGCGCAGAAATTGGCCGTGCCAAATCGTGCGCGTGTTGTTGTGAAAGTTGCGGTATTCAGCGGTGATCTGGTGAACGTGCTCAAATTCATAGTGGAGTGCGAGGCGGATGGTGAGGTCCCAGTCCTCATGGCCACGCAGATCGACGTCGAACAACCCCGTCTTTTCGAGGCAGGCGCGTTCGTGCACCATGACCAGCGGCGGAAAGCAGTTGTCGATCAGCAACCCTTCCCGGGTTGCCTCCTTGTGAAACACGTTTTCCCGCTCGGTTTCCTTGAACCCGGTGTCAGTGGGTAAGAAAGAGACGGACACACAATCCGAATACGCGACCTGCTTTCCGCTGGCCTGGAGCGCCCCCACGAGGGTTTCGAGGTGGTGGGGCAGGTAGAGATCGTCGTCGTCCAGGTAGGCGATGTAGCGACCCCGAGCCGCGCGTAGGGCGGTGTTTCGGGCGGCCGGCTGACCCTGATTGACATCGTGCGAGAGGTATACGATGCGAGGGTCGTTGAACTCCGCGACGGTGGCGGAGGCATCGGCGCCCGCGTCGTTGACGACGATCACTTCGAAATCCGGCATCGTCTGTGCCATCACGCCGGCGAGCGCTTCTTTGAGGAGGGCGCGGCGGTTGTAGGTGGGGACGATGATGGAGACGAGGGGGGAGGGAGCCATCTGGCCTCGGAGCGAGGTTGGGGGGGTAACTTTGGGGGGAGGGGTTGTCGAGTTGAGTCTGCCTATCGGGCCTTTTGCTGCGTGGGCGCCGGGGCGGATGTGCCTTCCGGGGAGAGAATCATTCCCTCGTACAACCGAAGGTCGGTCTCGCAATCCACCTCCCCCCAAAGGCCTTCGCATGGCACGGCGGCAATCGGCTCGGGGAGCAGCAGGCGGAGGGCCGTGGTCATGTCCATTCGGTCGCGAACTTGGGAAGGATGGGCGTCCAAGTTCTGGAACCAGCGACGCCAGCCTTCGGGTCTGAACTTCAACAAACCCATGTATTGGCCCTGGACTTCGGAAAGATGGGTAGGTTTACGCCCGATATCGGTGAGCTCATTTTTCTCGTTGAGCGCGAACGTTTCCAGATCACTGAGTGGATCTTGCGTTCGTTGGGACCAGAGTGCCACAGCGTCGGGATCATAAGCGATCGCCAGGTCGGCGTTGGACCGGATTAAACGTTCGACGGTTTCCCGGGAGTAGAAGATGTCGGAATAACTGACAATGGTCTCATCGTCTTGTACCCATTTGCGAGCTGCATCGAGGGAAGACACCATATTGGTTTCGGCCCAGCGCAGATTGTCGAACAAGCGGAGACCGCGTCCCTCCCAGGTGTCGGGAAGATAGCCCCGCACCAAGCCGATTTCGGAGACGCCGGCGGCTGTAAGCGCCGCACACTGCCAATGGAGCAGCGGGCGACCAAGGAGCTCCACCAGCCCTTTGGGGCGGTCGGCTGTAAGGTCTCCGAGGCGGGAGCCGCGTCCGGCGGCGAGAATAAGGGCCTTCATTCAATACCCCACACCGAACGAAGCCATGCGATGTCTTCGACTGCAGCACGGGGTTCGCGCTCGGGATGCCACAGAATGCCACTCCAAGGGCGCTCGGTGGAGGCGATCGCTTCGACGGTGCCGTCGTCGGAATGGGCGATGGGGCGAAGTGTTGTTGGTAACGACGCAATACCCCATCCGTGGTAGCTGTTGACCTCCCGTTCGCCGGTGCGTTCGAGGATGCCGTGGCGGGCGGAGATGTGGCCTGCAACGGGATGAAGGCTCCCCCCAGCGTGAACGACCAAGTGCTGCATCCCGCGGCAGACGCCCGCGATCGGGCCGAGAAAGGAATTCAAAAGCAGCTGTTCGACCGCATCACGCTCGGGGGCATCTCCCCCGTAGGCGCCGAGGTCGTTTCCTCCGGTCAAAAGGACGCCGTCCCATTTCGACTGATACAGGAGCATTTTGGCAGTTTCCAAGTGATTCGGCACGGGGGTGGCGAGGACGCCCACGGCTGCTAAAAACGGCCACCAACGTTGATCTAACGCATCGCGTCGCTCGGAAGTGACCGGATCGACGACCACGCGCTGACTGATCAGGATCCGCTTCATCTCAGGATCCGAATCAGCCGATTTTCGGCGTCCACTTCCAAGATCTTGGCTTTTGCATACTTGTTGAACGAGAGCTCACCTACGCCGATCGCAGCGGGGATGCCGAGCTCTCCTGCTCGGATCGCCATGTGCGAGTTTGCACCACCATATGCGGTGACGAAGCCTTTGACGTTTCGAGAGAAGATCCAATCAAACCCGGGGTCGGCGCTCGTGATCAAGACGATGCTTCCGTCGAGGGAATCGTTGCTCGGCAGTTCGACGCACGGAGCAGTCACACGTTTTAGTGTGATGACATTGGGTTCGGTTGGGGAAATTTCGAAGGAGTGGACCTGATCGGCCGACACAATCAGCGGGGGGAGCCGCAGCTGTTCGGTCCACGAAAACTCGGAACGGCCCTTGCGTACGGCCTCGCGGAGGTACGAGCCGACATCAGCGCTTTCTGTATGTAGGCGAATGAGAGTGGAAATCGGCAGGTAGGACATGTCGTCGAGGGTGAGGTCGTGTTGGTCCCCGAGATGGCCGATCCAGCTTAGCGCGTCGGAAAGCGCCTGTGTGAAAACGTATTTCGCGTATTCGCGGCCCTTGATTCCGGCTTCAATGAAGCTGAACAGTCCGAGAACATCATGCTCCAATCCGTGGTGGCGCAACAGGGCGTCTATCGCCCGTAATTGCTTGATATCAAGCGCAAAACGCTCGCGATGAGGTTCCTTCTTTGCGGCACCTGCGGAACTCCAGTCGAAATAGGAGTCGGGAGCTTCGTCGTAACGCGCGGAAAGGAGGTCGTAGGTGCCCGGCCGGAGGTGACCATAACGTTGGAGGAATTGGGCTTTTGGTAGGTGTGAAAAATCGGTGATCAGGTTTGAGCTGACGGTTTCGATACCGTTCAGAAACGCCGAACGATCCGCTTCGGACAACACGTTGCTCGCGGTCAGCGAATTCAGCAGCTGAACAGCGATAAATCCTGCTCGGGCGAGCCCGGCGAAGGGTAGGGTGCCGTATCGCTTGCAATCTTCGATCAACCAGTAGATTCGGCCGATCGGGTCCAGATTGGATTCGAGGGTCGCTCGGCGGCGATCCTCAAGATGCTCTACCTTCGCCCAATCCTGATGCCAAAGGCCATTTGGGTGGATAATTCGATTGGTGAGCGTTCGTAGTGCGTTGGCGACGGTGTCGCGTTCGTCGGCGTTGAAACCGGCTTCCGCGAGCCGGCTCAACCGTTGGGGCAAGGTGAAATCGTAGCAGGAAAACACGATTTCGAACTCGACCTTGTCATGCAAAGAGGGGTGTTGAATCAAACGGTCGATGTAGTGGTCGACCAGGCGATCCGCGAGTTCGTCGTCCAGGTTTGCAGGCACGAAGGAGTTAAAACTCACACGAACGTCGATGTACGGCAGGCCGTGAAAACTGTGAAGGAGGGGAAAACTGCGGAGATTTCGGTATCCGTAGTTGTTCCTTTGATATGCCCATATCGTGTCGGTGATCAGCTCCCGGTAGAGGGAAAGCGCTAGGGGGCGAGGTCGGACCCCGATGATTTCGGCGGGATTCCAGTCCGGCATGATCCCGAAAACGGTGCGTCGGCCACGTAAATGCGGGTGCGGATGCATGTGGCTAGCGATTTTGGCGGCAATTTGGTCAAGTACTTGACGATGTATGGAACGGGAGAACCCGGGTCGGGCAACGACGAGCGGTCGCACCTGTAAAAGAAACCATTTATCATTGGCTTTCGCGAATTCGATGTCAAGAGGGATGTCTCCGAATTTCGATTCGAGTTCGTCAAGAATGGCGTACAATTCTGAGAATAAGGGCGGTGGCGAGCTATCGCGCGAGCACACCAGGGTGCGCGAGCCGTCCGCCCCGCTGGTGACTCGATCGGTATCTCCGGCGTCGGACCAGCTGATCACGACGTAGGGCGCTCCACTGTTGGGATCACGGTTGAACAAAACGCCCGAAAGCTCAACGCCCTTGAGTTGAGGTTGAACGAGCACTTGGTCGTCATCGGCCGCATCGCCGTAGGACGCGATCACCGCCTCGATCGCTTCCGCGAGGTTAGGGCGTTGGACGCCCAACCTCGATAGGTACTTCCCCGCCATCGAGGACGTGGCCTGATCTTCTGCCTGGGCGCTGCTGCGAACCACATGCAGATCAGCGGACCAAGACTTCCGGTCGAAATCGGACAACTGTGAGGGTTGATCGCGGCGCCAGTCGCCCACAGAAGTGACCCACAGGGGGAGAACCCCCGCGTGGAGCATCTGTCCATAAAGCTTAGCGAGGGTTCCGGCTTTGGTTTCGAGCTGCCAGGTCATTTCCGTCGAGCTGCCCAGGCACGGGTTGCGTAGGTAGTCTCGATGAACGGTTGGCCCGAAAGGCGCTCCTGAATAAAGGCAAGGAACGCCTCGAATTTCTGGGGCCCCAGTTGTGCTTGAATGTCGTTGACCGAACGCCACACTCCGAGGTACTGCTCCAGCGTTTGTCGAATTTGGTGGCGGCCTTCGAGATAGAGCACCGCATCGAATTCGGCACGTTGATCTAGGCGGTCGAGCAGGCCCTCGGTGCGGCCAGAGCGGCCGGAAGAGACCCGCGAAATGTCCGGCTTGAGCACCTGAAGATGGTTTTCAATCTCGACCAAAACAGGATTGAGCTCGATCAATCGCGGATTCCAGAGGGCGACAAACCATCCCCCAGGGCGCAGGGCGCGAGCGAATTCGACAACTCCCTTGTCGAAATCCACCCAATGAAAAGAGGAAGCCATGGTCAGAATGTCGACAGAGTTATCGGATAGACCGGTGTTTTCACCGGTTCCGTCGAGCCAACGGATCGGTAGGTGCGCGGCGTCGGCCTGGCCGGTTTGCCGCATGTCGGTGTTGGGCTCGACAGCGGTGACCGAGCGGAAGCCCTCGGCGCAGAGCATTCGGGACCAAATGCCCGTGCCGGCGCCGACATCGGCCACGTCAAGGTCCCTTGCCGGCGGGCCCGGGAGTCGCGCGATGGTGGAGGAGACCGTCGCCGAATATCCTGGTCGGAACTTCGAGTAGTCCTGAGCTAAGCCGGAAAAGTCGCCAGGCTTCATAATAGTCCCCGTTCGTGTAGGCCGGTGAGAATCAGCGCCGCTGCGCTCTCTGGCGAAGTATCACCAAAATGGTCGATTACCAGGTCTGGGTGTTCGGGATTTTCGACGGGAACGTGCACTCCGGCCATTTGGTGGTCATTCGCGTACAAACCTTTGGAATCGCGCCGGCGCAATTCGTCGAGCGGGGCTCGCAACCACACTTCGAAATAGCCGGGGATGTTCTCGCGGTTCCAGCGGTGTATGTCGTGAAACAACGAGATCGTAGCGATTACAATGGCCGTGCGTTGGGTGGCCAACTCCCGGCAGAGGCGGCTGTAGGCAAACGCGCGCTCTCGGCGAGAGTCCGCGTCGTAAGCCTGCACCCCGCCGAAGATCTCTCTCAGAATGTCTCCGTCGAGAGACACGGTGTGTTGAAATGGGTTCATTTCGGCGACGACGTGTTGTGCGACGGTGGTTTTTCCAACCCCCGAGAGGCCAGTTATCCATACCACAGGAGTAGGTTTTTGCTCGCTCATCGGTAACCTCAGTCTGCGTAGAGATGCCGAAGAAAGGGCTCTTCCATGGACGCGAGCCATCGGCGTGAAATGGCGGTCACCTCGTTGAGGCGTTGTATGGTTTCCGGCCGGAGTTCGCGTTTGTGTCGGCCTGGCGTCGGGGAAGCTTTTTGTGTGCGGGTCAGCGAGGAACTTGTGAGTTGATCCTTGAGTTTTATGTCTTCGGTACGCAATATTTCGGAAAGGACTTCTGGGGGCGGGGTGACTTCCAAGAATGCTGTGAGGCGGGACACGAAATGCGGGAAATCCTCACATAGGAGTGCATAACTTAGGAACGCCACTTGGTGTGGGGGTGTGCTTTCGCAGAGTCGCATGAGGACCCGGATGTTGGCGTCGACGTCGCCGATATGCTCCAGAGCCCAAGCGTCAACCCCTTTGGCGGCGGCAATGGTGCCGTATTGCTTGCTCTGCTCATACACCTCAGCACTGCAGGATTGTCGCGCCATCTCAAGGTGCATAGGGTCTTGGATAAGATAAAAGAGGGAAATGACGACATCGCGGGGGTCGCGAAATACGACGATGGTGTTGAATTCGGAGAGATCGGTTCGATTGTTGTTTAATGTCGCGGAGAGACCTTGCGAAGTGAACCAATAGTAGATTTGTCCTTCGGGCTGAAACGTAAGGCCGGGTACGCCGTCATGCGTCGGTTGACCTAGACCGTATAGTTGGTATTCTGGACTTCCGAAGGCGTAGGCTCCCTCTACACAACGGGGTATTATGCGCGAAACCGCATTGCTGCCTGACGCGGGTGGCAACATCAGCATGACGCTGGGGCGAGCGCGTTGGTGGACAGGCTCAAAGAGTGGTGGAAAGCGAGTTGGAGCACCTTGCGCCGGTTCTTGTGCGTAGGGCTTCGAAATCCGGACGAACCGCGAAATGGCGTCCACCTTGGTGGTGATATCCACTAGGCGCGCAAACAATCGCTCGCGGGCTGGCGCTTCTGCAAGGAGGGCAGCCACTTCTGGACTGATCCAGCTGGGGTCGTCGAAAGACATGGGGGTAGAGATGATCACATCGGCGAGGAGGTGAGTCAAGTCGGGGTCGTATGGGGCCCTTTGCAGAGCGGAGCGAATGGTTGACAGCGCTTTGCCGACCTCTCCGCAGCTGGCGCATGCGGCGACGAGATTGTGAAAGGCATTTAAGCCATTCTTTTCGAGCCCGGTTGCCAATTGAAATGCCTGAAAGGCGGCGTCGGGATTGCCAGCCTCAAGAAGCAAGCATCCGAGATCGTTGTAGGCCTCCCACAGTGTCGTCCCCTTGGTGGCCAAGCCGAAGAGCGCCTCAAATGCTTCTTCTTTCCGATTATCGGCGAGGTGACGTTCAGCGCTGCGATACACGTGAATGTCGCCTTCGCTCGGTTGGCTGGTGGCGCGGAAGAGGGGTTCGGAAATCGGGTTTGGACGGGACCCGAGCCGTTGCGCAAGTTCCACCGTCTGTCGGATGGCGACCTCCAACTCCGCCAATCGGTGCTGAAGTACATCATTCGCATTCATTGGGTGGCTCCAATTCTGCCTTGCGGGGGGGGGGCCGGCAATGGCGCTTGACGTTTGGTGCATTTGTGAAAGGAGTTGGACGAGGCGGTCATTCGGGCGCAGAGTGCGGCAGTGGGTAACTTCGGACAGGGGGATTGTCGAGCACAAGCCGGGTTGTTAACGCCGGTTCGCTACTGTTTTGGGGTGGTCGATGTGGGCGCGAGGTGCTTTCCGTGGGGCAATGTTGTATGGGAAGCGAACCGACATGGAGCGTCAGTGCTCAAGACCCGAACTGTTCTAGTTACCGGCGGCGCAGGCTATGTGGGCGCTGTCCTTGTTCCAAAACTCCTTGGCGAGGGGCATTCCGTTCGCGTGCTGGATTTGTTTCTGTATAGGGACGATGTTTTCGACGCGGTCAAGAGCGACCCTCGGTTGACGTTGGTCAAGGGGGACATTCGTTCACGACCAACGGTTGACTCTGCAATGACGGGGTGCGATACCGTTCTTCATTTGGCCTGCATCTCCAATGATCCGAGCTTTGAGCTTAATCCTGACCTGGGTAGGTCGATCAATTACGACGCTTTCCATGTACTGGTCGATTCTGCAAAGGCACACGGTGTTTCTCGGTTCATCTATGCATCTTCGTCGAGTGTGTACGGAGTAAAGCCGGAAGCGAACGTTACCGAGGACCTGTCGTTGGAGCCACTGACGGACTACTCGAAATACAAAGCGCTCTGCGAGGAAGTCCTTACAGCGGCCCGAGAACCTGGCTTTACTACGTTGATTATTCGTCCTGCGACGGTGTGTGGGTATTCCCCGCGATTGCGGCTGGATTTGTCTGTCAACATTCTTACGCATCATGCCGTGGAGAAGGGAAAGATCACGGTGTTCGGGGGTGCACAGAAGCGTCCGAACATTCATATTCAAGATATGACCGATCTGTACGTGAAAACGCTGCAATGGTCGGACGCCGAAATTGACGGTAAGATCTACAATGTGGGCTACGAAAATCATACTTTGGATGAGATTGCAGACATGGTGCGCGAGGTAGTCGGTGAACACGTGGAGATTGCACACTCCCCAAGCAACGACATGCGTTCGTACCATATCTCGTCGGAAAAGATTCGTCGCGAGTTGGGTTTTTCGCCGCGACACACCATCCGAGATGCGGTGGTGGAGTTGTTTGCAGCGTTCAAAGATGGGCGAATCTCAAACACGACAGACCCGAAATACTACAACATTCGAACGATGCAGGACGTCGGTCTTAAGTAGTACAGGTAGGCGGATCTTTTGCTTCGGGGTGCTGTGATGGGCGACGTCGAATTGGTTGAAGAGATGACGGCGGCCGCACGCCGAATCCGAGGAAGAATAGTCCAAATGTCGCACGATGCCGAGACCCCTCATTTGGGGTCTTCTTTGTCGTGTGTGGACATGGTGGTGGCCGCCTATTGGGGAGCGTTGCAAATCGATCCCAAGGCGGCGGATTCTCCCGATCGCGATCGCTTTATTTTAAGCAAAGGCCACGCTGCGACGACGCTCTATGCAGCACTTGCGGAGCGCGGTTTCTTTCCTTCGGAGCTCCTGGACACCTACGCACATCCAGGAAGCGTCCTAGCGGAGCATCCTAGCCCAAAGTGTGTTCCGGGTGTTGAGGTGGCCACAGGATCGCTTGGACATGGCCTATCGCTCGGGCTGGGCATGGCTCTGGCTGCGCGACTGCAACGACGCTCCTATCGGGTGTTTGCGCTCCTGAGCGACGGCGAATGCAATGAGGGCTCGGTGTGGGAGGCCGCCATGTTTGCAGCGGCCAAGAGGCTTTCGAATGTGGTGGTCATGATCGACTACAACAAATGGCAAGCCACCGGTCGAAGCAATGAAATCATGGCGTTGGCGCCTTTGCGGGAGAAATGGCAGGCTTTTGGTTGGGAGGCGCACGAAATCGACGGCCACGATCTCGGGAGTTTGCTTGGCTTGCTGAGAAAGGTCCCGAGTGAGAGTGGACGTCCGCTGGCGATCATTTGCAATACAGTAAAGGGAAAAGGGGTGTCGTTTATGGAAGACGACAACAATTGGCATTACCGCATTCCCAACGCCGCTGAAGTGCAAGCTGCACGGAAGGAGCTCGGTTTATGAGAAACGCATTTGCAGCCGAACTCACGAAAATGGCGGATGAAGATCCTCGCATCGTTTTGTTGTCCGGTGACATCGGAAATAAGCTGTTTGACGACTTTCAACGTCATCACCCCGCTCGGTTTATCAACTGCGGTGTGGCCGAAGCCAACATGATCAGTGTTGCGGCCGGGCTTGCGTTGAGTGGGATGCGGCCGATTACCTACACGATCACTCCGTTTACGACCACGAGGGTCTTGGAGCAGATTCGCGTGGACGTGTGTTATCACAATGTGCCGGTGGTGGTGGTGGGGGTTGGCGCTGGCCTCTCCTATGCAGCGAATGGTGCGACTCATCACTCCTGCGAGGATATCGCCAT
>SXGS01116342.1_pt1 | contig 11126 bp, 10 predicted proteins | sample 3174681 | NCBI WGS metagenome assembly SXGS01 (sample SAMN11356861, study PRJNA531348) | freshwater metagenome | isolation source: freshwater sample F1-80 | place: China: Fuxian Lake, Yuxi | collected 2017-12-25 | reverse complement strand
TGCGCCGCACCGGGGCTGGCGGCGTGCGCATCGGCTGCGAACAGCCAGAGGGCGGCCAGCAGGAGGCTGACGAGAGAAGCGATGCGATTGCGGCCGAGGTTTTTCATAAGGGCAATGGCGGTTACTTAAGTTATTCAATACCCACGCTAGCTTCAGCGTATCGGCCACCCTCTCGAAGTCAATCCAAGATTTCCTGTAGGCAGGACAATAAAGCCCCATTTACAACGGTTTTACAAACCGGGGTTTGGCCCTTAATCTGGCCACTATGCGAACAACCCCGCCGGATTCGCCTCGCACGGCAGATTCTTCCCGCCCTCAAACGCCTTTCCCAGCTCCCGCCCGTTCCAACGCCGCAGCCTGTAAAGTGTGGCGAAAGTAAAATCCGGCACCGCGCCGCCCTGCCCTCCCACGAGTTCGCCGCCGCGCCGCACGTTGTCCATCATCCACGCCGGGCACGTGAGGTGATACGGGTTGCGCTGCACCTCGCCGACATGGAAGGTCAGCGCCGTGATGAGGTCCGCGAGGTCGTGCGTGCTGATTTCGACCATCAGGTTCGGCGACGCCATCGCGCCCCAGAACTCCGTCTCGACTGCTGTGGTGCAAAAATCCGCCGGCAGCGAGTGCAGCGCGTCCATCACGAGATGATGTGTGCCGATGTGGGAACTGTTCCAGTCAGAGTCGTGGGGAAAGAGAATCACCTTGGGCCGATGCTTCGCCAGAATGTCCGCGATGACCTTAACGGACGCGGCCCAATGAGCTGGGTCCTTCTCCTGCGTGGCGACGTTCACTTTCTCCAAGCCGCCCGGCACGGTCTGCACCAGCCCGAAGCCGATGCAGTCGCAGCAGGCCTGAAGTTCCTCCCAGCGCCCCGCCTGCCGCACCTTGTTGCTGCCCTGGGTGACGGCGACGTTGATGACATTCCACTTCGCCTCGCGCAGCAGCCGCAGCGCCAGCCCGCCGATGATGACCTCGTCATCCGGGTGCGGCGAAAAGATTAGCGCGACTGGCGCATCCGCCGGAACCTCCGGCCGAGGGCAGCGCGGAAATCCACCGAGCGGCCAGGCTTTGCCCTCCTTCGCGAAGCGCGCGTATTCGGAGACGAAATGCAGATAAGGATTCATGTCGTGCCGGGATTTAAGCGCGCGCCCTGCCAGCGTCGCAATCTCGGAGATGGCTCGTGCCGTAGATTTGCAATCGCCGCCGGTGAAAATCTCGCGCATCAGACTGCGATTACAAATCGCCGGCACGGGTTCTGCCCGGCTTTCTCCTTGCCGCATCTCTCCCGCTCCGAACACTTCCGCCATGACCTCGCGCCGCACGTTCCTCGCCTCCGCCACCGCGTCCGCCGCGCTCGCCGGCTGCGCCACGCTCCGCGCCGATTGCGACCTGCTCATCCGCAACGGCAAGCTTTACGACGGCAGCGGCGGCGCGCCGTTCACCGGCGACATCGCGGTGCGCGGCGGCCAAATCGTCGGCGTCGGCAGCGTGACGGGCGTCACCGCGCGGCACACGGTGGATGCGCGCGGCCTCACCGTTGCACCGGGCTTCATCAACATGTTGAGCTGGGCCACCGAGTCGCTCATCCAAGATGGCCGTTCGCAGAGTGAGATTCGGCAAGGCGTCACGCTCGAAGTCATGGGCGAAGGCTGGTCCATGGGGCCGTTGAACCCGGCGATGAAGGCGGGCAACCTGAAAGATCAAGGCGACATCAAGTATCCCGTCGAATGGACCACGCTCGACGAATACCTGCGCTTCCTCGTGCGGCGGAAGATTTCCTGCAACGTCGCGTCCTTCATCGGCCCCGAGACCGTCCGCATCCACGAGCTGGGCTACGAAGACCGCGCGCCCGACGCCGCCGAGCTGACGCGGATGCAGGCGCTCGTGCGTGACGCCATGCGCGACGGCGCGCTGGGCGTGGCGTCATCGCTCATCTACGCGCCCGGCTTCTACGCGAAGACTGCCGAGCTCATCGCGCTCTGCAAGGTCGCGGCGGAATACGACGGCCTCTACATCTCGCACCTGCGCAGCGAGGGCAACCATTTCGTCGAGGCGCTGGACGAGCTGCTCACTATCGCGCGCGAGGCGAAGATCCGCGCCGAGGTCTATCACCTCAAGGCCCCGGTCAGGCGAACTGGCCCAAGCTCGACACGGTCATCGCGAAGATTGAAGCCGCGCGCGCCAGCGGCCTTTCCATCACGGCGGACATGCATACCTACACCGCCGGCCAGACCGGCCTCGACGCCGCGATGCCGCCGTGGGTGCAGGAGGGCGGCTACCCCGAGTGGGCCAAGCGCCTCCAAGACCCCGCCATCCGCGAGGGCGTGCGCCGCGAGATGTCCACGCCCACGGACAAATGGGAAAACCTCTACCTCGCCGCCGGCAGCGCGGACCGCGTCATCCTCGTGGGCTTCAAGAACGACAAGCTCAAGCCGCTCACCGGCAAGACGCTCGCCGAGGTTTCCAAGCTGCGCGGCCAGTCGCCGGAGGAAACCGCGATGGACCTCGTCGTCGAGGACGGCAGCCGTGTGGGCGCGGTGTATTTCCTGATGAGCGAGGAGAACGTGCGGAAGCAAATCAAGCTGCCGTGGGTGAGCTTTTGCAGTGACTCGCCGTCGCTCGCGCCCGAGGGCGTCTTCCTCAAGTCCAGCACGCACGCTCGCGCCTACGGGAGCTTCGCCCGCCTGCTGGGCCGCTACGTGCGCGATGAGAAGCTCATCCCGCTCGCGGACGCCATCCGCCGACTGACGAGTTTCCCGGCGGAGAACCTCCGCCTCAAGCAGCGCGGCTGGTTGCGCCCCGGTTACTTCGCCGACGTAGTCGCCTTCGACCCCGCGCGCGTGCAGGACCCCGCGACCTTCGAGAAGCCGCACCAGTATTCCACCGGCGTCGTCCACGTCTGGGTCAACGGCCAGCAAGTCCTGCTTGATGGCGAGCACACCGGTGCGAAGCCGGGGCAGGTTGTGCGTGGGCCGGGGTGGAAGAGAAAATAACAGCCAGTCCACTCTTGCCAAAGACAGGGTCGCTCGGCAATTTACGCCCCGATTTGCGCGGTTAGCTCAGTGGTAGAGCATTACCTTGACACGGTAGGGGTCGCAGGTTCGAACCCTGCACCGCGCACCATCCGCCCCGCCGCCCCCGCCGCCATCAGTCCGAATTGTGGCGAATCTCCTTTGGGGCCGGTTCAAGCTCTGATAGGCTCTGCGGCCTGATGCCTACTCAGAAAGCAGACAAGTCTATCGTGCCCGAACTGGAAACCGGCCAAATCTGGGAGATGGCGAACTCCAATCTCCGCATCGGCCTGATCGGCAAGACGCTGGTCCACTACAAGCATTACAAGGGCACGTGCCCGCGCGCCTCCGTGTCGCTCACTGGCAAGGCCGCGCTGAAGGAATACCTCGTGAAGCACAAGGCCGTGCTCTCCAAGGAAAGGGTCGTCTCCTCCAAGACCGCCACCGGGCGGCGCTCTCCGGTCAGTGCTTGAGCAGCGCCTCGACGCGCTGGTTAAACTTCTCCTGCAACTGCGTCTGCACTTCGTTGTTCTTCTTCGCCTCGAACGCCGCGGCGGCTGTCTCGAACGCGCCACCGGGTTTGATCAAGGCCTTGACCTCTTCCGCGTAGGCCGCTGACAGGACGGCATCGAGGGTCTTGCCGTCTTTGGAAACTTGCGTGGTGAGCTGTGCGCGCTGACGCAAGGTCAGTCTGGCCGTCGCTTGAAAGGATTTTCCCTGACCAGCATCGAAGCGCACGCGGGCGCTGCCGGCCCCGGGAATCTCCTGCCACGCCGATTCCGCCCTCTTCAACTGCGCCGCATCCAGACCGAACGCCTGCAACACACCGCGCGCCATGAGCTGATCGCCAGCCGGGGCCATGTGGACACCGTCGACGGAGGTCAACTGTCGCCCGGGCTTGCCGGTGGTGTTCGGGTGCGCCTTGAGCGCGGTGGCGAACTGCGTGTAGAGGTCCGCCAGCGGAGCCTTGCGTTCCTTCGCGAGAGCGCGGAGGAAGTCGTTGTAAGTCTCCAGCTTCTTGTTGTTGTCGCCGTCCAACTCCTCGGAGATGACGGTGGCGGTGAGGACGACGACCTTCGTGCCGGCCGTGGCGCATTGATCCAGAATGGCAGTGATGTTGGTCTTGTATTGGTCGAGTGGGATGCCTCGTGCGCCGTGCCAGACATCGTTGACGCCGCAGCTCAGGGTCATCCAGTCGGGTTTCTTGTCGAGCGCGTCTTTCTGGAGTCGTGCCAGCATTTGGTCGGACTTGTGGCCGCTGATGCCGGCGGGGACGGGCGTGACTTTGACGCCGTTGGCTTCGAGTCCGGCAACGATCAGTCGCACGTAACCGCCCGGGCTGCCCCAGCCGCCAGCGGTGATCGAGTCGCCCATGAAGGCGACCTTCTGCCCGTCCTTGACGAGGATCTCCGCCTGCGAGGGAAGCACACTTCCGCCCAGCAGCGCGGCACCGGCCAGAGCGGCGAGAAGGGTGCGTGAGAATGAAGTCGAAGAACGGGAGCAGTCAGTTTTCATCCGCGGGATTACCGCCGCTCCTCGAAGCGGATGCAAGCCAAAGCCTCGCCGCTTCTCCGTCCCGCATCACTGCCCCAACGCCCGCTGATACACGCGCGTGTATTCCTCAGTCGTGCGGCTCCACGAGAAGTCCGCCGTCATCGCGTTCTTGCGCATGTGCGTGAGCAACTCCGGCGTCCGGTAGAGCACAAGCGCTTTGCGGATGGCCCCGGTGAGCGCACGCGATGTGAACTCTGTGAACTTTATCCCGTCTGCCCGATCCGCGTCCTCCGTCAGGTCCACCACCGAGTCATCCAAGCCGCCCGTGCGTCGCACGATGGGAATCGCGCCGTAGCGCAGCGAATACATCTGGTTCAGCCCGCACGGCTCGAAGCGCGAGGGCATCAGGAAGAAGTCGCAGCCCGCCTCGATACGATGAGATAGCGCGTGGTCGTAACCGATGCGCGCAACAACCTTCGTCGGGTGACGCCGCGCGAGGTTCTGATAGCCACGTTGCAACGCCGGATCTCCGCTTCCCAGCAGGACGAACTGCATCTCCTTCGCCAGCATCTCCTCCAGCCCCGCGAGCAGAATATCCATGCCCTTCTGATCCGCCAGCCGCGTCACCGTGGCAAACAGCGGCACCCCCGCGCGCAACGGCAGCCCCAGCTCCCGTTGCAAGTCATGCTTCGTCGCCGCCTTGCCCGCCATCTTCCGGAAGGAATACGGGTGACGCAGATGGATGTTCCGGTGCGTGCTCCACTCGTCGTAGTCCACCCCGTTGAGGATGCCCACCAGACTCTCCTGCCGCGCGCGCAGCCGGTCATCAAGCGCACAGCCGTAGGCCTCCGTGCAAATCTCCCGGGCATAACGAGGGCTGACCGTCGTGAGGAAATCCGCATACACGATGGCTGCCTTCAGACAATTCACGTCCCCGTAGAACTCCAGTCCCGCCATCGTGAAGTAGTCCGGCGGCAAGTTGGTCAGCGCAAACGCACTCTTCGGGAACTGCCCTTGGTAGGCGAGATTGTGGATGGTCAATACCGTTTTCGGCGGCGTCCAGCCCGTGCGATGCCCCTCCCACCGTAGCAAGGCCGGCACCAGCCCCGCCTGCCAATCATGCACATGGACAATGTCCGGCGCGCCGCCCGGTAGCAGCCGCGCGATCTGCGCCACGGCCTTTGCGAAGAACACGAACCGCGCCGGGTTGTCCGGGTAGTCCGTGTTGTTTTCCCCATACAAGCCGAGCCGGTCGAAGTAACCCGGCTGATCCAGGAAATACACTTTCAGCCGCGGCCCCAAGCGCAATTCGGAGACACCCGCCTGCATGCGTCCATCGCCCAGCGGCACGTCCACATGAAGATCCGTCGGACGCAGCTCCGTGAACCGCCCACGGATGCCGCGACTCAGGGGCGTGACGATGACCACATCGTGTCCCGCCGCCGCGAGCGACTTGCCCAGCGCGCCGACCATGTCCGCGAGTCCGCCGGTCTTGGAGAACGGATGGACTTCGCTGCTGGCGAGCAAAACCTTCATGAAATGCAGAATGCGGAATGCGGAATACGGAATGCGGCACAAGCGCGGTCCGGGTGCGCCCAACGCCAAGGCGGCAACGAGATCCTATGGCGAGTCCCCTCGCCCCCATCGGGGGCGAGGGAGAAGAGGCGCGTCGCGGCGCACCGATTCCCCATTCGCAACTCGCCATTCGCCATTCTCTTCACGCGGTGATTTTCTCCGCGCCACGCAAGTAGGGCCGCAGCGGCCCCGGTATCGCCAAGCTGCCGTCCGCCTGCTGATACGTCTCAATGAGCGCAACGAACAGCCGCGCCAGCGCGGTGCCGCTGCCGTTGAGCAGGTGCGGGAACTGGTTCACGCCCTTCTCATCCTTGTAGCGGAGGTTCATGCGGCGGGCTTGGTATTCGTCCGTGTTCGAGCAACTCGACACTTCGAGGTAGCTCCCCTGCCCCGGCGCCCAGACCTCGATGTCGTAGGTCTTCGCGCTGGCGAAGCCCATGTCGCCCGTGCAGAGCAGGACGATGCGGTAGTGGAGGCCGAGCAGTTGCAGCACCTTCTCCGCGTTCGCCAGCATCTTCTCCAACTCGTCGTAGCCGTGCTCGGGCTTCACGATTTTCACCAGCTCCACCTTGTCGAACTGATGCACGCGAATCATCCCGCGCGTGCCGACACCCGCCGCGCCGGCCTCCGCGCGGAAGCACGGGCTGTAGGCGCAGTAGTAAATCGGGAGCTGCGTGTGCGGCAGGATTTCTTCGCGATGGATGTTCGCGACCGGGGCTTCGGCGGTGGGGAGCAAGTAGAGCTTGCCCAAGGTGCTTTCATCCAAGCCTTCGCGCACCGCGTAAGCCTGGTCCTCGAACTTCGGAAACTGTCCCACGCCCACCATGCAGTCGCGGCTGATGATGTGCGGCGGCGCGACTTCCGTGTAGCCGTGCTGGGTGGTGTGCAGGTCGAGGAGGAACTGGATGAGCGCCCGCTCCAGCCGCGCGCCCCAGTTGGTGTAGAGCAGGAAGCCGCTGCCAGAGAGCTTCGCCCCGCGCTCGAAGTCCACGAGCTTGAGCGACGCGCAGAGGTCCACGTGGGACTTGGGAGTGAAGGCGAATTCCGGCTTCGCGCCCCAGTGCTTTACCTCGGGGTTGTCGGCGGCGGAAGTGCCCAGCGGCACGCTGGCGTGCGGCGGGTTCGGCAGGCGGATGAGAATGGCATCGCGCGCGGCCTCGGCCTCGGCGGCGGTCTTGTCGAGTGCAGCAATCTGGTCGCCGAGCGTGCGGGTCTCGGCCTTCTTGGCCTCGGCCTCGGTGAGCTTCTTCTGGCCCATGAGCGCGCCGATCTCCTTGGAGACCTTGTTGCGCAGCGCCTTCAAGTCCTCGACTTGTTTGAGCGCGTGACGGCGCTGCTCGTCGAGCTTGAGCACTTCGTCAATCTTCGCGTCGTCCCCGCCGTTGCGCGCCGCGAGCCGTTGCTTCACCAGCTCGGGCTGCTCCCGAATCCATTTGATGTCAATCACGCGGGAGGTTGTAAGGAAGTGACAGCGGAGCGGCAAGGCGCGATTCGGAAGCTCCGAGGTATTCAGTTTTCGGTTGGTAACGGACGTCGTGCCCCACCAAACGCTGAAATCTGAATACTTTCCCCTCGACCCCTCCATCTGCCGCGCCAACACTCCGCGCCGCCTGATGAACCCGGTCCACTTGGCCCTGCTGCTTCTGTTCAACGTCTTCTGGGCCGTCTCGCTCTCGGCGATTCAGGCACTCAAGCCGCACCTGGACTACGGCGGCATCGCCACGATGCGCTTCGGCGGCGCGGCGGTGAGCCTGGGGCTCGTGTGGCCGTGGCTGCCGGGTGCCACGCCGCGCGGCAGGGACTTCTGGATCAGCTCGTTCATGGGCGTGATCGTCTTCACCGTCGGCCACCGGCTGCAAGTGAGCGGCAACCTCCTCGGGTCCGCCGGCAACTGCGCCGTGCTCATGGCCGTGGAGCCACTCCTGACCGCCGTGGCCGCCGCGATCTTCCTCCGCGAACACATCGCGCCGCAACGTTGGGTGGGCTTCAGCCTCGGCATCGTCGGCGTCGCGTTGCTCAACCGCGTGTGGGCTTCCGATTTCAAGTGGGCCGGACTGGCGGCGAGCGCGGTGTTCATCGCCTCGTTTCTCAGCGAAGCCGCCTACTCCATCATGGGCAAGCCGCTCCTCGACCGCGTCGGGCCGATGAAGATCCTCGCCGTCTCGCTGGTCGCCGGCACGCTGGCGAACCTTGCCATTGACGGTCCCACGACCCTTGCCGCCGCCGTTAAGATGCCCGCCAGCGCGTGGGCGTGGGTTGCCTTCCTCTCGATCATCTGCACCAGCCTCGGCTACGGCCTGTGGCTAGTGGTCATCCGCGAGACGGACGTGAACGTCACCGCCATGACCATCCTGATGCAGCCTGTCGCCGGCGTCCCCGTCGCCGTGCTCTGGCTCGGCGAGCCGCTGCACGCCGGCCACCTCTGGGGCAGCCTCGCCATTGTGGTGGGCCTGGGCATCGGCCTGTATGCGAAGCCGCGCGCCCCGTAGCGGCGGTCTGTGACCGCCGTCCCGCAACCGCCGTTCGCCCAACTCGGCGCTCATAGAGCGCCGCTACAGGTGCTGGTTCGCAACCCGAAGTTTGCGACTACGGTGGCGGCACGAGTCACATCATTTTGGTTCGTCATCTCGCGCGCGATTCGCTAAACCATCCGCGTTGCAACCGGCTGAAACCAAACTTGCCGCCCCCACGGCCCTCGCCGTCGAGTGCCAGCATCTCACGCGTCGCTTCGGCAAGATCGAGGCGCTGGCGGGCGTGAGCCTCAACGTGCGTCGTGGCGAGTTCCTCTCGCTGCTCGGCCCGTCTGGCTGCGGCAAAACCACGCTCCTGCGCATCATCGCGGGCCTGGATCTGCCGGACAGCGGCGGCTTGCGCATCGCGGGCGTCGAGTCGCTGCGGCTGCCGGCGTGGAAGCGGCCGGTCAACACCGTCTTCCAGTCCTATGCGCTCTTCCCGCACCTGAGCGTCTCCGAGAACATCGCGTTCGGCCTGCGCATGAAGCGGCTGGCGTCGCATGACATCATTCGTCGCACGACCTCGGTGATGGAGCTGACGCAAATCCTGCCGCTCGCGGGCCGGCATCCGAACGAGCTTTCCGGCGGACAAAAGCAGCGCGTCGCCCTCGCCCGCGCAATCGTGAACGAGCCGGAAGTTCTCCTGCTGGACGAGCCGCTCGGCGCGCTAGACCTCAAGCTGCGCAAGGAGCTTCAGCTCGAACTCCACCATCTCCAGCAGCGCCTCGGCATGACGTTCATCCATGTCACGCACGACCAGGACGAGGCGATGACCATGAGCGACCGCGTGGCCGTGATGAACGCCGGCCGCGTCGAGCAGCTCGGCTCGCCGGAGGAGCTTTACGAGCGGCCCAAGACGAAGTTCGTCGCGCACTTCATCGGCGCGTGCAATTTCTTCGACGGCAAATTCATCTCGCACTCCGGCAGCGTGGTGGAGGCGGACACGACGTTGGGCCGCTTGCGCGTGGAGCTTTCTGCCGCAGGTATCGAGCTGGCAGAGCAGGGGAAGCTCTCGCTCGGCATCCGTCCCGAGCGCATTTCCATGCAAGGCGGCGAGGCCGGCGACAACCGGTTCCTCGGGCGCATTGAGGAGATCACCTTCAACGGCGCGGAGAGCAATTATCGCGTGCAGGTCGAGAAGACGGAGCTGCGCGTGACGGAGTTGAACACAGGGCGTCGCGCCGTCAGCCTGTTCGTGGGCGACACGGTCGAAGTCTCCGTGCCGCCGGGAAGCATCTTCCTGCTGGAGGGCTGAATGGCCGAGCCAACCGCATCCACCGGACAGACCGCCTTCAAGCGCCGCCGCCGCATCCGGCGCACGGTCCACTTCGGCGAGCCGATGCCCCCGGGCGCGCAGGTGTTCCGCGCGGCGTGGCTGTGCGGTCCAGCGCTGGCGTGGGTGACGATCTTCCTGCTCGTGCCGCTGGGGTTCGTCATCGCGTTGAGCTTCGCGCAGCGCGGCGACGCGGGCGAAATCGTGTGGCGCTTCACCTGGGAGAATTACTCGCGGCTCTTCGGCAACGGCGCGCTCGGCTTCGACCCCGTGCAGCCGCTCATCCTCGGGCGCAGCCTTGGTGTCGGCCTCGCGACGGCGACGCTCTGCCTGCTGGTGGGGTTGCCGGTCACGTTCTTCATCGCCGGCCTGCCGCGTCGGTGGAAGACCGTGGCGCTCACGCTCGTGGTGATTCCTTTCTGGACGAACCTCCTCATCCGCACCTACGCGTGGCAACTGCTGCTCGCGCCGGAAGGCTGGCTTGCTCAAGCGCTCACGACCGCCGGGTGGCTGCCACCGGGTGAAGCGCTTTATCCCGGCTGGCCCGCCGTGATGCTCGCGATGGTTTGCGACTACCTGCCGTTCATGATCCTCCCGCTCTACGCGAGCGTGGAGAAGGTGGACTGGTCGCTCACTGAGGCGGCGGAAGATTTGGGCGCGTCGCCATTGCGCGCCTTCTGGCATGCCGTAATGCCGCAGATCCGGCCCGGCATGATCGCGGGCGGAATCCTCGTGTTCCTCCCGGCGACGGGACAGTTCGTCATCCCTGATTTGCTCGGCGGCGCGAAGGTCGCGCTGCTCGGCAATGCGGTGCAGCAGCAGTTCGGCGCGAGCCGCGACTGGCCCTTCGGCTCCGCCATAGCGGTGGCGGCGCTGGTGGTGATGCTCCTGAGCCTGTGGCTGCACACGCGCGTGACGAAGGGCCGAAGGGAGGTCGCGTTGCCATGAAGGCTGCTCTGCTTTTCCGACTGGCTAATCACCTTAGCTTTGCGGCCTCCTACGACCACCCTCTCCCCCATCGGGGGAGAGGGCAGGGTGAGGGGGCGGCGTGCGAAGTAACGGGGCACTGGGATTCAAAATCTGGCTGGGCTGCGTTTCCTTTGTGCTTGGCACTTCGCACTTCTGGACGACTTGCCCCCTCACCCCGGCCCTCTCTCCCGGTGAGGGAGAGGGAGTCGCGCGTCGCTCACGAGCGTCCTGCGGTGTGCTTCATCTCATACACACCACCAAGCACCCCATGACCCGCCGCTCGCCTTTGACCGC
>SXGS01067020.1_pt1 | contig 11126 bp, 10 predicted proteins | sample 3174681 | NCBI WGS metagenome assembly SXGS01 (sample SAMN11356861, study PRJNA531348) | freshwater metagenome | isolation source: freshwater sample F1-80 | place: China: Fuxian Lake, Yuxi | collected 2017-12-25 | reverse complement strand
AGCGACCCGCAATTTGTCTGTCAGCGTGCCAATTGGCGCGAACACGGTCGCTGTGGCACGCCGAGGTTCGCGAAACGGGTCGGTGACGACAGATGGTTGACCGTCGCGCATCACGAGCGCACCCGAACTGAACATCTTCAAATCAAGTGCACTCATGTCGATTTGAGTTTTCAATTCGGGATACGCGGTCAGCAAAACTTGAAATCCGCGATCTAGTAAAAACCCGTCGACTTTGTCGGTGCGCACGCGACCACCGACACCGTCCTGTGACTCAACGACGATTACAGATCTGCCGCGACTTTTTATTTGTCGTGCGGCCGCGAGACCGGCCAAGCCGGCGCCGACGACAACCGCGTCAACGCGAGTTGGCAGTTGGTTCATTTGTTGAGTAGTGCTCGCAGTGCAACATCAATCGTCGAGTGTTGAAACACAAAGCCCGACTTCTGCAACACATCTGGCACCACCCGTTGCCCGGTGAACAACAAAGCCTCGGCGAGTTCACCACCAAGCAGCAGTTTCGGCCCAAATTTTGGTATCGGCAGTATTGCGGGTCGGCGGAGGGTGCGGGCGAGTGCTTTGGTGAATTCAGCGCTCGTCACAGGGTTCGGAGCCGTCAAGTTGACAGCGCCCGAGATGTTTGCAGACAGCAAGTAATTGATCGCCGAGATTTCGTCGTCGAGCGAAATCCAACTTTGCCATTGTTTGCCGTTGCCAAACTTGCCACCCAGACCCAACTTAAAAAGTGGCAGTTGCTTTTTCAACGCTCCACCCAATGGTGTTAGCACGATGCCGGTGCGTAAATAGACCGTGCGCACACCGGCGTCAACTGCCGGTTTCGCCGCGGCTTCCCATTGTTTGCAAATATCAGCCAAGAAACTCATTCCGTGACTCGACTGCTCGGTCAATTGTTCGTCGCCGCGCGCGCCGTAAATGCCGATTGCCGAGCCCGACAAAAATACACTCGGCTTTTTGTTGCATTTGGCAATCGTCGTTGCCAACAACTCGGTAGTTTTTGTACGACTGTCAAGCAGTTCTTGTTTGTATTTTGCCGTCCAACGGCGGTCGCCAATGCCTGCACCCGACAAATGAATGACGGCGTCAGCGCCTTCGAGAACAGCAACATCAAGCCGGCCCTCGTTCGGGTTCCATTGACTTTCGTTCTGTTTTGCGCCTCGGCGTACGAGTTGCGTGACTTCATGACCTTGTTTACGGAGGCTGGCTACGAGAGGCTTGCCGATTAATCCGCTAGCACCAGAAACAACAATTTTCATATGTCGCTAAGGCTAGTTACTCAATAATGATTGGCACCGAGGTAACAACAGTATTTTTGCGATATAGCAATCGTGCCTTGATCGCCAGTGCCGACTGGTTGTGCAGCCATTGCGAGCGAATAGCCGTCACAAACTCGGGTATCACCACGGTGATGATGTCGTCGCTGTCTTCGTCATCGATGCGGTTGATATGCGTCAAAATCGTGTCCGTCAGGTTTCTGAAGTCGTCATATAGAGTTTCGAGTTCGGTCGTCATGCCGTATTTCGCCCAGTTGCTTTCCAGTTTTTCTTTTTCCTCAGGCGAACCGACGACCGAAAGAGCCAAAAGTCTGTCAGGCCGCAAACTCTCGGCATACTTCACTGCCTGCAACACACCTTTATTTATCGAACCAACAAGCACGATCACGGTGTGCGTTCGACGTGGCGCAACGTAGCCTTCCTCGATTCGCAAGAACGATCGCACTCGTGTGTAGTGACGATTGACCGCCAAGAAGATCACCATCATTGATGGGATGATTACGGCCGGAATCCATGCTCCGTCGGTGAACTTGACGACCACGACTATGCCAGCGACAAAGAAAGTTGTTAACGAACCAACACCCGAGAAGAACGCACGCAACCGCCAGCCCGGATCCTTCAGTTTTCGATGGCGCACCAGCATGCCAAATTGGCTGAGAGTGAAACCAGTGAATACCCCGACCGCATATAGAGGAATCAAAGCGTTGACTACGCCACCGAAAGCAACCACGAGAACGCTGGCCGCTATGCCAAGAAAAATGATTCCGTTTGAGAATACGAGGCGGTCACCACGGTTCATTAACTGGCGCGGCAGATAGTTGTCCTTGGCAATAATCGACGACAGTCGTGGAAAGTCGGCGTACGCGGTGTTCGCTGCCAAAATCAAAATACCGAAAGTTGCAAACTGGGTAATGTAGAAAAATATATTTCTGCCACCATAAACCTGTTCGGCCATCTGCGCGAGCGCGGTAATTTTGATTTCACCGTCATGATCCTTGATCGGTTGAATCTTTTGTGCCAGAACACTCAAACCAAAAAATGACGTACCGAGAATTACGGCCATCCACATCAAAGTCTTCGAAGCATTTTTCGCCTCTGGTTTTTTGAATGCGGGCACGCCGTCGGCGACCGCCTCGATTCCCGTCAAAGCAACGGCGCCAGACGAAAATGCTTTGAGAAAGAAAAAGATCGTCAGGGTTTTTTGACCCGACAAAAGTTCTTGCGCGTACGCATCAGAATGATCGATTGGCCCGAGATCTTGAAAGTAAACTCGATACAAGCCAACGACAATTAATGCACCGAGACTCAAGATGTATAAATAGGTGGGTGGCGCGAATAGTGCGCCAGATTCTTTGATGCCGCGCAAGTTTGCCAGCGTCACAAGCACGATGAAACCAACGCAAAGTTCAACTCGGTATGGCACCAAGTCTTGAAACGCCGAAACAATCGCCGCCACTCCGGCTGCTACCGATACGGCAACGGTCAAGATGTAGTCGACGAGCATCGACGCTCCAGCCACGAGCGAAGGTGAGCGTCCGAGATTCTCGCGAGAGACCACATAACTGCCGCCGCCCTTTGGGTATGCGTAGATCGTCTGTCGATAACTGCTGACGACGATTGCCAAGAGCAAAATTACGAGAAGGGAAATCGGCACCAAGTTGTCGAATGCCGTCATGCCGACTGCGGCAAGCGACAAAAATACGATCAGAATCTCTTCGGTCGCATATGCCGTGCTCGAAATTGCATCACTCGCAAAAACCGGCAACGCAATTCTTTTAGACAATCGATGATGCGCATCCTCAGAACTTGCAATCGGCTTACCGATAAAGAATCGCTTAAGTGCTGACGGAGAAATCACCATTTCGGTCTTCTATTCTCGCACAACAGACAGTATTCGACGCAGTCATTGGCATAGGCTTAACCCGTGCATGTGGTGATTGTTGGTTGTGGGCGAGTGGGTTCAACGCTCGCATTAAGCCTTGTTTCGTCGGGTCATAGCGTCGCAGTCATCGATCGAAAATCAGATGCTTTTTTTCGGCTTCGCGACAACTTCGCAGGTCAAGTAATCACCGGCATCGGCTTCGATCGCGACATTCTCGAACAGGCCGGCATCAAACAAGCCAGTGCGGTTGTCGCAGTAACGAATGGTGACAACTCGAATATTTTGGTTGCCCGCGTCGCACGAGAAAGTTTTGGCGTTGAAAATGTTGTTGCCCGAATCTCTGACCCGAAGCGTGCCGAAATTTATGAGCGCCTTGGCATCTCGACCGTCGCAACGGTCAAATGGACGTCGGATCGAATTCTGCGCAGAATTTTGCCTGATCTGCCCGCAGTCGAATGGACAGACCCAAGTTCGTCTGTCGTGCTCGTCGAGCGTGCTTTGCCTGACAGTTTGGTCGGTGAAAGGGTTCTTGATGTGGAAATTGAAGGCGCACGAATTTCAGCGTTGCGTCGGTTGGGTGTTTCCGTCATTCCAGATACAAAAACACTGGTTCAACAGGGCGACATCGCCTATATCACCGTTGAGAAAGACTCTGTCAACTCGCTTGACAAATTTTTGAAGCGAGGCAAGTCGTGAAAGTTGTTGTCGCTGGTGGTGGCAGTGTAGGTCGTTTCACAGCCGAGCAACTTGTTGCTGCAGGTCACGATGTTGTCGTTGTCGAAAATGATCGTGCTGTCGTGCGCACCTACGGCAAAGAAGAAGAGGACAAGGGTGTTCGTTGGCATCTCGGCGATGCCTGCGATGTCGAAGTTCTTCGTGCTGCAGGTGCCGCTGAAGCCGAAGTTGTAGCCGCTGTTACTGGCGACGACGAAGATAACTTGGTCGTCTCGCTATTGGCGAAACAAGAGTTTGGCGCGCCACGAGTGATTGCGCGCGTGAATAATCCAAAAAATCATTGGATGTTCAACGAGATGTGGGGCATCGACATCGCGGTGTCGACACCGCACTTGATTACGAGCCTCGTTCAAGAAGCAGTTTCAGTCGGCAACTTCGTCAAACTCATGGACTTCAAGGGCGGCAAAGCAGAACTCGCCGAAGTCACTCTGGCGGCCGCATCGCCCGCGTGCGACAAGACCTTGAAAGAGTTGAAGTTCCCGAGAAGTGCGACCGTCGTGGCGATCGTGCGCGACCAAATTGTGCTCGTGCCAGAGAGCGACACGACTCTACGCGCGGGTGACGAAGTCATGGTGCTGATCACCGAGGACGCCGAAGCCGCGATTCAAAAAATCTTAATCGGCTAAAACTTCTCTACCTGAGCAGGGTGTAAGCAGGATTCAAAATCACCGTGCGACCACCGTCGCGATGTGGCACACCATCAACCATGATGCACTTGCCATGATCGACACCCGGAATGCTGCGTCGACCGCTGAAGATAACCGTGGCTTCGCCAGTGCCGTCGTTGATCACGAGTTCGACGGCCGGCACACCACTGCGGGGTTTGATGCGCATGCGCTTGATTTCTCCGGCAATTTTCGTGCGAATTCGACTTTGCGAGTCGGCAATATTGACGAAGTCATACTCTTTGAATCGTTCACACAGACGCTGTGAGTCGATTTCAAGGTTGTCGGCGGTAAGTCGCTTGCCGAATGACCTAATGCCCATCAGTTTGTCGCCAGTCTGTTCAGTTCTTCTTCTAATTCTAAATCCGAAAGCACGCCGATTCGTGTTGTGACGGTGCCGTCTTTGGTGATGAAAACCCAGGCCGGCTGATATGGCACATTGAATCGCGCAAAAACTTCACCAGCCCCGTCATTGATGTTGGTGAACGAAAGACCGTTGTCATTGACAAAATCCTGCATGTCTCCGCCGCTGCCATTCCACGCGACGCCGGTAACTTGCACTTTGCCTTTAAAGGTTTTGTATGCCTCCTCGACCGAGGATGACTCAGAACGACAAGCCCGTCAACCAGGCGCCCAAAACCAGAGCGCAAGCGGTTGAGATTGCAAAACCGTTGCGCTATCAAATGTTGCACCGCTCAAAAGTGTCGCGGTGAATTGCGCGTTCGCATTGATCGATGGGTTCTCTGACGAAGCCTCAGATGCGGCGATGGTTTCTGAAGTTTCTGTCTGCGCGGTGCTCGTCGAACCGTCGGCGCCACAACTCGAGACACCGAGAAGTAAAAAAACTAAAACTAAATTTCGTGTGAATTTCAGCGGGCTACTCATCGATGAATCACAATAGTTGTTTATCGAGCCAAAATGTGAGTTAACGCCGTAGTATTTACAGTCTTGAGCACTCGAAAACTGATTATTGTCTCGCTGCTATGCGGAGTCGCCATTCTGTTGGCGGGTTCGTTGCAATTGTTTCTCTTGTCACGCTAAATCTTTGGCTTGACTCAGGCGCTTACGGCTACGATTAATAGGGCAAATCCTCAGAAAGAGAACCTTTGGCAGACCAATTTGATCTCGTCGTAATCGGTGGAGGTCCCGGTGGCTATGCATCTGCGTTTTACGCAGCGTCGGCGGGCATGAAAGTCGCACTGATTGAGCGCGACACAATCGGTGGCACCTGTTTGAATCGTGGTTGCATTCCGGCAAAGGCGTTTCTTGAGACGGCGGCGGCCAACCGACACGTTGCACACGCTCCAGAGTTTGGGATAAATGCAAGTTCAACGGGTGTCGACTTTGCGGTAAGCCAGGCGCGCAAGGCTCGCATCGTTGACGGTCTAGTCAAAGGCTTGACTGGTCTCACCAAGTCGAAGAAGGTTACATATTTCTTGGGCACGGGTTCGCTCGAAACGAATCGCACGGTGAATGTTGTTATGGCTGATGGTACGACCACAAAAGTCCAAGGATCAAAAGTTGTGCTTGCAAGTGGTTCGGTGCCGCGCACGATCAAGGGGTTTCCGATCGGTGGTTCGATCATGACATCTGACGAAGTTTTAATGCTGAGCACGATTCCAAAACGCATCGCAATCATCGGTGGTGGAGCGATCGGCTGTGAATTTGCGTCGACTTTTGCCGACTTGGGCTCGGCCGTAACGGTTATCGAAGGGGCACCAAAAATTTTGCCTGGTCTTGACCCTGATGTCGCCAATGTCGTCGTAAAGACTTTTGCCAAGAAAAAGATCGCGATTCGAACCGGGGTGGTGGTCGCTGGTCAGAGCAAGCAACCTAACGGCTCGACGCAAATCACTTTTGCCTCGGGTGACCCGGTCGTTTGCGACGTTGTGATCATGTCGATTGGTCGTCGACCGTTCGCCGACTCACTCGGGTTGAAAGGTACCGCAGTAAAAGTTGACGATCGCGGGTTCGTAGTTGTCGACGAATATTGCCGAACTGGTGAACCAGATGTTTATGCGATTGGCGATTTGATCAACACACCGCAACTTGCGCACGTTGCGTATGCCGAGGCGATTTTGGCGGTCAAACACATGCGCGGCGAGACCGTTGCTCCAGTGATGTACGACCGAGTGCCATGGGCTATTTACTGTCACCCAGAAGTTGCATGGGCTGGGCCTTCAGAAGAACAGGCTCGCGCCGCTGGACACGATGTTGTCGTGGCGAAACATCAGTTTCGTGCAAACTCGCGGGCAATGATTCTCGGAGAGATCGACGGTCTCGTGAAAGTGATCGCTAAAAAAAATAGTGACGGTTCTGCCGGTCAAGTTTTGGGTGTGCATATGGTCGGCCCGTGGGTGACTGAGCAGTTGGCCGCTGGTTACTTGGCCGTCAACTGGGAGGCATCGGTTGACGAGATTGCCGAATTCATCATGCCGCACCCGAGTTTGAGCGAACTCTTCGGCGAGACGGTCACCTCATTGACAGGAAGAAGCATCAACGCATGACAAACCGAGTGTCATGCCACGTGAGAAAACTAGTATTGGCTTGACAGAGAGCAAACTTCATGGCTGACATCACACTTCCGCAACTTGGCGAGACCGTCACCGAGGGCACGATCACTCGTTGGTTCAAAAAAGTGGGTGACACTGTCGCTGCTGACGAACCATTGTTCGAAGTTTCAACCGACAAAGTCGATACTGAAGTGCCGTCGCCTGTCGCGGGCACACTCACCGAGATTCGAGTTAAGGAAGGCGACACCGTAGCGGTTGGCACTGTGATTGCTGTCGTTGGTGCGGCGAGTGGTGCTGTTGCGCCTGTCGCTAAGCCTGCGCCAGCGCCAGCGCCAGTTGCTCAGCCAGCGCCTGCGCCAGCGCCAGTTGCTCAGCCAGCGCCTGCGCCAGCACCAGTTGCGCAACCCGCACCGGCACCTGCTGTTGTCGCAACTGCAACGCGAACCGCGATTCCATCGAGTGCGTCCAACAAACTTCTTTCACCAGTTGTGCGTCGCCTCGTTGCTGATCACGGCATCGATGTCAATGCACTCGTCGGTACTGGTCCTGGTGGTCGTATCACGCGTGAAAATGTTTTAGATTTCATCGACAAAACTGGCTCGACACCAAAAGCAGTCTCACCGGCACCAGCTGTGGATGTCGCGCCGCCTTCAGCGCCTGCACCTACTGCCTTACAACCTGCGCCTCGAGCAGCAAAATTTACTCAAAGTTCAGAACGCGAAATAGTCGCACCACTTTCAAAAATTCGAAAATTAACTGGTGCGCACATGATCATGTCGCAAAAAGTCAGCCCCCATGCTTTCAGTGTCGTTGAAGTTGACTATGCCAACGTCGACGCAACACGTAATGCGGTCAAAGATCAATGGAAGCAGTCAGAGGGTTTCACCCTTACATATCTGCCATTTATCGCGCGAGCGATTGTTGATGCGCTTGCCGAGTTTCCAAATCTCAATGCGAGCATCGAAGGTGACAACTTGGTTGTCCACAACTATGTTGACTTGGGTGTTGCTGTTGATCTTCAATTTCAAGGTTTGCTGGTGCCAGTAGTACGCAGCGCCGACTCGAAACGTCTTCGCGCTATCGCCCGTGAAATCTTCGACCTCGCCACCCGCGCGCGTAGCCGCAAGTTGACACCTGACGAAATTCAAGGTGGGACATTTACGATTTCAAATAACGGCTCTGCAGGGTCGGTTTTGACGATGCCGATTATCAACCAACCACAAGTTGCAATCATGTCGACCGATGCGATTGTGCGCAAGCCGGTCGTTGCACAATTAGGTGATGGTTCGGAAAGCATCGCAATTCATCCTGTCGGCAACTTGGCGATGAGTTGGGATCATCGCGCGTTTGACGGTGCTTACGCCGCAGGTTTCTTGTCCAAAGTTAAACGAGTTCTTGAAACACAGGACTGGTCAGCGGAGATCTAGCGAGTGCTGCGCGAAAAATCAAGTCTCGCGCCTCGACTAAATGTTCGGTGGCTTGGCAGGGTGCCTTATCGCGAGGCGCTTGCAGTTCAGACAGCGATGTTCTCGCAGTCAACCAAGCAACATTTGCTGATGCTTGAGCATCCGCACGTGTTCACATACGGTTCAAGCGCTGACTTGGCGAAAAATTTGAAGTGCGACCCAAATCAAGTTGGGGCAGAACTCGTCAAAGTAAATCGCGGCGGCGATATCACCTATCACGGCCCCGGGCAATTAGTCGTATATCCGATATTGACGCTCACTGGCAAGCACGGTGTCAACGGACCAGCCGACATCCAGGCCTATGTTCGCAGTGTCGAGCAACTAGTGATTGACACACTGGTGCACCTCGGCTTGCAAAATGTCGGTCGCTTCGCCGATTATCCGGGCGTCTGGGTCGACGCACAAAGTAAAGAGCCAAAAAAGATCTGCGCAATCGGCGTGCGAGTCTCGCACGGGCGCACAATGCACGGGTTCGCGCTGAATGTTTCAACCGACTTAAGTTATATGCGCAAGCACATCGTGCCGTGTGGCATTGCTGAGTATCCAGTCACATCTCTGCGCGAATTGGGTATCGATGTGACGATGCAACAGGTTGTAGATGTTGTCTCGGTGCTCGCGGCCAAGCAGTTCACAAACGGCGAGATCGAACGTCACGATGTTGCCTGGGATGCCACGCAACAAAACAATGCTGCCATCCAACTTACTGCACGCAAACCCGAGTGGCTGCGACCGCATGTGAGTCACGGCCCAGAAGTTCTTGCCACCAAAAAAACTTTGCGCGATCTGAATCTCGTCACCGTGTGTGAAGAGGCTGGATGCCCAAATCTTTCTGAGTGTTGGGCCGATGGCACCGCAACGATGATGGTGCTTGGCGAGCGATGCACTCGCGCCTGTGGTTTTTGTTTGATCGACACCCGCAAGCCTCTCGCCCCTGATGTCAATGAACCGATTCGAGTCGCCCAAGCAGTCGCCAAAATGAAACTAGAGCACGCCGTACTGACAATGGTTGCGCGCGATGATCTTGCAGACGGCGGCATGAGTCATGTCGCACAATGCATCCGTGAGATCCGTGTAATTTCACCAAACACCCGTGTCGAGACACTTATTTCAGACGCCAAAGGCGCCGACGCATTAGAAATTTTATTCAGCGAACGCCCGGACGTTTTGAATCACAACATTGAAACTGTCGCGCGATTGCAGCGCCAAGTGCGACCATCTGCTGGTTATGCCCGAAGTCTCAGCGTTTTGGCGCGCGCAAATGCCGCGGGGCTTGTAACAAAATCTGGTTTCATGTTGGGTCTTGGCGAAACGAAAGCCGAAGTCGAGGCGACTCTGACTGATCTTGCTGCAGTTGGTGTGCAGATAGTCACAATCGGTCAATACTTGCGACCTTCGGCAGGGCATTTACCGGTTGTGCGCTGGGCTGACCCGAGTGAGTTCAATTACTACGCAAGTTTCGGTGAAAATCTCGGCATCAAACATGTCGAAGCGAGTCCGTTGACCCGATCTAGTTACCATGCGAAGCGTGCGGCTGAACAAACTCAGAATCTGCCAGTTAATGTTCAACTCGTGAGCGTGAGATCATGAGCGAGCCATTGCGCAAAATCATTCAGATAATCGATGGGCAATCGACAATCGAAGGTGGCGGGTTCAAAGTGCGTCGTCCGTTTCCGACGCAATACGTTGACTACATTGATCCGTTTTTGTTGCTCGACGAGATGGGGCCGGCTGATTATGCGCCGCGTGAAGCGGTTGGTGCGCCGTCACATCCGCATCGTGGATTTGAGACCGTCACATATTTAATGTCTGGCGCAATGGTGCACGAAGATTCGATCGGCACGCGTGCGGTCATCAAAAATGGTGGCGTGCAATGGATGACTGCTGGTTCAGGTGTGATTCATAGCGAACTGCCAACCGATGACATGCTCGCACTCGGCGGGCGGATGCACGGGTTTCAGTTGTGGGTGAATTTGAGTGCAGATCGCAAGATGATTGCGCCACGATACCAAGGTTATGAAGCCGACGAACTTGCGCAAGTCAAACTTGTCAACGGCGGACTGATCAAAGTTGTAGCGGGTGTGGTTCACGGCGCAACTGGTCCGGTTGAGACAACCAGCCCGATGACATACGCCCACGCCGTGATGAATGCAAGCGAAACCATCGACTGGGCACCTGAGGCAACGCATACGGCACTCGTGCATGTATTCGATGGTGAAGCAATTGTCAATGGCGTACGCGCTGTGAGCGGTCAGATGGTTGTGTTCGAGCGCAGTCCTGGTGCTGTCAAAATCGAGACAGATGCTTCGCCTGCATCGCAAACGCAGTTGCTGATTCTTGGTGGTGCGCCGCTGAACGAGCCTGTTGCGCGTCACGGTCCATTTGTTATGAATACGCGTCAGCAAATCGTTGACGCTGTGAACGACTATCAAAACGGAGTGTTGGTCAAGTGAGCAGTTCGATCTCGACAATTAATCCGGGTGCTTTGTATGCGGCACGACTTGCTCGCGTGCGTCAAGAAATGCAGCGCCAGTCGATTGACGCCACGCTTCTCAGCATCGGTCATGACTTGCCGTATT
>SXGS01351353.1_pt1 | contig 11127 bp, 8 predicted proteins | sample 3174681 | NCBI WGS metagenome assembly SXGS01 (sample SAMN11356861, study PRJNA531348) | freshwater metagenome | isolation source: freshwater sample F1-80 | place: China: Fuxian Lake, Yuxi | collected 2017-12-25 | reverse complement strand
GGATGACTGCCAGTCGGTCGGCCATCGCCGAAAGTTTCGGCAAGTGCTCACACAACTGCAGGCCGGGGACGGTCGTGTCAATCGGACGGAACTCGCCGCGGATTTCGGCCGGCGCCTCAGGTTTCAAATCCCACACGTCGATGTGACTGGGGCCGCCATACAGGTAGATCAGGATCAGCGACTTCGCGTGGCCGAAGCCGGGCAGCGCGGCATGTTCCTCCCGCGGTTCCGCATGAGCATGCGGGGAGAATCCCGGCACGAGGCCGGTCCCCAGCATCCCGCCGAACGCCAGTCGCATCGCATCGCGTCGACTGAGGGAGCACGTCAAATCAACCGTGGCAGAGCGAATGGTGAGCATTGGCATTAACTCCTGAATGAAATCTTACTCGGGGTGTCAATTTCTTGCGTCGATGATTTCGGAATCCGGCTGTCGGCCGGCCGGTTCACTGCAAAAGTAACGGACCTGCACGCGGCCTTGGAATTCCTTGCTCGGTTTGTAATCCGGCGGGAACAACTTGCCGGAAGGGATCATCCCCGAGTCGCAGATGACCGAGACCGTGTTGTCGTCGATAACGCGGATGATCGGTTCGCCGCCGGGAGGCCACTGCGTCGACTGCTCGGCGGCGCCCCGCCAAGGGGACGACCGCAGATGCAGCCAAAAAGTCACGGCGGGAGACTTTCATGTCATACGACTCCTTCTTGCGTTCCTGGATGGGCATCGACATTCGTCCGGACTCACCTGACCGGAAACTGACCGCGAACAGGTCGCCGTCCTTCATCTTCTCATGTGTCCTGAGCGTGCTTTCTTGTCAGACCGCGAACTGACCTTCACGGTTTGACCAGATACCTCACACAGACCGGCTGGGGAACGTCAATGGGCGTCCCGTGCGGCATCAATCGGCCTGTGGCGGCATCGATCCGGAATACGGCGAGTTGATCGCTCTTCTGGTTGGCGACGACCAGAAATCGTCCGGTCGGGTCGATCGCGAAATGCCTCGGGAACTTGCCTGTTGACGGCGTTTGCCCGAGCGATTCGAGCCGGCCCGTTTCCGCATTCACGGCGAACGCCGCCAGGCTGTCGTGACCGCGGTTGGACGCATACACGTATCGGCCCGAAGGATGGACCTGGATTTCGGCCGCGTAACTCTCGCCCTGAAAACCGGCTGGCAGCGTGGAGATCTCCTGGAGGGCCTCGTAAGCGCCGGTCTCGCCGTTGAACGAACCGGCCGAGATCGTGTTGCCCAGCTCGTTCACGGTGTAGATCCACTTGCCGCGGGGATGCACGGCGAGATGACGCGGCCCGGCTCCCCGCGTCAACGCGGCAAACGGCGGATCGTGCGGAGTCAGCCGCGCCGACCTGGCCTCCAGACGATACAAGAACAACCGATCCAGTCCCAGGTCCGCGGCAATGGCAAAGCGGTTTCCCGGCGCGACGATGATGGAGTGCGCCTGCGGCTTTCCTTCGGCGTTCCGGCTCTCGCCGACATGGGGCACAACGGTCGAGGCTTCGCCAAACCGGCCCTCGGGTTGAAGTTGCAGACTGGCGACGCTCGCCGTACCGCAGTGGGCGACCAGCAGGCAGGCTCCCTCACTGTCGATCGACAGATAACACGGCCCCGTGCCGCCGGACCGCCGCCGGTCGATCTCACGCAGTTCCGATGTCTCTGGATCCACCGCCAAGGCGACGACGCCTCCGACGGCTTGCTCCGGTGTTTCCTGGATCAGAGTCGTGGCATAAACCACGCTTCCCTGGGGATGGATGGCCAACGCCGCGGGAGATTTCAGTCCGCCGGTCGGCCGTAAGCGCTCCAATTTGCCGAGCGAGGCATCGAAGGTTGCGACAAAGATTCCCTCGCCATCCTGAGGGCTGTAGGTCGCAACGTAGACAACCGCGGCTTTTTGCGGCGCGTCGGCGGCACTCAGCGGTTCACAACAGGTGACGCCATTCAAGCCAACAACGGCGAGGAGAAGCAAACAGCAGAACAGACTTTGGGGGCTTCGCTGCAAATCGATTTCCGTTCAAAAAAGATCCACCAACGGTTCGCCTTCTTCCATGACATGGAACGGACGTCCCTGCAGGTCGCTGGCCGTCAGATCGTCGATACCCATCGCATGATAAATGGTGTGGGCAATGTGCTCCGGACCGACCGGCTTGTTGGCAGGATACGCCCCGATCTTGTCGCTGGAGCCGTAAACCTGTCCGCCACGAATGCCGCCGCCGGCCAGCAGCGCGGTCTGACAATGCGTCCAGTGATCTCGGCCCGGTTCCGCGGCTTCGGTGCCTCCAGAGCGTTTATCACCGACCTTTGGTGTCCGGCCCATTTCCGCCGTGACGACAATCAGCGTCTGGTCGAGCAGTCCGCGCTCGTGCAAATCGGCTAAGAGAGCGGCAAACGGCCGGTCGAATTGCGGCAGCAGATAATCTTTGAGGCACGAAAAGTTCTGCCAGTGCGTGTCCCACGCCCCGCCGAGGCAGCCGCGTCGCTTGTCTTCCTCGTAGTCGTGCAACCAGTGCAGCGTGATGAAGGGGACGCCGGCCTCGACAAGACGGCGGGCGATCAGCATGCCCATTCCATTGACCGTCTCGCCGTAGCGGCGCCTCTGCGATTCCGGTTCGCTCATCACGTCGAACGCGCCGCGGGACTCGGACGACTCCAGCAGCGAGAACGCCTTGCGCTGCAGTTGCGAATACTTCCTGACGGCCGCGGCACCGTCGAACTGCCTGCGGGCGGAGTCGAGCGAGTCGAGCATCGCCTGTCGATCGCGCAGCCGCGCGGCGGTGACGTCCCCCTCCAGCGTCAGCGAGGGGCTGCGGAATTCGAGCGGCGTCTTGTGCGAACCCAACACAAACAACGGATCGTGCTCCACTCCCAGGCGGGCCGCGAAGGCGCCGGGGTTGTTCGTGTTGTCGGGCCCTGACTTCGTCGGCAGCCAGATCATCGAGGGCAGTGAGCTCCGCGATGGCCGCTTGCTGGCCACCACCGATCCGACGAAGGGCCAGTCGTCGGGGCTCGGCTCGCGTCCCCCGACGAACGCCGGTCCCGGCGGATGGCCGGTCATCACGTAATACCGCCCCGCCCCGTGATCGTTCTGTCCCGGATCTTGCTGCCCCAGGGACCGAACCAGCGCCAGGTGATTCGCTTGCTGGGCCAGGAACGGCAGATGCTCACAGAGCGTAATGTCCGGCGCCGCGGTGGCCGTTGGTTCAAAGCTACCGCGATATTCTCGCGGAGCCTGAGGTTTCATGTCCCACAAGTCGATGTGCGATGGGCCGCCGCTGAGATAGATGAAAATCGTCGACTTGGCCGTCCCGGAACGCGCCGCCGTTGAGGCGTTGCCAATCCCTCTCGCCAAAGGTCCGATGGCAACGAGTCCCGCGGCCGTGAGAAACACACGCCGCGACAGTGCTCCGGAAGCTAGTATTCGTCGTGAGTTCGTCACCTCGAAGCATCTCTGCAAGTGGCTCCCCTTTTGATCAACCGATGAGTTCGTAACGGACCGTCCCGTCGCCGGAAATGGGATTCGGACGATTCGTTTCATCCGGGATCGTGGTCTCCGGATCGATGCCCAGCAGGTGGTATGTCGTCGCGAGGACGTCTTTCGGAGAAATCGGCGTGTGGGCCACATCGCTGCCGAGCGCGTCGGTCTTCCCCACGACCCGGCCACGGGCGAATCCCCCGCCGGCATAGACCGCCGAGTAAGCCCGCGACCAGTGGTGCCGAGCGGCCCCTTTCGGACCGGAATCGATCTGGGGCGTTCGGCCATGCTCGCTGATGCACAACACGGCCGTCTGATCGAGCAGACCGCGCTCATCCATGTCTTGCAGGAACGATGGGAACGTCTCATCAAACACTGGCAACAAATATTCTTTCAAGCGGGGAAAGTGATTGGTATGTGTGTCCCAGCAACATCCCCCGAACGGGCCATACGGATCCCAAAACACGGAGATGAATTTTCCTCCCGCTTCCACCAACCGGCGCGCGGCCAGCAACGATTGTCCGAACAGCGTCATCCCGTATCTGGCTCGAACCGCGGGCGATTCACGCTGAACGTCCAGGGCCGCGGCCAGCTTGCCGTTCGACATCAGCGCATAGGCGAGTTGCTGATGCTGCTCGTACAGCTTCACGCCGGCGAGATGGTCCAGCCGAGCGCGCGGCGGATCGATTTGCGAAAGCAGGGTTTTTCGGGCCTGGAAACGCGGCTCGGTCATGCCGCTCGGCAACGTGCCGCTTGCCCCGAGGTTGAACCGTCCCTCAGGCGTCACGCCGGCAAAAGGATCCAACACCTCCGCCGCTTGGGCATTGGCATCCAGCTTGGGAACGGTCCGCGTCCCTTTCCCGTCAAAGTCGGTCCAGAGCGGATCGTAGGCAGGGCCAAGAAACGAGGCATACGGGCCGGACAATCGCTTGGTTCCCGAACCGTACTTGTCCGATTTCACCCCTAGCAGCCAGGGGAGCCCGATGTTGTAAGGGATTTCAGGGATCGCCTTGCCTGTCCGCTGCTGCTCCAGGTAATCGACGATCGAGCCGATGTACGGACGCTGCCGGGAATCGCGCGGGAGCGAGTTCAGCTCGGCCCCGGTCATCGGCATGGCGGACGTGACATACCCGACGCCATGCTCCGGATACGGGTGCGACATCGACCGCACGACGGTGACCTTGTCCATGATCGGCGCATGCCGGGGCAGCCGGTCGCAAATCTCCAAGCCGAGGACATTCGTAGCGATCGCACCCATTTCCCCCTGAATCTCAACGGGAGCCAGCGGTTTCGGATCGAACGTCTCGTGCTGCGGCGGGGAACCGTAGAGAAATACGAGGATGCAGGCTTTCGCCTGACCGAAACGAGGGCCGTGACTGGATTCCGATGCCGCCGTCCTGCGCCCAACCAACCCCGTTGCGCTCCCGCCGAGCGCGCTCATGCCAGCAGTCCGCAGAACTTCACGCCGGGTGAAAATATGGGACATCGTTCAATCTCTCGTGGCGGGGAATACAGGCAGGTCGGTCACGAATCGGTCAGCAAATGATCGCTGGCAGGTAATCATCACTCCGGCGTGTAGTCCGACACCGTCAGGCGCGGGAGTTTCTGTTTGAGCTGATCGACCATCGCCGGTTTGAGTTTGACGTCGGTCACGGAGAGCAGCCGCAGTTCTTCAAGTCCGGCGAGATGTTCCAACCCCGCCGTGGTCATCTTCGTGCCATATAAATTAATCGCCCGCAAGCGGGGCAGCGCCGCGACATGGGCCAAGCCGGCGTCGGTAATGTTGCACTTCGCGACGTAAAGCCGCTCGAGGTTGATCAAGGGCTTGACATGGATCATGCCGGCGTCGGTGACTTTCGTCGCGGCGAGGTGCAGTTCCTTCAGCGTGATCAACGGCGCGACGTGCTGCATTTCCCCATCGCCGAAATCGGTACCGGCCACGTCAATCGAAATGATCCGCCCTTGCTCGTCGAACGCCGCCACTCCCAACGCGCGCAGCGCTTCACTCAAAGAGCGGTGTTGCTCCTGGACGAACAAGCGCACGACGCCAGCCAAAGTCATCGAGGTCCCATTCAGCGACAAGCGATTCAATTTGATGAGCGGCTTCAGATGCGCCAGCCCGGCATCGGTGACGCCCGTTCCGGTCAAATTCAAGTCTTCCAGGTCCGTCAACTGGCTGAGCTGCGCCAAGCCCACATCGGAGATGCTCGCCCCGTTCAATTGCAGTTTGCGCAGTTTCGTGAGCGACGCCACGAATGCCAGGCCGGCATCGTCGAGTTCGGAGTCGCAGATCGACAGGACTTCCAGCCGGCCCAATGATCTCAGCGGCGACACGGCAGCCGTCGTCATGCCGGCCGGTAGGATCAACGAACGCAGGTGTCCGAGGTTCGCCAAAACTGGCACCGAGTCCGGCTGCAGATTTGCCTGCTCCAGGTCCAGGTTCTGCAGGCCGCATAAAGCCGCGACATGAACCAGCCCATCGCCGTGAATCTTCGTTCCCGCCAGATTGAGCGAGTTCAGTTTCATGAATGGTTTGAGCAGCGCCAGGCCGTCATCGCTGATCGATGTCCGGCTGAGGTCAAGCGATTCCAACGTCGTCAACTTCGCCAGTTCTTGTAACCCCTGGTCGGTCAGGCCGAAGACTTCGGAAAGGCTGAGGTTGCGCAGCGAGGCGAGTCCTGCCAGTTCCCGCAGCCCCGCATCCGTCAACTGATTGCAGCGGGAGAGATCGAGACGCTCCAGTTGAGGAAGCGCTCGCACGAATTCCAGGCCCGCATCCCGGGTCTGCGGCGGCAAACGCAGGCTTTTCAGGCCGGACAAGGAACGCAACTGAGCCAGGCCGGTGGCGGTGAGCGCGTACTGCGGCCGCAGATCGAGTTCCTGCAAATTCTTCAGCGACTTCAGCAACGCCAGTCCGGCATCGTCGACGCGGGACGGAAACGTCAGCCGCTGCAACCGGGTGAATGTCGCCACCTGTTCCAGTCCCGCATTGAGGCCTGTAGCGCCGGAAAGATCGGCGGCGACGATTTCCCCTGCGGCGTTCCGCTCAACCTGGCCTCCGAGGCGTTCGAATTCCTGAACGGCATCGTCGGCCGGCGCTGAGCGGACGACAGCAGCAAGCACCAGCATGATCGTCAGCAGGATTCGCATGGCAGACTCCGCCTTTCTTTCACAACGCGCTTCAGCCCATCAATTCGCGGATTGGCTCGCCGCTTTCCAGAATTGGGACAGGCCGTCCGGCTTCGTTGATGAAGGTATGTTGCGGGTTGATGCCCATCGAGCGGTAAATCGTCGCCAGCAGGCTTTGATAGGTGAGCGGCCGATCCAGCGGATGTTCGCCTTTGTTGTTGGTGGACCCGACAATCTGCCCCATTTGCAGGCCGCCGCCATAGACGAGGGCGCAACCCGCCGGTCCCCAGTGTTCGCGGCCGGGACAGCCTTTGTGAACGTGTATTCTGGGCGTGCGGCCGAATTCCCCGACAAGAACGACCATCACGTCATCGTGCAGGCCGCGTTCATCGAGGTCTTCAATCAGCGCACTGACCGATTGATCAAACTGCGGACCGCGCTTCCGCATGATTTCAAAGATATTGCCATGCACGGCGTGATCGTCCCAGCCGATCCCCGTCTTGTCATAATCGCCGCGACCGTCGGGCGAATATCGAATGGCGACCATGCCGACGCCGGCTTCCACCAGCCGTCGGGCGAGCAGACATTGCTGACCGGAGAGATGCTGGCCATAGCGTTCGCGGACTTCGGGTTTCTCTCGGGAGAAATCAAACGCTCGAGCCGCTCCGCCGCCGGTGAGGAGATCAATCGCCTGTTGATGGAAACCTCCCACCGCCTGAAGCTGGTCGTAGGCAGCCGCGCTGAGTTCGACTTGATCGTCGATGCGATCGAGCTGGTCCAGCAAGGCGATTCGCGATTGAAATTTGCCGGCCGCTCCGCCCGATTGCACGTTCTGCACGACAAACCCTGGCTTGGACGGATCGCCCGCGACTTGGAACGCACTGTAAACCGGGCCCAGAAATGATGGCCCACCGCGATGCAGCCCGCCGCCAATATCGATGTACTGCGGCAGCACATTGCGATCCGGCCCCGATGCGCGTTTGCCCCCTTTCATCCCCTTCGCCAGCCGGGCGTCGGTGCTCGCTCCAATGGTGATGTCTGCGTCTTCCGCTCCGCTCCGCATCCGACTGATGACGCTGCCGATGTCCGGATAGCGCGATTTGTTGAGAAACGTCTGATCGTTCCAACCGGTCAGCACGTTGTGCGAGCCGACCACATGATCCGACGACGGCTGATGCAGCGAACGAATGATCGACGTGCGATGCGCCAGCCGGGCCAGCCGCGGAAGCACTTCGCAGTAGGCAATGCCCGGCAGCGTCGTGGGTATGGCGTTGAGCTCGCCCCGGTACTCGGAGGGAGCGACTGGCTTGGGATCGAACGTCTCGAAGTGCGTGGGACCGCCGTCTTGCCACAGCAGAATCAGGGAGCGTTTTTTCCCTCCGGGCGCTGCGGCCAGGGCCTGCCATTCCAGCACTTGCGGGAGACTCAAGACACCCGCGCCGGTCAGCGCCGCCTGCAGAATGCTCCGGCGGCTCAGATCAAAGCCCAACAGTGATCGATTCAGCGGATTCAACACGATTGATGACCCATTCTCAACTGGCGTTCGTGTTCTCGACTCGATGATTCGCACATGGTACCAAGCAACGCATGTCTCTGTCGCGATGCGACTCCCATTTACTCATCTGAGTATCGGTTCGAGGCTCCGGTCGGTCACGCGGATGTATTGGGCCCGCAGCGTCTTAAACCAACTATCCTGGTGAATGAACAGGATCACATCGGGTTCCACTTCCACGAGGCCTCCCATCGCCCAAATGGACGTGTCGATGTAAGTTCCGCCGCCGCCGTCGTCCCAGGTTTTGCCTTCGTCCCGGGTGTGATGCAGCGTGAGGCCGGGAAACCGCGTCGGAAAGACCACCACGCCGGATTTGGTACGGACCGGCGCCGACGGTGCCCAGCCCGGAAACGGGCCGCGGACGCACGGACTCCACGTTTTTCCCTGATCCGCGGACCAGGTTTCCCACATCCAAGGGGAGTAAATTGGCCGGATCAGGCACATGATCTTGCCGTCTTTCGTCTCGAAACCGACCGGTTCGGTGAGATCCAGATTTCCCATCCCGGCCTGTTCGCCGTCCAGTCTCGCCGGCTGCGACCACGATTTCCCGCCGTCGGTGCTGCGTATGGCAAATGCCTGGCAATGCACGGCTCCCCACTTGGTCACTGGCTCTGTCGATGTCGAATGGAGACCGTAACAGAACCGGAGCAATGTGCCGTCGCGCAACTGCTGTTGATAGCCCGTCACAATCTGCTTCGGATCGGCCGGCCAGGGCTTTTCCGGTTTGATGGCCAGCGGGTCCGTCCAACTGCGGCCGTTGTCTTTCGATTCCGACCAGACCCCCTCGCCGTGCGTCACCCCCAGGCTGACCAGCTTGCCATCTTGCAGCGCGGCGATGGAGGCTCCGCCGGGCAGGCCATCCGGCTGGAGTTTTGGTGCCGGTTCCACCGTCCAGGTCTTGCCGCCGTCGGTCGAACGTCCCAGATGCGGCTTCGTCCCTTTGAACGAGCTGCTGCCTTGCGTCGAGAACAGGCACAACAGATCGCCGTTGGGGGCCTTCGTCAGGCTATTGACGAACTGCCCCGGACCGGCGTCCGGGAAGGGAGTGAACCAGTTCTTCACCTGCCCAACCGCGTCGTTCCACGGCTGAGCCTTCACTTCCGTGCCGGCCACCGACACTTTGCCATGTGCGAACGTGTTGAACCCGGAAAGGCCGATCCGGCCCGAGGCGTACGTGTCATCCGTGACATCCAGTGCCGGATAATCATTGATCCAGACCTGGTACCGATTGCCGGTGACTTTCACTTTCGCCTGATGAGCGATGCCGAAGGGATTGCTGGCCACGCGGCGGACCAGTTCGACGTGCTTCAGCCTGAGATAGCCCGACCCGTCGGCGATGGACAGGGCCACCCAGAAATGCTGCGCGCGAAATTGCTGCCCCGTCTGGGGAAAATGAATCAGCGCGAACCGCGTCGGGTCTTGAGCGCGGACGATCAATCCCTCGTCCGCATGGTTCGTATTCATCCGCACGGTGAACGTCGCCTCCAGATCGGCATAGGCCCGGTCTTTCAGAAACGCCAGGCAGTAGCCCTGCAGTCCGTCGCCGTCGCCGGTCCGCTCCCCGGCGATGCCGCCCTCTTCCGTGTCTTTCCACTGACTGTTGACGAACGACCACCGGCCGCCGTCGCCGATCTTCAGCCGCATTGTTTCCTCAGCCAGCGCCGCGTTGGTAGCGGCCAGCACGGCGACGAGCAGGAAACATCGCATTCGCGGATTCCACGTCATGTCAAAACATCTTTCTCGCACCATAAGGGCTGTTCTGTCCGCGCGAATCTTCGCTTGCACTATAGACACTTTTGAACGAGCACGGAACAACGGACAAGACGTCGCAAAGACAGATGACAATCGAATCACAACGTGGCCACCGAATATCCCTCGACCAGAGTTGACGAAATCAGCAGTTCCGATGAGTGCGTGCGAGTCCGATTCTCCAGCAAGCCGGCCAGCTTGCATTGTGCTTTCAGTCGACGCACACTGTCTGGTTCTGATGGCTTGCATGACAACGCTCGACTGAGAGCAGCCTTGAGAGAGTCAATGCCAATGCTCACCATTCGCTCTGCCACGGTTGATTTGACGTGCTCCCTCAGTCGACGCGATGCGATGCGACTGGCGTTCGGCGGGATGCTGGGGACCGGCCTCGTGCCGGGATTCTTCCCGCATGCTCATGCGGAACCGCGGGAGGAACATGCCGCACTGCCCGCCTTCGGCCGCGCGAAGTCGCTGATTCTGATCTATCTGTATGGCGGCCCCAGTCACATTGACGTGTGGGACTTGAAACCAGAGGCGCCGGCCGAAATCCGTGGCGAGTTCCGTCCGATTGACACAAAGGTCCCTGGCCTTCAGTTGTGTGAGCACTTGCCGAAACTTTCGGCGATGGCCGACCGACTGGCAGTCATCCGTTCGTTGACCCACGACGAACGTGGGCACGGCGCGGCGGCGCACTGGATGCTCACCGGGCGGGCGCCCGACAGCAGCGGCGAGATTGCCCCAACGCCAATGGATCATCCGCACATCGGATCGGTCGTTGCTGCGCGCGAAGCGCAGATTCGCCGGGAGGCGCCTCGCGCGCCGGCATTCGTGTCGCTGCCCTGGCGGATCGCTACAACGATCAATGTCATCCCCGCGCAGGACGCTGGCTACCTTGGCCGCCAGTTCGATCCATTGCTCGCACAATACACCGATCTTCAAGGCGACCGGTTCAAGCTGCCCGATTCCGCTGCCCTGGAAGTTGCTGGCCAGTTGCACCGCGAGACAGATGCCACTCGCGACCGCTACGGCCGAAACGTCTTTGGTCAAAGCGTGCTGCTGGCCCGGCGACTCGTCGAAGCGGGAGTCCGTGTGGTCACGGTCTACTGGCCCGACCGCAGGGACGAAAAGGCTTTGTTCTATGGAGGCCAGCGTTACTCTGTGAGTGTGCCGATGTGGGATACGCACGGAACGTCCACCGGGGACACGGCCAATTTTCCATC
>SXGS01165363.1_pt1 | contig 11132 bp, 8 predicted proteins | sample 3174681 | NCBI WGS metagenome assembly SXGS01 (sample SAMN11356861, study PRJNA531348) | freshwater metagenome | isolation source: freshwater sample F1-80 | place: China: Fuxian Lake, Yuxi | collected 2017-12-25 | reverse complement strand
GGGGCCTCGTCCGGCGACCACCAGTCGTGCCATCGGCCCTCGGGCAGCTTCACCTTCCGAAAGCCGCTCTCGTCGAGGACGGGCGCGACGAGCAGGGCGTCGCCGAGCGTGTAGCGATAGTCGCCGGCCCAGCTCGCCTCGTCGCCGAGCGGACGCAGGATCGGGGGCGCGCCCGAAGAACGCGCCTCTTCGGCGAGGCTGAAGAAGAACGGCACGAGCTCGTGATGCAGTCTCGCCCAGTAGCGATAGATCGCGGCGGTCTCCTCCGGCGCGTCGGGCACGGTCCACGGCGTGATGTTGGCGCGCCCGTGCAGCTGCATGAAGGGGCTGAGCGCCCCGACGGCCGTCCACCTCTGGAACACGAGCGTCGAGAATGGGATCGCGGTGGTGAAGTCCTTGTCGTCGACGTCGAGGTAGCCGCCGATGTCGGAGCCGACGGCCCCGTAGCCCGCCGCCGCCGAGCGAAACATGTGGTCGAGCGCGTCGGCGAGCCCCACGAAATCGCGGCGATTGTCGCCGACCCACGCGACCGGCGCGTGCTCGGGCCGCGCGTGAAAGCGGCCCTCGAAGGAGTACGACTCGTCCCACGGGCGCACCATCGTCACGAACTCGGTGGTGCCGACCTTGGCGGCGCCGTAGGCGTAGAAGTCCTCGTAGTAGCGCTCGGAGTACTCTTGCAGCGAGCGCTCGCCCTCGTAGGTGTCGATCGTGGGCGAGGTGATGTAGCTCTCGCCGAAGTCGAGCTTGAAGCCGCTCACGCCGAGCTCGAACAGCGGGTCTTGCTGCCGGTGCCACCAGCCGCGCGCGTCGGGATCGAAGAAGTCGAGCGCGCCGCCGACTCCTTTCCACCAGCCGTATTCCGCGCCGTCGTTGACGAAGAGCCCGCAGGCGAGACCCTCTTCGTAGTTCGGCGACGGGCCAGTGTAGAAGTCGCCGCCCGGCTCGAGATCGAGCGAGATGCGATTGACCATCTGGGTAATCCACAAGACGACGCGGATGTCCTCGCTCCGGAGCTCGCTCACGAGCGCGCCGAACTCGGGGTATCGCATCGGGCTCGGGACGAAGGTGTTGTACTGCGTCTCCCACGGGCTATCGAGCACGACCACGCCGACCGGGATGTCGCGCTCGGCGAAGCCCGCCACGAAGTCGCGCGTGTCCTCGGTGCTCGAGATGTCCTTCGAGATCCAGGGCTCGAAGGCCCAGCGCGGCGTGAAGAGCGGGGGCGCCGGCGCGTCGTCGATCTCCTCGTGGCGCCTGCAGGGGCCCGGAGGCGGCGTCGGATTGCCGGTACAGCCGAGCCCGCCGAGGAGCGCGAGCGTGACGAGCGCGGCGGGTGCGGAGCGAAGCACGCGCGGAAGTTAGTCCGCTGATTCCCCGGAATCGAGGACCAAAGAGCCCGTGCTGCCTTCAGCCGCCGCGCGTGTGCATCTCGAGGTGCGGGTCGCGACGCAGCGCGCTCAGCGGCACGAGCGGGGCCCGATCGGCGAGGCTTGCGCGCAGCTCCGCGCCGCGATCGGAGCGCACCTGCCAACGGGCAGCGACGAGGTACGCGAGCTCCTCGTCGGTCACGCCGTCGCGCACCGCGGCCCGCAGATCGAGCTTCTCGCGACCGTAGAGGCAGGTGAAGAACTGACCGTCGGCGGTGAGGCGGCCGCGATCGCAGGCGCGGCAAAACGGGCGCGTGGTGCTGGCGATCACGCCAAACACCGTGCCGTCGGCGAGGAGGTACCGCTCGGCGGGGGCGGCGCCGCGATCGCCCAGGGCAGTTGCCGGACCGTGCGTCCGCTCGACCCGCGACAGGATCTCTGCCGCCGACACGACGGCGTCCGGTCGCCAGTGGGTCGCGCCGCCGACGTCCATGTACTCGATGAAGCGCAGCTCCGCGCCAGCACGTCGCGCGAACTCGAGCAGACTGCCAAGCTCGTCGTCGTTCTGCCCACGAACGACGACGCTGTCGATCTTGATCGCCGAAAAGCCGGCGTCGCGCGCCGCCGCGAGCCCGCGGAGCACATCGTCGAGCGCATCGCGGCGCGTCATGGCGACGAAGCGCGAGCGATCGAGCGTGTCGAGGCTCACCGTGACGCGGTCGAGGCCAGCCTGCCGCAGCGACGAGGCGAGGGGCGCGAGCAACACCCCGTTCGTCGTGAGCGCAAGCTCGAAGCGCGGCTCGATGACCGCGAGCAACCGCACGAGCTCGGGCAAATCGCGCCGGAGGAGCGGCTCGCCCCCCGTGAGCCGAAGCTTCTCGACCCCGAGCGCAGCGAAGGCCCTCGCGACCGTGGCGAGCTCTTCGAAGCGCAGCACCTCGCGGTGCGGCAAGAACTCGTAGGCGTCCTCGGGCATGCAGTAACCGCAGCGGAGGTTGCAGCGATCCGTGACGCTGATCCGCAGGGCGCCGAGCGGTCGGCCGAGGGGATCGCGCGTGGGCATCCGCTGGGACCATACCGCGTGACGCGCCGGCGTGCTGGCAATCCTCGCGGCGGTGCCGGTCCAACGGGATCTCGCGGTTGCTCGGTCCATGACGGCGCGCGGTTCGTCGCCGCGCCCGGATCGTCGGTGCATCGCGGCGCGCACGTCGTAGGATGCGCCGCCATGATGGAGCGTGCGTCGGAGTCGGGGCTCACCGCGCGCGTACGCCGCCGCCTGGCCGAGCTCCGCGAGCCGCTCGCCGCCGAGATCGAGCGCGTGCTCGCGGGGCAGGGCACTGCGGAGGCGATCGGCATCGACCTAGGACGTCGCTATGCGCGCGGTCTCGATGCGCTGCTCGGGGATCTGTTCGCGGACGCGCTCGAGCCGCTCGGCGGCGACGCGATGGGCCTCACGCTCGCCGGCGTCGGCGGCTACGGACGAGGCGCGCTCTCGCTCGGTGCGGATCTCGACGTGCGCCTGCTCACGCGCGATCTGGAGCGCGCGACCGCCCTCGCCGACGCGCTTCTGTATCCGCTCTGGGATGCCGGCATCGCCGTCGGGCATCAAGTGGTCGTCCCGGACGAGCTCGTGCGCGGCGCGGCCGAAGATCTGCCGACCTTGACGACGCTGCTCGATTGGCGCGTCGTAGCCGGCGATCCGGAGCTGAGCCGCGAGCTGACGGCCAAGGCCGCCGACCACCTCTTCTCGCTCGCGGCGCTGCCCGAGCTACTCGCGCGGCTCGAGCGGGAGGTGACCGAGCGGCACCGTCGCTTCGGCGGCTCGGTGTACCTGCTCGAGCCCGACGTGAAGAACGGAGCGGGCGGTCTGCGCGATCTCGACATCGCGCACTGGGCCGCGCGCGCGCGCTGGGGTGCCTCCGATCTCGACGGGCTCGTGCGTGTCGGCGCGCTCGTGCCCCGCCAGCGTGACGCCGTCCTCTTGGCGCGCGAGCGGCTCTTCCGCATCCGCAACCTGCTGCATCACCGGGCACGCCGTCGCCAGGACCGCTTGAGCTTCGACGAGCAGGAGGCGATCGCCGCCCCGCTCGGGTACGAAGGCGAGGTCGCTCCCGCCGTCGAGCGGATGATGAGCGACTACTACCGCGCGGCGCGCACCATTTCGCGCGTCCGCGACTTCGTCCTCGACTCTGCCGGAGCCCTGCCCCGTGAACGAACGAGCGAGCGGAGCCTCGTCGCGCGGCGGCTGCGTGCCCAGAACGTCGAGCTCGGCGGGGGCGCGCAGCTCTTCGAGGGCGAGGTCACGATCACGCACCCCGAGCTCCTCGAGAAGGACCCGGCGCTCGCGCTGCGCCTCGTCGCCCACGCCGTGCAGCGCGACGTGCCGCTCCGCGCGAGCGCCCGAACCGCCATCACCCACGTCGCTGGCGACGAGGCGTGGGCGGCGCGTCTCCGCTCCGACGCGGAGTCCGCGCGCACCTTCGTCGAGCTCGTCGTGACCTGCCGCGAGACCCGGCTCAAGCGCGGCACGGCGATGCGGGAGCTGCACGATCTCGGGCTCCTGCTCGCGATGATCCCGGAGTTTGCCCCGCTCGTCGGGCGCGTGCACCACGACACCTACCACGTGTACACCGTCGACGTTCACTCGGTCGCGGCGGTCGACAGGCTCGCCGAGGTGGTGCGCGGGGACATCATCATCACGGGAGCCGAGGAGGCACCGTGGGCCGGCTCGCTCGCTTGCCAGGTCGCGAGCGACATCGCGCGCCCGCGGGTGCTCTTTTTTGCGACGCTCCTCCACGACGTCGGCAAAGCCATCGGCCGGCGCGACCACAGCGAGCGCGGCGCGGAGCTCGTGCCCGCGATCCTCGAGCGCCTGGGCTTCGACGAGGGCGAGCGCGAGGACGTCGCGCGGCTCGTGCGCCAGCACCTGTCGATGTACCTCGCCGCGACGCGCCGCGATCTCGACGATCCGGCGACCATCGAGGAGTTCGCGGCCGTCGTGAAGACCCGCGAATGTTTGCGGCACCTCTACCTGGTCACGGTCGCCGATCTCTCCACGACGAGCCCCACCTCGATGACCTCGTGGAAGGCGCGCATGCTCGACGAGCTCTTTCTCGCGACGGACGAGCACTTTCGCCGTGGCACGCTCGGGGAGGGCACGCTGCTCACGAAGCGACGCGCCGACGCACTCGCGCTCGTAAGTGGCGAGCCCGCCCGGCGCGAGATGGTGGAGCGGTTCCTGGCGGCTATGCCGAACCGGTACCTGCTCTCGGCGCTTCCGCACGAAGTGCGAGCGAACGCCGAGCTATGCGCCGCGCATCTCGCGAAGGGCGACGCGACGCCGACGGTGGGCGTCTTGCGGGCCGACTCGGGCGGCGAGGCCGTGCAGCTCTGCGTCGTCGCCGATGATCGCCCTGGCCTCCTCGCCGACATCACGGCGAGCATCGCGTCGAGTCGCCTCGAGGTGCACGCCGCCCAGATCCACTCGCTCGTCATCGACGGGCGCGCGCTCGCGGTCGACGTGTTCGCGGCGACTCACGCTGCCGAGGGCCCCACCGGCGTCGAGCGCGCGGCGACGAGAGTCGAGCGGGACCTCGCTGCCGTTGCGCGCGGCGAGCTCCCGGCGAGCGAGCTGTTCGTGAGGCGAAGGCAGAGGCGTCATGGTCGCGCCGAGCCGCACGTGGCCTCGCGCGTCTTCGTCGACAACCGCGCATCGTCCCGGCACACCGTGGTCGAGGTGGTGACGCGCGATCGGCTCGGCTTGCTGTTCGAGCTCAGCCACGCGCTGCACCGCCTCGACGTCGGGGTGAGCCTCGCGAAGATCGCGACGGAGGGACGCCGCGTCGTCGACGTCTTCTACGTCTCGGAGCGCGACGGCAAGAAGCTCGCGCCCGAGCGCGCCCGCGAGGTCGAGACGACCTTGCTGGACCTCATCGCCAAAATAGAGGATGACGATGCCCATGAAGCTCGGCCGTAGTTGGCTCACTTGTCTCTCGCCCCGCTTCATTGCGCTGGGCCTCGCATCGCCCCGCTTCATAACGCTGGGCCTCGTCACGGTGGGCCTCGTCGTGCTGCCCGGCTGCCCGTCCGCGCCGCCCACGCTGCCGCCTCCGAGCCTCTGCGCCGACCCCGCGAGCGACGACGCCTCCAACGCCGGCGCGGCCACGAGCGAGATCGACCGCGCGCGCGCTTACATCGAGAACGACGCGTTCGACCGCGCGTTGCCGCACCTCGACCGAGCCATCCTCGCCATGCCGAGCAGCGCCGAGGCCCACTACTACCGCGGCCTCGTGCACGAGCGCGGCGGCAAGCGAGCCAACGCCGAGCGGGACTACGAGCATGCCATCGAGCTCGATCCGAAGCTCACCGAGCCGCGCATCAACCTCGGGATGCTCTACCTCGACGAGCCAGCGCGCCCGGCGCGCGCCGTGGAGGTCCTCGCGCCCGCCGCCGAGCTCGAGCCGAACGCCGCCGACGTGCACCGCAACCTCGCCCTCGCGTATCGCATGCTGAAGAAGGTCGACGAGTCAGAGCAGTCTTACCGCAAGGCGCTCGCCATCGCGGACGACCCAGCGGTCCGCTTCGACCTCGCGGATCTGTTGTTCGAGGCCCAGCGCCCCGCGAAGATGGTGACCGAGCTGCGGCTCCTCTTGGCGAAGCTCGACGCGGACAAGGACCGGCTCGTCGTCGTCGCGCATCGCCTCGCGAAGGCGGGCGCGTTCGACGCATGCGTCGGCGCATTCACGAAGCTCGCGGCGCTCGACGCCAAAGAGCCTGGGTTTCTCTTGCACCGGGGGCTGTGCCAGCACGAGCTGAAGAACGAACCGGCGGCCCGGGAGGATTTCACGAAGGCGACACAGCTCGAGCCGAAGCTCCAGGCGGCGCACTACTACCTCGGCGTCTCGTACGCCGAGAGTGGCGAGCCCGCGAAGGCCGCCGAGGCGCTCGAGCGCGCGGTGAAGCTCGGAGCCGACACGCCCGTCGGGCAGAAGGCGAAGGAGCGCTACGACGGCCTCCTGCGCGAGTCGCGGAACGAGTCCGGCAAGAAGAAGGACAAGAAGAAGGACAAGAAGAAGGGGCAGTAAGTCGCCTCGAGCAGCAGCCTGCTGAGCGTGAGGGGGATCGCGCTGCGGCGCGCCCGAAATTTAGTGCGAGGCTGGCGATGTCGCGCCCCGGACGCGCAGCATGAACTACGCGCCGAGCACGAGCAGGATGCGATCGAGCTCGTCGAGCGAGGCGTAGCTCACGACGAACTTCCCGCCTGCGCCGTCGTGCTCGACCGAGACGCGCGTGCCGAGCCGCCGCGTCAGGCGCTGTTCGAGATCGCGCACGCTCGCGCTTTTTCCCGGCCGCGCCGTAGGCCCCCCGCTCCCCGAGGCCCCGCTCCCCGAGGCCCCGCTCCCCGAGGCCCCGCTTCCGGAGCCACCGCCGCTCGACGCCTTTCGCGCGCGCACGAGCGCCTCGAGCCTGCGCACGTTGATGCGCATGCGGCTCGCTTGGCGGCCGAGCTCGAGCATGCTGGCAGCGTCCTCGGCGCCGAGGAGGGCGCGCCCGTGACCTTCGCTCAGCTCCCCGCTCGCGACCATCGCGCGCACAGACTCGGGCAGCTTCAGCAAGCGCAGCGCGTTCGTCACGGCGACGCGGCTCTTGCCGACCTGCTCGGCCACCCGCTCCTGCGTCGTCTTGCCCTCGCCGCAGAGGCGCGCGTAGCCCTCCGCGACCTCGATGGGGTTGAGGTCGTCGCGGTGCAGATTCTCAATGAGCGCGAGCACGAAGGCCGCCTCGGAGCTCACGTCCTTGACGACGACCGGGACCTCCTTTTTCCCCGCCCGTTGGGCCGCGCGCCAGCGGCGCTCTCCCGCGATGATCTCGTACCTATCGCCGTCGAGGCGCCGGACCACGAGCGGCTGAATGATCCCGTGCTCGGCGATCGTCGCCGCCAGCTCGTCGAGCTTCGCCGCATCGAAATACTGCCGCGGTTGATCGCGCCGCGGAACGACGCGCTCGATCGGGCACGTGAACGCGGTGCGCGCCCCGGGCCCGCTCGAAATTCCGGATGACGGGGGCGTCGGCAAGAGGGCGTCGAGCCCTCGACCGAGCGCGCGCTTGGGAATGACCTTGCTCATCGTCTTGTCGACCACGCTCTCGTCGAGGACCGCATGCTGCGCGCCGAAGCCCGACGTCGCGGGTCACGCTCCGAGCTGCTCGAGCACCTCGCGCGCGAGGCTCATGTAGCCTTGCGAGCCCTTGCACTGGACGTCGTAGAGCACGACCGGCTTGCCATGCGACGGGGCCTCGCTCAGCTTCACGTTGCGCGGGATGATCGCGTCGTAGACGTGGAAATGGTCGCGCACCTCCTGGGCGACCTGATGCGTCAGCGAGTTGCGACCGTCGAACATCGTGAGCACGATGCCGGCCACGTCGAGCGACTCGTTGTACGAGCCCTTGACGCGGTCGATCGTGGCCATGAGCTGGGTAAGCCCCTCGAGCGCGAAGTATTCGCACTGCATCGGCACGAGCACTCTGTCGGCCGCCGTGAGCGCGTTCACGGTGAGCAGGCCGAGCGACGGCGGGCAGTCGAGCACGATGAAGTCGTAGTCCTCGCGCACCGTCTCGAGCGCGGCCCGGAGGCGCGTCGCACGGTCGGGCGCGTCGACGAGCTCGAGATCCACCGCCACGAGATCCTGCGTCGCCGGCAAGAGCTCGAGCGCCGCGATCTCCGTCTTGCGGATCGCGTCGCGCATCCCGATGCGGCCGATGAGCACATCGTAGAGGCTGTCTTCGACGCTGCGCGGGCGCACACCGACGCCACTCGAAGCGTTCGCTTGCGGGTCGACGTCGACGAGCAGCGTGCGCCGCTCGGCAGTGGCCAAGCTCGCCGCGAGGTTCACGCTGGTGGTCGTCTTGCCGACGCCTCCCTTTTGATTTGCCACGGCCAACACCAACGCGCGCGACATGAGCCCGACGCAGTTAGCCCTTGCGCTCGGGCTCCGCAAGGCTCGCGTGCGCCCGGACCTCGTACGTTTTTTCCTTGCACTTCTTTTAGCCCTGCGCGTGCGAATAACTACAGTTGCCTACATGTCGGGCCATGTAGCAGCCCGCGTGGAGAGAAACATGTCGCCGCCCAGGTCGTACCGAAATTTCGCCGAGTTCGAGCGTGAGTTCTTGAAGCCGTGCACCCGCGTCGGCCAGACGTTCGAGGACCTCATCGAGGACGCCCCGTTCGAGGCCGAGTTCGACTTCGACAAGGATCCGCTCGACGAAGACGACGACGATTGATGGCGCCCACGGCGCGCGCGGCTAAGCGGACGTGAGCCCGCGCCGCGCGTCGGCCCCGAGCTTCGAGTCCCTCTCCCGGGACTTGCCCCCCTGCTGGATCGCCTCTCCAGCGGGGGTTTTTCTTTGTGCGCTCGCCTAGGCGCGGATGCGCGATCCCGGCTTGACCCGCACCTCGCCGCATGGCAAGTGCGTCGTCCGGTCAAGCCATGGAAGTTCAATTCGAGAAGCTCTCCCCGGTGCTCGCGGAGATGAAGATCCGCGTGCCCGCCGACAAGGTCACGCACGAGGTCGAGGGCGCCTACGAGACCCTGCAGAAGACAGCGCGCGTCAGCGGGTTTCGTCGGGGCAAGGCTCCGCGCGACGTCGTCATTCGCCTCTACGGTGCCGCCGTTCGCGCAGACGTGGCGCGCCGTTTGATGGACAGCACGCTGCAGCAGGCGCTCACGGAGAAGAATCTCCAGCCGCTGACCCAGCCCGCCGTCGAGCCCGCCGAGCTTCGCGCGAAAGAAGAGTTCGCCTTCAAGGCGCGCTTCGAGATCCGACCCGAGATCGAGGCCGTGACTTGGGAAGGGCTCGAGGCGACGCGCCCCGCGATCGCCGTGGCCGACGCGGCGCTCTCCGCCGAGCTCGAGAAGGTCCGGCGCGAGCACTCGACCCTGCAGCCGATCGAGGGCCGCACCGCGCAGCGCGGCGACACCGCGCACCTGTGCCTCACCTTCACCATCGACGGCAACGAGCGGCACGAGGACGTCGAGACCGAGGTGGGCGAGGGCAAGGTGATGAGCGAGATCGAGGCGGCCATCGTCGGCCTCGGCGCGGGCGAAGAGAAGACGGTGACGGTCGAGTTTCCGGCCAGCCATCACGCTGCCCAGCTCCGCGGCACGTCCGTGCAGATCGGCATCAAGCTCGAGGAGCTGAAGGAGCGCATCCTGCCCGCGCTCGACGACGAGCTCGCGAAGGACGCCGGCGAGGAGAGCTTCGCGGCGCTCGAGGCTTCGGTCCGCGCGCGGCTCACGAAGGCCGAAGAGCAGAAGGCCGAAGAAGAGGTGGCCAAGCAGCTCGTCGTCCAGCTGTGCCAGAAGAACCTCGTGCCGGTGCCGCCGTCGCTCGTCGAGCAACAGTCGAAGATGACCGAGCGCGAGATGCAGATGATGTCGCAGACGATGGGCCAGAAGTATCGCGCGACCGCGGAGTCGATGGCCCACTTGCGGCTCGACTCCGAAATGAAGGTTCGCGCCGGGCTCTTGATGGCCGAGATCGCGAAGGCGAACGCCCTCAAGGTGACCGAAGAGGACATCGAGAAGGGCTACGCCGAGCTCGCCGAGCAGAGCGGCAAGAACGTCGCGCGCATCAAGGCCGAGTACCGCGACGCCAGCAAGCGACAGATGCTGATCGGCATGATCCTCGAGGACAAGGTGCTCACCTTGATCGAGGAGCGCGCTCAGATCACGACCGCGTCGTGACGGAAAACCGCGACCCGCCAGCCACCCAGCCGAGCCACCCAGCCGAGCCACCCAGCCGAGCCACCGCAGCCGCGCCACCGCAGCCGCGCCACCGCAGCCGCGCACGAAAACGAACGGAGTGTCGATGAACCGCAACCAGATCATGAGCGCCATCGAGAGCGCGAGCCCGTACCTGGCGCACGAGCGAGAGCGCGCGGCGTACTACCTGCCGCGCATCACCGAGACGACCCACCGCGGCGAGCGTGAGTGGGACATCTACAGCCGCCTCCTCAAGGACCGCATCGTGTTCCTCGGGACCGAGATCGACGATTTCGTCGCCAACGCCGTCGTCGCGCAGTTCTTGTTCCTCGAGAGCGAGGATCCGGACAAAGAGGTGCAGATGTACATCAACAGCCCCGGCGGCGTCGTCACGGCCGGGCTCGCGATCGTCGACACCATGAACTACGTGCGGTGCCCGGTCTCGACGATGTGCATCGGCCAGGCCTCGTCGATGGGAGCGGTCCTGCTCGCGGTCGGCAAGAAGGGGCAGCGCTTCGCACTCCCGCACGCGCGCATCATGATCCATCAGCCGCTCGGCGGCGCGCGCGGGCAGGCCACGGACAGCGAGATCCAGGCGCGCGAGATCAAGAAGGTCAAGGAGACCCTGACCGACATGCTCGCGACGGCGACCGAGCAGAAGCGCGAGCGGATCTCCGCCGACATCGAGCGCGACTTTTACCTGAGCGCGGCAGAGGCGAAAGAGTATGGCCTCATCGACCGCGTGCTCTCGAAGGCCGAGAAGGGCGCGTGACCGTCGCGCGCCACCTGGCGAGGGGCCACGCGGTGCGAGGCGGCGCGCGGAAAACGCGGGCGCTGCGGAAAGCTGCGGCCGTGTGCTTGCCCGTGCCGGTGCCGCCGACTAGAATTTTCCGGCAGCTGCTGCTCGCTCCGCTTTCGTGGCGCACGCCCGCCATCGCTACGCAGCGGGCCGACGGCAATCCGAGGTAACCGTGGATCGACGCCGAGACGACTCGAATGGAAATCT
>SXGS01269551.1_pt1 | contig 11135 bp, 10 predicted proteins | sample 3174681 | NCBI WGS metagenome assembly SXGS01 (sample SAMN11356861, study PRJNA531348) | freshwater metagenome | isolation source: freshwater sample F1-80 | place: China: Fuxian Lake, Yuxi | collected 2017-12-25 | reverse complement strand
CACTCCTTATTCTGGTAACTACGATTATTACTTGGAGAAATCCAAAGCCAGCAACGCCCGCGCCGCCCTCACTGCCGGCTTCACTGATGCGCGTCCGAAACAGACCAGCGAGGCAGCCCCAAAACCAGCTGCCCCGAAGAAGGCCAACCCAGCTGATGTAAAAAAACTCCGCACGAAAGTGGGCCACCTGGAAGAAAAAGTTTCCCAACTCGAGACCAAGCAAAATGAATTAACTGCTGAACTTGAGGCCCCTGAAACGTATAACTCACCGGGCAAGGCTCAGCATTTAAATCGCGAACTCAGCGTGCTCGTCGACCAACTCCAAGCGGCGACCACGGCGTGGGAAGCCGCCGCCAGTCGGTTGACCGAGTTAGAAAAAGAGTAATCCCGCCCGAGCGCGGCGGCTAAGCGCGGAACATGACGTCTTCGCGATTGAACATCTTGACCGCAAAGCCTAGGGCAATCGCCGCATAAACGCACGAGGAGCCGAAGATCAAAGCGATATAGTCCCAGTGCCACACGCCCGAGAGCATCTCTTTGCACACCAGCGAGAGATTGAGGATCGGCACCAGAGCCAGCTTCGCGTTCAGCTCTACCCCGGGCAGCAGGCCGATCACGGCTGGCATAATGACCACGACGATGAGGGGTGAGATGTAGCTTTGCGCCTCCTTGTAGCTCTTCGCGAAAAGGGAAATGGCGAGCAACAGGGCCGCAAAGAACACCGCGACCGGCAGGACCAGGGCCGCGACCCCGATCAAGCCCACCGGGTCGATGAGCGGGATGCTACCACCTTCCGCCGCCTGGCCGACCAGGGCCGACGTGGCGCTCTGCGACGTGGCCTTACCGCCGAAATACATCACCCCGAGCGCGGCGCTCACCCCCATAGAAACAATCGACAGCAGCACGGTGGTCAGGGACGCCGTCAGCACCATAAGAAATTTGCCTACGACGATATTGATGCGATGGACCGGGCTGCAGAGCAGCGTCTCCATCGTGCCGCGCTCCTTTTCCCCCGCCGTGAGGTCCATCGCCGGATACATCGCACCAGTGAAACACAGGATGATGATCAGATAGGGAATGAAGCCACCGATGGCATTGCCGCCGACTTTCTCCGGGGGCGCGACATTCTGCTTCCGGATCACAAAGGGTTTGATGACGGCCGCCGACAAACCCCGCTCCGCCAGACGGGTTTCAATCATCTTTTCCTTCAGGGACGTGAAGAAGTCCTGCACGGCTTTCAGGCCGAAGCCTGATTTCAGTTCCCCTTCATAATAATAAAGGGAAACGGTCGGCACCCCGCCGCCCTTGAGGGACGCTTCAAATCCCGCGGGAAGCTCCACGGCCACACGCACCTTCTTGTCCGAGATCAGCTGCTGGTAGTCGGCGACCGCCGGCACGAGCCGAAATTTCTTGTTCGCCTTTAAGGCGGCAACCACGCCCGGCGAATCCGCGCCGCTCAAAAGCATGACCGACACAATCTCACTCCGAGCCTGCTGCACGACCTTGGTCATGACAGTGCCAACGCCAAACATGATAATCGGCATGATGAGCGTGGGAACCACAATCATGGAGATGAGCGTACGGCGGTCGCGCAGCGAATCCTTCAGTTCCTTCAGGTAGACCGTGAGAATATTTTGCCAGTTCATGGGATGGTTACTTAGTTTTTCAACGCCGCCATCAGGGCCGCCTCGCCGCCGACGGCCTTGACGAAAATCTCCTCCATGTCGGTCTCGCCGTAACGCTGCCGCAGCTCGGCCAGCGTGCCCTCAGCGACGAGCCGCCCGTCATGGATGATGCCGATGACGTCACAAATTTTCTCCACCTCGCTCATGACATGGGTGGAATAGATGACGGTCTTGCCGCGATTCCGGCAATCCCGCACAAACTTGACGATGGAACGGGCGGTCATCACGTCGAGGCCGAGGGTGGGCTCGTCGAAGATCATCACCGCCGGATCATGAATCAGAGTACGGGCGATGGAGGTCTTCTGCTTCATGCCGGTGGAAAACTTGTCGCAGCGGCGGTCGAGAAAATCCCGCATGTCGAGCTCATCAGCCAGTCCCTTAAGCCGTTCCTTGATAGTCGCGGCGGCCAGCCCATTGAGCCGGCCGAAATAGGTGATCGTTTCGCGTGCCGTGAGTCGCCCGTAGAGCGCCGTGCTGGCGGCGAGAAAACCGACATGGGCCCGCACTTGATTCGCCTCCGTGGCCGCATCAAAGCCGGCGAGCCGGGCCGAGCCGCTCGTGGGCTGCAGCAGCGTGGCCAGCAGGCGTAGCGTGGTGGTCTTACCCGCGCCGTTGGCCCCAAGCAGCCCGTAGATCTGGCCGGGCCGGCTGGTGAAGGAGATGTCATTCACGGCGGTGATAATACCGCGCTTCTTATCTTTAAAGGTCTTAGTTAGGTTGCGGGCTTCAATCATGGTTGGAGAGGGTTAAAGACAAAGGTGAAACTCAGAAAATCAGAATGTCCTGCCACCACTTATTCCTACTTTCCCGAACTCCCCCTTGATAAGGATTCGTCACAGGCTCATGCGTTCGCGGAAGTCCTGGGCCTGCCGGCGAGAGAGCTCGACCTTGACGCCGCCCTTGAGCTTGACCAGCAAGCCGCCACTGAACCATGGCTCGATCCCCTCCACCCAAGCAAGATTGATGACTTGTTTACGATTAGCGCGGAAGAAATGCTGTGGATCGAGCCGCTCTTCCATTGCCGTCAAGGATCGGAATAATTGCGGCTTCTGCTCCTCAAAATAGAGCCGCGTGTAATTACCCTCTGACTCTAGCAGGCGAATATTTTTTACCGCCACAAACCAGCAGCGCTCACCTTCGCGCACAAAAACTTTATCTTCGGGCGCCAAGCGGCGCAGCGCGATCGCGGCCGGCGCTGGGCCGGCGCGGCTGATGCGCAGTTTTTCCAGCGCGCCCGTGAGCCGGTGGGGATCCACTGGCTTGAGCAGATAATCGAGCGCATTAAATTCAAAGGCCTTAACCGCAAATTGATCGTAAGCCGTCGTAAAAATAACCAGGGGCAATGGCGGCTCCAGTTTCTCGAGCAAAGTGAAACCATCATCCCCTGGCAGCTGAATATCCAAGAATAACAGATCGGGCTGCAACGCCTCCACTTTGCTCAGCGCATCCGCGGCATCGACCGCTTCGCCAATAATCTCAATTTCGGGGTGGGCCTTGAGCAATCGGCGCAGTTCATTGCGCGCGAGTCGTTCGTCATCGATCAGTAAGGCTTTCATGCGCTGCTGCCGGGCAGGGGAATCGAAACGACCGCCGATACGCAACCGGCCGGAGCGGAGAAAAGTCTTAGCGTAGCTTGGTCACCATATAAAAACTTCAGTCGTTCGGAGGCATTGCGCAACCCCACCCCGGTGGAGGAACCAGCCAACGCTGAAGCGGCGTTACTGGGCGAAGTCAGCTCTCCCGGATTGATCACGCTAATGATGAGACTCTGTTTTTCAAATTGCGCCGAAATCATCACTTCCCCGCCCTCGCGACGAATCGACACTCCATACTTAACGGCATTTTCCACGAGCGTCTGCACCAACATTGGCGGGACGATTTGGGTCCGGGCCGCCGCGGCAATCTGCCAACTCACGCGCAAACGATTTTCGTGACGGATTTGTTCAAGCGCTAAGTAGTCTTCAACCGTGCGCAGCTCCTCCTCAAGCGTAACGATTTCTAGCTGAGCTGACTGGAGCGAATAGCGCAGCATGCTGGCCAGCCGCGTCACGGCTTCACGCGCTCGCGGCGCATCTTCCTCAATCAAGGCGCGGAGGCTGTTGAGAGAATTAAACAGGAAATGGGGATTAACTTGGGCCTTCAAGGCGCGCAATTCGGCTTCTTTGATGTTCGCTACCAAGCGCAATTGCTCGACCTGCAGCCGCTGCAATTGCTCATAGATATGATAGAAAAAATAAATACAGAGCCACCCAAACATTAGGCCCATGCCATTGAGCCAAGAGGCAATAACCACGATCGCGGGATTGCTTTTATAAGCCCATGGCAACTGGAGAACCCCATAAGGATAACCAAACCCCGCCGCCATCCAAATTAGAGATAATATCGCAGCCATCAGCACAATGCGCGGTGAGAGTGACCGCCAGCCGAGTTGTTTCCAGCCCCACCTCGTAATCAACGGGCGGGCATAATGAGTGAGGACCAAACCCAATAGCACCACCATGACCATCGAGGCAACTTGTAGCATCTGGTTGTGGCCTAACTGCGGCGGATTCACCAGGAAAAAGCTGACCAAAAAAAGACCCCAGCCACAGAGCTGACAAAGTACATACAGCCGTTCCTTGGTGTGCTGCAATTTAGCCGCCGTATCGAACGCGGAAAAGGTCCCCATGGAGTGACGTAACAACGAGGCGCCCGTGGCCGCAAGCTCGTCTCTCGGCCGATTAGTATATTCTCCGGCGGCTTGTGCTATGGCCATGACCCACCAACAAGGCCTTCGCCAACTCGAGCGCAGGGGTAAAAGGACCAACGGGCTCGCCACTGGATAGGCGGAGGCTGGCGCTTACCTTCATTCTATTCCCAGCGTTACCCTGCTACGCGCCGGCAGCGTCTACCCGCCCGATCAAAATTAATTGTTCGAGCTCGACAAAATTAGTCGCCACCGCGGGCGCGCCCCTTGTAGCGTCTACCTCTGTGAAGCACTCGGTTGTTGTCATTGGTAGTTTTAATCAGGACCTCGCGTTCTACACCGAAAATTTTCCGCAACCCGGCGAGTCCATCATTGGTGATTTTCGCCTCGGACCGGGCGGCAAAGGATTCAATCAGGCCGTAGCCGCATTACGGGCCGGAGTTAGCACGCTGTTTATTGGCGCAGTTGGCCGCGATGCGTTTGGCCTTAATGCCCGCAAGTTTGCCCGAGAAATTAATCTTGAAGCCCATTTTGTGGAGAAGCCCAAGCATGCGACTGGGACGGCGGTCATCACCGTCAATGCGGCCGGACAAAATCAAATTATTATCTCCCTCGGGGCGAACCTCGGACTGCGCCCCCGCGATTTGCCCTTAGCCCTCCTCGCGCCGGCCCAAGTCGTCGTCTGCCAGGGCGAATCGGATCCCAGCACCATCGCATTTGCCCTGCGCACTGCGCACCGCAACGGCGCGATTACAGTTTTCAACCCTGCGCCGATGGGCCCTCAATTTGACGTCGCCCTACTCCGACACACCGAGGTGCTCATTCCCAATGAAATCGAGTTCGTCGCCCTGGTCAAAAAAACTGCGGCCGGCGCGAACCTATTACGCACCGCGCCGTTTAATACTCGAAGCAATTTCACCGCCGCGACGCTCGCCACCCTCTCACCGGATGCTCTGCATCAGCTCTGCCGTTGCCTCAAGGTTCCCGTCGTTATCATCACCCTGGGCGCTCGCGGCTGTTTTGTCTCCCAGCCTGACGTTTTTCTGAGCATCCGCGCGCATGAAGTGGAAGTGATCGACACCGCCGGGGCCGGCGATGCCTTTGTGGGCGGCTTTGCCGCCGGCCTCATCAAATTTAAACACGATATTTTTGAAGCGGCGCATTACGCGAATGCGGTTGCGGCGCTCGCCGTCATGCATCCTGGCACCGCGCCGGCCATGCCGATAGCTCGAGAGATTGCCCGCTTTCTAAAAAAGCGCGATCATCGTTAAGCCGAGCCCTTAACCCGCTCGTCCCGTTTAATTATTGGGAATATACCCCGTCGGCTTAGGCGCGAGATATTGCCGGGCAAATGTGGGCGCATATTGCAGAAAACCGAGCAGCCCCAGGATGCAGAGATTGGCCCGATAAACACCGCCGAGCAAGGCACCCAGGATTCCCGCCGCCTCCGCTAAGGCTAAACCCACGATAAACCACGGGAGCGCTGCTTTGAGATGCGGGCAACGCGGCAAGAGCAGCCAACGGATAATAATACTCAAAAATAAAGGCACCAATCCAATCAGGCCAATGAGTGGATGGCTGCTTGCTGAACCGGCTAAGCTAGGGGCTGACCCCAAAGTAAAATAAATCGTCATCAAGCTCAACCCGACGACACCCCAAGCCAGCCACCAGTATTTTAATTGCGCACGCGCGCGTTGCGCTTCGGGACCAATCATCATTTTAGGCTCCGATCGGGTGCCAGACCGTCTTGAACTCAAGATAAGCCCTCAAGGCGTCGACGCTTTGCTGTTCACTGGAAAACCAATTAATGGGCGCCGCCGCCGCAAAAAGCTTCACCCGCTTAACGCTTTCCGCCGCGCCGAGCTTGAGCGCGTTCTGCTCAGCCTTATTCGCCACCCCGCCGAGGGCGCGGAAATGTGCGTGGGTGGCAAAAGTGGGGATGAGCTCCGCGCGTAACCCGGTTAATAAATTAACCACCCCGCTGGGCAAATCACTCGTCGCGAGCATTTCGCCCAAAATAATCGCCGGATAAGGCTGCGCAGACGAAGCGAGCGCGACCACGGTGTTGCCGCTCGCGATGGCGGGAGCTAATAAAGAAATAAGGGCGAGCAACGGCGCTTCTGGGGGGGCCAGCAATCCGATGATCCCCATGGGCTCGGAAACCGTAAAATTGAAATAGGGGGCCGCCACGGGATTCACACTGCCGAGGACTTGTTCGTATTTATCCGCCCAACCGGCGTAATAGATCAACCGATCAACTGTTGCGCTAACTTCCTTCGTCGCCGCCGTGGCCGTGGCGCCGCCCAGTCGCAACGCGGCCGCCAACTCCGTCCGGCGGGCCTCCACCATTTCACCTAAACGATAAATAATCTGGCCGCGATTATAGGCGGTGCGCTTCGCCCAGCCGGGCCCGGCTTTAGCTGCTGCCTCGACCGCATTACGCAAATCTTTGCGCGAACACTGGGGGATGTTTGCCACGAAATTACCCGCGGCATCCCTCAGCGGAAAAGTGCGCGCACTCTCGGAGCGAATAAACGCTCCCCCCACGTAAACCTTGGGGGTTTTGGTGATCGGAAGACGAGTCATATTAAGGGTAGGTGGTTAAGATAATTACGCTGAAAGCATACTTTCAGCCCAGCGTGGCGGCAGCGGCCGTCTCGCCTTGGAGATAGCTTTTCTCCTGATAGCGCCGCGCCACAAAAATGAAAATACCGACACAACCGATAGCGAGCGCGGCATAAAAATTATAATAAGCCGCGCCCTGCAATTTCACGGTGCCATCGGGATTCGCGATAAAATAGTGCACCAGGGCGGTAAAAGCATTGCCGGCCGAAACAGATAACAAGTAACAGGCCATAACAATAGATTTCATATGCGCGGGGGCTTGGGTGTAAGCAAATTCAAGCGCCGTAATTGAGACCATGACCTCACCCGCTGAAAGCAGAGCATAGGCCGGTAATTGCCAGCCAATGCTGGGCGTCAGGCCCGCCGCAATTTTGGTCTCAATCCACGCACTGACCATAAATGAAAAGCCCGTTACGACGAGCCCAAGGCCAATCTTTCGCAGCGGCGTTAAAAGAAAAATCCGATTGATCGCGGGGTAGATCAAAAACTGAAAGAGGGGGATAAAGGCCAAAATCATGATCGCGTTCACCGCCTGAATTTGGGACGCGAGCCAGGTAATTCCTAAAAAATGCAGGTCCATTTTCTGCGCCTGCAAGACCCACTCCCCGCCGCTTTGATCCCAGAGTGACCAAAAAATGGCGACAAAGGCAAAGAGCCCCGCGAGTCGACCGATCGCGGCGTAGCCCGCGCGGTTAAAAGTGTCGCGCAGAAAAGTTTTCCCGGCAGGGGGAATGTGGGCAAATTTGTGGCGACCCTGCCAAAAGACAAAAGCGGCCAAGAGCATCAAGCCGGCGGGCACCCCAAAAGCTAAGCCCGGGCCGTAGTGCGCCAGCAACCAAGGGATAAGCAAGATGGAGAAAAAAGAGCCAAAATTCACCGAGAAATAAAACCAACTGAAAGCCCGCGAAAGGAGTCGTTGATTAGCCGGCCCAAATTGGTCGCCGACATGCGAGGATACACACGGCTTGATGCCGCCAGAACCCAAGGCAATCAGGCCTAAACCTAAGCCAAGCCCGAGACGGGTGTGATCGAAAGCGAGCACCAGACTCCCCGCACAATAGATCAGCGATACCCAAAAAATTGTCCGATATTTCCCCCAGAAAGCATCGGCCAGAATCGCGCCTAGCATGGGGAAAAGATAATTAGAAGCGACAAACCAGTGATACCACTGGTTGGCCTCGTTATCACTCATGACATCGCGCCCGCCCGCTTGGTTCACCAGATATTGCGTCATGAACACCGTAAGCACAGCGCGCATCCCGTAAAAATTAAACCGCTCCGCCGCTTCATTCCCGATAATGTAAGGAATGCCCGGCGGCATCTGGTCGGTCTTGAGCGGTGCGGTTAGATAGGGTGGCGTAGCCATCGAGAGAACGGAGCGTTAAGTTTTAGACCAACTTGCAATAATCAAGGAGCCCTTGGCGGCCGCCTTCGCGCCCGAAACCAGATTCCTTATAACCCCCAAAGGGCGACGCCGGATCAAATTTATTGTAAGTGTTGGCCCAAACCACCCCCGCCTTAAGCTCAGCGGCTAACTTTAAAATGCGCGCGCCCTTGTCGGTCCAAACCCCAGCGCTCAAGCCGTACGCGGTGTTGTTCGCCTTCTCAATCGCTTCATCGACCGTGCGAAATGTCAGCACGCTGAGAACCGGCCCAAAGATTTCCTCACGCGCGATGCGCTGGCTCATCGAGACGCCAGAAAAAATTGTCGGGCGGAAATAATAGCCTTTCGCCGGCAGCGCGCAGTCCGGCTGGTACAGGGTAGCCCCTTCCTTCACGCCGACGGCCACCAAGCGCTTGATCGTCGCAAGCTGGGCCGGCGAGTTGATCGCCCCGATATCCGTGTTCTTGTCGAGGGGGTCGCCCACGCGCAGCACACTGATGCGCTGCTTCAGTTTGGCGAGCACCGTGGCGGCGATCGGCTCGTGCACCAATAAACGCGAGCCCGCACAGCACACATGACCCTGATTGAAAAAAATGCCGTTGATGATTCCCTCCACCGCTTGATCGAGCGGCGCATCGTCAAAGATGATATTCGCCGCCTTGCCGCCCAGCTCCATCGTCATTTTTTTATCCGTCCCAGCCAGCGAGCGCATGATGATCTTGCCAACCTCGGTGGAGCCGGTGAAGGCGACCTTGGCCGCCAGCGGATGCCCCATGACCGCCGCGCCGGTGTCAGCAAAGCCGGTGACGATATTGACCACGCCAGCCGGCAAGCCGGCATCTTGGAAGATTTCCGCGAGCTTCAAGGCCGTAATGCTGGTTGTCTCGGCCGGCTTGATCACGACGCAGTTACCCATCGCGAGCGCCGGGGCAATTTTCCAGGCCAACATCAGCAGAGGAAAATTCCAGGGGATAACTTGACCCACCACCCCGAGGGGAGCGACCCGGCGGCCGGGCGCCACATACTCGAGCTTGTCCGCCCAACCAGCGTGATAGAAAAAATGCGCGGCGGCCATCGGGACATCAAAATCACGCGACTCTTTAATGGGTTTCCCTCCGTCCATGGTTTCCGCCACCGCAAATTCGCGCGCCCGATCCTGGAGCAACCGAGCGATCCGAAAGAGATATTTGGCGCGTTCCTGACCAGGTAGCCGGCTCCAAGTTTGGTCGTAAGCTTTTTTTGCCGCGCGATAAGCAGCGGCCACATCGGCGGCATTCGCGTGCGCAATCTCTGCGAGCTTTTGCTCATTCGCCGGATTGATGGAGTCGAAATACTTACCCGACGCCGGGGCTACAAATTTACCGCCAATGAAAAGTTCATAGCGCGATTTCAGCTTGGGCTCAGCGGTCTCGGGAGCAGGATCATAACTCCAGAGGTCGCCGAAAATGAGCGCCGGGGCGGCCGGACGCCGAAGGGCGGCAGCGGAAGATTTTTTATTAAGCAAAGTTGGCATGATTTTTAATCACGATTGGCCGTAGGATGGAATTATCGTTGGCAAAAAATTAATAACTTTCAGTTGCTTCGCTAAAATAATACGGCGCAGGGTAAGCGCCGGTTTTTTCTTTTTCGAGCTGCCGCAGCAAATCGTTAAGGAGCGCCGATGCTCCAAAGCGATAACGCGTATTATTCAGCCAAGCATCGCCGAGGGTCTCTTTCACGGCGACCAAGAAAGTGAGCGCCTGCTTCGCCGTGCGAATCCCGCCAGCGGGCTTCATCGCAATGGGCACGCCCGTCTCGAGGTAATAATCGCGAATCGCTTCCAGCATGACCTGGTTATTGCCCAAGGTCGCATTGAGGGTAGTTTTACCCGTACTCGTTTTAATAAAATCTCCCGGCCGCAACACGCGCATGGCTAAAAATGAAGCCGCCCGAATGTTGTCGTAAGTCTCCAGCTCACTCACCTCGAGAATAACCTTGAGCGTCGCGGCACCGCACGTGGCGCGAACCGCGGCAATCTCATCTTGGACCAAGGAAAATTCCCCCGCGAGAAAAGCCCCGCGGTTAATCACCATATCGATCTCATCGGCTCCTTCCGCCACCGCCCATTTTACCTCCGCTAAACGAGTTTTAAGGGCGGTCTGCCCAGAGGGGAAAGCCGTGGCGACCGAGGCGATGCGCACCGCTGAATGCGGCCCCAGCGCCCGCCGCGCATGCGGCACCAGCGCCGGATAAACACAGACCGCGGCGACGGCGAGAGTGCCGAGGTCGTCGTGGGGTTGGCAGGCCTTCTGACAGAGAGCCTCCACTTTACGGCGGGTATCTTTGCCTTCGAGCGTGGTGAGATCGATCATGGAGACCGCCAGCTTCAGTCCAAAACGCTTGGCGTTCTTCTTGAGACTCCGCGTGCCGTATTTGGCGACCCGTTCCTCAAGGCCAACATAATCAACTGGGCCGACGTCATTAAACAATCGACGAACGGCAATCTGAACAGGGGCGGCCATATTTTACGCACTATCCCGCTCCTCTCCTCTGAAAACAACGCCAAAACTCACCGCCCCGATAACAGCTGCCGATTGCTACGACCCGGCGGCCCTCCCGCAGTGCCAGCGTACTTGCCACTCGGTCAACGGTAAGCCTAGGCTGAAACCATGAGCGAATCTCCTCCTCCCACCGCGCCGCATGGCGAACTCGTCATCCGCACGATCGCTATGCCGGCTGACACGAATGCCAGCGGCGATATTTTTGGTGGGTGGTT
>SXGS01672258.1_pt1 | contig 11139 bp, 8 predicted proteins | sample 3174681 | NCBI WGS metagenome assembly SXGS01 (sample SAMN11356861, study PRJNA531348) | freshwater metagenome | isolation source: freshwater sample F1-80 | place: China: Fuxian Lake, Yuxi | collected 2017-12-25 | reverse complement strand
TGCTGGCGATGGTGCTCAACACCGCGCGCACGCCGGCCGGCGACAGCACCGCGCCGGTTCTGCGACCGCTTCCGCGCTGACCCTTTCGACCGACATCCGATCGCCGTTCGCCGAGGCAAAGGACAGAAGGACCGCCGGACGATGCTGCACGTGGTGGTCTGGGAGGGTTGCAGGTTCAGGAGTTACTCGGTCATCGGGACGTCAGCACGACGGTGACGAATCGCCACGTGATGCAACGTGGCGCGCTGGGGGTGAAGAGCCCGATCGATCGGCGACGGTCCAGTGCATCCCGGCGGCCGCCGACCCGACCTATCCCGATCAGACCGTGCTCTCCGGCCGCTACCGCATGACCGACGGCACGCAACTGTTCGCGACCGAGCGATGGAGCGACGCGCTGATCGTCTCGATCACCGGCATCGGATTAAGCGGCCTCGCCGCGCTGCTGTCGACGACCGAGACCGCCATCGGCACCACCGCCGGGATGTCCTTCGCGTCGGAGCAGTGGCGCACCGTTGTCCACTATCAATTCCGCGATGGCGCCGATCAGCAGCATCTCTTCACGACGGGCGTGGCTGGCCCACTGACACTCGGCGTCACGCTGGCGGCACACTATCGGTTGGAGAATGGCATGCTGTCAGGCAGCAACCAGCGGCACGTCGATGCCCTCGCGGCGCTCGCCGTGCGGCCGCACGCCAGCGACCGCGCGGGATTGCTGTTCAGTTGGAATTACGGTGACGGGAACAGCCCTGTCATGGTGACCAATGTCGAGCCCGGCTAGCGCGTCGCGCGTCTCTCGGCCGATGAGCTCTTCCAGGCTCGCTTCGCGCCGATATCGGTGCGCTCGGCACCGCGATGACATATCTATGGCAGGGGCGTGTGCAGCAACATCTCGACGCCAAAGTCGACGTGGCCGGCGAGGCGCGTTGGGGGCATCGCCCCACGGCATCCGACAGCCAACCCTTGATCTACACAGCGGAGTTCGGCCTCTGGCTCACGCGCGACCTGCGCGTCGCCGCCGGCTACATGACGCAGCCTTGGACCGAAACAGGCCCGACGTTAACCACGACAACCGGCCGGGGTGGACCATACGCGGCGCTGAGTTCACGACTGTCGTCACTGTTCGACTTGTTCTCGAAGGGCAAGGGACAGTGAAGGTCTAACGCCGCCCACGGCGACCTAATCAGGGGATATTGCTTAAGCGATTAGGCGCTTCACTCAACCATGCCGGGCGCGCCCTCGGTTACCGTGGCAAAAGATGACGAATGACGACCATGAATTAGTAGTGTGCCGATGGTATCAGAGCACATTCCATTGATTCTGCACGTCGGCGCGGATTTTATGTTTGACGACTCGCCTGATGTGTAGATGAGCAAATAGACTTCTGAACGATGGAGTGTCTCCAGATTTTGGATGGCGCTCGCGCGCCGGAGGTCGAAGGTGCTCGTATTGATACCGAGGTAACGCGCGTGATTCCCTTGGCGTTGCGAGATGTGCGCGAGTTTGTGCTCGATCATCGAGCGCTCTCGTAGCGCCTGGCGTCCAGCGAACGTCTGGATCTGCTTGCGGAGTCGTTGCTGAAGCGGTTCGTTCTCCGCGATGACGACGAAGCGCCCGCGGCTGAACGCGGCGGTGATGTATTGCGCGCGTAAGGCACATCGATCGCAGACATCGGGATCGAACTCGACGACAGTGCCCAACGCGAAGCCTTGGACGTGTCCGTCCGGGCACGCGATCGTGCGGGTGCGGAGGTTGATCGTGAAGGCCGACTTGGGAAAGAGGCTGCCCTTGCGCGACTTCCAGGGTTTGCAGACGATCGTGCCGCGCCGGGCGAGCACCTCATCGACGAGGGAGCTATTGATGTACCCGCGGTCGCTCAGCAGATGGTCGACGTCGAGTCCCTGGTGCGCTATGTTGGCCGTCAAGGACGGTATCGCTTCGTCCTCGGGACGATTCGCGGCCGTGATGGCGCAGGCGAGAATCAGACCGCGATCGACGTCCGCGGCAAGGTGACGCTTGCTCTCGAGAGTTGTGGATGCTTTACGTCGAACGAGCGGCCATTTGCCTACGAACGGGGCGGGGGCGAAGAGGGTCGGCCTGCCACGCGCATGTGGCAGACCGATGTTTGACTAACACGCCTGGGGGCTGCCGCTCGCGGCGGCCCACTAGAACGTGAGCTGACCGCTGATCTGGAGAATCTTCGGATCGAGCACCGTCAAGGGCTGGAGCCAGTTCGCCCCGAAGGTCGTGTTCACCGATTGCACGGCGTTGGAGTTGAGCGCGTTGTAGGCGTCCATGTTGAGCTGGAGGCGCATCTTGTTGGGCAAGTCGAAGTACTTGGTCACCCGCAAGTCCAGGCGGCGAATGCGCTTCTCGAACAAGGTATTGGGTGCCACCAGCGGCACGGCGAAGGTCGCCTGACCGCCGGCGAGGTTACGGCCCAGCGAGGGCGCGATGAGGGCGTTGGGAGCGGCCCACACGGCCTCGATGACCTGACCGGGCAGGTCCTGTAAGATCCCGCTCACCAAGAAGCCCAAAGGCAGCGGCACGCTGCCGAAGGTCTTCAGTTGCGCGAGCGCCTTCATCGGCGTCACGACTTTGCAGATCGACTGACCATCGATCGTGGTCGCGGTCTGCGGTCCGTAGACGCCCAAGTTGTAGCCAGAGCCCGAGATGGCTCCTGCGGTGAATGGAACCGAACCAATACCCAAGGCATCCACGTTGTAGCACTGGTCTTTTGTTGACCGCCCTGCGTCGACTCCTCCACCCCACCGAATGCCCTTCGGCAATCGGGCGTTGAAGCCCGCGCCGAAGAAATGATTCCGGCGGAGGTCGTCACCGAAGTTGTTCGTCCGTTTGACGACGTTTTGCGCGAGTCCAAACGCCGATTGCTTGACGGCCGACAGACCGCAGATGTCATAACCGCCGCCGTTGGGCAGCCGCGGGTCGAGCGGCGCCTTCACGCAGAACTGGTCGAAATCGGCGGGCGTCACGAGCTGGTTGTCGGTCGTGCGCTGCACGCTGTCGGTGTTCCGGAAGTAGCCGCCGTTGTTGAAGTAGTAGCCGCCCGTCACCGACAGGCCGCGCGTGACCTCATGCTGAACCTCGGCCGACATGTCCCAGTTGTTGTCCCGCACACCCCAGCCGCTGCGGACCTCATCGGACCACTGGAGGGCTCGTGGGTTCTGCTTGCCGAAGTTCTGGTCGCTGATCGCGCCGCACTCACCATTGGCGAAGAAGTTACCCAAGTTGCAGTCCGGGTAGTAGTTCTGGTTGGTGTCGTTCCACGCACGGCTGGCCGTGTTGACCGCCGTCGTATTCGGATTGAGCAGCACCGTGACGTCGACGTTGGTCTTGGCCACGTAGCGCCCAATCGAATACTTGAGGGCGGTGCGGCCATTCCCGAACAGGTCGTAGGACGCGCCAAATCGGGGGTTGATGTCCTTCCAATTCGGAATGCCGTCCACGGCCTCGAAACGCCGCTTGCCGACCCACGGGTTTTCCATGAGCGCCCCAGGGAACCGATCGAAGAACTTCGGGTCGGGTTCGCCCGGGATGTCCTGCACGGGCGTGTAGCCGTTCACGTAGTCGAAGCGGACGCCGTAGTTCAGGGTCAGCCGATTGATACGCCACTGATCCTGCAGGAAGACGCCGAGCTCGTCCGTGCGGTCCAACTCCAGATACGGCGTGGTGCGCTGCAAAATGGAGATGGGCGTGCCGTTTCGGAACGTGTAGTTCAGGTTGCCGTTGGAGATGAAGTAGTTGTCGGTGACCATGTGCTCGCGGATGAAGCCACCCTTGAACGTGTGAGCACCCGTCACATAGGTGAGGGCCGCGCGCTGCGTGTAGCGATTAGTGTAATCCGGGTGACCGCGATAGGTCGACGTCGATCCGTACGACTTGCCGAGGCCCACGTCGGTGATGGCGATCGTGTTCGCCTGCACGCCCGTCTGCCGGAACGCGTTCCACTGAGAGATGGACGCGCCCACACCCACCTCGAGCAGCAACTTGTTCGTCAGCGGCGAGTTGTAGGTAGCCTGCATGAAGTTGTTCGGCTCGAAGCGATAGCCCCCAGCCTGCTCTTGCAGCACGTTCGACGTCGTGCCGCCGCAGTTGCACGCGATCTGGTGATCGAACAGGAAATTGACCTTGTGCCGGGACGAAATCTGCCATGTCGTCCGGCTCAGGTACGAGTTGTACCATTCCCAGCGCCCACTCTTCCCATCGAAGGGACGATCAATCCAGGGATCGTATTTCACGACCTCGAGGTCGGCGCCCGGAGGCGACAGCAACGTGCTCTGCCCTCGGTTCCAATACAGACCCGCGAACTGCCGTGCCATGCCCCACGTACGAACCGCGCCGAAGAACCAAATCTTGTCCTTCAGGATGGGACCGCCCAGACTCACCGCGTGATCGTAAATCTTGTTGGTGCGATTTGGCTCGAAGAGTCCCCGGGCACGCAAGCTGTCGTCGAGATTGCCCCCCTCGAGCTTGTCGTTCGTCCACAGGAACGAGCCGATGAACTTGAAGGTGTTGCCCCCTTCCTTGGGCACGATGTTCATCACCGGGCCGTCGGAATTCACCTCAGCCGACATGCCACTCGTGTTGAGCACCATTTCCTCGACCACGGCCGAGTTCACCTGGTAGCTGCTGTTGCCCGCGCTGTTGTCGATGCCCATGCCGTCGAAGAACTGCTTCGTGCCACGCTTGCCGTGATAGGCGCCCGGCTCCGCGAAGTAGCGGCCGCCCACGTCGGCCACGCCGGTGAACCCCGGCGTCAGCGTCACCAACGTGTCGATGCGTTTCGTGCTGAGGGGCAGGGCGTCCAGCATCTCGCGCGTGACGTTGGTCTGCCGCCGCACGTTCTGCGTGTCGACGAGCGGCGCCGCGCCGCTCACGGTGATGCTCTCCTCGAGCGTCCCCACCTGAAGATCCGCGTTCACAGTCGCCGTGAAGCCCGCCGTGATCCCGACGCCATCACGCACCAAAGTCTTGAACCCCGGCAGCGTGAACGTCACCGAGTAGGTGCCCGGCACCAAGTCCACCACGGTGTAGCGACCTTCGCTATCCGCGACGAACGCGCGCACACCTCCGATGAGCGCCGGACTAGCCACTTCGATCGTGACACCGGGCAGCACCGACCCTGAGGTGTCTCTGGCAACGCCAGTAATGCTGGACGTCAACTGTTGTGCCCACGCACCCAGCGGCAGCAGGACGATGAATGAGGCGAGTGCTGCGTGAGCCAGTACTTCCCGCATAGTCCAACGGTTCATCCATGTCTCCCTTGGCAAACCTGCCCTGAGAATTCTTGAGAACGGCGGGACTCTACACGGTCGATGGATCGCTGTCAACTCAGTTCTTTCGGTTTCGCCGGATCGGCCACCATATCCGGGTCGTTGCTTCGGTCCAGTGAAGTGGACCCACCCGGAAGTAGTCAGAAATCGCGCGAAGTGCCCCGTGATAGCATCGCGCCGGAGATTACGTCGCGCTGCTCGCCCACTCTATGACCGCCAAGCTCGTCAGACTCGTGTTGGCCACCGCAATTGTCGCCGGGTGCCGCGCGCAGGCGCCTGATAAGACGACGGCGGACAGCACGCCCGACTCCGTCAAGATGGGGCCGGCCGCGACATCCGCCGCGACGTCGGGGTGGTTCGAAGTGCTTGGCGAGGAGGCGGGCTTGACCTTCACCCACGTCAACGGCGCATCGGGGCACTACTACTTCCCGGAGATGCTCTCGCCCGGCGTCGCGTTGTTCGACTACGACAACGACGGCGACCTGGATGCCTACCTGGTGCAGGGTGGTCCACTCGGAACTCAGGAAATTCTTCCAGGGACGGCGTCCACAACGCCCTCGTCGGCGACGACGCTAACGGGCCGGCTGTTCCGCAACGACCTCATCGTCGGCGCCAATGACGTCCGCACGGCGCGGTTCGTGGACGTGACCGCGACGAGCGGCATCGCCGCCCGCGGCTACGGCATGGGGATCGCGACCGGCGACTACGACAACAACGGCTGCGTTGACATCTTCCTGACGTTCCTCGACAGAAGCCAGCTCTATCGGAACAACTGCGGCGGCACGTTCACGGACGTGTCGCGCGCGAGCGGCACGTCAGGCGACGGCTGGTCGGTGTCGGCCGCATTCCTCGACTACGACCGCGATGGCTGGCTCGATCTCTACGTGGGCCGCTATGTCGACTACACCATCGCCAACGATGTCGCCTGCACCGGCCTGACCGGTCGCCGCGACTATTGCACGCCGGCGGTCTACACGTCACAACCGGATCGGCTCTACCGCAACGCCCGCAACGGCACCTTCATGGATGTGACCGCCACGTCGCTCCTGGGTGGGACGTTTGGGCCGGCGCTGGGTGTCTCCACGGCTGATTTCAACAACGACGGGTGGGTTGACATCTACGTCGCCAACGATGGGAAGCCGAACCTCCTGTGGCTTAACCAACGCGACGGCACACTCCGAGAGAGCGGACTCCTCAACGGCGCCGCGCTCACGGCCGAAGGGAAGGCCGAGGCCAGCATGGGCGTGGATGCGGGCGACTTCGACAACGACGGCGACGACGATCTGTTCGTGACGGAGCTCCCGGCCCAAGGGAGCAATCTGTTCGTGAACGACGGCAATGGGGTGTTCGACGATCGCAGCGCTCGAACCGGCGTCACAGCCCTCACGCTTGGTTACACCGGCTTTGGCGGTGGGTGGCTCGACGTGGACAACGACGGGTGGCTCGATCTCATCCAGGTGAATGGATCAATCCAGGAGATCGATGGACAAGACCGCTTCTTTCGCTACGCGGAGCGGAAGTTGCTCTTGCGCAACACGGGTGAGGGCCGCTTCGTGAACGTGACACGTGAGGCCGGCGCGGCATTCGGCGCCTTGGAAGTGAGCCGCGGCATGGCGCTCGGCGACGTGGACAACGATGGCGACAGCGACGTCATGATTAACAACCTCAACGGACAGCCGCGGTTGTTCGTGAACCAACTCGGCAACCGGCACCACTGGGTGTGCCTGCGACTCACCGATGACCACGCGACGCGCGACCTGCTCGGCGCGCGAGTCGAGGTCGTGCGCAAGGACGGGCGGTCGGTGTTCCGACGGTCGCGGGGCGACGGCAGCTACGCTTCAGCGAACGATCCACGCGTGCTCATCGGCCTCGGGCCATCATCGGAACCTCCCGGCGTACGCGTGACCTGGCCCGACGGGCGCTCGGAGCGCTGGAACACCGTGGCCGTCGACCAATGCACGACGCTGCGGCAAGGCAGCGGACGATAGTCATGCGATTGCCGCGAGTCATGCCGACACGTCGCCCATCTCCGGCAATGTTTCCACGCATCGTCGTATCGATCGCGGTGTGGGTCGCCACCAGTGCCGCGCTCGCCTGTTCGCCCGCGAGCGATCCTGCGGCCTCACCCGCCGAGCGCCCGGCGAGCGAGGCCCGGGTGGTGAATCCGCCGACGCGGCCGGCGGGCCTGCGCCCGCTGCCGCTGCCCGACTTCTCGACGATGGGCGACTCGGTGCAGAAGCAGATGCGGGGCCAGGTGTCCGCGCTTCGCCGGATGGTCGAGCGCCCGGAGGCTTCCAGCGCGGAGCTGAGCGCGGCGTACGGCCGCCTGGGCACGCTGCTGATGGCGGCCGAACAGCTCGACGCGGCGGAACCGGCGTATCTGAACGCACAGCAGCTGCAGCCGGATGATGCACGCTGGCCCTACTACTTAGGTCAGCTCTACCGACAGAGAGGGCCCATCGCGCAGGCCGCGGCGTCCTTCGAACGCGTCCTCGCGCTACGGCCCGACGACGTGCCCGCGCTGGTCTGGCTCGGCGAGGTCTCACTGACTCAAGGGCGCATCGACGCCGCCGGAGAGCTGTTCAACCGAGTGCTGAAGCTGCAGCCGCAGCTCGTGCCGGCACTCTTCGGTGCCGGTCGAGTCGCGCTTGAGCGCAAGGACTATGCCGCCACGGTCGCACTTTTGGAACAGTGCCTGAAGCTCGACCCTCGCGGCACAGCCGCGCACTATCCACTGGGCCTGGCCTACCGCGGGCTCGGCAACACCGCGCTCGCGCAGGTGCACCTCGCACTACAAGGCGATGTGAAGATCGAGCCGGTCGATCCCTTGATGGCGGAGCTCGACTTCGTCCTCGAGAGCCCTCGCGCCTACGACATCCGAGGAGGACGCGCCCTCGAGACAGGCGACTGGACGGGAGCGGCCGAGCAGTTTCGCAAGGGCCTGGAGCTCGAACCGTCTAACCCGGCGCTCCGGCTGCGGCTGGGCAGCGCGCTCGCCCAGATGGGCGACGTGGAGGGCGCGCGCGAGCAGTTCGAGCGCGTGCGGCAGGAGTCGCCCACCTACGCTCGGGCGCACTACAGCCTCGGCATCCTCGCGGAAGAGCAAGGGCGGCGCGCCGAGTCCCTCGAGCGGCTAACCGCGGCGGTCGAGCATGCTCCCGACGATCCCTCGTCCCGGCTCATGTTGGCGGGCTTGCTCCGCCGCAGTGGTCAACCCGCCCTCGCGCTCGGGCACTACGAGCGGGCGCGCACGCTCGCTCCGGCCCGCGTGGAAATCACGCTCGGCTACGTGCTCACGCTGGCCAGGCTCGAACGCTACCTGGACGCCCGCAACATGCTCCTCGACGCGACCAAGGCCTTCCCCGACGAACCCGAGTACGCGCACGCGTTGGCGCGCCTCCTCGCCACGGCCCCAGATGCCCGCGTACGTGATGGTCGACGCGCCTTGGCAATCACCGAAGGCCTCTTGAAAGGCCGCGCAAGCACGCAGCTCGGAGAAACGCTCGCCATGGCGCTGGCCGAAATTGGGCGGTTCGAGCAGGCCGTTCAAGTGCAGAAAGACGTGATGACGGTCATCGAGCGCGGAGGACTTCCCGACCAGGGTGGCGTCATGGCTGCCAATCTCAAGCTCTACGAGAATCGAAAACCCTCGCGAACGCCCTGGCCGCCCGACTGAGTCTTCCCATGGCCGAGCCCCAGACGCCCCGGCGCCGATCGCCATGGCGCTTTCTGGACCACGCCACTGGACTTGGCGCGCGTCCTGCGCAACTGCGCGAATGCCGAAGCTGCCAGACGTGATGACGCCACTCGGGTTGAGGTAGTTCACGGAGTTGCGCAGGTTGTGCGCCTCGAGGAATACGCCGGCGACCGCTTTCGCAAGTTTTTCAATGGAATGTTCGGAAGCAGAGAGGCCCTCACCACGATGGCAACTTTCTGGATCAATTCGCTCGGCGTGTGGGTAGTCGACCTGACCGCCCTCTACCTCGCCGTTTTCGTCGACATCTCATTCGCGCTCGCCGCGATTTATCTTCCGCTGCTCAACTCCATCGGACACGTCGTTCCGGCTCTGTTGAAGAGGCACTACAACCCAGGACTGATCACCGCGGTTCTGCTGTTCATTCCGTGTGGGGTTGGATCGCTCTACTGGATTCATCGTGCAGCACCACAGACCTGGCAAGCTCACGCGCTTGGCATCGCACTGGCCTTCGCCATTCATGCTGCGATCATTGTGTATGGCCGAATTCGGCTGTCGCGGCTCAGTAAGAATGTGCTGGGATAACGGGTCGAAGCCGAGAGCGTCGGCGAAAGTCGAAGAACTCCGCGAAATGTGACGGGCGAGAGAAGCGCGCTCAGCGGTGGCCGTGTCGCAGGTCGTCGAGGTATTACGACCCGACCCAGTGCCACCAAGGCCGTGAGCGCCAACTTGCGGTTCCGCTGGGAGCACCAGCCGGGCAGCGAGTTGTTTGTGGTCTACAGCGAGGCGCGCGACACCGACGAGGTGGGCGTCCCGCCGCCCGTCCTCAATCGCAGTGTCGTGGTCAAGCTCACCAAGCTGCTGCGCTTCTGGCCAGGCGGCGGTCGATCACCGCGAACCGGGTTTCTTTCTTACGGCGGCCGTGGCTTCTTCGGCGCGGGCGCCGGCCAGAATACCCTCCATGGAGTAGTTACCCTCGTGGCACGCGTACTCGTAGATCAGGCCGGTGGCTTTCTTCAGCCGGATCATGAAGGTGTAGGGCTTGGCCCACGTCTTGGGATCCGCCACCGTGATTTCCCAATGGACGTAGTCAGGGCTGACACGGGTGTAGCGCTCGGTCAGCTTCACGTCAGACGTCGAACCCTCGAAGCCGTTGATGAAGTTGGTGGACTCGACGACCAATGAGTCGCCTTCCCAGCGACCGCGCGGATCGCCGTGGAGCTGGCGGATGCGCGCCGGCAGGTGCGACCCTGGCGTCATGGGCACGACCCGGGCATCGTGGATCATCTCCTGCAACAGCACGGTCGTCGCGGGAGACTGGATGATCTGGATGTAGCTGTTGTAGTTGGCACCTATACGCGGTGCACCGTACGAAATGCACCGCTCCGAGAGTCGGCGGTCTTCAGGGCCGTCAGAAGGGCCGCGCCCCAGGGCGGCGCGCGCGCGGGCCGTCTCGTCGCGCCGGGCCTGTGCCTCGGCGGTCAGCGCGGGAATCTGGCCGTCCGGCGGATCGGTGATGAGCGACGTGCGGTTGTCCCAATCGCGGTCGGCCATCCAGAACTGGTTGTAGTTGCCGGTGGTCGGGTCATACGAGACCTGCGCAAAGGCGCCTTGGTCCTTGGCGTTCAGCAACAACTGGACGAAGTTGCCGAAAATCGCATCGCCGCCCTGGTCCACGAACTGGGTGGCCATCTTCTTCAGGTCATCGAGCTCGGCCTCGGTCAGTGCGGCCTTGTCCTTCCACTGCGTCGGGCGGGTCATCGGGGTGACACTGTTGTTGCCCCACACGCCCTGCAAGTCGGGACGCCCGTCCGGCGTCCGAGGCACCTTCCAGCCCGCCGGCGCCTGCGCCGTGAGCGACACACCCACCAACGAGCCGGCCACCAGGGTGACCGCGACAAGAACTACATGAAGTTTTTTCATGCGGCGAATGATATCCTGCCCGCCACAAGGAGTAACGAGCAATGTTTAGCCGCCCCACGCCCCACGCCCGACGACTTACGCCCCTGCTGTTGGCCACCCTGTTGTTGGTCGGTGGCCCGGTCCTGGCCCACCATGCGTTTTCGGCTGAATTCGACGCCAAGGCCCCCGTCACCCTGAAGGGCCCGGTCACCAAGGTCGAGTGGATCAACCCCCATGCGTGGATCCACATGG
>SXGS01383820.1_pt1 | contig 11139 bp, 6 predicted proteins | sample 3174681 | NCBI WGS metagenome assembly SXGS01 (sample SAMN11356861, study PRJNA531348) | freshwater metagenome | isolation source: freshwater sample F1-80 | place: China: Fuxian Lake, Yuxi | collected 2017-12-25 | reverse complement strand
GGAGTCATGAATAGGCTTCAATTGCTTCGCGTGTTGGTTTCTTCGACCGTCATGTTTATTATGCTCGCAGGCTCTCTTGCACCGGCACACGGCCAGCCGGCCGGCAAGAAGCCGTTGCATCTGGTCATCTGTGTCACGGAAGGCAAAGGGCAACTCCTCAAGTACAAGAAGTACCTTGAGGACACCTACCAGGTGCGTTGCAGCGTGGTCGGCCCGGAGGAAAAGAAAGACAAAGACAAGAAGAACGTCGAAACACCGTTCGTCGGCCTCGATGCGCTCGCGGATGCTGATGTCATTCTCTCCAACCTTTACCGCACCTCGCCGACGCCGGAACATCTGGCGATTCTCAAGAAAGCGTTTCTGTCGAAACCCGTCGTCGGCATGCGCAAGGCGCACCACGGTTTTCAGAACTGGCTCGATGTCAGCAAGGAAGTCTTCGGCGTCAACTATCGCGGGCATTACTTCGGCAAGGACGTGACCATCGAGATCGTGGACAAGCACAAGGACCACCCGTTGTTGGCCGGCGTAAAACCGTTCGTGCCGGGCGGCGGGCTTTACCAACACACAGAGGTGGCGCCTGATGTCGAGGTGCTGATGGTCGGCGGCCCCGCGGGCAAGGACAAGATGCCGCAGATGTGGTCCCGCATCGTCAAGGACCGCAACAATCAGCGAACGCTCTACACTCGCTACGATCCCAACGATCTCGACAAGAACTTGCCGATTCGCGACATGGTGACTCAGGCGATATTCTGGGCTGCCGATCGTGATTTGAAATCGCTGCAGAAGTAATCAAATCGGCTGGCGTAGGTCACGTCGATATACATGACGACGCCTAAAAAATCTCGTTCACCGGGTTCGCTCGCATGCCGCCGTCAACAATGTTGATCGGTCGGCCATTGCGGAGAACGTGTTCCTTGCCCTGGTCGATGTCGAGCGCCTTCATGAAGGTCGCATACAGATCGGCAGTGTTGACCGGGCGATAACCGTTGGGCGTCGTCGCGCCCCCCATCGCCACGCCGCCGCGCACACCGGCGCCGGCAACAGCCACGCACCAGTTGCGCGGGTTGTGATTCTGTCCATTACGGCTGCGGCCGAACTCGCCCATCCAGATCACCAGGGTTGTTTCCAGCAGTCCGCGGACCGACAGATCTTCAAGTAACGCCGCCATTGGCCGATCGAGCGCAGGCAAGAGAACATTGCGCAGCGTCGGCTGCGTTTCGGTGTGGCAGTCCCATTGGGTTCGGCCAGGCCCCGACGCTTCCGGCGGCGCGCATGCCACTTGAACGAACGGCACGCCCGCTTCGATCAAGCGTCTTGCTTGCAGGCATTGCTGACCGAAAGAGGTCGGACCATAGGCGCTGTGCAGGTAGTGTGGCTCCCGGGTGAGATCGAACGCCGAAAGGCGCGAGGAACGCATCAAACGCTCGGCTCGTTGCAGCGTTGTCGCATGAGCGGCAGGAGCCTGGCCAGGGTATCGCTGCACGAAATCACGGCTCAGGCGGTCAAGCAGAGCCGTCCGTTGCTGTAAATCGTCGAGTGTCAAACCAGCGGCGGGATTGACATCGGGAACGCCCTGGCCGGGGGCCGTGACGAATGGTGCATGACGCGCTCCGAGGTAGGCAGGTGTCAGATGTTCCATGCCGGCCTGTGAAAGGCAAACGAAGTTCGGCAACTCCGCGTCGGCCTGGGCGAATTCACACGCAACCACCGAGCCGAGCGTGGGATGCCGAATGCCGCCCGCATTCGGACGATAGCCGGTGAGCATCATCGGCTGAGCCGAATCGTGCGTACCGTCGCGTGTTTCCATGGTTCGCAACAGCGCCAGATGACGCATCTGTTGCGACATCTTCGGCAAATGCTCGCAAATCTGGATGCCCGGAACCGACGTCGGCGCGGGGGCGAAGCCTTCGTTCTCGCCGGGCCGAGGATCGAAGGTGTGCGCCTGGCTCGGTCCGCCCGGCATCCACAGCAAGATGCACGATTTGCGCCGCCGCGTCTGCTCCGTTTCACCGGCGCGGGCCGCGAGCAGGTGGAACCACGGAATGCCGGCTACGAGAAACGCTCCGGTCGTTTTCAGCATCTGTCGGCGGTTCATAATCAGAACTCCTCACAGAGCAAGGATTTCACTTGCTCATGGGATCCATGAATTACGGAATGGCCATGAACTCCGGCGAGTTCAGCAGCACCCAGACCAAGCCTGCGTAGCCACGGGCTGGCTCGCCCTGTTGCTGCAAGAACGCACGGATGTCCGCTCGTTCCGTGGCTGTTGGCCGGCGGGAGTACATTTTCAAATAAAGCTGTTCGACGATCTCGTCCTGACTTTTGCCTGATTTGACCAGTTCGGCAACAAACGCCTGCTGCCGTTCGGGCAGATAGCGATTCATCAGGCGCAACGCCTGCGTGATGCCAAGCGTGTATTCGTCGGGCCGCTCGTCATAGCCGGCGGTATCGACCAGAACGTCGGTGGATTGCTTATCGAGCGGCACGGCGCCCTTGCGGCCTTTGCTCGATTTTTCCTGCGGGCCTTTGTATTTTCCCAGGACTTGCTCATACAACTCCAGAAGGTGCGGCCCCGACACCACACGGACTGGCATGTGGCTGAACAGATTTTGATCCGATTCGTTGCCTTTGACGGCTTGGCTCGAACGCTGATAGGCTTGTGTAGAGCAGATGCAACGAATCACATGGCGATAATCAAACCCGGAGGCGATGAACTCTTTCGTCAAGAGATCGATCGCTTCGGGATGTGATGCTGCGTTGTCCGGCTCCATCGCATCGAGCGGATTCACGAAGCCACGCGCGAAGAAGTATGCCCAGAGACGATTGACCGCTGCCCGCGCGAAGTAGGGATTCTTTGGCGAGGTCAGCCAGGCTGCATACGGTTCACGATAAGATCCTTTGTCACCCAGCTTGGCTTTGTCCCCCTCCAGGTACTTCGCGGTCGCCAGTCCAACGGCGATGGCGTTATCGTTCGCGTCGGGAATCTCCAGTGTGCCGGCCGGCAATAAATTGCGCACTGGACGCTTGTCCTTGGGCGTCTTCGGATCGACTTTGGGACCTTTCTCCAGCGGCGAGACATCCACGTCCACGATCATCCGGCCTTGCTTTCCTTTTTCCTTCGAGTTCTCCAGTTTGGTTCGCCCGAAAAACGCGGCCAGGCCCCAGAAATCCTCTCGCTTCCAGGCACGATTGGACGGATGGCGATGGCATTCCGCGCATTGCAATTGCTGGCCCAGGAATAACGCGCCAACGCTGCTGGTCGTTCGCGACGGCGAAATGTCTCGCTCGACGTTCGTCATGAGGAAATACGTTTGCGGCGTGTTGTCTTTGGCCAGCACCATTTCGCGAACGATGTGGTCCCAGCCTTTGCCTTGGTTAAATTCTTCAGCCAGCCACTTTTCAAAGAACCCTGGAAAAGCGTTTTGCATGTCGTTGCGCTTCGCCAGCAACTCGATCCAGTAGCGAGCAAACCTCTTCCCGTATTCGGGTTGCTTGAGCAGATTTTCCAGCAGTTGCTGGCGTTTCTGGCCATCCTTGCTGTCAAGAAAATCTGCTGCCTGTGCGGGCGTCGGCAAACGCCCACTCAGATCGAGCGAGACGCGGCGAAGAAACGTGGCATCATCGGAGAGGGACGACGCCGGTATCTTGGCTTCGCGCAATTTGCTGTCGATCACACGGTCGAGTTCGGCGGCAACCTTCACCGGATCGCGCACTTCCTGCGACCAAAGCGGTGAGGCTTGCAGAAGGCTCGCGAACAGGAGCATCGCAAAAATCGTGAAAGCTCGTTTCATGGTAGGCTCGGCCGAGAAATCTCGTCCCCCGCACAGGTGAGCGCCAGGGACGAGCGTGGGTAGGAGGGATTACGCCAGCAATTCCGTAAGCGGGCCAGTCTGGTCGAGATCGCGCAGGCCCTGATCGCGCATGCCGAACGTGTCGCGGTTCGAGCCAGCGAGTTGCAGGAGCGTGACGTACATGTTCGCCGTCGTGCGATGGCCCTGCCGGCCGTAGCCGGGGTAATCGACGTAGCGGCCCGTTCGCAAGCGGCCGCCGACGTTGCCCAGGAGGACCATCGGCCATTCCCAGCAGCGCGAGTGATGGCCTTCGGCGCCGTCGCTGAGATAAACGATCAACGTGTTGTCGAGCATGGTGCCGTTGCCTTCACGGACGCGATCGAGCTTGCGGGCCAGCTCGGCAATCAGCGTGAAGTGGTAACGGCGGATCATGTTGTAGAGGTCGGCCCAGGTGTGGCCCTGGAAGCTGCCGCCGTGGCCGATCGAGTGCTTGTCGATGTTGAGCCCGAGGCCGCGGAAGGTGATGTCGAAGTCGCGCACGCCGGCGGCGGACGAAATCGTCAGCACGTTCGTCAGGCCGCAGATGAGGGCGGCGGCGCCGATGTCAAACTGGGCGTCGAGACGGTCGGTCTCAACAGCGCTCGTGTACTTGTTGTTCACGACCGGACCGCGTTCACGCAGCGTGTGTTGAATCTCGTTGAGCCGGCTCTGGCGATTGCGCAGGGTTTCAAAGGTTTCGAGGTACGAATCGAGTTGTTCGCGTTCTTCACCGGCCAGGCGGGTACGGGCGCGGCCGACGTCCTCGCGCATGAAATCGAGCAGGTTGTTTCGAGCCGCGAACTCGCGCTGGGCGTTGCCGCCGGCGACGCTGCCAAAGAGGTTGGCGTAGGCCTGATCGGGTTTGCACATCGTTGGCAAAGCGCGATTGGCGGCGATGGCCGAGATGTTGTAGATCACGTTGTTTTCGAGCCGCTTGGAGATGCCCAGGCCGATGTGCGGGAAGATGCCGGGAATCTGGCGTGCGAGGGCGCCGTCGATCGTTTCGCCTTCGATGGCCATGCTTTCGCCGCCGTTGCCGCGGCCTGCTCCGAAGGCGCCGAGCGCCTGGAAGTTGTTGGAGTGCCCGCCGCCGCAGACCCGGCCCGACAGGCCTTGCACGATCGTGACGCGATTCTTGAACTCGTTGATCGGTTCAAGCGACATCGGCAGTCGGCGGTCGGCCAAGGCGAGGTCCACGAATTCCGCCGGCCCGTTGAGTGCTTGCTGCGGGCGCGGGGTTCGCTGGACGCCGACCGGAGCGATCTGCTCGGGCCGCACACCGTTGCTCTCCACGACGAAGACGAATCGCTTCGGCGTGATGGCTCGCCCTTGCGCCTGGGCTTGCAACTTCTCAAGGATCGGCGACAGGAGTACGGAGCCGGCGCTCAGCGTCATTCCCTTCAGCACGTCACGACGATTCATGGCCATTTTGGGAACTCCATCGGTTAGGGTTACTTCTTGTTTTCAACGGTCGGGGTGCGATACAAGAACGAATCGGAACTCAACAGGGAAACGATCAGGGCTTTCATACTGCCATCGCTTTCGCGGTATGCTTTCTGGGCGGTTTGCAGGCTCAACGCATCGCCGAGGTTCTCGTTGCGGCCCATCCAGTAGCGGAACGCATGGCGAATGAAGACCTGTTCGACATGCTCCGACTTCGCGAGTTTCCGCAGCATCTCGACAGCGTTCTTTACGTCGCCATCCACCTTGGCATCGTGGGTTCCGCTGATGCCGCCGGTCGAATCGACGGGAATTCCACGCAGTACGATGCCGAGCGATTTTCCCTTTTTGTCGACATTCTTGGCCGTCGCATCGGGATCGACGACGGGTTCCTTGTCACGATATCGGCCAAAGTAATCATACATTTCAAATGGCAGGCCGACTGGATTCATGAACTGATGGCACTTCCAGCAGTATTCCTGTCTGGTGACGTTCATGCGTTCGCGCAGTGCCTTGTCCGGCGTGTTCGGCAACTGCGCATCGACGGTAATCGGCACATCGGGCACGACGCCGCCGAGCAGCCGTTCGCGCACCCATTTGCCCCGGAAGATGGCGTGGTTCTCGTCCGTCTTCGCGTTGGCCGCCAGCCAGGAGGGTTGTGTCAGAATGCCCGCACGCTGTTCCGCTGGCAACTCGACCGGTTGCTGATCGGGGAAGTCGGTCAGGTTGTACGCCGTGTAGACGCTTCGGCCGGGCAGTTTAAGCGTCTTGTTCTTGTACTTCTCCGGATCTTTCTTCTTGCCTTCCTCGTACTTGGCGATTTCCTGCAATCGCTTCTTTTTGGTGTCGGCTGCGGTCTTGTAGGCGACAAACGCCTTGTTCGTGGTGAGCAGTTCGCGAAGGACGTTCTTGTCTTGCTCCAAGATATACTCGATTAGCTTTTCGGTGTCCTCGACGAGAGCGCGCGGGTCGTGTTCCGGATTCGCCTTGTCCTCCTGAAAAACCTCCTTCGCCTTATCGTAGCCAAAGTACTCGCGGAAGAAACGCTTGATGCGCGGCTTCTCCAGCTTCGGTTCATCGAGCAACCGACGAGCAGCAGCGGCGACGCCTTCCTTGGTGTCGAGCTTCCCCTCAATCGCATCGCTCAGCAACTTGGCGTCAGGCCGTTTGTCGGTCAGTGCGTAGGCCAACGAATACGCGATCTCGCGCGGCGCCAGGCGGATCCGGCCTTTGTCGTCGCCCTTGCCAGCGCCAACCTCATAGCGAAAGATCGCTTCGGGCATCAGATAGACCGCAACCATGGCATAGCGCATGCCCGCAGCTCGCCCGGCATCCTTGACGTTCTTTTCCATCAGTTTGACGAAGCGGGCTTTTTCGTCGACCGTCGGTTGACGATTGAGAATCTTCTGAAACTGCCCGCTGATCGCCTTGTCCATCAACTCCGGCGTGAGCGGCACACTTTCATCGACGTATGCCAGCATCTCCTTCACCGCGCCGGGCGAGGCGACCAGCTTGCCTCCCTCGATCTTGTGGGCGGTTTGGCGTTCGACAATCAACAGGGCGTTGTTCAGGAGTTGAACGGTGACCGGCTCATCGATCTTGGGAGCGCCCATGTCCTTGAAGGTCGTCCGCCCCTCGGGCGTGAACGGTTGGCCGAGCGAGAGTCCCCTGGCGATATCGGTCGAGAAGCCCGTAGATATCTCGGGGCTGAGAACGCGAATGCGAACCGGATTGTCAAACGGAGCCGCATGCTTGATGTCGAAAAGTTTGTCGTGAGAAATCTTGTTGCCATTGGCGATGGCGTGCCGGCGCGAAAAATTTTTGCCAGCCCGTTTCATCTCGGCCTGAATCCAGCTGGTGACCGCCTTGAGTTCATCGTCGCTCGGCTTCGCCCGGCCTTCCGGCGGCATTTCGCGCGTGGAGAGCTTTTCTATCACCATCGCCCAGCGTCCGGAACTCGTGCTCGTTTTCATGTCGATTTCGAGCTCATGAAACGCCAACTCCCCTTCGGCAACCTTCGGGCCATGGCACGTGATGCAGTGCTTCTTGAGGAACGGCGCGACGGCCCGCTCGTACTCCGCCTTGCTTTCGGCTGGAGACGTGAACTTACGCTCGGCGACCTTTTCCTGCGTCAACGCCGCGTCTACTAGGAGTGCAAAGGCGATCGCTGAACACGCAACGACCATGAGCAAAAAGTAGAACGGAGACCGAATCACGCCAAACTCCTTAATTCCTTATCGGGTTCTCTTCGTGATTGTTAAGTCACGGGCGATCAACTCATGCAGTGGGCCGTTCTGGCTGACGCTGCGGAGAGCGGGGTCGGCGACGCCGAAGCGTTCACGCGGGCTGCCGGCCGCATGAACGAGCGAGAGGTCGAGGTTTGCGAATCGATTCCTCGATTCCGAACTTTGGACAACTCCGTCTCGTCAAATAATTTCCACGTTCGTTCATTTTGGACAAATAAATTGTCCATTTAGCCATTGCGAGGAAATCTAATGGCAGAACGGAGCGAAATATCTTGAGTGTGCATGAACAGGTGTCCATGTGGATAATAAAGAGAAGCTGGATCTTTCCGCGGATTTCATCCGGCTGCTAACAGGGCATCAGGCTGCTCTGTTGGGGTTCATCTACTCGCTAGTGCCCAACTGGTCGGACGCGGAGGACTTGTTGCAGCAGACCAGTGTCGTCCTGTGGGAAAAATTCGCCGAATTTCGTCCCGGGACCGACTTTGGCCGTTGGGCGTGTACTGTTGCTCGCTTCAAGGTGATGAATTTTCTGAAATCGCAGGGACGCGATCGTCATTTCTTCTCGCCGGAAATTGTCGAACAACTCGCGGATCGGGGCGAGGAATCGTTGACGGCCATGGAAGCGGAGCGCAAGGCTCTGAGTTACTGCCTGGAAAAGCTTCCTCTGGCGGAACGCAAGATGCTGATGGGGTACTATTCGGGCCGAATGGCCGTCAAGGACTTGGCAGAAAAACGGGAGGTTTCTCCTTTTGCCATCTACAAGGCAATAAGTCGCTTGCGTGAGGTGCTTTTAGGTTGCATCGAGCGACGGCTCGCGATGGAGGGAATGCGATGAACGAATTCGAACCGTCCCCCCCCGTTCTGGATATCATCAATCGCGTGCTTGATGGCACCGCGACCGAGAGCGAACGTGCCCAGTTTGAGCAGATTCTGGCAAAGAACACGCAGGCGCGCGACCTTTACCTCCGGTATGCGAATCTGCATTGCACGCTCCGCCTGATGTCCGGATCTTTTGTTCCCGCCGACGAAAACGACGTCTCAGTTCCCAAGCCCCCTTCGTCCGTTCCCCCGATACCTTCAGCCATATCGTGGTCCTCCTCCGTTCATTGGGCGATGATTTGCGCGAACATGGCGGCGGTGGTGCTCCTGGCGATTTGGGCCTTTCGCGTTTCTGACCAAACTCTTGACCCGATTCAGCCGGAGATTGCAAAGCACAATGGCGACCAAAAGGTGGAGCGTTCCCGTTTTACTCTCCGCGTGGTTGAGGTTCATGGCAAGCTCGACGTGATTGGCGAAGACAAAATTGTACGAGCGGCAGCTCAGGGAGATGAGATTTCAGCCGGAGCTACGCTTCGAAGCGGCGAGAATGGAACGAAAGCCATCGTCGAGTTAGCCGGCGAACGCCTCCATCTCGGCACCGACACATCCATTCAATGGATGAAAGACGACGCCAAGCCGCCGCAAATCTTCGTGGCCCATGGGGACGTGCGCGTGGAAAAGGTTGCCCTGAAAACGACACCGGCATTCGTTCTTCTGACACCCCATGCCGAAATGCGCGGCGACCACGGCAATACCGACGTCGCGGTCAGCGCCAAATCTACACGTGTCGCGGTCAACGAAGGGACCGTTCAACTCATTCGCCGTTTCGATCAAAAGCGGTTGGACATTGTGGAAGGGACATGGGTTTACGCGAGTGCCGATAATGATCCAATGGTGCCGCAGCGTCCCGAACGGCAAGCCCCCGAAGTCGCCTTGACGGTGCGAGCGGATCGAGTCGCGCTGGCGCCGGACGGCAAGACGATGGCGATATTCACCGGTGCGAAACTGGAGATCTGGGATCTCGAAACAAAAGCGCGTCTCAGGGCCTTCGATCCCGCGCGCAAACGGGTCACCGGCCTTTCATTCAATCCAAATGGCGATTGGCTAATCGTGGGGGATCGCGCCCCCTTTGTGCAGGTGTGGGATTGGCGAAACGAGCGATTGGTCCGCACGCTGGAGTCGCCTCAACCGGAGGAGTTGGCGTTTCGGCCCGTCTTTTCTCCCGATGGTTCGAAGCTCTACTGCAGTCGGCATGCCGGGGTCTACAAGGGAGTGTGTGGCTGGAACACGCTCGATTGGAAGCCCTTGGGAATCCCGACCGGGAAAGGAAAGGTCAAGAGTTTCGCCCCCATTCCCAAGACGGATCTGTTCGCCGCCGGTACGGGAGATGGAGCGCTCATTCTCTGGAATTCAGTCTCGGACAAGCAACAAGACATTCTTCGACACAGCAAGGCTTCGATCCAGGAAATTTGCGCATCAGCCGACGGCCGGTTGCTTGCTCATACCGGGCCAGAAGGAACCGTAGTCTGGGACCTTTCCGGGCGCAAAGTGCGCTGGCACTTTGAAGGGAACGGGCATCTTGCTTTCTCTCTCGATGGCAAGCTGCTCGCCATCGCATCGCACGGCTACCTGGATTTTTGGAACTCCGAAACGGGCCAGCTCCTCTCAACCATTCGTACCGAAAACGACCAGATGCAATGGCTGCATTTCGCATCCGACAGCCAAACGATCTTCGCATTGTCGGGGGCCAAACATCGTGTAGTAACGTGGATAATTCCCTCGGAACCAGCCTTCTAGCGAGGTCGCAGCATGGAATTTAGATGCTTCCGTTTTCCCTATTTGATGCGAACTCTATCATGATAAACGCTCGTTTGCCTCTTCTGGCTTTGGCCCTTGGTTTCTTGAGCTTGACGAATCGTTGTCATGCCCAAGATGGCGCGGCAGGCATCGAGTTTTTCGAGAAGAGAATTCGACCGGTCCTGGTGGAGCATTGCTATCAATGCCATTCCGCCGACGCCAAGAAAAACAAGAAACTCAAGGCCGGTCTACTTCTCGACACGCGTGATAGTCTGCTGAAGGGGGGCGACAACGGCCCGGCGGTCGTTCCAGGGAAAGCTCAGGAAGGCTCCTTGCTCAAGGCCCTTCGCCACACCGACGATACCAAGATGCCTCCCAAGGGGAAGTTGCCTGACTCCGTCATTGCCGATTTCGAGGCCTGGGTGAAAATGGGCGCTCCGGATCCGCGGACCGGCCATGCACCGATTGGCGCCAAGGAAATTGACTGGAACAAGGCTCGCCAATTTTGGGCCTTTCAATCACCCGTCCAATCTCTCCTTCCCAAGGTCAACGATAAGGCCTGGCCGAAGCGGGACATCGACACCTTCATCCTTGCCGAGCTGGAAAAACGTCAGCTAAAACCGGGTGCCCTTGCAACCAAGCGGGATCTGTTACGACGTGCGACGTTTGGCCTGACCGGTCTTCCGCCCACGCCGAAAGAGATGGAAGATTTTCTCAAGGATGAAAGCCCCGACGCGTTTGCCAAGGCGGTCGATCGCCTGTTGGCATCGCCGCACTACGGCGAACGTTGGGCTCGCTATTGGCTCGATGTTTCACGCTATGCGGAAGACAAGGCACTGGCGTTTGTGAATACCCGTGCTCATGCCTATCGCTATCGCGATTGGGTGGTCCAGGCGTTGAATAGCGATATGCCTTATGATCGCTTTGTTCGTTTGCAGTTAGCCGGCGACTTGGTGACCGATCCGGAGCCGGACCTTTTCGTAAAACTGGCAGGGCTGGGATTTCAG
>SXGS01312254.1_pt1 | contig 11140 bp, 7 predicted proteins | sample 3174681 | NCBI WGS metagenome assembly SXGS01 (sample SAMN11356861, study PRJNA531348) | freshwater metagenome | isolation source: freshwater sample F1-80 | place: China: Fuxian Lake, Yuxi | collected 2017-12-25 | reverse complement strand
CTTTCTCCGGATCAAGTTTGCCGCGAGAGAATCCTCTCCGTTCGCTGCTGCCAGGCGGTATCATTGCAGCGGGTGCGGCCCGATGCCATGATCCCTGCTCGACGTTACCGAGATACCCCGCCCGATTCAGGATCTGCCCATGCTCTGGCCCTTCGCCGTTCTGATCATGCCCCGGTCACAGCAGATCGGCCTGATCGCGCTGATGTCCCTGCTGTACCTGTTCGCCGTCGGCACCGCCATCGCCGACGATCAGGGCTGTTCTGAGCCGCCGCGGCTCGTGCCGGCGCCAGCGGCCGACGGGAACCCGGCGCCCGGCAGGACCCCTGTGACACCTGTGGCACAGATCGCGGGTGAACAACCGGCGGGTGAACAACCGGCGGGTGAACAACCGGCGGCGGACCAACCGGCGGCGGAACAACCGGCGGCGGACCAACCGGCGGCGGACCAACCGGCGGCGGAACAACCCGGACCACTCAGTCCGAGCGGTCAGCAAATTCTGGAGCGGTTCATCCGGGAATGCGTCACGATCAGTCCGGGGACACCCCCGTTTCCTCAGGAATTCGGATTCGGCAGTCCGGAGCCCCGAAATCACGCCATCCCGCAGCGCGTCGTCAGCATGCCGCAGTCGTTTCGCATCAGTCAGTTCGAGGTGACACAGGAACTGTATGCGACGGTCATGAAGGTGAATCCCAGTCGCTGGCAGGGGCCGCGGAACTCGGCCGAATCGATGACCTTTCGGGATGCGCAGCAGTTCTGCGAACGACTGACCGAGCTGCTGCAGGCACAAAAACTGATTGAGGCTGACGAGCGGGTGCGACTGCCAACGGAGATTGAGTGGGAATACTGCTGTCGCGCAGGAACCACCACGCGTTACAGTTTCGGCGATGAGGCGGCAGCGCCGTCGGACGTTCCACCAGTGGCCACGCTGCTGGATGCCTATGCGTGGCACACCGGAAACGCGGCCGGCAATGATCCTGAAGTGGGAGTTCTGAAACCCAATGCGTGGAACCTGTTTGACATGCACGGATATCTTTCCGAGTTCGTGACCGATGCCTGGTCAACGTCCGGTCGAGAAGCCTCGACAGACCGCGATGCGGCGGACCGCGATGCGGCGGACCGCAAAGCGGCGGACCGCAAAGCGGCGGACGATTCGCGGGTGGTGCGTGGCGGGTCGTGGAAGGATCCATTTACAGAGCTGACTTCCACGTCACGTCGGCCGATGAATGCCGATGCCGTCAGTGACGCCGTGGGGCTTCGCTGCGTGATCGTGCGCCCGCGACCCTGACACCCGATCGGACACACGGTGGAGAGTGGAGCCGATCAGAACCCGGCCGCGCTGCGTGCAGCAGTCGGGAGGCTGCGAATGCCGGTCCTTACGGTCACTTCACTCTTCCTGGCATCTCGACCACTCTCGAAGCCACGCGGCCCCGGAGGTTTTGTCAGGAGTTCTAACCGTCACGTCCCAGGAACAGTCGGCGGATGGCGTGAAGCAGGCTGTCCGGAGTTCCTGCGCGAGCTTCATCCTTCAGTGCTTCCAGGGGCGGATGAAGCAGTTTATTGACGATTCTCTGAATCGTGGCTTCGATCGCCACGCGCTGCGGATCATTCAGATCCGGCAGCCGGCGGTACAGTCGATCAAGTTCAATGCGGCTGATTTCGTTCCAGTGTTCCCGCAGTCGGTGGATGACGGGTCCTGTGGCGCGATGATAGATCTCCTGCATGAAACGATCGGTCTGTTCAGCGATGATCTGCATCGCGCGCTGAATTTCTGCTTCCCGCAGTTCACGATTTCGGCGGCAGGTTTCCTCCAGGGCATCAATGTCATACAGGAACACGTTGTCGTCGATGTCAGCGATGGTGGGGTCAAAGTCGCGTGGCGCGGCGAGGTCCAGAATGAACACGGGCTGTTTCTGCGACCGCTTCCGCGCTGCCCTGAACCGCTCGCGTGAAATCAGAGTCTCGTCGGCGCCAGTGGTACTGACGATGACATCCGCGCGTGACAGCCACAGGTCCAGTTCAGAAAAATCGACAAATTCTCCACTGAATTCCTCGGCGAGTTTCTCACCGCGTGAACGACTCCGGTTCGTCACGATCACACGCTGGACGCCTTCGCTGCGAAGATACTGCAGAGTTTCCGCGGCCATCTCACCAGCGCCGATCACGAGCACGGTCTTGTTGTCGAACCGACTGAAGATGCTGCGTCCAAACTCACCCACGGCCACGCTGGCGACCGAAACGCGTCCTTCGGTCAGGCGTGTCTCCGTGCGGACGCGCGCCGAGACGTTCAGTGCCTGCTGGAACAGCACGTTGGTCAGAGGGCCACAGGCATCGTTCTCCTGAGCGATCCGATACGCTTCCTTGACCTGATTGACGATCTGGGGTTCACCCAGAACCATGCTGTCGATACTGCAGGCCACTTCGAACAGATGCGACACCGCCTGCGGTCCATGATGTGCCAGCACGGACTGCACGAACTCATCCGTCGGCACGTCGTGGAACTGGGAAATGAACCGCGTGATGTCATCCGAGGAAACACCCTCGGCCTCCGATTCATCGGCCGCATAAATCTCCACGCGATTGCAGGTCGACAGCACCACGATTTCCGAATCCGGGTGTTCCCGCTTCCAGCGGGCATAGGCGCTGCTGAGCTGCTGCTCGCCGGAAAACGCCAGCTTCTCGCGGATGTTCACACCGGCGTGGTGATGATTGCAGCTGACCACAAGCACGTTCATTGGGCCGGCTCCGCTGCCAGGCCCTCGGCGGAACGGACTGTCTCAGCCGACGAAGAATCCCGGGCAGCGCGGTCACCACTGCCGTGAAACGTCTTCAGACCGCCAACCTCGGCCAGCAGCATCGGACCCAGAACGGCGACCAGCAGGAATCCGCCGCTGAGCAGTGACATCTGCGCCACCCGCTTGCCACTTTCCCGACGATGCCGCAGCAGTCGCAGCAGCATTCCCACCATGGCACACCACACCGCGATTGTGGTGAGAATCGTCGGGTCGGACCAGCGCACACGGAGGTTCGGATCCGATGAGCCGACCAGCACCAGCAGCACAAAACCGGTGATCAGCCCCACCGTCAGGCACGGCACCGACAGGATGACCGTCCAGCGATTGACCGCCGTCAGCTGTTCCAGACTGGGCAGCTGCAGGCGGCGGAGCCACGCCGCACGGCCGCGGAGTTTCTGGTGGTGGATCAGATACATCACGCCGGACACCACCGCCCCCAGCACCAGCGCCATCCCCAGCACCAGCGAAGCCGCATGCAGCATACCCCAGCGACGCAGCGACAGCCGCTGCAGATCGCCTGTGGCGTCGCTGCTGACAAACAAGGCCACTATCACCAGCAGGAGGATGGCCGGCAGCAGGAACAGCCCGTGTGCCAGTCTGCCCAACGTCAGCAGCAGCACCAGATACAGGATCACTCCCAGCCATGCAAGAACCAGCAGCCAGTCCTGACCACTGCTCATCAGCGGTGGCATGCCGGAAATCTGAAACCGCGTCATCAGGTAAGCTGTATGAGCCACCAGTCCGGCCGCCGTAAACCCGACCAGCAGCCATCGCCCAAGCGGCGTCCGACGGTGCAGCACCTGAAACACCTCGCAGCCAAGGCACACCAGGTAGCTGAACAGAAAACAGGAAATCTGGACCTGCGCTAACACTCCCACCCGAAGCACTCCCGATCCGGTGGCCCAGCCACGGCTGCGGGTCCTTCCGCGTTCACCAGCCAGACCCGGAACAGCCGGCATCTCCTGTCGGAAGATTCGCAGAACTCTTCGTTCACCGCCGCCCTGCATTGTAGGCGCCTGACACCGCCGGGGGAATGATCCGTTCCCACAGTTCTGCTGATGGAGCTGTCCGGGCAGATTCCGGCATACTGTTCCGACACACTATTCCAGCACGGACTCTTCGGAATACGGAGATTCGTCGTCCTCGAAGATCGAACGCCCGGAGGTAACATCCATCTCCCAGCTCGAATCGAGTCTCGGCATGCCTTCCGCCGGCTCAGCAAGGTTCAGTCGCTGCGACGATTCTGCGGAAACAACGTTACTCCCGGAACTCAGCGGCGAATTCGCGTCCGCGCCGCCGATCCGCAGGATCCCGGGACAAGGGACGTCGCGTCCCCGGACCTGGACCTGCAGCTCCGGCCAGTCAGTCGAGCGGGTCAGCCGTTCACAACCCGTCGTCGTCACCAGAACTGTGTCGCCCACCATCGCATCGGCCGCCGACGGATGCCAGAACAGCGCAACGGGGGACTCCAGAGTGAAGTCGGAATCCGGCGTGAGCTGCACCTCGCTGGAGCGGTAGGCGATCACATCCGCCTGATCGGCCAGCTGCCACTCAGACGCCATTCCGAATTTCTCATAAATCCGGCGCACTCTGGACCAGATTGATTTGAGCTGTTCGCCGTTTCGGGAGAAGTACATCGCCGTTCCATGGATCAGCAGCGTCTTCTGGTACGCCGTCCAGAGTTCCGGCGGCAATTTTTCCAGGACCACGGTCCGCGTCACTGCCACATGCAGTCCCCAGCGCCGGGCTACGCACGATATCGCCGCATACCGTGCCACCGGATCCTCTCCGTAGGCCCAGTGGCGATAGCGTTGATTCCGCCCGTCAGCACAGACCTGAATTCGGACAGGGGTCACGGTGCGCCGGACCAGACGATGACTGACTTCCCCGGCGACGGCAGCCTCCGTCACTCCGACACGAACGTTTCTGGCCGTGACTTCGACGGCATGGACCACGACCTTGCTCAGCTGTCTCAGACGTGTCACTTCCAGCGGACTCAGGGGGAGCTTCAGCCGGCTGATGCGTCGCGCCGCACCGCGGGTGCCAGCCAGTCCGCTGTCACTGATGACCCTGCGGCCACGGATCAGATCATCAATCAGTTCCGAATGCGGCTGAAACCACTCCCGCTGTTTCAGCTGAAATCCCAGTCCGAAGACCTCGCGTTCAAACACCAGCGCCGAATCCACGGCATTCGTGGCAAACAGTCGCGCTTCGCCCGTGACGAACAAACTCGTCTGAGACTGATCCGCGGCGTACCGCGACAGGTCACTCCCCGCCGTAAACCAGGCGATGTTGGCCGGATCCTGCAGCAACAGCGCGTCAGCTCCAGTGACCGACAGCAGCTGTCGCACGCGTTCGTGTTTCTGCTCCACATCCTCCAGACGCTGCACGTCCTGCACCAGGTGACGCTGTGGTTTCAGGTCATCAGGCATGTCGCCACGCATGAAATTCACTCCGCCGGAATCTTCCGGAATCCGCCGCACTCCGCCGCAGCGCGGAACGCACAGACGCATTCGAAACTCTACCTGATGGCGGCCTCCCAGCGTGGAAAAAACCGGGTTTCGGCGGAGCAATTGTGTGAGTTCCCGGTCCGCCGGCCTGAGAATTCGTGCGGGCGGGATCGCGACGCGATCACGTGGACCCTCAGACCACCGAACGGTGTTCGCGAAAAAATCGGATGTCCGGGTTATTCCGCCTTCTTGCGGCTGGCGCGGCCGGCCGAAGGTTTCTTCGGCTTCGCGGCGGTTGTCTTGCGCGGTGCGGCGGAGTCGGGTTCACGCGTTTTTCGCGCCGCCGATTTGCGGGGGGCCGCTTTACCGGCGGCCGCCTTGCGAGCCGTCCTGCCACCACGACTCGGCCTGCCTGCTCTGGCAGCCAGCCATTCCACCGCCTGTTCGAGTGTCACGGTGCTGATGTCCGTGTCCTTCGGCACTGTGGCGTTGACCTTGCCGTGCTTCACGTAGGGGCCATACTTGCCCTCGAAGATGGCGATGGGCGCCTGATCCTGTGGATGGCTGCCGAGTTCACGCAGTGCGGTGGGGGCGGCGCGTTTCTTTGTGTTCCGGAGCATTTCCACGGCGGCGTCCAGCGGAATATCCAGGACATTCCAGCTGTGACCTTCGTGTTCGTACAGATGCGTTTTTTTGTCAAAGCTGGCGAACACCTTGTCGTGCGTCACATACGGTCCAAATCGCCCCACTCCGGCGTTTACAACTTTTTCGGTGAGCGGATGTTTGCCCAGGCGGCGCGGCAGCGCCAGCAGCTTCACGGCGGTTTCCAGATCAATCTCGGTGGGCGTAAAGCAGGCCGGGATGCTGCAGCGACGGGGTTTGGGAACCTCCTCCGTGATATCACCCAGCTGGAGATATGGACCAAACGGGCCGCTCCTCAGATAGACCGGCAGACCGTCCTCCGGGTGGATCCCAAGGGCGGTCGGGCCGGTTTGCTTTTCATCAATCAGTTTCTGGGCGACGTCGTTGGTGACATCCGCAGGAGCGATCGCATCCGGGATGGAAGCCGTCAGCTTCTCGTCGCCGTGGCCTTTCTCCAGATAGGGGCCGTAACGCCCGACTCGGACCGAGGCGTCAAGTCCGTCGAGCGAGAGAGTGCAGGCGACGCGGGGGTCAATATCGCCCTCTTTCCGACGGACCTGATCATCCAGTCCGTTGGCGCCGCTGTAGAATTCCCGCAGATACGGCAGCCGGTCGGCTGTGCCGGTGGCGATGTCGTCCAGCGTCTGTTCCATCCCGGCGGTGAAACCCAGGTCGACAAGATTCGGAAAATGGTCTTCCAGCAGCCGTGTGACGGCCATGGCTGTGAACGTCGGCACCAGCTGCGAACCATTCCGGCGGACATAGCCGCGATCCTGAATGGTACTGATAATACTGGCGTATGTGCTGGGACGGCCAATGCCCTCAGATTCCAGCTTCCCCACCAGAGTTGCTTCCGTGAAGCGAGCCGGTGGCTTCGTTTCATGCGCCAGGGCAGCCAGCTCCTGACAGCGAACCGCGTCCTTTTCAGACAGTTTCGGCAACGAGGAATCCTGGTCTTCCAGCGCTGCTTCAGGATCATCAGATCCTTCCACGTAGGCCCGAAAGAATCCGGCAAACTCGACCGTCCGTCCCGTGGCCCGGAATTCGGCGTTCCCGACCTGAATCGTCACCGTGTCAAACCGCAGCAGGGCTTCCGCCATCTGCGTGGCAATCGTGCGTTTCCAGATCATCTGATACAGGCGGAATTCGGGACCACTCAGACCAAGTTCCTCGGCCGTCCGCATTTCTGTGCCGGCCGGACGAATGGCTTCGTGAGCCTCCTGCGCTCCGCGGGATTTCGTGGTAAATTGTCGCGGAGTCGGGCTCAGAAAATCCGGACCGTACAATTCCTGCACACGGCCGCGGGCCGCGTCAATGGCCTCTTTACTGAGATTGACGCTGTCGGTTCGCATATACGTGATGTGCCCGTCCTCATACAGGCGCTGCGCCACCTGCATCGTCTGACGAGCCGTCATGCTGAGCTTGCGATTGGCTTCCTGCTGCAGCGTGCTGGTCGTAAATGGCGGTGATGGTTTCCGGGACTGAGATTTCTGCTCGACCCGTGCCACAGTCCACCCGGCGCTCTCGAGTCGCTGCTGCAGCTGTTTCGCGTCCGTCTCACTCAGGAGCAGTACATCGGCGCCGTCCTTCAGCCGCCCGGTGTGTTCGTCAAAGTCTCGCCCGGTCGCCACGCGCCGACCGTCAACCGTCTGCAGGTTCGCCTCGAAAGTCGCGCCGGAAACGGCCTGCAGCGCGGCCTTCAGGTCCCAGAATGAACCACTGCGAAACTTCATCCGCTGAATTTCACGCTCCACCAGCAGCCGCACAGCCACACTCTGCACGCGGCCGGCAGACAACCGAGGTTTGATCTTGCGCCAGAGCAGCGGACTGAGCGTGTACCCAAAGAGGCGGTCCACAACCCGCCGAGTCTCCTGGGCCTGGACCAGATTTTCGTCAATACTGCGAGTATTGCGGATCGCTTCCAGAATCGCCGGGCGCGTGATCTCCGAAAAGACCATGCGGCTGACCGGCACCGTGGGCTTCAGCAGCTGCGTCAGATGCCAGCCAATACTCTCCCCCTCCCGGTCCTCGTCCGTCGCCAGAATCAGCTCGTCCGCCTGTTTCAGACAATCCTTCAGCTCGCCCACAAGCTTCTTTTTGTCCGCGGGAACGATGTAGAGCGGATCAAAATCGTTCTCGACATCCACGCCCAGAGTCGCCCACGACTCCTTCTTCACGGCCGCAGGGATGTCAGCGGCGTTCGCCGGCAGGTCTCTGACGTGCCCCATGCTGGCCCGTACGATGTAATCATTTCCCAGAAATCCAGCGATCTTCTTTGCTTTTGCCGGTGATTCCACGATCACCAGTGCTTTCTTCCTTGCTGCCATGAACAGTCTACTCAGCTTATCCTGATCTCAGTTGGTGTCCCGATTCTGCCTCTCTTCACACTGCACTCCTTGGGCAGTGTGCCATCACCAGGCTCGCCCGTCACGCATGTTGATCGCGGATTTTCCGGAAATCCAGAGAACCACCGCAATTTATGCGGGTTCCTGCCGGCGAATTCGAATCCCTGAAAACCACGCCGCCGCAGCCCAGCGACAAAACCAGTCCCGCAAAGAAGCTGCCAGCTGGTCGGAATCCATCGCCGTCGTGGCACTTACCGCAGCAATCGCGGCACCCAGCGTGCTGCCACTCACAATCGCTGACAACAGAACATATTCGGCCTCCGAAACCGCACAGCGACGCACCACGTAATCACGACGGGAAACGACCAGCCACGTTGGCTCCGCCGTCGGAAATTCCGGCTCCTGACCCTGTTGGACTCCAGATATGTACTCGTGTACAGTATATCGCAGCGCCAGCAGCCGCAGACAAGGAGCCGGCTCAAGAACCGCCTCGGCCATCTCTTCGGAGGTCACCGATGTGAGATCGCTTGACTGCAACATTCGACCTCGCTCCATACCCGGACCGTCGAAAACCTCGCTGTACACTCGCTCAGTTGTGGCGAGATCGATGAGAAATTCCGGCCAGCTGACTTCCAGTTCCGACGCGGTGATGTCTGCAGGACGGGAGTCGGCCAGATACTGCGGAAACTTCCCGCCAGGATCCGCCAGCGTATAACTGCCGGACGGATGATGCTGGAGATAGTCGACGGCGAACGCGTCGAACGCGTCTGATCCGAGTGCGCGGAGTGTGGCCGGGAATTCTTCCCGCAGGCATTCCAGCAACCGTGCGTAGTACGCGTTGGCGTAGACATTCAGGCGTTCTGTGCTGGTCAGATTCCTTGAACGACGAATCACGGTCTCGATCGACTGCGGAGCGACATCGATCTGTTGTCGCGCATCGTCAGATTCGATTCCTGCCTCAACGCCATCAGGGAGCGTTCATCCGACTGCAAGGGGCTGCCCCGGCTCCGCAGCACCGCGACGGAGCTTGATCAGCTGGAAGCTGAGCGGCAGAAATCGGGGGATCAGGTGCCCCTCAGAGTCGCGGAGTTCGATCAGCCAGCCCTGTTCAGCGGCCAGATCAATAAAATCGGGTGCGGTCGCCCTCCCGACATCCCCGATCCACACGACACCGTCGTCAGCCAGCATTGATCGCAGCACGTGGAGCAGCGGCGCGTGCCCGGATCGATCATACAGCACATCGCTGGCAAGCAGTACGTCAAACTGCTGCGACGTCGGGGCATTCCAGTCCAGAACCAGTCCGCTGACATGCGATACACCATTGGCCCGCGCATTGTCAATGGCCAGGTCAACCGCCTCCGGAACCCGGTCACTGAATGTGACCTGAAGTCCCGCCAGGGCCGCGGCAATCCCCGCCAGACCAACCCCGCAGCCCAGCTCCAGTGCCGCCAGACCGGTCGGCCACGCGTGCCGCCAGATCAAATCGGCAGTCTTCGGAGCAGCATCCCACAACAGACTCCAGTACGGGTCATACGGCGAATTGCCGCTCTGCTCCACGACGAGTGCCTGCCGGAGAATCAACTCCGGATCGGCGGGCAGATCCAGCCGAATGTCACGGCCGGACAGGGCCACTGTGCGTCTCACCGTTGCCAGGTTCATCGTTCCTCCACTTCAGACCACGAAGTGGCACTTTCCAGCCAGGAGACGAGAACTCCTGGCTCCGCATCAGGTCGCCACGCTGACCGGATTCCGCAGGTGCAATCCCGCGCCACTCACAGCAGATTCGGGTCGGGCGACTGGTTCTGCAGCGCCTGCAGAATCTCGTCCGTACTGTCCGGATCCACCTGACGACAGGACTCGGTCAGGATTGCGGCCAGTTCGGCCAGGTCACGACGCCACTCCAGAGGATCAAGTTGCGGTGGCTCGATCTGTGAAAATTCTCCGCACAGCAGAATCATTCGCAGACAATGCCGAAAAATGACGCCTTCCTGCCGAGTCAGTTCCCGGGCACGCACAAACCGATCGAAGCTGCCACCAAAGTTCAGCAGGTCACCCACGCACCAGACGCTCGTACTGCCCACATCTTCCACCCCCGGGTACTCTCCGCGAAACACCAGCCGCATCTTTTCTGCGACCGTCAGCGGAGGAATGCGGCGGCCCGTCTCTTCATCCCGAAACCCGACAAGTTCTTCCTGAGATGCCAGACCACTCGACAACAGCCGCGGGTTCAGGTACTCGGTGGCCAGCGGACCGGGCGGCATCTGGTCAGGAAAGGGAACTCTGACGCCCCCCGCCACCGAGCGAGGCATGTCCAGCACGGCCTCCAGCAGCTGCAGCCGCTCTTCGTGACTGGCGCGATGCATGTGCTCAGCAAGGAAGACCGCATACACCGGATTGATGCTGCGAAAAGCAAACAGCAACGACAGCTGATCCGTGGGGATCGCCAGGCGGGGCTCGTAACCTGTCAGAATATCCGCCGGGATCTCGGGGCTCCTCCGCCGTGACTCGGCATGACCGGCCGGTCTGTCCGGACGCCGCGCCGATGCGGCACTGCCCGTCGAACGAGCCTCTGTAATCAACTTCCCCAACAGTCCCTGTGCTCCCGATACGCCGGTCTCGGCTGCTCCGGCTTCAGCGGCACCAGCTTCAGCGGCACCCGTTTCTGCTGCAGGTTCCGCCCCATCGTCTGTATCTGTGGTCGGCACAGAAACCAACGGCACTGCTCCGGCCGCCTGCCCATCAGCGGTCTCGTCAAAGATTCCGAGCCCGAATTCGTCAGTCGAGTCTGTGGTGTCGGAGGATGAACTGAAGTCCTCAATCGGACCGAGTTCCAGGCGCTGTTCACCCGACCGCCAGCAGGAATGACTGGCAGTGAATTGAGTTCCGTCCTGTGGCAGCAGGGCGGCACCGG
>SXGS01053501.1_pt1 | contig 11141 bp, 14 predicted proteins | sample 3174681 | NCBI WGS metagenome assembly SXGS01 (sample SAMN11356861, study PRJNA531348) | freshwater metagenome | isolation source: freshwater sample F1-80 | place: China: Fuxian Lake, Yuxi | collected 2017-12-25 | reverse complement strand
TCTCGTTCGGCAACGGATGCTCCGGCGGACGCACCGAACTCGGCCTTTTTGGACCCAACAAGCGCAGCCGCGCCAAAACTCCGATGGAGGCCTGACCCATGGCCCGCACGTATCAGGCGCTTGCGCACCTGCTCACCTATCCGACTCCCGACCTGCAGCGCCTCGCGCCCCAGGCCCTGGCGTTCATTGAGGCCGAGGCGTTGGTTCCGAAGACGATCCGGAAGGCCCTGGCACGCCTCGTTGACCAGATCGTCGGCGGCGACATCTATGAGCTGCAGGAAGGATATACCGAGCTCTTCGACCGCACCCGGTCCCTGTCGCTCAACCTCTATGAGCACGTACATGGTGAAAGCCGCGACCGCGGCGAAGCCATGGTCGCTCTGGCCGAACTCTATCGCGCCCACGACCTGCACCTGTCGGCCAACGAACTGCCCGACTTCCTGCCCGTGTTCCTTGAGTTTCTCTCCACCCTGCCCAACGCGCAGGCGGCCTCCCTACTGGGGGAGGCGACCCATGTCCTGGACGCCATGGGCGAGCGCCTGAAGTCGCGGGGCAGCGCCTATCGCGCCATCTTCGGCGCGCTAGGCAAGCTCGCCTCTCAGGCCGCCGACCCGGGCGCACTAGCCGCGCTCTTGAGCGAGCCAGACGAGGATCCCAACGATTTGGAGGCCATCGACAAGGCCTGGGCGGAAACCGCCGTCACCTTCGGCCCCTCCGATGTGGGCTGCCCGAAGGCCACCGCTCTCGTCGATGCCATGATGGCCGAGCCGGGCCGTCAGCCGCGCCGCACCGCCGCCAACGCCTGAGGTCCGCCATGCAACTGCTAAATCAATTCCTGTTTGGGGTTTTTCCCTACATTGCCCTGGCTGTTCTCGTGCTGGGTTCGGTCCTCCGCTTCGACCGTGAACAATATACTTGGCGAACGGGCTCCTCCCAGCTCCTTCGACGCAAGCAACTGATGTTGGGATCCGTCCTATTCCACGTCGGAATACTGACGATCTTTGCTGGCCACTTCGTGGGCCTGCTCACGCCGATTTGGGTCTTCGACGCCTTGGGCGTGCCGCACGGCGCCAAGCAGATCCTGGCCATTGTCGCCGGCGGCTTCGCAGGCATTCTCTGCCTAATCGGCGGCCTGTTGCTGCTGCATCGTCGGCTGTTCGACCCGCGAATTCGGGCCACTTCCAGCTTCGGCGACACCGCCATCCTGATCCTGCTGCTGGCTCAGCTGATCCTGGGCTTGGCGACCATTCCCTTGTCGGCCGGCCACCTGGACGGCCATGAGATGCTCAAGTTCATGAGCTGGGCGCAGGGGGTTTTCACCTTCCGGCCGGGCGTGGCGGCCTACGTGGCCGATGTGCATCCGATCTTCAAAGCGCACCTGGTGCTGGGCATGACCATCCTGCTGGTCTTTCCATTCACCCGCCTTGTCCACATGCTGTCGGCCCCGGTCTGGTACCTGAACCGGCGTGGCTGGCAACTGGTGCGCACCAAGCGCGCCCTACCCCTGCGAAAGGTCGCCGCTGCGCCTGTCTATCCGACGGAGCCGGTATCGCCTGGGGCGCGCAACGCATCAATCCAAGCCGTCCGTCCCGAAGCCCTCAAGGCCGCCGAGTAGCTCCATGACCAGCACCCTCGTCGTCGAAGGCGTCGAAATCCCGGAATTCCTCATCGCTGAGGAAGCCCAACACCATCCGAGCGCAAGCCCGTTGGAAGCCCGCCTAGCCGCGGGAAAGGCGCTGGCGGTCAGGGCCCTGCTCCTTCACAGGGCTGACGAACTTGGCCTGGAAGCCCAACCGCAGCTGGATGACAACGGCCGTGAGGAAACGCCCGAGGAGGCGCTTATCCGCGCCACCCTCGACGCAGAAGTCGAGGTCGAGTCCCCAAGCGGGGCCGAGTGCCGGCGCGTCTATGACGCACAGCGTCAGCGCTTCTCGACCCCCGTGCTGACCGAAGCCGCGCACATTCTCATTGAGCCGAAGTCCGATGACGCGGCTGGATGGGAGTTCGCACGGCAGACCGCCCAGGACATGCTCGATCAACTCATGGTCAAGCCAGGCCTGTTTGGCGAACTTGCGAAGACGGCTTCCGACTGTCCCTCCGGGGCGGTGGGCGGCTCCCTGGGCCAGCTCGGTCCAGGCGACCTGGTGGTTGAGGTCGAGCGCGCGCTTGCGGGGCTAAAGGCTGGGGAAATTCTGACGACTCCCGTCCGCTCGCGCTTCGGCTGGCACCTTCTCAAACTTGAGCGCCGGATCGAAGGAAGGGCGCTCCCGTTCGAGTATGTCGAGGACAAGATCAAGCTACATCTCGAGAGCCGAGCCTGGACAGCGGCGGCGGCGCGCTATGTCGCCCAGCTCGCCGACCGCGCCCGAGCCGAAGGCGTCGCCTTCAGCCTGACACAGGACGGGCGGTTTTCCGAAGGCGCTCCGTCCCTCGGCGCTATGCTCTCGGACGGCGCCTCGGCCGACCGGCTTGAAGCCTGGCTGGATGCGACGGACATAGACTTGGCCAGCCGGGTCAAGGCCGCGGCGGCGAGCGAAAACCTCCAGGTCGCCGTCTTCGTGCGCCGAGCGGCCCGTCACTTCGTCGATCACGCCAACGACGAGTCTTGGACCCAGCTCATTTCCGCCACCCAAGGGGCCGCTGATCCTGCGCTTGCGGCGATGGCTTCCCTGCTCAAGGCGCGGCTCACACCCAAGGTCGAGCGCAAGCCCACCTACACCCTTATCAAGCGGAGATAAGCCATGCGGTTGGCCACTGTTGTGCTCAGTCTGGTGACCCTGGCCGCCCCAGGGTTCGCGCGCGCCTCGGATGCCCCGACGATCATCCTGGAAAGCCGCCTGCGGCATGAGGCGGTCGATCAAGGCGGTTTTCCCAATACCGCTGCGGCGCTGACCCTGCGCACGCGGCTTGGCTTTGAGACCGCCCCCTGGAAGGGCCTTCAGCTCCTCATTGAGGGCGAAAATGTCGTGGCCCTTGGCGACGACTACAACTCCACAACCAACGGCGAGGTCGCCTACCCGGTCGTTCCCGATCCAGAGACAACCGAGCTCAATCGCCTGCAGCTCACGTGGCAAGGCGAAAAGGCCGCCGCGATCGTCGGTCGCCAGCGGATCATCCTGGGTTCGGCCCGCTTCGTCGGCAATGTCGGCTTCCGACAGAACGAGCAGACCTTCGACGCCGCCCGAGTGGACTATAGGCCGAGGCCAGACCTCGCGGTCACGTACGTCTATGTGGACCGCGTTCAGCGCATCTTCGGCGACGATCACCCGCAGGGCGACTGGCGTTCAGACAGTCACCTTGCCCAGGCCGACTGGAAGCCCGCCTGGGGCCACCTGACCCTCCATGGGGAATGGCTCGACTTCGCCAACGCGCCCGCCCAGTCCAGCGCCACTTTGGGCGCAAGCGTGCGGCTGGAGCGGCCTCTGTCAGACAGCGGGCTGAAAGGGAGCCTAGAGGCCGCCTATGCCCGGCAGGCCGACTACGGTGGGAACCCGGCCGATTTCGACCTGGACTATGCATCGGTCAGTCTTGGTCTAAGCCAAAAGGACAGCTGGGCGAGCCTCACACTTGAGCGCCTGGATGGGGATGGGAGCCGCGGCTTTGCGACGCCCCTTGCTACGCTCCATGCATTTCAGGGATGGGCTGATGTCTTCCTGACCACGCCGGCAGATGGCGTCCAGGACCTCAACGCCAAGATCGGCGCCACCTTGCGCCCAGAGGGCTTGCCGCCTGTCCGCCTCGCAGCGGCCATCCACCGGTTCACCGTTCCTCATTCGGGCGACGACTATGGCGTGGAGCTTGATCTTCTGGCGGCCGCGCCCCTCACCCCGCACCTTTCGCTCGAAACCAAGCTGGCTTGGTTCGAGGGCGACCGCCCCGGCTACGGCGACCGCACCAAGGTCTGGATCAGTCTCGACTACCGCTATTGAGCCTCCTTGGAGAGCCGGCCATGCCTTGCGCCCCGCCTGCGGATATTGAAGCCATCCCGCGCGAACTGCTCCGTGAGCCGCTCGACTGGTTCTTCGCCGAGCACTATCGGCACAGGCAACTCTGCCGGATGATCGAGGAGGTGGCGGCCAGCCCTGTCTTCAAAGCTGACCCCATCAGCCAGATCATCGATTTCATTCGCTATGATCTTGCCTTGCACATCATCGACGAAGAGGAGGATCTCTTCCCCCTGCTCCGGCGTCGGGCCCTGCCTGAGGACGAAATCGAGAATGTCCTTGGGCGTCTGTCGGCAGAGCACCGCGCTGATGTCACCCAGTCACAGGTCGTCCGGGATCGCCTGGAGTCGGCGCTGAAATCCCAGCGGGCGCCGGGGCTGGATCCGGAGACCAAGTCTGTGCTTCTTGCATTCGCGCGGCACGAACTTCGCCACCTGGCGCTAGAGAACGCCGTGGTGCTGCCGATCGCACGGCTGCGACTGACCACCACCGACCTGACGGCGTTAAGCCGACGACTGGCCGCCAGGCGAGGCCTCGTCCTCGAAGCCCAGCCATGATCTCTGAGTTGTTCGACAATAACATCCGTTGGGCGGCGACCCGTGCCCGCGTCGATCCAGAGTATTTTCGGCGCTTGGCGAGCCAGCAGGCGCCTTCCTATCTCTGGATCGGTTGCTCAGACAGTCGCGGGCCCGCCAACGAAATTGTCGGCCTCGATCCCGGGGAGTTGTTCGTTCACCGGAACGTGGCCAATCTTGCGCCGCCGCAGGACGCGAATTTCCTCTCGGTGCTCCAGTTCGCCGTGGAAGTCCTGAAAGTCCGCCATGTCATCGTCTGCGGCCACTACGGTTGTGGCGGCGTCCGAGCGGCGCTGTCCGACGAGCGCCACGGCCTGATCGATCACTGGCTGACCCCGGTCAGAAGCCTCTCGTGGCGTTGCGAGCACGAACTTTCAATGATCACTGATCCTGAGGCCCGGGTGAATGATCTCTGCGAACGCAATGTGGTCGAACAGGTACGGCAGATCACCGCCAATCCTTTCGTGAGGGACGCCTGGCGCAAGAAACAGCCACTCGAAATCCATGGCTGGATCTATTCCATTCAGGATGGGTTGCTGCGAGATCTGGAAGTATCCATCGGGCGGGTGGAGCGCGCACGAGCCCTGTGGGAGACACAGAGCGTCCCAGACCGTCCCGCCCCCAGGAAGCGGCGATGAGACTGTGTGTGGTGCTGGCGGGTGGTGCGGGGCGCCGTATGGGGGGCAAAAAGCCTCAGCGCCTCTATCAAGAGCGCGCGCTCGGAGATCACGCCCTGGCGCTGGCGGCAATCTTCGCTGATCAGGTAGCGATCTCGGTCCGCGAGCAGCGGCAGGCTGATGAACTGCCGCCCGTTCAGCTGCTGTTTGATCCACCGGAAATCGAAGGCCCCCTCGCTGGAGTGGCCAGCAGCTTGGTCCACGGCGCACGGATCGGGGCTTCGCACGTTCTGACGATCCCGTGCGATACGCCCCATCTCCCCGACGATTTGTACACAAGGCTAGAGGAGGCCCTTGTGGAGAGACCATTGGCCCTGGCCGCGTCGGCGGGTGACAGCCACCAGCGCCACCCCACCTGCACCCTATGGCGCACCGCGGCCCTTGAGTCTTTGTTACGCTATGCCCATTCAGGCCGCCGGTCGCTCCATGGTCTGCTGGCTGAGCTCAACGGAACCCAGGTTGTATGGCAGGACCCGGAAGGTAAGCTCTTCCTGAACCTGAACACGCCGGAAGACTTGGCCGGCTAAGCCGGCCAAATGGCCGCACGCCTGCCGAGGCCGGCCCTGACATAGATCAAGGATGGAACGCGCGAGGGCGCCATGGTCTCGTCTGGTGGAGGAACATGCATGCCGATCAAAGAGGCCGATCTCGAACGCGTCAGGCAGTTGCCGTTTCTGAAGACCGCCAACGACGACACGTTCCGTCGCCTGATCCAAGGCGCTTTTCTTCAACGCTTTCCAGCAGGGACAACCCTGCTTACGGAAGGCGACAGCGTTGATTTCCTCTACATTCTTCTCGACGGGACGGTCGAGCTTTCTGGCACCTGGAATGACAAGGAGACTATCCTAGCCTTACTGGGTCCCCTGTCGACATTCATCCTGGCGGCCGTGGTCCTGGATACCAGCGCCCTAATGAGCGCCACGACTCGCGACCGATCCGACATCCTGATGATTTCGGGTGAGACACTTCGCCGAGTGATGCAAGAGGACGCCGCCTTCGGGTTCGGCGTCTCCCAGGAGCTTGCCGGCTGCTACCGTGGCCTGGTTCGGTCCATGAAGAGCCAGAAACTCCGCGGTGGGATCGAGCGGTTGGCCAACTATCTGATCACCCAACGCATACGCCAGGGCGATGTCGAGACCATCACCCTGCCGCACGAAAAGCGCGTCCTGGCGTCGCTGCTGGGCATGACCCCCGAGAACCTGTCCCGCGCTTTCGCAAGCCTCGCCGACTATGGGGTGGTCGTAAATGGTCCGCTCGTGACGATCGGCAGGCCCGTCGTCTTAAAACGCCTGGCGAAGCCAGATGCGCTGATCGACAATCATACGCCGGAAGAGATGCGCGGCGGAGGTAAGGCGCGGCTTGAAGCGTGGCCAAACCAACCCGAGCGCATGACGGTTTGAAGTTTCCAGGCTGATCAAAAGCGGGCGGCGCGTTGACAGACGACATTCGCCACCATTCCCGCTCGGCTTAGACCTCCCGGGCCGCCTGTTCACGCCCGGAAAGGCCGATGATGCACCCCTCAGAAGAGCGCTTGTACGCGCGCGTTCTGACCGATCTGGCGTTAGTTCTTCGCCCGCCTATGGAGATGCTGCTGAACCTCGCGGTCAAGCGAGCCTGGCGGCGCGCGGCCAACGCTTTCGGCCGTCTGGGGCGCTATCAGGGACGCCCCTATCTGATCGATCCGGTGGACTTTCCGGTCACCTTCGCCCTGACCCTAAACAAGGACGGCGGGACGGTGAAACTGGTCCGCAGAACGCTGCGACCTGTGGGTTATGTCGCTGAAATAGCCGGTGAATTCGTTGACCTACTAGCCCTCTTCGACGGCTCAGCCGATGCCGACTCCACCTTCTTCGCCGGAGAATTGACGGTGACCGGCGACACCGGGGCGGTGCTGGCCCTCCACAACGCCCTGGAGGCGGCAGATCTTCGCCTGGCTGATCTCCTGGCGCCCGCCGCCCTAGCCCCCGGCCTTGATCCCGTCTTGCAGCGAATTGTCGACTGGCGCCGCGCGGCCAAACGCACAGGAGGAAAGCCCCATGGGGTCCATTGAGCTCGTCTGCCCGGCTGGGTCGCCGGCCATGCTTGAAGCGGCCATCGAGGCTGGCGCCGACAGCGTTTATTGCGGCCTGCGCGACGAGACCAATGCGCGGAACTTTCCTGGCCTCAACTTCGATGCGGAAGAGCTGGCGCGCGCGGTGGACTTCGCCCATCGCAGGGGCGCCAAGGTCCTGGTGGCCATCAACACCTTCGCCCGGGCTGGCGGCGAGGATCGCTGGCGGGCCTCAGCAAAGACCGCGATCGCGGCCGGCGCCGATGCGATCATCGCCGCCGACCTCGCCGTCCTGGCCCATGTCCGTGACCTCAGCCCAACCATGCGATTGCATCTCTCGGTACAAGCGGCCGCCAACACCCCTGAAGCCATCCGGTTCTATGTGGAGAGTTTCGGCGTCCGACGGGTCGTCGTCCCCCGGGTCATGTCCGCCCCAGAGATTGCCGACCTGATCAAGGAGTCGACGGCCGAGATCGAGGCCTTCGTCTTTGGCGGGCTGTGCGTCATGACCGAGGGTCGGTGCGCCCTTTCATCCTATGTCAGCGGCCAGTCGCCCAACCTCTCCGGGGTGTGCTCGCCGCCCGAGGCGGTCAGCTTTGAGCGCACTGCGGAGGGCATGGTGTCACGCCTGTCTGGCCTCGCCCTCGACAAGACCCCATCTGGCGGCACAGCCGGCTACCCGACCCTATGCAAGGGACGTTTCGCCGCCGACGGGGAGGCAGCCTATCTGTTCGAGGAGCCCACCAGCCTCAACGCCATGGGCCTGCTCGCCCGTCTGGGCGAGGCCGGGGTCACGGCGGTCAAGATTGAGGGGCGCCAGCGCGGTAAGGCCTATGTCGCCCGGGTCACCCGCGCCTTCCGCATGGCCATTGACGCCCTCGATCGCGGCGAAAGCACCGCGCCCTACGAGCACATGCTGACCGACCTGGCCGAAGGCGGGCGCGAGACCCAGGGCGCCTACAACAAGCGGTGGCGGTGAAATGAGCCTCGAGATCACCCTGGGCCCCCTGCTGTTCAACTGGGCGTCGGAGGATATCGCCGGCTTCTATGAGCGGATGTCCCGCGAGCCCCTGGTCCGCCGGGTCTATCTCGGGGAGGTCGTGTGCGGAAAGCGCGAGCCGCTGGCCGCCGCGACCCTGTTGGCGGCGGCAGACGTCTTGCGCGACGCCGGCAAGGAGGTGGTCTGGTCCACCCTCGGCCTGATCGCCACCCCCAGGGACCGACGCCTGCTTCAGGGGATCACGCAGCAGGATGAGCCCCCCCTGCTGGAGCTCAACGACATCGCCGCCTTGAGTCTGCTGCCTGCGGGCCGCAGCTTCGTCGCGGGGCCGCTGCTTAACATCTACAACGGCTCGGCCGCCCGGTTCCTGGTCGACCGCGGCTGTGAACGCCTGTGCCCCAATGTCGAGCTGTCCCTGGCTGCCATCGGAGAGATCCACCGCACCTGCCCTGATCTCCAGATTGAGCTGTTCGGTTTTGGCCGCCTGCCCCTGGCGCTCTCGGCGCGCTGCCATCACGCCCGACAGGCGGGTCTCTCCAAGGACACCTGCCGTTTTGTCTGCGATCGCGACCCTGACGGTCAGGCGGTGTCGACGATTGAGGGCGAGCCCTTCCTGAGCATCAACGGCATTCAGACCCTATCTCATGGCGTGCAAACCCTCTCGGCGTCCCCCGATGACTTGCAGGCCGCTGGCGTCGGCGCCGTGCGGTTGTCGCCCCATCTGTGCGACATGTCCGCCGTGATCGCGGCCTATGGACGATATCTCGAGACTGGAAACCGCGGGCGGCTGCTGGCGCAGCTCCGCGCCTGCGATCTTCCAGGTCCCCTGGTCGATGGCTATCTGGAGGGCGCGGCGGGCATGCGCCTTGCCGCCGCCCTGTGACGTCCACGGTCTATGGGGCAATCATCCTGGGTGGCGGTCTGGCTGGCGCCGCCATGGCCGCAGCATTGTCCCCCAGGGTCAGCCTCCTGATCCTTGAGCAGGAGACGCATCTCGGGCACCACGCCAGCGGTCGCTCCACCGGCATGTTCATTCCGTCCTATGGCGGGCCGATCATCGCCGCCCTGGCCGAGGCCAGCCGGCCCTATTTCGAGGCGCCGCCAGGCGCGGTGGCGCCCTTGCTGACCCCCCGCGACGTCCTGCATGTCTCTCGCCGGCCAAGCGCCGCGCCCAGCGCCACGGCCCTGCCCGTCAGCCCCGCGGCGATCCACATCTTGAGCCCCATGCTCAAGACCCAGGGCCTCAGGTCAGCCTGGCTGGAGACGGGAACCGGAGAGCTGGACGCCGTCGGATTGCACCAGAGCCTGATCGCCACGGCGGTGCGCCAGGGAGCAGGGCTGAAACAGGGCGTGCGGCCGCAGATCCTCGGGCATGACGGCGCGGTCTGGCGCCTGCGGATCGAAGACGAGGAGCTTCGCTGCTCAGCCCTGGTCAACGCCACAGGCGCCTGGGCTGACGAAACCGCAGCCAGGCTCGGTCTCCCGCCCCTGGGGCTCACCGCCTATCGCCGCACGGTCGTCCTGGTGGACCCGCCCGAGCCCCGCCCTCAGGTGCTGGCCGGTCCAATCATCAAGGACCTAGGGGACCGCTTCTATTTCCGGCCCTACGGCCAGAATCTGCTGGTCTCGCCCTGTGACGAGACCCCATCGCCCCCAACCGACGCGCAGCCCGAGACGGGTGACGTCGCCCTGGCGGTGGCCCGGCTGAAACAGGTCACGGGCTACGAACCGCAACAGATCAAGCACCGCTGGGCCGGACTTCGCAGCTTTGCCCCGGACCGCTTGCCGGTGATCGGCTGGGACTTCAGAGCACCGGACCTCTTCTGGTTCGCCGGGCTTGGCGGATATGGGGTCCAAACCGCGCCTGCAGCTGGGCGCCTCGCCGCTGATCTCTTCCTCGGGACGGAGACGCCAGCCACCAGTGGGATCAGCGGCCACAACCCTCAACAATTTTCGCCCATGCGCCTAGCCGAGAGAATACTGCGGGCGACGAAGGTATAAAGTCCCGCTCGGACGGGGCGCACAAACAGCCGTAGGACAGCACCCAATGACAGACTCGCATTTCGACCAGTTGCTTAAGGTCGCCGCCAGCCAGCCTGAGCCTCAACAACTGCTGTTTGTGTTCACGTCCGCTGAGTTGCCCGCCGACGCAACAGAAGCCCAGCGCGAACGCTTCCTGGCAGGCGTCGGCGGTACGCTTGCGCCACTGATGTGCGTCGATAAGGCCCCGTCTGACCTCAACGGCTTCTCCGATCTCGCTGCCCAGGCCGAGCTCGCCGGCCCACCGTGGCAGATCGTCTTCGCCGCCGCACTTGAGGGCCAAGGCGGAAAGCCGCCGACCCAGGCGCAGATCGAGATGGCGTTGCAGGGTATGGTCGACGCAATTCACGTCGGTGGTGTCGGCCGGTACGCCGCATTCGACGTCAACGGCGACCTGATTGAGTTCGACGGGCGATGAACCGAAGACGTCAAAACCCTGGAACAGACAAGCTGTCTTCGAAGCGAGGCGAGAGGCGCTCCAGCGCGAGGCATGCTCGGCTCAGTTGCAGTTATCGCTGATGGCATGTTTTTTAGTTGAACTCGATATTCCCGCGCGAAGGAGGCGCCAGTGTCCCCCGACGAGCTGAAAAGACTGAACATCGAACACTTCGAGCGACTTCTCGCCTGCACGACAGATCAGAAGGAGCGATCTAAAATCGCTCATTTAATCATCGAGGAGCAGAACAAGCCCGATGACGCGTACCCGCGGCACGACCCGCAAACATAGCCGGCGCCACCGCGGCGGATAAACAGAAGAACGGGCGCCCGAATCGTTCACTTTATCTGCGCACGATTTACGCTAGTGTACACTGAGAACATCGGCTTGGCCAATACGCCGCCGGATTGACAAGCGAT
>SXGS01310195.1_pt1 | contig 11142 bp, 10 predicted proteins | sample 3174681 | NCBI WGS metagenome assembly SXGS01 (sample SAMN11356861, study PRJNA531348) | freshwater metagenome | isolation source: freshwater sample F1-80 | place: China: Fuxian Lake, Yuxi | collected 2017-12-25 | reverse complement strand
GTGTTGGTTTCTTCGGGAACAAGTAAGTCGTATTGGCCAAGCACACGCTGGCTCATGTATCCGAGCAGCGCACCCATCTCCGCACCAGCAGCATGTTTGCCAATCGGCGCAAACGGTGTAGCGGTAACCCTCGCTCCGAACTTATGGGTGAGAGGGCCAAGAAGACGGCGCATGGAGGCAAGGTTGGCATCAATCCACCCACCACGATCGACGACCCCACCTTGCGCAATACCTGGAGCATGCAGACCAGTGAATTGCGCCACCATGTCTTCGGCTTCGGAGGTGACTAACGCAAAGTCGTCGTGCATTGCGTCGCGCAAATAGGAATCAGCAAGCGGATCTTTCCCGCTCAAACTCCTGGCAACTCGTCGAGCGGTGTTCCAATCGACAGGGTCGGCAGCGAGTGCTGAGTCAGGCAGTGCCAGATTCGCAACCACCGCCGCTTCAGCCACGTGGCGGACGGCTCCGGATTTCCTTACGCCCAATCTGAGCCATGTACATGAGCGTGAGCTGCAGCAAGGTCAACCCGGCGCCAATCATCATGAACGGAGCAGCCCAGTAATGCCATTTCACATCGCCTTGTCGATCAATCAAGAGATAGACCGACAGAGCCACCCCGCTCAATCCGAGCAGGGCAGAAAACACGAGGGAAAGTACTGTCGTAGGCCGCACTGGAGCTCCAAGGTCACACGATGTCGAACAATGGCCATCGTACGCGGTCCCGGACGCCTCCGCGGGAACCCGCGGCAGCAACTCCCCAAAAGGCGTGATCAGCACCGCTGACGTGTCGCAGATCTAGCGCAGGAAATCTGGCTTGGTGCCAAGTTCTACGGGCGAAGTCTCGAGGGTGATACTGACGATCGCCTCAGAAATCCTCAGGCGAAGCGCCTCCGGGGCCGCTTCGGTGCATTTCGAAGCCACTACCTGGCGGCTGTGCACATGTGCGGTGAGGTGTTGTGCACACGGCGGACAGTCCTCCATGTGGCGATCCACCGCCTTATTACGCCATTGTGAGAGACCACCGTCCATGTAGTGATTGATAAGCCGGAGCATGTGCTCACAATCCATTAGTGACCTCCTGAGTGGGCGGCAGCGGTGGGACGCTCAACATCGGGGATGAGTCCCCGCTCGGCGGCATACTCCCACAACTTCTCTTGCAGCAATTTTCTTCCCCGATGAATACGGCTCATCACAGTTCCAATTGGAACGTCAAGGATCTCAGCGATTTCCTTGTAGGAAAACTCTTCAATGTCACACAGAATGACCGCCAAACGGAACTGGTCAGGCAACGACTCGACGGCGGCCTTCACCTCATCGTCTGGCATCGCATCCAGCACCTCAGCCTCAGGCGTGCGCCCCAATGCCACGGTTTCGAGGCCGCCCATCCGCCGATATAGCGAGGCATCAGGCACATCATCGAGTTCCACCTGTTGCACACGCCGCTGTTTGGCGCGGTAGGTGTTGATGAACGTGTTGGTAAGAATCTTGTACAGCCACGCCTTGAGATTCGTTCCAGCCTCGAATCCTCCAAAGCCCCGATATGCCCGTAAATAGGTGTCTTGCACCAAATCTTCAGCATCAGACGGGTTGTGCGTCAGGCGCATCGCAGCCGCGTAGAGACCTGACATCAACGGCATTGCTTGGTCTGCGAAGTCCGCCTGATCGGCCATTCCGCCAGGCTACCTGGGAGGCGTTACTACCCACTACCAACGCTCGCCCACACCACTGTTCATGATCGGATTCGGGCTGGTCCAGCTACACCGTGAGGCGGATCGGCAGCGTCTTCAGCCCGTTATTGAGGTTCGAACGAATACGCCGCGATGGGCCAGTTTGCTCGATACCCGAGAACGTGTTCAAAAGTTCATCGATAAACACGCGACCTTCGAGACGTGCGAGGTGAACTCCCAAACAAAAGTGCTGCGCGAATCCAAAGGACAGATGCGGATTCGGAGCACGTCGAATGTTGAACGCTTGGGCGTCATCGCCGAACACGTCCTCGTCGCGGTTTGCCGAGGTGTACATCATCGCTACTTTGTCGCCCGCGGCAATCTTCGTTCCACGCAGTTCGGTATCGATCATCGCAGTGCGGCGGAAATAGTGCAGAGGGTTCGCCCACCGCAGAATCTCATCGACTGCACCGAGCGTCAGCGACCGATCGGCGCGCAGGTCGCGCAGTTGATCGGGATGTTGTAACAACGCCTCGGTGCCCGACGACAACATTGTCTTGGTTGTGTCGTTGCCGGCCGTGACGAGTTGCACGAAGAAACTCGCGAACTGAACGTCGTCCATAGGCCCATCGCCGAAGTTGCCCGCGAGAATCAACGAAGTCAGGTCTTCACGGGGTTCTTCGGTACGTCGGCGCACGGCGAACTGATACGCGTACAAGCCCATGTCAGCCAGGCCCGAACCACTGGTGTAGTTCTCGCCTGCCAACTCTGGATCTTGGCTGCTAGTGCTTTGTTCTGCCCACCGGCGAATCTGGTCCCAGTCCTCACGCGGAATCCCAACGAGTTCGCCAACAACCTGGCTTGGCAACGAACCCGACACATCGTGTACGAATTCGACATCGCGACGCTCAGCCGCTTCGACAAAGATTTCGCGGCACAGCTCGCGAATGCGGCCTTCCATCTGCGCGATGACCTTGGCCTGAAACGTTTCCGCCAACGGCTTGCGGTAGGCGGTGTGACGCGGAGGGTCCATCATCAACAACATGTTGCGACTTGCCGCCAGCTGCTCGGGGGCCATGTTTTCCAGCACCACACCTTGATCTTCGGCAGAAAAGATCTCAGGTTTGCGAGCGACGTAGGCAACGTCGGCGTGGCGCATTACGGCCCAGTAGCCGGGTTCGTGCGGCATCGTCTGCCAATACACCGGATTGGTCCTTCGGAGTTCGCTGAACACCTCGTGGATCGGCCCGTCGATATACCAATCGGGGTTGTAGATGTCGTATGCCTCAGCAGTTTTCACCGACCACCAATCCTTGTCATCGCATTCTGGTCATTGTCGCGGACACTCCGCGGCTCGATACCCAGCTTGGCCCAAATCCAAGCGCGGGCGCCAAAATAGGACGGATTCGAGTTTGGCCAGGCAGTGTCGATCAACGCGGGCGCCGACGCAATCGCACTCGCAGTTGGTCGAACATTCGCGCAGTTGAACACAAAGTTGTTACCTCAGGAGGCACAGGCGTTGCTTCAGGCTCCACGACGGCGGCGCATGCTCGAAGTCCGCGATGGCTACGTGATAATCACCGATGTCGCCGACCGGAATAATCGGCTATTTCGAAGGCGAGAAAGCGATCTCGGTATGACCAAAGAAGAACTCAATTTTCCCAGCCAAGCATCCGAACCGCGAACGCGCTTCGACGTGTGGACGAATGCCTGGGGCAACCATTCCACCAGGTGAAGCTTGTGGGCTTACCCCATGATTTCAGCAGCTACGGCAACTTCACCGCTGTCGCAACCGATCGCGGTTATACGTTGTTGGGCGCGCTGAGCTCCGGTTCGGCAATTTGGAGTTCGTCTGATGGCTTCGGCATTCTTGGCAGCGGGTCGTCGCTCAGCGAAGATCTCCAGACTGCATTTCCTGGCCACATCAGCTACTCCCCAACGGGCGATGTGTGGACGTCAATCCCGTTCGCGGAAGTTGGTATCGAGCCCTCGGTGCCGTCGATCGCCGTGAACAGTCAAGGCGCAATCATTAGCATGTTCGTTCCGGGACAACCGCTCAAGCTCCTTCTGGTGACGCTGGAGACAAAACACTGACTCAGGCTGAATGCTTCTCGTTTGCTCGACGGAGGCGCAAGGAATATTTCTTCGATACTCTTCGAAAACTGCTTAATTTCATTGCCATATTGTCTCACCCTCGTGTTCTACTACTTGTAGATGTTGTGTGAGATTCAAACCCTTCGAGAGTCATTGAAAGCGTCCGTCGCCGCGCTCGACACCGACGTGATTGACGGTTCACTCGCGAAGCAACTCGTCGCAACCTTCGCCGAGATTGAACGCGTCGCAGCCGCAGGCAAAGCTCTCGCGATGCGCCGAGTCGTGTCTAGCGGAGCCTGGTCCACAAACGGCGCGGCGTCACCCGCGGTATGGCTCGCAAATGTCGCGGGAACCTCCATCGGCGCCGCACACGAAACGTTGATGATCGCCCGTTCCGTCGACATGCTCCCCGAAACCAACGCTGCGTTACGCGGCGGGAAACTCTCCGTCGCACAAGCAACCGAAGTCGTGCGCGCCGCGGCCAAAGATCCCGGCTCCGAACAACGGCTTCTCGAATCAGCACACCGCGACGGACTCACCGGCGTGAAACGCGAATCAGCACGCGTCATCGCGGCCATGCGCGACAAAGACGACCAAGCCGCAGTCGCAAAACGCCAACGCGCCCTACGGTCTCTGCATTTCTTTCGTGACGCCGAAGGAATGGAATGCGGCACATGGCGACTTGAGCCCAAAGTCGGGATCGTCCTACGCCGCCGCCTCGAACACGACGCCAACAACTTTTTCAACGCAGCCCGAAAACTCGGCGTACGCGACGCCCCAGAGAACTACCTCGCCGACGCCCTCACAGCGCTCACCGAACCGGCATCGACCACCGCGGCTGTGATCGGCGGGCCAACCGACAAGCATCCAAACCCGAACCGAACCGTCAATCGTGCTACCCCATCGATGTTCACCGAGAACGCTAACGACAGCTCAACACCGTGCGCCGTCAACTCAGCAGTCGGACAGCCCCCGACGACGGTGAAGGTAGAAGTCAACGTCGTCGTCGACTACGAACCGCTCCTACGCGGCTATCTCCTACCCGGGGAACGGTGCGAGATACCCGGACTCGGGCCCATCCCCATCCAGCAAGCCCGCGAATATCTCCTCGGTGGTGCGTTCCTCAAAGTCTTGATCGCCAAAGGCGTCGATATCCGAACTGTTTGCCACATGGGCCGCAACTACCCAGCCGAACTGAACACCGCACTGACATATCGCGATCCCGTGTGCGTGATCGCGGGATGTGAACGAACTCAAGGTCTCGAACGCCACCACGTCCAAGCGATTGCGAACGATGGCCAGACCAGTCTGTTCAACCTACGACGCATCTGTGATCACCACCACGACCTCGTCACTCACCACGGTTACAACCTCGGCCCTCCCGACCGCAGCGGCAAGTGCCAACTCATCGCGCCCACAAAGCCGCCACCACGCGAATAGCAGTTCGCATGCTCGAAGGTGTGAGCCTCTGCGGATCCCGGGCCGATTCAGCTCACCTAGAGTCGGGGTGTGGAACGAGGGATGTTGCGCGGGATTGCGGTGTTTCGCGCGGCGCAGTTGGTTTGGCTGACCGTGGTGGTGGCGCTCAACCTTCGCGGGCGCAGTCGCGATAGCGGCTGTAGTGATCGGCGGTATCCAAAGGTACGCCGCGCCACTCTTGCTCGGGACCGCCGCGCTCACCGTCATTGCCATTGATATGACGATCGGACCAGCGAGCCATGTGCAATCGTGGGTCTGGCTGGCGCTCGGCGGCAGTGCTCTCGTGGCGACTGCAATCGGAATGGAGCGGACACATACCAGCCCCGTCGCCGCCGGACGTCGACTTATCGAAGTTGTCAACGAACAATTCGTTTGATCCGAGCAACGGTAGGTTGCGCCTATGAATGCACCGCTTGCTGGGATCCGCGTCGTTGACTTCACCCGGGTCTTGTCAGGCCCGATTGTGGGACGCCTGCTCAGTGATCTCGGAGCAGACGTGATCAAGGTCGAGCCGCCCGAAGGAGACCTCACTCGGTACGCGTACCCTCGCATTGGATCCACCAGTTTGTATTTCGCCCAACAAAACTGCGGTAAACGCAACGTGTCGCTCGATCTCTCGCACCCAGAAGCCGCGGAGATCGCAGCGGCACTTTGCGCCAAGTCCGACATCGTCCTTGAGAATTTTCGGCCTGGGATTATGACTAAGTATGGCATCGACTACCAAACGGTGCAGACAACGAATCCGGGTGTGGTGTATGCGTCGATCAGTGGGTACGGCCAACATGGTCCGTGGGCTGATCGACGCGCGTACGCGGTGGTCGTCCACGCGGAAGCCGGCCTCATTGATAGCGGCGTGCGGATGCGCAGTGACGCGCTCGGCGTCTCATCTCCGCCAGCACAGGATGGCATGTCTCACGCTGACGTATACGCAGGGCTCAGCGCGTGCAATGGCGTACTCGCCGCATTGTTCGCGCGAGAGCGCAATGGAGGCAAAGGCGACTACATCGACGTCGCGATGGCAGAATCCCTGTTGTTTGTGCAGGATTTCGCGCACTGGGGCTACGCACCAACCGAGACGCACAACCCTGATCGTTGGCCTACCCTCGCCCCCGCGTATTCGCCGATCGTGACCTCAGCCGACAACGAACAAGTCGTGATTGCTGGCGACCCCGCGGGCATCGGCGTGTTCGAGTTGTACGCCCACGCGATGAACAACTCCGATTTGATCGCCGACGAACGGTTCACGAATTTGACGGATCGACGTACCAACCGCGCGGCGCTGACCGAAATCGTGCAATCGTGGGCAGCACGTACCTCAACCGAACAACTCATCGCAATGCTGTCGGATACAGGCCTCGCCAATGGGGTGGTGCGATCGGTTGGAGACATCCTCAACACCGAGTGGGCGCAGCAGCGCCAGGTATTAGTGAGCCAGCCGAACGGGGCGAGCGCACCGGTGCCGGTCGTCCAATCGCCGTTTCGTTTCACCCACGCCACGGTTGGGGTGCACGGCGAACCTGCCTACAGGGGCCAACACAACACCGAGATACTGCACGACGAACTCGGGTATAGCCGAGAACACATCAAGACCTGGTTGGAATCCGGCGTGCTGTCGCATCGACTACCGCGCGAATAGCGCCGACAACCAGCAAGGACAGCCGGGGGCGGCAGTTTTTCGACCGAAGGCTTGGTTCTACTCGTCGGTAACATTTGCGTGTGAGTTTCCAACGCGCCGAAGCCATCACCCGATTGCGCTCTGAGGACACCTTCGACGTGCTCGTGATCGGCGGCGGAATTACCGGCGTGGGCTGTGCCCTCGATGCGGCAACCCGAGGTCTCAAGGTTGCGCTCGTCGAGCGTCACGACTTTTCGGCTGGTACATCCAGCAAGAGCAGCAAGCTCGTCCATGGCGGGCTCCGATACCTGCAGCAAAAAGAATTCCGACTGGTGTACGAAGCACTCGCAGAACGCCAAATACTTCGTCATACTGCTCCGCACATCGTACGAATTCTGCCGTTCCTGCTGCCAGTATTCAAAGGAAAAGACAACCTCTTCGACAAACGCATCGCGCGCATTGTCGGCACCTCGATGTGGCTCTACGACGTCACGGGTGGAGCCCGCATCGGCAAGCTTCACAAAAAAATCAGTGCCGACGAAGCGAGAGTTCACATACCAACATTGCGAGCCGACCGGATTGCTTACGGTTACCTCTACTACGACGCACGCGCCGACGATTCGAGACTCACTGTCACGATCGCGCGCACAGCCGCCGAACGCGGCGCGACACTCGCCAACTATGTCAACGTCACCGGCATGCGCAAGGAACATGGCAAGTGCATTGGCGTCACAGTGCAGGCCGATGGCGAGACGTTCGACATCAATGCTCGTGTAGTGATCAACGCGACAGGCGTTTGGTCTGACGACGTGCGCGCGCTCGACGAAGGTTCCCACCCGAACTCGATTCGCCCGGCTAAAGGCATGCACATCACGGTGCCATGGTCGAAGGTACGCAATGACATCGCCGCAGTTGTGCCAGTGCCGAAGGATCGGCGTTCCGTGTTCGTGGTTCCGTGGGGCGACGATGGCAATGGCAAACCCCAATTCACCTATATCGGCACCACCGACACGGACTACTCAGGATCCATCGACGACCCACAGTGCACGCCCGAAGACATTGAATATTGCCTACGCGCCGTCAACCACTCATGCGATGCCGATCTCACCCAAGCCGACGTGCTCGGGACCTGGGCTGGGCTGCGCCCGCTCGTCAACGCCAAAAGCGGCCGCACCGCCGATCTTTCGCGCCGACACTCAATTCGTCGCAGTGCATCCGGTGTAGTGAGCGTGAACGGCGGCAAACTGACCACGTATCGCATCATGGCCAAAGATGCTGTGAACGACGCCTGTCAACAGCTCGGGACCAAGGCGAAATCGACTACGAAAACGGTGCGCCTCATCGGAGCCGAAGGCTGGGACGAATCAAGCCTGAGCGATCATCTCCGCAGCCGGTACGGCTCAACGGGCGCCGCAGTCATGGCACTCGCAGCCGCCGATGCAACACTCAACGAGCCACTTGTGCCGGGACTGCCCTACCTGAAAGCTGAAGCCGTCTTCGCGGTACGCCACGAAATGGCGCGCACGCTCGACGACGTACTCTCGCGGCGAACCCGAGCGAGGCTCCTCGCGCGCGACGATTCCGCGGCCGCAGCTCCGGGCGTTGCAGAACTCATAGGCGCCGAGCTCGGCTGGTCGCATGATCAAATCGCTACTGCCGTCGTTGAATACCGAGCGAGCGTCGATCACGAGCGATTGAGCGCAGAGCTCCCACTCTCCGACCTCGAGGCGCACCTCGAGCTATAGCCAAACTCGCAATAGTGTGGCCCACAATGAAAATCTTGGTTCTCGACATCGGCACAAGCGGGGTGCGGGCAACAGTCGTCAGTGACGACCTCACGACTTTGCATGATCGCCACAAAGAATTGCTCCCCGATTCACCCGCCGATGGACTCGTCGAATTCGATGCTCGCCTATTGGCGGATACAACCTTGCAACTTGCTGCGGAGGCAATCGCAGCAACGGGACACGTCGACGGCGTGGCTATTTCAGATCAGCGCGCGTCGGCCGTCGTCTGGGACCGCCAAGGCGTACCCGTCGGCCCGGCGCTTGGTTGGCAAGATCTGCGTACGATCGGCGAGTGCTTCATGGCTCGAGAACATGGGCTGTTCTTGGCTCCCAACCAAACTGCGACCAAAATCCAATGGCTCTTCAACACCTACGACCCCAACCGATCTCGCGACCTGCTCGCGGGCACGGTCGACACTTGGATTGCCTGGAACCTTTCTCATGGCGAGTCGCACATCACCGATGCCACCAATGCCGGAGTCACCGGCTTAGCCACGCTTTCATTTCGGGAATGGGACAACTCCGCGCTCGACGCACTGCAGATTCCTCACTCGGCGATGGCCTCCATCTGCGCTTCGGCGGGAATGCTCGGCGTTGCAAGTGCACTCGAAGGTGCACCACCGATTCTTGCGATGCTTGGTGACCAACAGGCATCCCTCGCTGGCATGGCCTGCGTCAACGAAGGTGATGCGAAAATCACCTTTGGCACCGGCGGCATGCTCGACGTGAACCTCGGCGATCGCGCACCTACACAATCTCGCCGTCATCCCAACGGCACGTTCCCTATTGCAGCATGGCGTATCGGCGATCACACAACGTGGGCACTTGAGTCGATCATGCTCGCGGCCGGCACAAACGTGCAATGGCTACGCGATGATCTCGGGCTCATCGCGACCGCCGATGAAAGTCATGCCGTCGCCCAGCAATGCACCGACACCGGCGACGTCTGGTACGTGCCCGCGCTGATGGGTCTCGGCACACCTATGTGGGATTACGGCGCACGCAGCGGGCTGTTCGGACTCACGCGTGGCACAGGGCGTGCTGAGATCGTGCGGGCGGTGCTCGAGGGCATTGCACACCGCGGTGCCGATTTGGTTGACGCAGCAATAGCTGACTGTGGCATTGAAATTGACGTGCTGCGAATCGACGGCGGGATGAGCGATAACCCGACGTTCGTACAAGCGCTCGCCAATGCAACTCAACGCCCCGTTGAGATTTCTCCGGTGCGCGAAGCCACGACCCGCGGCGCGGCCTTGTTCGGGTTTCTCGCTCTCGGACATTTCAAATCCGCTGCCGATATCGCGACGACCTGGCAACCGCGCGTTCGGGTCGAGCCAACAGCATCTACCGACCGAGATCGCTGGCTTGAAGCGGTGCGCCGATCGGGTCAATGGATTCCCGCGCTCAGCAGCATCGACTTTTAGTCGAGCACTTAGGTCCGAGCGAGTTTGCGTTCGGTATCGAGGTCTCTACTGAGTTTGAGCAAATACGTACCGAGCCCTAACGCACCTACACCAATTACGCGAGCACGTGCTTTCAAACCCGGTTGGGCAATGCTGACGATGCCGTCGACCATGTCGGACACCGCGCCCATCGAAAGCCATTCAGCATCTTGGCTTTGTTCCTTCAGGGTCGTCAGTGCACCTATGCCCAACGCGAGATCGCGGATGCCTGTGAAACGGGTGATGGCTCGCACATTGGGGTCGTTCGCTCCAAAGAACACGCGACTCACGACGCTCGGCGTCACAATGCAGGACAAACCAATGACGCATCGAGCACGCGACAAGATGATGGCGATTTGACGGTTGTCGAGATCTTCAAGATTCACAGCTTCGACGGTATCGCCATAAACGTCGGTATAACCAAACCGGCTCCGTCAGGAGCAATCCAAGGATGTGCGCTATCCCAGGGCGGGCTCACCGATCTGTAACCACTCGGCCCAGCCGTAACCTACTTCTGCTGTGTCACTGGTGAAGCGGCACAACGAACGGGGCAAGCGAGATGATCGCCCGGTGCCGTCAACCAGCGGAACTGGGGCGTGATACAAAGGTTGCGCAGTCACTTCGAGCGTTTCGTTGACGACATAGGTGGCCAGCAGCGGGAGTCCATCGCTGTCAAAGGTGACCGCCGCGTCGAGGCTGACCACCGGAAGGGTCACACCACCGCGCCAGACGTTGCCGCTCGTACAGGTGTTGTGACCGCCTTGCAGAAGGTGTAGGGCAAACGAGGATCCGAAGCAAGCCGAAGCCCAGTTCCAGCCGATTTGCCACCAGTCGCGATTTCCATAGGAATGATCACGTGCTCCGAATCCATCAATCTCAATCGACTCAGTGCCGAGCAGGATCTCACCGCGGACGGTACCGGCGTGATGGTAATGAAGATGCGATATCTCAGGCGAGTACGCCGAGGTGTATGGCGGTGCACACGCAACCCACTCAAGGTCGAGCCCGACTGGGATCCTCGTTCCAATTTCACCGGTATAGGAATCTGTCGGGTCGTC
>SXGS01155775.1_pt1 | contig 11143 bp, 11 predicted proteins | sample 3174681 | NCBI WGS metagenome assembly SXGS01 (sample SAMN11356861, study PRJNA531348) | freshwater metagenome | isolation source: freshwater sample F1-80 | place: China: Fuxian Lake, Yuxi | collected 2017-12-25 | reverse complement strand
GTTCCGCGGCGCGGGTTGGAACGTCATCAAGGTGATCTGGGGCTCGAAGTGGGACGAGCTTCTCGCCCGCGACGTCTCAGGAGCACTCCTGAACAAGATGAACACGACCGTCGACGGCGAATTCCAGCGCTACACCGTGGAGGACGGCAACTACATTCGCGAGAACTTCTTCGGGCCCGACCCGCGTCTGCGAGAGATGGTGTCCCACCTGACCGACGCCGAACTGCAGGCGCTCCCCCGCGGTGGACACGATTACCGCAAGGTCTACGCCGCATTCAAGGCGGCCGCCGACAATCTCGGCTCGGGTCGACCGACGGCGATTCTCGCAAAGACCGTCAAAGGATGGACGCTCGGACCCGAGATCGAGGGTCGCAATGCGACGCACCAGATCAAGAAGATGAACGTCGATCAATTGCGAGTGTTGCGTGATCGACTGCAACTGAACGACGAGATCTCCGACGAGATGTTGGAGGGCGACGTAGCCCCCTACTACCGACCCCCCGACGACTCCGTGGAGTACCAGTACCTCATCGAACGTCGGCGCGCCCTGGACGGATTCGTACCGCGGCGCATCGCCACTGCCCGACGCAAACTCACCCTGCCGAGCGACGACGCCTTCCGCGAGTTCGATGCCGGCAGCGGTCAACAGTCGGTCAGCACCACGATGGGATTCACCCGCCTGCTTCGCAATCTCGCGCGGGACGCGTCATTCGGCGAACGAGTGGTTCCCATCATCCCCGATGAGGCGCGAACCTTCGGCATGGACTCGCTGTTCCGCGAATTGAAAATCTACGCGTCACAAGGACAGAAGTACGAGCCCGTCGACCACGACCTGCTGCTCTCCTACACCGAATCCGCCTCCGGTCAGATACTCGAAGAAGGCATCACCGAAGCCGGCAGTCTCGCCAGTTTCATTGCAGCAGGTACTGCGTACGCCACCCGCGGCATCGAAGTGGTGCCGTTCTACACGTTCTATTCCATGTTCGGATTCCAACGCGTCGGCGATCTCATATGGCAGGCCGCCGATGCACGTACTCGTGGGTTCCTCCTTGCCGCGACCGCCGGTCGAACCACCCTGATGGGCGAGGGTTTGCAACACCAGGACGGGCACTCACTCGTGCTCGCATCCACGGTGCCGCCCTGCAAGGCGTACGATCCGGCGTTCGCCTACGAAGTTGCCGCAATCATTCGCAGTGGTCTGCACGAAATGTACGGCGAAATTCCGACCGACGTCTTCTATTACATCACGCTGTACAACGAGAACTACCCGATGCCGCCCCGGCCGGCGGTCGCTGATTTGGATGCCGGCATCATGCGTGGGTTGTACCGCTTGACCGAGGCGGGAAGTGCACCGCATCGCGCCACGATGATCTTCTCGGGCTCCGCCCATTCCGCTGCGCGCGCGGCGGTGGCCGAACTGGAATCCCGCTGGGACACCTCGTGCGACGTGTGGTCCGCCACTTCGTACAAGACGCTGCGTGAAAATGCGTTGGATGTCGAACGCTGGAACCGTCTGCACCCGACCATGGCACCGCGCCATGCCGACGTGACACGTCTCCTCGACGAGGGCAGCGGGCCGATCATTGCAGTCACGGACTTCATGCGCATCGTCCCCGAACAGGTCGCGCGCTTCGTACCACACCGCACGTTCGTTCCGCTCGGCACGGACGGCTTCGGTCGGAGCGATACCCGCGAGGCATTGCGCCGCCATTTCGAGGTTGATATGCCGCACATCGTCGTTGCGACGTTGCACGCATTGTCGTTGAGCGGCGAGATCAAGCCTGAAGTGGTCGCTGACGCCATTGCTCATTACGGACTCAATCCCGAAGCGATGAACCCACTGCATGTCTAGACGCGGATCCGTGTCGCACGCACGCGACCTCTACGTCACGGGTATTCCCGCTGCCGACCGCTTGCTGCGTAGCGACGGTACGGCGCTCCTCATCGGGATGTTGCTCGATCAACAGGTTCCGATGGAGTGGGCGTTCACCGGGCCATACACATTGACTCAACGATTCGGACATCTTGATGCGCGACGACTTGCCGCCGTCGACCCGGAGCAATTCGTGGCCCGTTGTCGCGAGAAGCCGGCCATTCATCGCTACCCCGTCGCGATGGCCCGACGCATCCACGATCTGTGCCGAATCATCGGCGAGCACTACGACAACGACGGCGCGAACGTGTGGCGTGACGTCGCCGATGCCAAGGAGTTGTACGGAAGGCTGCGAGCGTTGCCCGGCTTCGGTGACGAGAAAGCCAAGATTTTCATCGCCCTCCTGGCGAAGCGATTCGGTGTCGAGCCGCAGGGCTGGAAGACGGTGGCCAAGCCCTTCGGTGATCATCGAATGCGCACAGTCGCCGACATCGACTCCGCCGAGGCGCTCCAGAAGGTGCGACGCTTCAAACAATTGGAGAAGGCCCGCGATCGCGACAAGCAGAGTCGACCGCTGAAGCAGCGTTGATCGAATGACCAGTCTCATCACGGGCGGCGCTGGATACATCGGTTCGCACACTGCGCGTCTGCTGCAGGAGCAGGGGCGTTCCGTCGTGGTCCTCGACACCCTCGAACGCGGCTACCGCGATGCCATTCCAGGGATCGACCTCGTAGTCGGAGACATTGCAGACGCGCGCACCGTTGGAAAGGTCTGTCGTAAGTACGGCGTGGAGAGTGTCATCCACTTCGCGGCCTACAAGGCGGTGGGCGAATCGATGACACAGCCGACTCGCTACTACGCAAACAACGTGTCCGGTTCCATCAGCCTCGTCGAAACGCTCATCGAACACGAAGTGGCTCGCATCGTCTTTTCGTCCTCGGCCGCGGTGTACGGAACTCCCGACACTGCTCCCGTCAATGAGGACGCCGAACTACGACCCCAGAGCGTGTACGCCCAGACCAAGGCCGACATCGAACGCTTCATCACCTCATGCGATGCGCTGGGACTGCGCTCGGTGAGTCTGCGGTACTTCAACGCGGCCGGCGCGCACGATTCGGGCGACATGGGAGAAGATTGGACGGCGACGGAGAACCTGGTTCCCGTGGTGATGAAGGTGCTGTTCGGCGCACAGGAGGCGTTGGAGGTGTTCGGCGACGACTATCCGACCCCCGACGGCAGTTGCGTGCGGGACTACGTGCACGTTTCCGATCTTGCCGACGCTCATGTCAAGGCGCTCGACTATCTCTCCACGGGTGGCAAGTCACTCGTGTGCAACGTGGGCACCGGTCAAGGTACGTCCGTCAAGCAACTCATCGCCATGGCCGAGTCGGTCGGCGGGCGTTCACTGCCGCACAGAGTCGTTGGACGTCGCGCTGGCGACCCGGCTGCGGTATACGCCGATCCCACCTTGATTCGCGCAGTGCTCGGTTGGCGCGCGACGCGCGACCTGCGGGAGATCATCACGAGCGCGTATCGATGGCACGAGCGCACCCCCGACGGGTACGACCGCTAGATCACCAATCGGTACCAGTCAACGCTGACGGTCGAGCCAACCGATCATCATCGCGATTGCGCGCGGATCGTGACGCAAGCGATGACCGCCGCCTTGTACGACGTGGATTTCGGCGCTGCCGTGCGCTTCTGCAATGGTGCGCGAATCGCTCTCCGGTACGAGTTCGTCCTCGTCTCCGTGCATGAGCAACAACGGTCGGGGTGCGAGTCGACGGGCGGCATCAACCGGACGAAATCGCCGGAGTTCGCGACTCCACTCGTCGAATTGCTGTGGAAACGACGGAGTTCGAACGGCACCGATCTCGCGGGTGTGCTCGAGGAATCGCCGAGGCTGATCGGCCCAGTCGTCGAAATCGGCACGAGCACCGAGGAGGGCGCAGCCGCTCACGCGCGGATCATCGGCTGCGACGCACAGACCCAGCGATGCTCCGGTGTTGGTACCGAGCATCCACACCTGCGTGGGCTCGGTTTCGGCGACGAGATGGTCGATTGCCGCCCGCAGATCCTCCACCCAACCCTGCAACGAAAAATCGCCCTCACTGTTGCCACATCCACGGAACGTGAACGTCATCCCCGCCCATCCGAGTTCGTTGGCGATGCGATCGATCAGTTCCGGAAACGAACTGGCGGAATGTCTCGCGTCCTGTGGGCCGATCGGGAATCCATGGCAAAGCAACACGGCCGGACGTGAGCCGCTGCGTGCCGAGCCGGTGTTGAGGTACCGCTGAAGGCGCAGTGCGCCGCTCGCAAACGAGCCGTTCACGCTGTGGCGAGCCGATAACCGCGGTTTCGCGCCTCGGGCAAGGTATCGGGACCGAAGCAGATTCCGGAGTTCGTCGCCACGATGTCGTCGATGATCGCGGGATCCTCCCAATGGTCGAGGTCGTACACCAGTTGGCTGCGTTTATCGCCCAGATACCGGGTATGTTCGAAACGTCCGGGGCGTTGCACGAAACAAATCTAACCTAGGGTTCTGGTATGACGACGGTCGATTTCTACTTCGACACGATGTGTCCGTACGCCCACCAAACGTCGTTGTGGATTCGAGAGGTACGACGTCAGACCGATCTCGAAATCTCGTGGAAGTTCTTCAGTCTCGAGGTCGTCAATCATGAGGACGGGAAGAAGTGGCCGTGGGAACGTGACATTGCCTTCGGTTGGACTCCCCTTCGCATCGCGGCCTGGTTGCGTCGAATCGACAACGAATTGTGCGGTGCGTGGTACCTGGCCAGCGCACATGCGTTGCACATCGAAGGTCGTCGTCCCTATGAAGAGTCAACGGCCCGCGAGTTACTCGAAGGAATCGGTGCGCCCGCCGATACGTGGGAGTCGACGCTCGCCGATGCCAGCACCCACGACGATGTGCGTCTCGACCATGAACATGCGGTCAACACGCTCGGCGGATTCGGCGTGCCGATCATCGTGCCGAGCACCGGCCGAGCAATCTTCGGTCCGGTCGTCGTTCCCGCGCCGACCGGCGCCGACGCGCTGCGATTGTGGGAACTGGTGAGCGGCGCATCGCAGTTCCCTCACTTCTATGAGTTGAAGGTTCCCAAGACCGCCGATGATCTCGCGCACATTGGCAACACGTTCAATCCGTATCTACGTGCACGCGAGTGGAACACCGTGCAGAACCCGGCCCTATGAACGCACCGAGAGCCTGGGGTGCCGGCTCGTGAGTCGTCCCACCGATCTCATCGAAATGCTGTTCGGCGTCTGGGACTCGATCAATGCTCTCTGTGCAACCCTCGACGAGTCGCAGTGGAAGACGCCCACCGAGTGCCCCGGATGGTCGGTGCAGGACACGCTCTCCCATCTGGTCTCGTCGGAACTCGGACTGCAAGGCGAGCCTGGGACCACGCATCGCGCTGCCGACCTGTCGAACGTGAAGAACCCGATCGGTGAGTTCAACGAACACGAGATCGATTTTCGACGGGGTCGAAGTGGTGCAGAGGTGCTTGCCGAATGGAACCTCGTCGCCGCCAAGCGTCGACACACCCTCAGCACGGAGACCGACGACTATTTCACTCGCGAGATGATGACGCCGACCGGCCCGGGTACCTTCGCCGACTTCCTCCACATTCGCGTGATGGATGCATGGGTCCACGAACAGGACATTCGTCGCGTGCTGAGGATTCCGGGGAACGATGCTGGGCCCGCAGCCGAGCACAGCATCGGTAGGTTCTCGCGATCGCTTCCGATGGTCGTCGGCAAACGTGGCAAGGCACCGGATGGCAGCTTGGTGAGAATCGACGTCACGGGGCCGGTCGTTCGGTCGTTCCACGTCGCAACCAACGGCGGCAAGGCGAGCCATGTGGATCCGGCGTCGTTCACCGGTTCGCCGGCGTGCGCGATTTCGCTCGACAGCAACACCTACGTCGCGCTGTGTTGCGGGCGTCAATTCCATCAGGCGGGGGATCCCCGAGTGACAATCGCCGGCGACACCGAGCTGGGATTGCGAATCATGGCCGGCTTCAACGTGATGATTTGATGGTGCCACAGTGATTGCACCGCGAACTGCGGCCGAAGTCGAACAACGGTTGAGTCACTGGGCGATGGTTGATGAACGCGCAGGTAACACCGCCGCCGCCAGACGCGTGGCGGTGCTCACTGGGCGCGGCGTCGAGGTGGTCGAATACGAGTTTCGGGAACGACCCAACGACTGGGTGCACCGCGATTGGATGCGCCCGGTTCGTTTCGTCTATCGCAACATTCCGAGGGGTATTCGCATGCAACTAAAGAAGCGATTGGCCGAATAATTGTCGCGCGTCCTCTTCGCCACTGACGGGTCGAAGGCGACACCCGACGACCTCGCAATCACCGGCAGGTCGATTCGCCGTTTGGGATTCGGGCGACATTCGTGGAGGATCGTCGGCATCGAGCACGGCTGGGCGGCTTCGCGATTTCGCCGAATCTCCCTCGCGGATGATCCGACGGCCGAATGGGTGGTATTCATTCCGGCGGGAGATCGCGTGACACGAGACGCGGTACAGGTAGTCCACCGCGCCGTCGACGCTGCCGGCGCCGAAGTCGACGTCATCTACGGGGACACCGAACACGACGTCAAGCGAGCCGATCGACTGCCGACGTTCCAACGACGGCCTGGATTCTCGCCCGAACGGCTGCGATCGCACGATTACATCGGTGGTTTCATCATGGCGCGGCGAGCCCTCGTCGACTCGGTAGGTGGAATCGATGTGCTCGCAACCACGAGTTCGCACGATCGGAATCTGCGACTCACGGAGTCGGCTCGCAAGGTGCACCGAACGTCGGCGATTTGCAACGTGACTGCATCATCGAACTTGCTCCCCGACGCCGATGCCGACGCGGTCGCGAGGCATCTGGCGCGTCGTGGAATCGATGCGACCGTCCACTTCGACGCCAGCCTGCCCGCCGTTCGCGTGCGGCGCAAGCTGCGTCGACGCCCGAAGGTTTCGGTGATCATTCCAACGCGCGGGAGCAGCGCCGAATTACGCGGACACGACGCACCTTTCGTCACCAATGCCGTTCGCACCCTGATTGAACGCTCGACGTACCAGGAACTCGAGTTCATCGTGGTTGCCGACACCCCCACGCCGCCGGAGGTTCGTGCGGAGCTTCAACGATTGGGAGGCGACCGCCTGCTCATCGTCGACTACGACAAGGCCTTCAACTTTGCCTTGAAGAACAACATTGGAGTCGCCCACTCCAGCGGCGAATTCTTGTTGCTGTTGAACGACGACACGGAGATCATTTCACACGACGCATTGGAAACAATGCTTGCGATCTTCGAGGACGGCAACGTCGGCATCGTCGGACCGATTCTTTACTTCGAGGACGGAAGCATTCAGAGCGCGGGTCACGTATTTTCTCCCGACCCGACCGACATGTACCGACTCAAGCCAGCGTCGACTCGCGGCGCGCACAATTACGTACGAGTACAACGTGAAGCATCGAGCGTCATCGCGGCGTGCCTCCTGACTCCGCGCCGCGTATTCGACGCCGTTGGCGGCCTGAGCACGCAGTTTCCCGGCAATTGGAACGACATCGACTACGCACTCAAGGTGCAGCAGGCCGGGTATTCGGTCATCTTCACGCCGCATGCGGAATTCTTCCACTTCGAGTCAAAGACCAGGGTCGCTGTTCGCCTCGAATCGGAGGTGGCGAAGCTCGGGCACCGCTGGGGCGACATCCTCGATGACGATCCGTATTTCAATCCGCTCTTGCAGCGTTTCATCAATGTGTGGCGCTCGGACTTCCACTCCGATCGGTCCTACGAGGAAGCCTTGGGGCCCACAGCGCCGATTTCCTCGAAGTAGGCGAGGTGCGCCTGCACCACCCGAACTGCATCGACGTCATCGAGTAGGTCGATCTCGCGACGTTCGGCTTCGCCGAGCAACCACGCCGTCAAGGTTTCCTCGCTCGCCACGACTTCCTCGTCGATGTCCTGTGGACGATCCACCACGTTGCTGGGTTGCAATCCCTTGGCATGCATCCAACGCATGTGGGCCATCAGCAATTGTTCCACTTCGTCGAACGTGAGTCTGGATTGCGAATCGACGGGTAGGCGCTCAGCCACGAACGCCACCGCATCGTTCAGCAGGTACACCGCCCGTGGCGCCACCGAGTCCAGTCGACGAGCCTCCCGACCGATGGCCACCGCCGCAACGGCGAACACGAACACCGCCGAGACGGCGACGAAAATCGCGGTGACGGGGCTCAGATGCCGATGCGTTGGGCGAGTTGTTCGCGATGGTACGCGGGGTCGCCGAACAACAACTCGCTCGACTTGGCACGCTTGAAGTACAGGTGCGCGGGATGTTCCCACGTGAATCCGATACCGCCATGGATCTGGATGTTCTCGGCAGCCGCGTGGAAGTAGGCCTCCGAGCAGTACGCCTTCGAGAGTGATGCCACCGAGGCAAGCTCGTCGTTCATTTCGCTGGCGCACCACATGCCGTAGTAGGCGGCGGACTTCGCCGACTCCACTTCGAGCAACATGTCCGCACACTTGTGTTTGATCGCTTGGAACGACCCGATTGGGCGACCGAATTGCACTCGCACCTTGGCGTACTCCACGGCCATGTCGAGTACCTTCTGCGCTCCACCAACCTGCTCGGCGGCGAGACCCACTGCCGCCAAGTCGAACACCTTGCTCAGCACCTCCCAGCCCTTGCCTTCGGTGCCGATGAGTTCGGCCTCGACGCCCTTGAATTCCAACTTCGCCTGTTTGCGGGTTTGATCCATGGTGGAAAGTGACGTTCGAGTGAGTCCCTTGGCGTTGCCATCCACGGCGAACAACGACACGCCCTTGCCGGTCCTTGCTGCGACGATGATGAGCGACGCGATGTGTCCGTCGATGACGAACATCTTGGTGCCGTCGAGCGTGAACTTGGAACCGGACCCCTTCGCCGACATCGTGACGCCTGCTTCGTCCCATTTGCCCGACGGTTCGGTCGACGCGAGCGTGGCGATGGTTTCACCTGCGGCGATTCCCGGGAGATACTTCTTCTTTGCGGCATCGTCCCCGCACTGCAGCAACGTGTTGGCGGCGAGCACCACCGTGGAGAAGTACGGGGCACACAGGAGAGCGCGACCCATCTCCTCGAGCACGACGCCCAACTCGACGTATGAGAAACCCATGCCACCGAAGTCCTCGGGAATGTGCAAACCCATGAGACCCATCTGCGATCCCATCTGGTCCCACACCGCCTTGTCGAAACCCTGTTCGGTTTCCATCTGCGCACGCACCGCGGTTTCGGGCGACTTCGAGTCGAGGAAGGCGCGGACGGTCTTGCGGAGTTCTTCTTGTTCTTCGGTGAAGGCAAAGTTCATGCCCCTCATACTGTCGGACGAACCACGAAATTCGCCAATCGGACGCGGAATGACCCTCCCACCCGAGGTGGGCCCCGGCACTGCCAGAATTGGGGCATGACCACCGTCCACTGGTCGAATGCCGACGTGGAGGTGCACAAGGTGGTCGTCGGACCGGTCGATAACAACGTCTTCGTCGTGCGGTGCCGTGCCACGGGTGAGGCACTGCTCATCGATGCGGCCAATGAACACGAGCGATTGTTGGAATTGTGCAAAGCCCTGGGCGTGCGACGGGTACTCGAAACTCATGGCCACTGGGACCACATCCAGGCGATTCCGGCCATGCGAGAGGCCGGCTACGAGGTCTCCGTGACGGCACTCGATGCGCCGCGATTGCACGAGGTTGGTTATGACCTGCTCCTCGACGACAAGGAGGTCGTGGAGATCGGTCGACTCCGGATGCACGCGTTGCACACCCCCGGTCACACTGAGGGCTCGATCTGTTTCCACGTTGCCGATACACCGCTGCTCTTCACCGGCGACACCTTGTTCCCGGGCGGACCGGGCGCCACGAAGTTCGATGGTGGCGACTTCCCCACGATCATTCGATCGATCACCGATTCCTTGTTCGCGTTTGCTGATGACACGATCGTGCTCCCTGGTCACGGCAACGACACGACCATCGGCAACGAACGACCACAACTGGATACGTGGGTGGCGCGCGGATGGTGACGGTGGAAGCGGCCTGGTGCTCATGACGAAGAACCCACGCCTCGGCGGCATGACGCCTCCCACTCTGCCCACACCACGCGTCGCTGGCACCCGATTACGTGACGACGCTCGCCCACTGCCCGACTGGCGCGAGACGCTCCGCAGGATTCCGAACCTTCGCAACACGGTGAGCATCGTCTCGACGTACGTTCAGGCTGCGACGATCATCGTCGTGACGTTGTGGTGGAACCATCCGATCGGCTGGTTGCTCGGAGTCCTGCTGATGGGTCGCACCCACGCCATGTTCTTGTCGCTCATGCACGAGGCGGCTCATCGGCTGCTGCTGTCCGACAAACGGTTGAACGATTGGGTTGGACGCTGGATCATCGGCTATCCCGCCTTCACCAACACCGACGCGTACCGTCGCGTGCACATGGCGCACCATCGCGACGAGTTCGGTCCCGAGGAACCGGACATTCCCCTGTATGCGAACTATCCGATTCCGCCGGCGAGTTTCCGTCGAAAACTCTGGCGCGATGCGACAGGTCGGACGGGATGGAAGTTGCTGAAACAACAACTCGCCGGCTTGCGCGGCCCGGACCCGCTCACCCGTCGTTCACAACGACAGATCCTGTTGGTGCAGGTTGCACTCTTCCTCGTCGGTGTTGCTGCGGGTGCGCCGCACGCCTACGTCCTGCTGTGGCTCCTTCCGCACCTCACGGTGTGGCGAGTCATCAATCGCCTTCGCTCCGTTGCCGAACACGGCGGTATGCAACGGGGCGAGGATCGGCGAGTTGCCACGCACTCCGTACGCCAGTCGTTGCTTGCCCGCTTCTATCTCGTGCCGTTCAACATCGGATTCCACTTGTCACACCATGTCGATTCCGGAATTCCGTTTCGATCGTTGCCCGAATACCACCGTGAACTCGAACGGGCGGGCTATGTCACGGAACAACTGGAGTACCCCTCGTATCGGGCGGTGTGGCGTGCGTTACGCACCACCCCATTTCCCCTATCGGCGTAGGGGAAATTGCCCGACGCGAATAGCGTTGCGAGGGTGAGTCCCGTCGCTCCCCTTGCGAACTCGAACAACGAACTGTTGCGCATCGTCGATCTCCATGCCAAGGCCGCAGAGGGTGACCTCGAAATCTTGCGAGGTTTCTCGTTGACGGTTCGAGAGGGCGAGATCCACG
>SXGS01697374.1_pt1 | contig 11147 bp, 4 predicted proteins | sample 3174681 | NCBI WGS metagenome assembly SXGS01 (sample SAMN11356861, study PRJNA531348) | freshwater metagenome | isolation source: freshwater sample F1-80 | place: China: Fuxian Lake, Yuxi | collected 2017-12-25 | reverse complement strand
GCACGCCGGGCAACCGAACAGTGGGAACTCGAACCCGGTGTTCACGTCGCCGGGCCAGTTTTCGAGTTGGCCGTTCGGCTGGTACGTCGCGGGCTTGTGCGAGTGTCGCGGCACGTCCTTCGACTGAAGCCCGACCGTGAGCTTCGCGCCGTCGGGTTGCGCCGCGAAGAGCGCGAGGTACTTCACGAGCCGCTGCGCCTGGTTGTACGCGAGCCTCACCCGCGGGTAGACCAGTACGGCTTTCGTCCCACGCCGCCCGGCCCGCCGGTCGATCGCCGCGCCCGCGATCAGCGGGAGGAACGCCGCTTCGGTCTTGCCCGACCCGGTGTCCGCGGTGATGACGAACGCGTCTTCGTTGGTGGCGCCCAAGTACGCGGGCAGAAGGCGTTCGAGCGCGCGCAGTTGAAAGCCCGCGACACTCACCGGATCGGTCCATTCCTCTTTGAGCATCGCGTGGAGCGCGTCGAGCGATTGGACCGCGTGCGGCACTTTCGACAACTGCTTCTTGAGCCGGTCGATGCCGGGCGCAAGCGGTTGGTTCCGCACCGGTTTCGAGCGCGGCACCGACCGCACCTGAACGGCGCGGATCATGTACGGGCGGCGGTCCGCGTCGTCCGGGCCGAACCGCTGCCGGACGTACCGCACCTCGCGCGCGAGTTCGGCCATCCGGCTGCGGACCGCCGAATCTTCGACCCACAGTAAATAGTGGTGCTGCTCCAGCCGCGCGAGTGCCGCACGCACTTCTCCGATCGGTCGTTTGAGGGTGTTCGCGAGCCACGCCGGTGTCAGCGCCGTCTCGAACGCGCCGAAGTTGATCCGCCGGGCCTCTTCGGTTTCGAGCGCGTTCAGCACGCGGAAGTCGTCGTCACTGAGGTCGTCGTCCGACGGCTCGGGCAGCACTGGGAGGGCCGGCGGGTTGAACCGGTCGGCGCGGTCGAACCGCTTCCCGTCTTCGGAGAATTGGTAGCTCACCCCTGATGCCGCCAGCGCGCGCAGGATCGGCTCGAGCGCGTCGTTCGCTTGCCAGTCGGACCACAGGAAGTGGTCGCGGAGGTGTTCGGCGCGCTTGTGCTCGTACCACGTTGCCCCGTCGTCGGGTCGGAGCGAGTCGAGAAGCGTGTCGAGGTGTGCATTCACCGCCGCAGCCGTACAGGGGTGCGGGATCACGTCTCGTTCGCGCGGGCGCCACACGAGGAAGGGCGTACCTTGAGCCTTTCGCACTTGGCCGATCGCCGAGAGCTTGCCGGCTTCGACCAGCGCCCGGTACTCGTTGTGGCTCACCTTTCGGTTGAGTACTTTGTCCACTTCCCACGGGGCGGCGGTGTTCCAATCGCTCTCGCCCGCGAGTTGGCGGATCGCTTCCAGAAGTTGCTGCTGCGCGGGGGTGAGTGCGGGCGCGGGCATCGGCGGGGCTTCCGTGGGTGCGGGCTGAGCCTCGGTCGGCGGGGCAGACGGTTCGGGCGCCGGGCCGGAGAACCGGCGGACGCGGAGTTCGACCGCCACCGGGCCGGCCGCGTCGGGCAGCTCGAACCGGGCGACCGGGTCCGTGTCGAGCGCGTACTCGCGCAGCGCGAACGCGCTGTCAAAGGTCCGCTCGTCGGTCGGCGTTACCTCCAACAGCCGCCGACTGATGAGCAGCACCAACTTCGACCGCGGCCTTGTTACTGTGACGTTCAGCCGCTCGGGGCTGAACAGAAATTCGGCTTCGGCCGCAGCAAACTCGGGGTCCGAAACGGCGTACCCGGCGAGGATCACGTCCCGCTCGCGCCCCTGGATGCGATCGACGGTTTCGACCACCGCGCCGGTTCCGCGCGGGTACCGGGCGAGGTCCGCGCGGAGCGCCGCGTTCTGCGCCCGGTGCGGGGTGACCACCGCGAGCCGCTCGGCCCACAGGTACTCCGGAGTCAGTTCGGGCCGACCGGGTTCGGGCAAGAGTCGGTCCGCGAGCGCCGCAACCAGTTCGCTCAGCACGCGGCGCTCGAACGGGTTGTCGGTGCCGCACGGCGGGCCGGTGTGAATGAGCACGCACAGCGGGTGTTCGGGGTCGAGCGCGGCCCGTTGCCATTCGGACAAACTATCGGCCCAGTTCGCGCGCAGTTGCAACCGGCGGTGCGACACCGCGGACGTGTACTCGCCGTCGTAGAAGAGCCTGGCGGGCGGGTCTGTCAGCGGAGCATTGAGGCGGAATGTTTCCGTGAGCCTGAACTCGGGCGCGCACCCGCTCTTGAGGAACGCGTACAGCGACCCGCCGAGGTTCCGGCCGTCCGCGGCGGTCGCGTCGGAGGACGCACGCACCGGCGGCAACTGCCGGTCGTCGCCGGCTACGACGATGCGACCGTCCGGGGCTAACCCGCTCAGCCCGAGTAAGCCTTGAGCAAGAGTGAGTTGTGACGCCTCGTCCACGACGACGAGGTCGAACACCGGGGCGGTTGGGCCTTCGCCGCCCGAAACCGCGCCGCCGGCGAACAACTTGTACAGCGACCACCCGGTCGCGGCGGCCACCAGCGCGGGCACGTTCAGCAGTTCGCGCGCGTCCTTCAACTCGTCGGCATCCGAAAGCGGGACCGGCTGTACCTCGTCGGGAAGCACCTGGTCCGGCGGGTTCCCGAAGAACACGGCTGTGGTGCCCGGCAGGTGCGCACGCGCGAGCGGAATGAAGTCGTCGAACAGGTTGCCGATCGACTCGCGGGTGAACCCGGTGAACAGGACGCGGCACGGTCGCTTCTGTTCGCGAAGGGCGCGCATGAAGCCGCAGACCATCCACGCGAGCAGGTACGTCTTCCCGGTGCCCGGCGGCCCCAATACGAGCGCCGCGCGCGTGCCGGCGGATTGCTCCCACGCGTCGCGCTGAGCTTTGCGCAGGGGGCGCGCCGTCAGGTGCTGCTCCGCGAAGGCGAGCCCCGCGAGCCATGCGTCGCGTTGCCAGTCGGGAAGGGCCGTCGCGAACGTCGCGGGATCGGCCAAGAACGCGCGGAGGGAGGTACGGACGGGATCCATCACGCGCCTCCCGCGTCGAGGTAACTCAGGAAGTCCTGCATCCGGTCCGTGTTCACGTCACCGTACCCGGCGTCGAGCCACCACCCGTCTTTGCGGGCCGCGAACCGGCCCTTCAGCGGCCCCTTCGCCCACGCTTTGCGCCGCACGTCGAGCACCACTTTAACACCCCCGTCAGACGGCCCGAGTTCCGCTGCGGACACGCTCACCAGCGGCCACGCCGAGGGGTCAAGCAACAGGTCTGGGTCGTTGTCGGTGAGCAACAGGTTGAACGAACCCGGCCCCAGTTCTGCTTGGGCGCAATCGCTTGGTGCTTCAAATGTGAGCCGGACGCCCGCCCAACCGAAAGGAGACGGCGTTTCGTTCGTGAGGCGCATCGGCCCGACGCACTTGAACCGCTGCTTGCGGGTTTGTGGCGGGAGCGCGAGTTCCGTGAGCGCGCCCAGTTCCGCGGCGCGCGTCGCGAGCACCTCTTGCGCCCGCAGAAACTCCAAGTCGCTCGCGGCGAGCGGGTCGAACGTACCCTGCCAGCGGAACGGGTCTTTCTTGAGCCGCAGGTACTGCGTGATCGCCTGTGCGTTGTCCGCGATGAGCCACCGCACCAAGCCGGAGACGGCTGCGAGCCGCGCCCGCACGTCACTGTCTACTTCCCGCGATTCGATCTGCCCCGTTTTGAGCGCGCGACACACGTCGATGTTGAGTTTGGAAGAGAACGTTCGCGCGAACGGCGGCCTCGGCCGGTACGGGTCGCTCGGCGGTTGCGTGGCGCTGCTGCTGAGGGCCGCGCAAACACGCGCGAGGTCGTGGGTGACCCGCGCGGGCAGCGCAAACAGTGCGTCGAACACCGACCGCACGGCCGTGGCGGGCAGGTGCCGGCGGCCGCGGTACTCGGGGTCGGGGATCAGCGGTTCCGGCGGGAACATGCGCACGAGGGTCAGCAACCCGCCGCGCACGGCCGCGTCCGCGAGGTGCCTGCCGACGGCGGCTTGAAGGTCCGCGGCCTCCGACGGCTCGTATACGAACACGTGCGCGATTCGCGGCGCGTTCGGGTGCGCGGCATTGTGTTGATCGACTTCGTCCAGGAACCCGACCGTCGCGAGAAGGACTCGGAGCAGCGCGTCGCGTTCCGGTTCGGCGCCCGGACCGTCCACCATCGCGGTCACGAACTCGCGCCGGGTGCCGGCCTCGAACAGCGCGCCGACCGTGGCGAGCCGACCCTCCACCGGGTCGCGGTCGCACAGGAGGAACACCGCGGCATCGATTCGCGGCGGCATCAAGCATGTCGAATAATCGGGCAGTCGTCGCGGGGTGCCGTCGGCGAGTGACGCGGCGCGCAGCGCGAGCAGCGGACCGTTCGTGCGAAGTTTCCAGCCGTTCGCCGGGGCCGCGACTGTTGCGCCGGCGGCGGCCAACGCCCCGACGGTGCGGACGCCAAGTTTCAGCAGCGTCTGCTTCCCAACGGGGGACAACCCGGGCACCGCGGACACGTCCCACCCGGCGGCCGGTGCGTTTTCGTCCGCGGCGCCGATGCAGTGGGGTAGGTAGTCGCACTGCTCGCACTTGTACCCGAGATGGAACGCGGTCTCGTCGGTCGTGGCGTCGAGCCGCGCAGCGCGGATGCGCCGCAGGTGCTCGCGCAGGAAGTCGCCCACCTGAGCTTCGTAGGCTTTCAAGCGGAACGGCGTGACCTGAAGCGCCGCGCCGCGGTCCGGCGGGTGGTGCCAGATTTCGCCCGTCCGATCGACCCCAAACGGCGATCAGATCTGGCGCAGCAACTCGGCCAGAACGAGCGCGTAGTACGCGACCTGTGCCTTGTGGAAGACAGTCGGCACCTCGACCGCCTTCACGTCGATGATGCGGAACGTGCTTCCCGCCGGGGTCGCGATGCAACGCAAGAGGTCAGGGTAGCCGACCGCGATGTGAACGTCCGCGTCGATGCCGAACCGGTCGCGGAACGGTTGCGGGTCGGGCAGCGCGAGCTGCGACTGGTGAGCGTATTCCTGTGTCGTCTGCCGGCGCAGGAACGCGAGCGTCTCGTCGGCGGTGAGCCACCGCTCGCCGGCCGGCGGGGCCAGCACCGCGGCCGACGCGGACAGCCCGGTCACCAAATCGGCCTCGAACAGCACGCCGGCGCGCGCCCACGGCTCGTCGGGTTCGTCCGCCTGTGCGATCTGGAGCGCGATGCGGTCGGGCGGCGCAAGCAGGTCGTACCGCGCCTGCCGGTCGCACCGGTACTGGAAGAACTGCTTCACGGCGGATGCGGTCAGGCGGTCCGGCATACGACCTCGGAAGCCGAATCATGTGACGGAGCGGAGCCAGTCTTCCAGCGCGTCCAACTGCCGGGCCGCGTTCTTGTTCTTCGGGAACAACGTTACCGCTGCGTCCGAGCGGTGCTTGGACACCGCGCCGGTGGCGGCGTGCTTCGCGTCGAACGTATTCACCACGAACACGTCGGCCGAACTCGCGGCCGAGTTGAGGCGGTCCGTGCCTGACTCCTCTTGTACCACGTCCACCTTCGCGTCGGGGTAGCTTTCGCGCATCAACTGGCGGAACACGGCCGCGATCCGGTCGCTCAACGTCAGCAGCACGACGCTCCGCTTGCCGAGCTTCTTTCGCAGCGCCAGCGCCTCGTCCGCAGGAACCGGCGCCCCTGGTTCGGCCGGAACAACGAGGAGTTCCGCCGCTGCGGGCACTTCGAGTTCGGCGCAGACGGCGCGGAGTAGTGCCCACTGGCCCGGGGTCACGAGCCTCGGCGCGCGAGCCAACTCCGCGGCGACATCTTGCGCGAGCGGTGCCACGTTCGTGTTGCGGTGGATCGCATGTTCAGCCGCGAGATCGAGAATCCCCAACCCCCAGTCGAACAGCGCGGTACGCCGCAGGTGCGTCCACGCGGTCGCGAGATACTCGACCACTTCGGCGTAGTCGTTGCGTACCGCGCTCGCCGACGGATCGGAACACAGCACCGCGCCCGCGAACTCGGCAACCGCCGGCGCGGTTGTGGGTGAGAGGTCGTCGTCGAGCACCAACCGTTCGAGGAGAACGCGGTACGAAGGTCCGAATCGCGGGTCCGGTTCGCCGTCTGGCAGGAGCAGTTTGAGTAATTCGGGCAGGGCTTCGCGAATCGCGGGAAACGCGGCGCCCGCATGTTGCGTCAGCAAGGTGTTGAACGCTGCGGGTTCCGGGCGAGTCCACGCGGTTAATCCGCGCTGCGCTTCTTCCGCCGCTTCCGGCCACTCGCCGGCTGCGGCGTGCGTCAGCCACCCGAGCCAGTCGGCCGGGGCGGTGTCTTCGGCAGCGACGTCCTCCAGGTCGCCCAGGAGCTTCTTTGCAGTCCGTCGGGCGAACGCCGCTTCGCGCACCGTCGCAACCGACCCGCGCACCGCGCTGAGCGCTGAACGGGCCGCGTCGCGGGTGTTCAGGTCGAGCGCAACCTCGACCAACAACCGCAGCGACTCCGCGGTGAACGGCCCGGGCAGGAGCAGTTCGAGCGCTCGCCCCGAATCGTTCGCTCGTTGTGCGTCGAGCGCGAGTGTAAGCGGGTCGGACTCCGGCGCGACCGGCATGACGACCGGCGCGGGCCGAAGCGCGGCGTCGGCGATTGCGGCGACCTTCATTGCGTCGGGGTGGCGCCACGCGGCCCGCTGACGGAACAGCGCGCCGAAGACCAACGCCACCGACTCGCGGAAGTGCGCCACGGTCTCGGCTTCGGTCGCGAATTTGGCGAGGTGTTCGTGAAACACCGCGGCAGCAATCGCTTCGCCCACGGACAGCGGCAACCGCCCGGCGACGAGGCCCGGCAGTTCCGGGGCGCCGAGCACTTCACCCCACTGCTCCTGACCCGCGAGCAACCGCAAGCGAAGCCCCGCGAGTTGATCCGTCGTAAGTTGTCCGCGGTCGCGGAGTCGGTCGAGCTGGGCAGTCGCGGCGGGCCAGTCGGACGCACGCAGGTGCAACTCGAAGTCGCGGAGTAAACGACCGAGGGGTGGTGAGTCGGCGTGGTCGCGCGCCGGGCGTTCGCGGAGCATCTCCCGCAGTCGTGTGAACAGTTTCGCGACGGTGTCCGCATCGCCGGCGCGTGCCAGCACTCTGAAGCCGTGCGGGAGCGAGTCCGCGAGCGCCCCTTCGAGCGGGTCGGTGCGGTCCCACTCGGCCGGCTGCCCGATGAAGTTGGAGTAACTGGAGCCGACGAACGCGAGCAAGTACTCACGCACCTCGCGCGCCTGTCGTGCGGACCGCGCAAGGGCGTACCACACAGTGCCGACCCCCGGACGCGCCCGCGACAGGAACACCGGGCGGCGCGAGTCGAGCAAATCGTCGGGCCAGCCCTTCGTGAGCGGGCGCAGTTGGGCCGCGAGCGATGCGCGTTCGGCGTCGGTCATGTCAACAGCCCCTCGAAGGTCGCGCGCAGCTTGGATCGGCGGTCGGCGGCGCATTCCGGCTCGAACACGATTCCTTCGCCCGCGAAATCGGGCCCGGTTTCAGCGAGCGCGAATACACCCGTGAGCGTAAACCCATCGCCGTACAACCCGGCCGCAGGCAGCGCCTCTGGTTCCGCGGTACGCAGGCGCAACGACAGCCCGTTCTCAGCAGCGCGGGCACGGAGGCGGGCGAGGAACAGGTTCGGGCCGTCCGCGCGCCGCCTCGTGAGTGCCCACACCTCGCCACCGTGCTTAAGTACGCGGAGGAGCACGTCTGATACGCGAATCACGCGCTCACCCCACGCGGGTTCGAGGCCCGAGAAGCCGCCCGCGCGGTTGTCGAGCGCGGGGCCGTCGTGAAGCTCAGTCGCGGCGAGGATCAGGAACTTGCTCGGGCGGATTAACTCGCCCGCCCACACGGCCGTAAGCAACGCGGCGAGCGAGTGCCGCGCCGCAGGACCGCCAGGATTTACTGTGCGCCTGAGGGCGGGAGAAGTACTCACGATCCCACCTCCGCGAGTTCAAGCGTGACGGTCACCCCGCCGGCGGACGCGGTGGCGCCGCGCACCCGCGGGTAGGCGAGTACCGAACCTGTGTCGAGCGGTTCGGCGACGAACTTCAGTACCGCATCCCGTACCGCGCCGGATTCGCCGGCCAGCGATGCCACGCCGTCCGCGAGCAGCGCAGCCCGCACGCGTTCCGTTGCGTCAGATTCACTTAGCTGAACCGATGCCGCGGGCACGGGCAGCACCGCGAGTACCAGCCCGCGGTCGGTTTGCGGCATGTCCACATAGCCGTTGCGAACCTGCAACCGCTGGCCCCACGCGGCCGACCCGCGCGGCCACAGCAGCCCGGACACCGCCGCGAACCGCCCGCCGCGACCGGCCAGTGGCGCCCCGATCACCGTCGCGAGCGTCGCTTCCACCGCTTCGTCGGCGGAGACGAGCCAACCGAACACGCGCCCGTCGATCTCGAACCCGGTGTGTGCTTCGAGCGCATGCCAGAGCCCAAGAAGATCACAGAGCAAGCGGTCCGATTGGGCCGACGTTCCGGCCCGCAGTACACGACCCGCGAGCGCCGCAACCACCGGGTGCGTGACCGCGAACCCGCCGGTTCGTAATGCCGCAAGCAACCCGTCGAACGCCCGCGCGAGGTCGGCGTGTGTCCCCGTTCGCGCGGCCCGCACTTCCGCCACGACGGCACCCCAACCCGGTTCGGCGGGATCGGTGGCGCGGGCGAGGAATCGTGTAAGTTCGGCGTCCGCGGTCTCGAAGTCGCCCGGTGCCAGCGCGCCCGAGAGCAGGTCGAAGAAGCGTCGCGGGTCTTCGCCGTAGCGCTGCTGGAACTTCTCCAAAACCCCGCCCCCGCCGACCGCGGTTTCGGTTAGCCACACCTCGCATTCGTCGGCCGGAATCGCGCCGGCCGGGCGCGGCCCGGGTTCGGGATCGACCAGCACCTCGCGTGCGTTCACGTCCGGGCACAGCCGCGCGATCGCGTCCGCTGCCGCAGTGCCGACCGTCGCTTTGAGCGCCGCGAGCAACCATTCGGACCAGCTCTCGTCAGGAGGTTCCCAGAGCGCGGGAGCCGCCGCCCGCAGTGCCGCGAACACGAGCGGGTTTTCCAACGATTCGAGCAATCGCCCGTGCGCCTTCTGGCGCTGCCCGGGCGCGGCCTCGTCGGTCGCGTCGGCCTCCGTTTCGTTCTCCGGACGCTCTCCCGGCACTGCCTGGAACAGCACGTCGAGCGCGGCGGTCAGCGCGCCGAGGAGTTGTCCCGGCGGTAGTTCCTCGACCGCGGCGCGAACCGTTCCGCCGCCCGCCGCGTGCCCGGCGACGGCGCATAGGAACGCTTGAGCCAGCCAGTCGCGGGCGAACACGTTCACGATCCCGTCGAGCGACGGGGCGGTTCGCACCTGGTGCCGGAAGAACGCGGCTCGAAGCGCGCGGAGCAGTTCCGGGCGCGCGGCCACGGTCGCGGGCAAGTTCGCGGGCGGGCGCAGTCGAATCAGAACCGCGTCGGCGTCGTGCGCGAACCCGACCGCGGCTGGGTTCCCCGCATCGTCCGTGAAGCGAATGTGCGGCTCGAACCGGGTGCCGTTGTCGAACCCGATGCTGGCGTCGCACCCGACCGCGAACCGCCGCACCTCGACCGGGCAGTTCGCCGCGTGCGTGAAGAACGTCACCCCGGCCACCAACTCGACCCACGGCGACAACGACGGCACCGCGGTGTCGATCCCACCGACCAACGGCACGATTTGCGTCCGCCAGTCGGGGAACGCGTTCGATGAGTCGAGCACGTCGTCCGGCGGGACCGAGGCGTGCAACTCCCACGAGCGCACGCACGGCACCAGGAGTACATCGCCGTTCACGTCGAAAGTCGAAAACGCGCCGAGCGCCTCGGCGGCACGCGGCGGCACGAAGTGAGACACTGCCAGCGTTTGCTCTCGATCACCGGCGAGTGCCGGCGGCGCGACCCAGTGCCGGGCATACCGGTGCTTGATGCCGAACCGACGCGACACACGTCCGGGGGCAAACTCGTTCAGCGCCTGTCCGGCGCGCATCGCGTCGCGCCGCTCATTGTCGCCCGTTTGTTGGCCTGGGGTCACGACGGTTACCTCGGGCACGCTCAAATCTTGGAACAGCGTGCGTGGGACGAACTCCGGCAGCGGGGCGTTGTGCTCGAAGAACTCCTGCTCATCTCGCTCGCCGGGAACCAGCCTCCGCCACTGCGTCTTGAGCCTGCGGAGCAGTGTCGGAAAGACCGCGGTGAGGAGCGGGCGCGGCGGCTCCCAGAACAGCCCTTCCACCTCATCGGCGGTCAGCCCGAGGGCGCGAAGCAGGTACGCGGCGAGGTCGTCGCGGCGCTCGGGCCGCGCGAGCACCTCTTCGGCCAGAACCGCGATCCGCTGCTGCCGCTTACGCACCTTGTCGCGTTCGAACTCGGATCGTGCGGAAACCGGCACCGACACGTCCTGCCACACGCTTCCAGCGTCTTGCCCTTCGAGTTGGAACCCGAGCCAGTCGAGCGCCGCGAACGCGGCCTGCATTCGGCGCACGTGGCGGTTGCCGATGGGGAGTTCTCGCGCGGGCAACTCCGGGTCGAACAGAAGGTCGTAGGCCTGGTACGCGAGCCGGTCGCGCCCGTAGTCGGACAGCACGACGACGGTCCACGGGCGCATCTTCGGGTCGCGCCCGGCGCGTCCCTTTCGTTGCAGGAACGCGGCGGGGTCGATCGGCGCCTTGTGCTGAATCACCGCGCCGACCGTCGGGTCGTTGAACCCGACTTCCAGCGCCGCGGTCGCGACGATCAGATCCGCGTCCGCATCGACGCCGGAGTCCTGCGAACTCGTCCGCCCGACGCGCATGAGGGCGTCCGACCGCAGCGGGTGACCGATCCGTTCGCACAGCTCCCACGACTGCCCGTCGCGGAACCGGTCGGCGGCGTCGGGCGCGGTGCCGGCCCGCAGGTTCGCGAGCGACCCGGTCGGGTTCCCGCGCTTTGGGTTGCCCCAACTGTCCTGCCCCTCCGCGTCGCGCAGGTTGAAGAACAGCCGGTTGGTCACGTCGAGGTCGTCGGTGAAGGCGAACAGCTTGCGCCCGAACAGCCCGCCGCTATGTCCGGCGCGCGGGTCGAGGGCACGCCCGAGTAGCATTGCGGCCTGGATGCTCACCGAGAGGAGTGACGCACCGGCCGCTGGGTCACCGCGCAGCGCCAGCAGGTACTCGGTTCCCTTCG
>SXGS01662979.1_pt1 | contig 11147 bp, 11 predicted proteins | sample 3174681 | NCBI WGS metagenome assembly SXGS01 (sample SAMN11356861, study PRJNA531348) | freshwater metagenome | isolation source: freshwater sample F1-80 | place: China: Fuxian Lake, Yuxi | collected 2017-12-25 | reverse complement strand
TCTTAACCCCGATGCTGTGATTGTCGCACTCGGCAGCAACGATGTAGCGGTTGAAACCAAATCTGATGTCTACGAAAAAATTATTCGTGATTTAATGAACACAATCGGCAATGTACCCGTGACCTGGTTGACCGTTAATCGTCGCGATACCAAGGCGATTGCGGCGCGCAGTGTTATCTTCAATGGCATTCTGGTCAAAATGACGGCCGAATATCCGAATTTAGTTCTGTCAGATTGGTATTCGGTGATCAAATCAAACCTCAAATTAATGGCTTGGGATAAAATTCACCTCACCCCGACTGGTTACGCGATTCGCGCCAAGTCGTACCAGTCACTGGCACGAGATATATACGAACGATATTGGATTGCGACCTTGCCAACTACTACGACCACCGCTGTCACTACCACTACGACAACTGTTGCCTCGACATTACCGGCAACAACGACAGCCGTACCAACCGAAACCACGACCACACTCGCTACATCTACAACTCTCGTAGTTCCCACAACTATCGCAACTGCAACAGCAACTACAGTTAGTTCCACTCCATAAATATATTTTTTGTCGTCACGACCCCATAGAGGGATGAAAAACTCCTACAGAACGAGGCTAGACGCCGCAGGACTGCCAAAATTTTCTTTGAGTTGTGCACGTAGATCAATTGAGCTCCATGCGTCGATAGCTGTCATTGCGAGAAGTTTGGCTCCTACCAGCACAGCGTCATCGGCTTGACGACCTGCTGCAAAGTCAGCAAATTCTGTTGTGTGCAACGCAACACCACTAGGTGCAATCTGGATCATCGGATGAATCGATGGGACTATATAGCTAATGTTTCCCATGTCGGTTGACCCACTGCCACCACTCGGAAGATTCAAAGTTTCGTAGGACCTACCAAGTGACTGAGCATTTGTGACATATGCGTTCAGCATTGGCTCATTGTGCTTCACATCGGCTGCGGTGAAGTGGTCAAACTCAACTTTTACATGGCAGTCGCATGCTTGAGCAGCGCCATTGAAACACCCAATAACCCGATTTTTGAGCGGTTGCAAAGATTCAATACTTGGCGATCGCACGTACCACTCCATCTCGGTTTCACGAGGGACAATATTCGGACGTTCGCCTCCACGTACAAAAATGCCATGAATACGCTCACTGGGTAAAATATGTTGACGCAGCGCTGCGACACCCATGTATCCGAGCACTGCTGCGTCAAGGGCATTCTTGCCTTTGTGCGGCGAAACCGAAGCATGCGCCGCAAGTCCCGAAAAAGTTACTTTCATGCTTTGTATTGCGAGAAATCCAAGTGCGGCAACGTCAGCATCTGCAGGGTGCACCATCATTGCCGCATCTACATCTGCAAAAGCACCAGCACGCGCCATTACCACTTTCCCTCCACCTGCTTCTTCTGCAGGAGTGCCGAGAATTTTAAGTTTGAATCCGAGAGATTCGGCAATAGGGGCTAACGCTATCCCTGCCCCAAGACCAGCTGCCGCGATTACATTATGTCCACAGGCGTGTCCGATCCCGGGTAATGCGTCATACTCGCAAACTATCGCAACACAAAAATCCCCAGAACCAATTTCAACAGAGAATGCAGTTTCAACGTCGTAGGCACTTCTAACAACAGGCAGTCCTTCAGTTTGGAGTGCGTCTGTCAAAGTCGCATGTGCAAAATATTCATCGAACGCAACTTCTGGATGCTCATGAATAGCATGACTAATTTCAATTAGCTTTTTATCGCGAGAATCAATTGCCTCGATTACTCTTCGTTTAAGTTCATTCACACTTATATTATTCACCATTTATAGACCTCCCCTATCTTCCGATTAACTCAGAAACATTCTGCAGGCCACGCAAGATCTTGTCCGATGGACTAGCCAGAGATATTCGTATCCAACCCTCGCCATTTGATCCAAAAGCCGTACCTGGTGCTACTGCGGTAGATAACTCACGCAAGAGCGAAAGTGAAAACTCGCGTGATGTTTGGTTACTTTTCTGAATATTTACCCAAAGATAAAAGGCTCCTCCGGGGTTTACCACTTCCAGACCCATTATTTTTGCTTCCGCTAAGGCCGCATCCCTGCGAGTTTGATATTCGTTGACCATTTCTCTAACTATTTGTTGATCACCATCCAACGCGGCAAGAGCAGCAAATTGGGCCGGAGTATTAACACATGAAATAACAGGTTCTTGAACTTTTGCCAATGCCGCGGAAATTGATTTTGGGACGATCGCATATCCAACTCTCCATCCCGTCATGGCATAGGTTTTCGAGAAACTAAACGCGGTGATCACGTTGATTGCGTCATCTAACGATCCAATACTGACGCCGTCATTTTCGTATGTAATCTGGTCATAACACTCATCCGAAACAACCCAAAGTCCTGATGAATTCGCAAAGTCTAAAATTTCTGCGATTTTCTTTGGGCTCATAACAACCCCGAGCGGATTAGAGGGTGAATTAATTAAAATTGCTTTAACTCTCGGGTTCAACAGAGTTTTCAACTGAGCTAAATCAGGTTCAAAATTCTGCTCCTTACTAAGTGAGTAAAAAACAGGATCAACGCTAAGTAGCGAGCACATCATTCTAAAATTCGGCCAGCCAGGATTCGGCAACAAAATTTGATCACCCGGATTCAATACAGTTGTCAGTGCGATGAAAAGAGCCTCAACTGCTCCTGAACTCACAACTATTTGACTCTCGTCACAAACGATGTTGTTAATGGTCTGCACTTTTTCTACCAGGCGTGTTCTAAGTTTTTTGATACCGGCATTCGGCGAATACCTAGTCTCACCTGCTCTGATCGCTGAAATTGCTGCATCTGCCACCCATGAAGGAGTCGAGAAATCTGGCTCTCCAACTTCTAAATGGTTTACATTCTCCATCGACCACGCAAGATCCATAATCTCTCTTATACCTGACCTTGACATTTGTTCAATACGGTCTGCCTCAGAAAACTGTTGTTGCCCTGGCATTACTTAAATCCAAATAATTTTTTTGCATTGCCACCCATGATGTCTTGCCAATCTTGAGTAGTGATCGAATCAAAATAGACATCTGTCAACGAAATAAGAGACGAATAACTCGGATTCACTTCTATCCATGGCCAGTCCGATGCCCATAGCAGTCTCTTCGAACCGAAGGCCTTAAGTACTCTTTGAGCAATCGGAGCAACATCTAAATATGGAAAGTCCCTGTGTGAGAACCCGTATTCACCTGAAAACTTTACATAAATATTATTGAACCCTGCCAAAGACTCAACAAGTGTGACAGATGGCGGGGGCAAAGTTATATCAACATGAGGTCGATTAAAACTATCTACCGAAAAACCTTGCTGACAAAACCCGAGATGGTTCAAAACGATTGTGAGGTTTGGTAATTCATCGGCAACTAAATGTAGAAGTTTTAATTGATCTAAGGATCCATAAAACCATAAAATTAAACTCAATTGTTCCATTTCACGAAGCAAGCTGGCTAAAGCTAAATCTTCGAAGCGATTTGTGAACGGGTCCCCTAATTCACCCATAACGCGGACGCCTTTTATCCCAATTTCATGCTTCCATCGACGAATATCTTCAAGTGGATCAGGGCTCCCGTAGTCAAGCACTGCCACTCCAGCAAATTTCTCAGGATGACTTTCGAGAATTTCTGTTAGGTATCGCATTTCATTTCCTAACGGGACAATTACCGCGTGCCGAACATTATTGGCGGCCATTACTTCTAAATAGTCATCAACCAGTGCTTCTCTATCGGCATCATAGAACGATCCACAATCTCGAGGATAATCTCCAGAAACTTTTTTAAATAGATGAAGGTGTGCATCAACCACCCACTTACTGTTACTCATCGTTTCAAAAGTCGTTTGCTAAATATGCCGACACCCACGACAACGATCAACCCTCTCACAAATGTTTGCCAATATTGTGAAATCCCAGTCAAATTCAAGACATTATTCATCAGAGTAAGTAACATTGCCCCACCAACTACGGCAGAGACTTTTCCTTTACCGCCCCCTAGGGTTGCTCCTCCCATTACAACTGCCGTGATTGCAAGGAGTTCCACACCAGAGCCAGTACTTGGCGCACCAATTCCTTGCCGACTGACTTGAACAACCGCTGCAGTCATGGTGAGAAGTGAACACAGGATAAAACTTTTAGTTACCGTGCGTTTAATATTTATACCAGTTCGACGCGCCATCGTCGCATCGCCACCAACTGCGTACATCCACAAACCAGTTTGTGTTCGATTTAACAGTTGAACTAGCAGTATTAACATTGCGACGCCTATAACAAAGACAAACGGTAATGGTCCAACTGAACCATAAACAAAGTTCGAAATCGATTCTGGAATCGAACCCTCACCTTTTTCGGTGTAAGCGTATGCAGAACCCTCCAAAACAATGCTCATTCCAAGTGTTGCAATAAAAGCGTCAATGTTGAAGGTATTTATAATCCACGCATTTAACCATCCAACAAAACCAGCAATAATTGTGACTACTGCTAGCGCGCCGAAGAATTTCACAATATTGCCATCCGCGATTCCAGACATCAAGACTGCGACCAAGCGAACCTGCGACGCTACACTCAAATCAATATTGCCAGTGACGACCACGACCAACATTCCAGCCGTAATCAACATCAATGAGGTGTATTGACCCAATACATTTGTGAAGTTTCGTGAAGTCGCAAAGTTGTCGGCCCTAAACATTGCCACAATTAAGAGGATCAAAACGGTCACCCAGATAATCTGACCATCATCCCTTAATTTAACAAGACGTATTTTTAGATCGTCTGTCATGAACTTTCCATGGCAAAAACTAATTCGCTTTCATCTAATTCCGATTTGTTGACCAATCTATGAGCAGCACCAGCTCGCATCACCAATACTCTGTTCGTTAAGGAGATTAGGTCGGCGAGTTCCGAGGACACAACAATCGCAAAGTTTCCTTTCGCAACATGATCTTTGATAGCTACGATAATTTCAGTTTTCGCACCAATATCGACCCCGCGCAAAGGCTCATCTAGCAGAAGAATACTGGGACCTGACAACATGGTACGCGCGAGCAAGACCTTCTGCTGATTTCCCCCAGAGAGTCTCGCCACAGTCTGCCTTAACCCGCGCGCGCGAATTCCAAGTTTTGAGTAAAGCTTTTGAGTTACCTCCACAATTTTTCTTGCATTTAAAAACCCTACGTTTGACAAAGACTTGACGTCCGTCACAATCATATTCTCGCAAATGCTGCGACCCAAAAATAGCCCGAGTGTTTTTCGGTCTTCAGGCAAATAGCGAACGCCAAGTTGATTAAGTTTTTTCAACTCGTTTGCGCCGTATTTTATTCCGTCTAATTCGACTGATCCATCAACTACTTTCTCTAAGCCAACAAGAGCCTTCAATAATCTGGATCTTCCCGACCCTGTGTGCCCTGCTACTCCCAATATCTCACCAGGTGAAAGTTTAAAAGTAATTCCAACGGGGTCATCAGAGTGCAATTTCAGACCATCTACTGAAAATATGGCACCGCCTGAAATTATCGTGTGCAAGTTGGGTCGAAAACTTATTTCTTCACCAATCATCGCATTAACTAATTTTTGTCGTGTAAAATTTGTTCTGTCTTGAAGCAGTGCCACTTTTCCATCCCTTAGGACAGTTATTTGATCAGATATCTGCTCGACTTCTGCAAGTCGATGGGAAATATATATCACCCCAGTTCCCCTAGCATTTAGTCGCTTTATTAATTCGAAAAGCGTTGAAAGTTCATCGGAACCAAGAACTGCAGATGGCTCATCAAGTATCAGTACTTTTGTATTGCGTCGAACACATCTTGCGATTTCTACTATCTGTCTCTGCGCTAACGATAGTCTCCAAGTTTTACTTGTTGGATCTATTCCATGACCGCCAAGTTCGGCGAGCAGATTGGCAGTCTGGTCAATCATCGCTTTGCTATCTAAACGATGCTTTTTAACGATCTCGTCACCGAGAAACATATTTTCATATACGGTAAGTTCTGATAAAAGACTTAGCTCTTGATAAACCGTCGTAATTCCGGCGGATAGCGCAAATCGCGGATTTCCGAACTCAATAGATTCTTCGGAAAGATAGATCTGTCCGCTATCTGGGACAACTATTCCGGAAATAACCCCCACCAAAGTTGATTTGCCTGCGCCATTCTGACCGATAACGCCATGTACTGAACCTTCTGAAAGAGAAAAATTTACATCACTCAGAACCGGAGTCTCGCCATATTTTTTATTCACTTGAACGACTTGGAGGAGGGGAATTGAATTCCCCTCCTCCAATCGATTCAACATAAAACTCTTATTAATTTTCGAATCAGCAGAGTTTAAGTTTTTTAAGCAATTCATCGCTTAAGCCAACAGCTGGAACCCAAAGGTCATCGCTGCAGGCTGTTTTGACAAATTTATCTACTCCTGAAAGTTGGAAAATTGGCACTGGCGCATTTACCCAACTTGTCAATGGCTTACCCTGCAATGCATCGACTGCTGCATTCAAACAGTCAACTGACATAGTCGGTGGATAGCCGACTGCAAGGAAATCAACATTGTGCTTCTTGGCAAGTTTAAGAAATCCGTTTAATGGCTCACCTGTCATTGGTGGAATTTTTTTACCTGCTTCGACGTAAACAGGGATTACACCGACGTCATTGATCCCACTATCTGACCAAATCGCATCGATACTATCACCATGCTTCGTCAACAACTGCTCCATCAATGTTTTTGCTTCAGTTGGTGACCAATTGGTTTCACCCGAATCAAGAATCTTGATATCAGGATATTTTGCAAAAACTTCCAACGCTGCATCTTTTCGATTCACCGCTGTCTGCGTTGCGAGTATGCCCGACAACATAATGATGTTGCCCTTTCCGTTGATTTTTTTGGCAATCCACTCTGCGTACATCGCACCATTAAGCCGATTATCTCTTACTACCGTTGCAGTTGCTTCTGGTAACTCACCAGCACACGCAATAACCGGAACTTTCGCATCCGTTAATCTTTTTACTGGTGCCGCAATCGCTGGCCCCATTGGTGCTACCACTACAGCATCAACGCCTTGAGCTAGCAAGTCATTTAAATCGTTGACTTGCTTGTCTTCTTTACCGTCGGCGCTTACATAAACAAGTTCGACATTTAACTCTGCCGCCCTAGCCTTTAATGCCTCATCATAAACAGTGGCCCACGAGTTGGTCGGACCTTGAGATGCGAAACCAATTTTGTATGGACCATCTTTTTTGAAACCACTTGTATCAACGCTTGAAATCGCCCAATCAGAAACTGCGATTCCAGGATTTTCTAGACCAGCTACCTCCCAGTCATTCGCCCAAGCCTCCGTAAGACTATTGCCCTCAGATCCAGCAGATCCATCGCCTGCATCTCCCGAATCTGACGAACTACTCGAGCCACCACATGCTGCGACCGCAAAAGATGCCGCAATCATCAAGGCTAGTAATTTCTTTTTATCTGACTTCATTTCATAACCCCCTTTGTCATTTTGGAAAGGCTGCTTAAGGCAGACCCACAAACACCGTAGTGCTATCAAATATTTTTTGCAAGACCAATTTTTTCTGACTGCAAAACCATTGAAACAATGATTATCAGGCCCGTTGAAACAAATCGTAGCCATCGATCAGCGCCAGTCAACAAAATCACATTGGAAATGCCCGCAATAGTGAAAACCCCGCCTAGTGTTCGAAATGCACCGCCCCGTCCACCAACAAATGCCGTCCCACCAACAATTGCCGCCGCAATTGAATCGAGCTCCCACCCCTGACCTAAATATCGGTCGACATAGCCGATATATCCACTTAATAAAAGCCCTCCAATTACCGCACAAACCGAACAAATCACATAAGCCAGAGCCGTAACGAGCCCAACTGGCACTCCAGCAATTTTTGCTGCTTCAGGATTTTGGCCCGTCGCATAGATCCACGTTCCAAAAATTGTTCTCGATAGTAAAATCATGAGCAAAACAGTCATCACGACACCCACCGCAGTCGGGATGGGCAGTCCGGCTACTTTTGTAGCCCCAAGTTGCTTCAAAATGACAGGGACCTCACCACTTGGTACGCCCTTCGTCCAAATTGAAATTACACCAGTCAACAACAAGTACATGGCAAGTGTGGCCACAAAGGGAGGAATATTTCTACCAAGAACTAGATAAGCATTTGCAAGACCAACTATGACCCCAACTATTAAAGCTCCTGTTATCAAAAGTTTCGCATCAATATTCGTTTCGCGCGAGTTTCTTGCCACAAAAACCATAGCCAAAGTCATTAGTGCGCCAACCGATAAATCAATACCTCTCACTAATAAAACTGTCATCTGACCAAGTGCGACTACTGAAAGAAAACCTACTTGTCGGGAAAGATTTGAAAAATTTCCGGCTGAGAAAAAATTCGAAGCGAATAAGATACCAATTACGACTACTGCAAATGGCCCAAGCAACGGAACGAGGACAATCTGTAGAGATTTAGTTTTTAAACTAATTTTCAAGATAAGTCCTGAATTTTTACCACTTCGTCGTCTTGTATCTTGATGCCCAGTCAACACCTTGCCAAGTGCTCATATTCTCAACGTCAAGTCTGAACAACCAACGCGGCTCTCCAAGAGTTGGCACTAAATAATCTGGGCCATTTGGGCCGAGGTAGCGAACTGACATACGATTTCCAAATTCAACCCATGCGCCACCAGTGTTAGGCTCTTCGACGCAAGTTGCTCGACATTTTGCGACAACTTTTATTAGAGGGTCCATTTGATCAACCACGATTGAGCAACGCGGTTCAGATTTCAAATATTCAGCCCATTTTGATTTAAGTCTAGGAACAACCCAAAAAGATTTACCATCCCATTCATGCCAAGTGGGAACTATGTAAGGCCAGCCATCTTGATCGAGACACGCCAAGCGCGCCGTTTTGCCCTCAGCAAGAAATTTTTCAATCTCAGATGGGCTAAGACCGCCTACCTTGCCACGCCAAGTTTCGTCCGCCATTTTACCCCTGTTTCGTAGCCCTAGTTGTAATACTATTATCGTTTCTCAACGACGAATTTCCAAATTTTCACCATTCAAAACTTCAATTATTTCAGATTCTGAAGAAATCAATTGGTCTCCGTAGATTCCACGCTTTAAACCTGCCATGGCTTGTCCCTTTCGAATGCCTTCAATTATATTTCCATCAAGTAACCCCAAGATTACTCCTGCCATAAAACTGTCCCCTGCGCCGACTCTGTCAATGGTTTCTGCTGGTGGCGCTTCTAATGAACCAACTCGTCCATCCAAGATCCAACTAACTCCACTTGACCCTTGAGTAACTACAACATTTGAAGTTGATAGCTCATTTGACAATTTTTCGCACAGATTTTCATCATTTTGATTCAGTCCAAATAGATCCCTTGCGTCCTTAGAGGTGCAGACTACTAAAGATGCCAAAGACGCTAAATAAATGATTTCTTTCTTCGCATCCGCCGCATTCCACAAAGTAGACCGATAATTGACGTCCAAGGTAGTTGATAATCCTTCTGATCGAGAAATTTTAAGAGCTTCTCTGCACAGCTCTCTGCTTGTAACGCTTAATGCTGGGGTGATTCCTGATAAATGAAAAACCTTGCAATTAGCAATATGGGCCAGATTAGTATTTGAAATTGACATTTCAGACGCAGCAGAAGCTTGCCTGTCGTATAAGACGGACGCTCCACGCGGAGGACCACTTAGCTCTACAAAATAAAGCCCAGTGCGACCAGCACTACTCCAAGAGACAGCCGAAAGATCCACACCATGCATCCTTATTTCATTAGCGATTCTTTTCCCTAAAGGGGAGTTCGGGAGGCGAGATATCCACGAAACCTTGCGTCCAGCCCGTGCAAGTGCGACAGCAACATTTGACTCTGAGCCACCAACTGAAATCCTCAAAGACTCTGCGGTTTCGATCCGATTCCCATGACCAACCCAAAGTCTGATCATCGCTTCACCAAGGGTTGTAACGTCAAAAATCATAAAATTGATTTCATCAGCTTGTTGAGTAATCTCTCAAGACCTAAAAAGTCTGCGGCTTCGATTAACTTTGGTTGGATTACAGCACTTCCAACCCCGACCGCAATAGCCCCAGCTTCGATGTAACTTGCTGCGTTATCAATGTCAACAGCACCAGTTGGAATAAGCGGAGGATTCAATAACGGAGACATAATTGCTTTGATGAAACTAGGCCCGCCCAGTTGCTGTGCGGGAAACACTTTGACTGCTGTTACCCCGAGTCCTATTGCACGAGCAATTTCACTTGGAGTTGCCGCACCTGGAAAAATACCGAGTCCACTTCCTAAAGACTCTGCAATGACTTCCTCCGAGATCACCGGCGCAACGATGAACCGACCCCCAGATTTGGCCACTGCTTCAACTTGGTCAACATTATGCACCGTACCAGCCCCAACAATAACCCCAGAATACTTAGCAGAGATTTCCTCAATGAGATTGAACGGCAGAGTTGAATCCAAGGTAATTTCAACTAAACGAAAGCCAGTCTGTTCAAGAACAGACACTACATTTGACAAGGCAGGCTGAGGACATTTTCTTAAAATCGCTATTGCGCGGGTCTCGCCCAGAGCCTTAAGAATTTGGTCAACTTTCACAGGCAAAGCCTTGAAAGTACCCGAAGGATTCTGACTCTCAATTTTTAGTTTTGACTGCACCAAAACAAGTTCCAAATCTAGACGAGGACTTGATTAAATATTATATAATTAGTAAGTTAGTTAGCAAGTGGGCGTAAAAAACAGGACAGCTCTAGTAACCGGCGCATCTCAAGGAATCGGCCTGGCATGTGCACAACGCCTGAGCCAAGATGGCTGCAGGGTCATCGGTCTTGATATTCATAAGCCATCGACTGTGGGTTCGGAGTTTGCCGACTTCTTAACTGCAGATGTAAGTAACTCGTCTGATTGTAATAAAGCAGTACAAGATGCAGGCCAGATCGACATCCTTGTAAACAGTGCCGGAATCGTAGGCCCAAACATGCCGTTTTGGGATGTAACCGATGATGCTTGGTTACAAACTATGAACATTAACTTGACAGGCACATTTAACATGATGCGGGCCGTAACTTGCCAAATGCGTGAGCGGAAATGGGGTCGCATAGTCAATATC
>SXGS01693045.1_pt1 | contig 11148 bp, 6 predicted proteins | sample 3174681 | NCBI WGS metagenome assembly SXGS01 (sample SAMN11356861, study PRJNA531348) | freshwater metagenome | isolation source: freshwater sample F1-80 | place: China: Fuxian Lake, Yuxi | collected 2017-12-25 | reverse complement strand
TGCACCCACACTTGGAAGTGGGGTATTCAATAACATTAATGTTCTAGGAACCGTTTACTACTATAAAGGTGCCACCGGTTGGACCAACCCCTGGGGCAACCGTCCCACGGTTGCCGTGAATCAGCCCACAACAACCACCCTAGTATCCTCCGCCGGTTCCTCCACCTATGGCAACATTATCACCCTCACGGCGACCGCCCTGCCGGCTTCCGTGGGTTCACCTTCCGGGACGGTGACCTTTAAGGTAGGAGACACGACCCTGGGAACAAGTGCATTGAATAATAGTGGAGTCGCCACCCTTGCTCTTAGTAGCCTTGCCGTTGGGACCCATTCCATTACTGCCGTTTATGGCGGTTCGTCCGATTTTGAGGAAAGCACCTCAACCGCCACCACCCAAACCATCACGGCCAAGGGACTCACGGTATCTGGCACGACGGCTGCGAACAAGGTTTATGATGGTGGGACGACCTCGTCGTTGACGACCAGTTCCTCGGCATTGGTTGGGATTGTATCGGGTGATACGGTAACCCTGGGAGGCACGGCGGCAGGGACCTTTGCTTCGGCCACTGTTGCCACGGGTATTACGATCTCCATAGCAGGCTTTACGATCGGCGGAGGCAGTGCGGGGAACTACTCCCTCACCCAACCCACCACTACCGCAAACATCACCAAAGCCAATCAAAGCATTTCCTGGTCCACTCCTACCGCCATTACGCTTGGCCTTCCCCTCAGTAATTCCCAACTCAATGCCTCGGTGTCAGGCGTTGTAGGGGGATCTGATCCCGGAGCCCTAACCTACGATACACCGCTGGGCACCGTTTTGAGTACAGGCTCGCATACTTTGGGCGTCACGGCCGCATCGACCAACAACTACAATCAGGCAACCGGTACCGTTGCCATTATCGTAAATTCCTATTTCACCGATCCCAACCCGAGCTCAGCCAATGGCTTCGGCACCGATATTGTCACCTTAACCGGGGGCAATGTGGTGATCACCGCACCTAATGATGATTTTGCCGCCACGGATGCAGGGGCCGTTTATCTCTTCAGTGGGACAACCGGGGCCCTGATCAGCACCCTTCGAGGATCGAGTGCCAACGACCAAATTGGCCTAACCGGGGTAACGATGCTTTCCAATGGAAACTATCTGATCCGGAGTGCGACCTGGGACAACGGGTTGGCCACCGATGCGGGGGCAGTTACTTTTGGTGATGCCTCGGTGGGGGTAAGCGGAACTGTTTCCAGTTCCAATAGTTTGGTAGGGAGTTCCGCCGGGGACAATGTGGGAGCCTATGACATACTCGCCCTGACCAATGGCAATTATGTGGTGAAAACCCCCGATTGGAACAATGGCAATGTATCCGATGCGGGGGCGGTCACTTGGGGGGATGGCGATTCCGGGGTTTGGGGGGCCATCAGTTCGGTAAACAGCCTCGTGGGTAGCCATACCACCGACAAGGTAGGTTCTTCCGGAGTCACCGCCCTTACTAATGCCAACTATGTGGTGCGTAGCCAGCTTTGGGACAATGGAGGTACTCAGGATGTCGGTGCCGTGACCTGGGGGAGTGGCACCAGTGGCATCAGCGGGTTGGTAGGTTCGACCAACAGCATCATGGGTAGTACGGCCAATGACTTCGTGGGCGATACCGCCCTCACCCCCCTCAGTGGAGGCCATTTTGTCTTGCGGAGCCCCAATTGGGACAACGATGGGGGCAACAGTGCCGGAGCGGCCACTTGGCTCAACGGGACCACCGGCCGCACAATTCAAGGCTTTTTTGGTTGGCTCTCTCCCAACAACAGCCTGGTGGGAAGTTCGGCCCGCAATGGGGACAAGGTGGGATATGGTGGGGTAACTGTTCTCACGAATGGCAACTTTGTAGTGATCAGCCCCGATTGGAACGGGGTTCGTGGAGCGGCCACCTGGGGTAGTGCCAACGCTGGGGTAACGGGCGAGGTAACAAGTTTGAATAGCTTGGTTGGGGAGGAGACTGGTGCCAACATTGGAATTGGTGGAGTGGTTGCCCTAACAGGGGGCAACTATGTGGTCAACAGCTACAACTGGATCAGCAACAGGGGGGCCATCACTTTTGGCAATGGCAGTACAGGAACCTCCGGAACCGTGAGTAGTACCAACAGTTTGGTGGGTGGAGTTGTGGATAGTTATGTCGGCTTGAATGGAATCGCCCAGTTGACCAACAACAACTTTGTCGTAAAGAGTTCGCTTTGGAAGAATAATGATTCCGTTCAGGTGGGAGCCGCCACCTTTGCCAGCGGTTCCACCAGCGATTCCACCGGCCAAACCGGAACCGTGTCCAGTAGCAACAGTTTGGTAGGCAGCTCGGCGGGCGACAAGGTGGGGGAAAAAATCACCACCCTGACCAACAACAACTATGTGGTGGTAAGCAGCAGTTGGAACGATTCACGGGGGGCGGTCACTTGGGGCAGCGGCTCCTCAGGGGTTAGTGGTTTGGTGAGTAGCACCAATAGCCTTGTTGGCAGCACCGCCAGTGACCAAATCGGCAGCGGAGGCATCACCGTTTTAACCAACAACAACTACATCGTTTCCAGCCCGCTCTGGGACAACGGTAGCACGACGGATGCCGGGGCGGTTACCTGGGGTAACGGGGCCAGCGGTTCTACCGGGGTCGTTTACTCCTTAAACAGCCTGGTTGGTTCGGGAATCACGGACAATATCGGCAGTGGAGGCATCACGATCCTTGGCCCAAACTATGTCGTGGCCAGTCCCCTTTGGGACAACGGAAATGTAGTCGATGCGGGTTCGGTCACCTGGGGCAACGGCTCCAGCCAGGTAACCACCGGTGCGGTAAACTCTTTCAACAGCTTTGTCGGGTCGACTACCAACGACAAGGTGGGTAGCGGCGGGATTACTGCTCTTTCCAACAACAACTTCGTCGTTTCCAGTCCGCTTTGGAACAACGGAGTGGCAACCACCGCTGGAGCCGTCACCTGGGGCAATGGTTCCAGCGGTTCTAACGGAACCATCGGCAGTACCAACAGCCTTGTTGGAAGCACATCGGGGGATCAACTAGGTAGTGGCGGCATCAAAGCCTTAACCGGAAACGGTAACTATGTTATCACCAGTCCCCTTTGGAACAATGGCGGAACAAGTGATGTTGGGGCGGTAACCTTTGGTGCCGGGGATGGGACGACCAAGGGCATCGTTGCCAGCAGCAACAGTCTGATTGGGTCCACGGCCTTTGACCAGATAGGCAGTGGGGGCATCACCGCCCTTTCCACCGGGAACTACCTGGTAACAAGTGCAAGCTGGAACAATGGGGGATTAGCCAATGCCGGTGCGGTAACCTGGGGTTCAGGGGCCAGCGGGGTTTCCGGGGCGGTGTCCACATCGAATAGTACCGTGGGTGCGGTGGCAAATGCCAATCTTCAGTCCATCACCTTGAACGCCACGGGTGGGACCTATTTGGTGAGGTTTCTTTCAGGGGGATCGGGTCCCCGGGTCAGTTACGGTTTCCAGGATCCTAGTGACCCGGTTTTCACCAGTGCAGGCAGCAGCACTTTTACCATTGGGGTGAGCAAGTCCTTTACCTTCACAGCAACCGGAAAACCAAAGCCGTGTTACAGCCTGATTTCGGTGACAGGAACAGGTACCAGCTTGCCTGGCGGCCTGGAGCTAAACAAAACCACCGGGGTTCTTTCGGGAACCGCCGCGGTCGGTACCCAGGGCACTTATATTCTCCTGGTTCGAGCCACCAACGGCCGGGGCGTGAATGTCGACCAATCGTTCACCTTGACGGTTTCCTAACTTCGGGTTGGTTCAAGGAAAAGAGCACCCAAAATAATCGGTGCCCTTTTCAACGCCCGTTACCAGAGGGTTTTTCTGAAACGACTAAGTAAAAACAGATTCAATGGGTTCCACGCCATGTATTTCCAAAAACGAAGGGTTTCCCGCCAAATCGTTCCAATTGCCGTCAAAAACCATTTTTCCTTCATCGAGGATAGCTACCCTTGGGCATATTAATCGGGCAAAAGCTGGTTCGTGGGTTGCCAAAATCAATGCCCCACTCCATTTTTTCAAGGTCTCCACCAGGGCCCGCTTTCCCCTTTGATCGAGGTAATGGGTAGGCTCGTCCAAAAGCAGGATTTGCGGTTCCATTGCCAGGATAGACGCCAGGGCCAACCTCTTTTTTTCACCGGATGAAAGGTCAAAAGGTGATTGATCCACCTGATTGGAAAGGTGAAAAAGCTCCAAAAGGTTCAGGGACATAGCTTTGGCCTCGGTGGGAGTTTTTCCCAAATTGAGCGGGCCCAAGGCAACCTCTTCCAAAACCGTGGCCTGGAGCAGTTGGTCATCTGTATGGGCAAAGACCAAACCGGCCAAAGTGGGTGCCTTTTTGCGATCAGGTTTTTGATTGAGGTCGAAAGGTCCCAGGGAGGCTTTCCCGGAACTTGGGGCCACCAACCCGGCCAACATCCTGAGAAGAGTGGTTTTCCCGGCACCGTTAGGGCCCAAAAGAGCAATTTTTTCGCCAGGTTCCACTAGAAAGTCGACATCGAAGAGGACAGCTCGCCCATTGGGCGAGGACCTTGTCAGTCCTTTGAAACAAACAAGAGGACTCATAGCCAACCCAGCTCCCAAAATGCCAACATACCAAATAAAGCCACTAAACCAATTGGAAATATCCATGTAAATGGGATGGTTGCGTCTTTATCAAGGATGAAAAACCGCCTATTGAATCCGCGGGCTTGAAGGGCAAAGGTCAATTCCTCGGTTCGCTTTTGCGAGCGCACAAGTAATTGGGCCCAAACCCTTGCCATGAACATGGTTTTTTGGATATTTCCCTTTCCGGGGGTGGATCGGGCCCGATGGGCTTGCATTGTTCGTCGCCAATCCGCCAATAATCGATTGGTTTGTTGAATCGTAATCCAAAACACACAAAGGAGTAACCTTGGAAACCCCACGCTTTGCAAGGTAAAAAAAATATCGTTTGCCTTTGCGGCCCGACTCAGGCCCAAAAATCCCATTGCCAACCCTGTTCCCTTTAGCCATAAAATTACGCCCCGGTGCAATCCTTCCTTGCTGGGACTGAACCACAAATCAGGCCAAAGGAATTCCCCGGCAATTGTCCAAGGTAGCCAGAGGGCAAAAAAGGCCACCGACCCGGCCAAAGGGAGAAAACGGAGCAACCACCAAAACCAGGGCGGCTTGGTGGTTAAAAGGACCCCAAAGGCCACCAACCAAACTGAACCAACCCTTTCCCATGGTTGAAACCAGGGAATCGCCAAACTGGGAAGGAGGAAGGTCCAGATCTTGCATTTTGTGGAGCAATGGTCCCAAAGGTTTCCACGAGACAAAACAGGCTGGGCTGAATTCGAAGCCCAATCACTTTTCATGCCATTCCCTGAGTCAATCCGCTGGGAAACCGCCCTACCATTCCTATTAAAAACCCTAGGACTTTACCCGTCGCCAACAATGGCCCCCCCTCCCACCCGGATAATCCATGTACCATCAAAGGTTGGACCCACTTGTTGATTTTCTGCCTCAAAATTGGATTTCCTTCCTTCCCCAAGGTTGGTCGCCTTTTGTTTCCACCTTGTTTGCCTTTCTTCCTGTTTTGGTTTTGTTCACCCTATTGGTGGTAAAACGGTGGCAAGCACCCCTGGCCGGCGCTACGGCTGGTTTGGTTGCCCTAATGATCGCCGTTTTGATTTACAAAATGCCTTGGTTAACCGCAATTGCCGCCTACTTGAATGGGATGCTATTTGGATTGTTGCCAATTGGGTTCACGGTCTTTGCCGCCATGTTTCTTTATAATCTCACGGTGGAAACAGGATGTTTTCAACGCATCAAGGAATCGGTTGAGTCTCTATCGGGTGACCCCAGGATTCAGGCGGTTTTGGTTGGTTTTTCCTTTGGAGCATTCCTTGAGGGGGCCGCTGGTTCAGGCACGCCGGTTGCCATTTGTGGGGCCATTTTGGTTGGGATGGGTTTCAATCCCATTCAAGCCGCCGTGCTTTGCCTATTGGCCAACACCTCCCCGGTTGCCTATGGTGCCTTGGGAAACCCGCTATTGGTGTTGGGGAAAGTAACGGACCTACCCCCGGAAACGCTAAGCGTCATGGCGGGGCACCAACTCCCTATCCTTTCGCTTTTCGTGCCCCTTTACATGACGGTTTGCCTTTGCGGCTTTTACAAATCTTTGGAGGTTTGGCCGGTATTGTTGGTCGCAGGGGGTTCATTTGCCCTGTTTCAATATGTGTTTGCGACACTTCACACCTGGATCCCGGGAGCGGTGGTTTATCTCATGACAGATATCGGGGGGGGGATATTCTCGCTTGGAATTACCGCCCTTTACCTGAAGTTTTTTTGGAGGGAAAAACCCCGACCGATTGTTTCCGGGCCCGGTCCCACCCTACCTTTTGCAAGGGTGGATCGAATAAGTGTCTTTAAGGCATGGTTCCCATTTTTGCTTATGTCGATTTTCCTTGTTGGGCACGGTCTATTAAGGCAGGTTGAGGAGAAAAACAAAGGGAGCGTGCAATTGGGTCCCATTTCGTCCGCCGTCAGCTTTCCCATTCCTTTTTTGGATCGACAATCCTTGCGGGATCCGGCCATTCAGGACCCCACCAAACCTTCCGAGCCCGAAAGGGCGGTTTTTATGGTCAATTGGCTAACCACCCCAGGATCAGCAGTGCTTCAGTCGGTTCTCGTTTCCCTGTTAATTTTAAGACCCAATAAATCCCAATTTGCCAGGGTAGCCCGATCTACCGCCCGACAAATGGTCATTCCCATCCCCACGATTGGGGTCATGTTGGGGATGAGTTACCTATCCCGATACGCGGGGATGGATGCCACTTTGGGAGTGGCCTTTGCTCAAACCGGGTCCATCTATCCTTTTTTTGCTGCCATGCTGGGGTGGCTTGGGGTTTTTCTGACAGGCACCGATGCAGGTTCCAACGCTTTGTTTGGAAGCTTGCAAAAAATCACCGCTATTACTGTCGAAAAAACCGGGGTTTTGGCCCTGGATTCCGGGCAGGCCCAGGTTTTGCTTACCACGGCCAATAGCACCGGCGGAGTTATGGGCAAAATGATCGATGCCCAAAGTATTGTGGTGGCAACCTCTGCCACGGGACTTGCTGGAAAGGAAGCGGAAATCTTCAAAAAAGTAGTTTGGCACAGTGTTTTCCTTGCCATGGTTGTAGGAGGAATTACCATGGCCCAAGCTTACATTTGGCCATTCACCCTAATGGTTCCGCAACTTCCCAAAATGCCCTGATTCTATTTTTCAATTTCCAAAGGCGGCACCTTCAATACGGGAGTCAACCCCGGCTTCAATGGTTTTTTGACCAAGCCGACGAACCAAAGTATGGGCATCGCCTTGCGGAGATCGGACTACTTTCATTCCCTTTTTTCCAATTCCTTTGAGGGAATTCTCCCATTGAGCCTCTCCATGTTTTTCCGCCCTAAGGGACTCGGGCATCCATTGGTGGTGGATCCGTGGGAAGTCAACCGCCTCCTGTGTATTCATGCCAAACTCCATAATATTCAATAGGATTTGATTGACTGTATTGGGAATGGTTCTGCCACCCGGGCTTCCGCTTACAATAAATGCCTGATTTCCTTTGAGAACAACCACGGGAGTTTGTGAACTCAGCATTCGTTTTTCCGGGGCGATTTGGTTGGGTGGGGTGCCAACCCTTCCCGTTTTGTCCGTTTGACCCGGAAACCAATTAAAATCCCCTAATTCGTTGTTCATCAGGAATCCACCCTTCGAAACATGGTGATTTCCATAACTGTCTTCCAGGGTATAAGTATTGGCAACCGACATCCCGTTTTCGTCCATAACACTAAAATGGGTCGTGGATTCACCTGGGTTGAATGCAGGATTGGACAAGGGTAGGGGTGGTCCAAGTTCTTCCTCCCGGAGAAAGCGGCTTGGGTCCAGTAATCGGGAAAGTTCCACCACCCGATTTTTTTCCCATAAATGCGATGGGACAATGTGAAAATTTTCATCACCTGCAAATCTGGCCCTGTCCCGATAGGAAAGCCTTGCTGCCTCGGTGAAAAGGTGGATGGTTTCCATGGAATTTCGGGGATGCTTGCCGAGCCCACCCGCTTCCAGAATACCCATCATTTGAAGGAGGACCATCCCCCCGGCACTCGGCGGACCGGGAACCAAAATGGTGTATCCTTTGTAGGTACCTCGCAGGGGTGCTTTCACCTGGGATTGGTAGCGCTCCAAATCCTCGAGGGTCATGGATCCCCCTAATTTCACAACCGATTGGATCAGTCCTTTTGCCACCTCACCTTTGTAAAAACCATCATGACCAAGATCCCGAATCCGGGTCAGGGTTTCAGACAATTCAGGTTGTTTCAAAACCATACCCAAAACCCACCTTGAAGTCCCTTTGGGTTGGCCAAAAAACTTGTGCAGATCCGGAAATTGAGCCTGGGGATAGGCAGTCAATACGCGATTGAGAGACCTTGCCAAACCGTTGGAAACGGGAAACCCCTCGGCGGCCAGTTTGCGGGCAGGTTCGACCAAATCGTACCAAGGGAGTTTGCCGTGGCGTTTGTGCGCCAAAAAAAGCCCTGCCACCGTACCTGGAACGCCAACCGCTTTACCACTATTGGGTGAATCACCTTTTTGAAAAAATGTAGGGTGGGCAGCAAGGGGGGCACATTCACGGTACTCAACCACCTCAGGGGGTCGGTCCTCCCGATGAATCAACATAAAGCCACCCCCACCAATATTTCCCGCCTCGGGCCAGGTCACGGCCATTACAAAGGCAACGGTTACAGCAGCATCCACGGCGTTTCCGCCAAGTTTAAGCGTTTCCGCTCCAATTTTTGCGGCGATGGGGCAAACAGCGGTTACCGCATTATGGGGAAACTTTGGCCCAGGGGAAGCTCCAATCTGGGAAGCATAATAAACCACCCATATTACCGAAAATATTCGCATTGTATGACCCCAAGAATTGTAATCCCTCGGCAAGGGCAACCCATAGATTGGCTAGGAACTGGAATTGTTTTTTTAAGGGCTAAAAAGCGGTGGCCAAAAAAGCTTATCTCTTTGCCAAAGAATTGGCGCAATATGGCCCCACCAGTAATCCAACCAAACTTTCCCTGGACCAAGCCCAAGCGTACTGCTCATGGTTTACCCATGCAAATAGTGAAAATTTCTCAGTCATTTCGTGGTTTATCCCCCCCAAGTTCATTCCCAGCATGGAAGCCGTTTATGCATTTTGCCGCTGGTCGGACGACCTTGGTGATGAATCAGGAAGTCCGGAAAAATCCATAGGCTTGTTAAGGTGGTGGCAAGGTGAATTAAACGAAGCGTTTGCCGATCCACCTTCTGCAAAACATCCCATTTTGATTGCGTTGACTAAAGTAGCCACGGACAATCATTTGGACCAGGACCTTTTCGAAAGGTTGATCAAAGCGTTTCAGTTGGATCAAACCAAAACAAGGTTTTCCACAAGGCGGGAAGTTTTGGACTATTGTCACCTCTCCGCAAACCCGGTTGGGGAAATCGTACTTACCCTATTTGGGTTTATTAACAAAGAAAATTTACATCTTTCAAATTGTATTTGCACTGGATTACAACTAACCAACTTTTGGCAAGATGTTAAAAGGGACCTTGAAATAGGTCGCATCTACCTCCCCGGGGAAGACATGGATCGCTTTGGTATAACCGAAGCGGATTTTAAGAATCGCAAGGCAACCGAACCCCTTAGAAAGTTGATTCGGTACGAGGTCGATTGGGCGGAAGACCTTTTTACCCAAGGCGAGGGCCTTCCGGATAAGGTGCAAGGTAGTCTCGGGGAACAGATCCGCCTGTTTCTGGCGGGTGGCCGGGCAATTTTAGCCAAAATTCGTCAAGAAAATTACCAAAGTATTGAAATGCGCCCCACCCTAACCAAATGGGACAAAAGCGGATTGATAACCATTGGCTTGATGAGACTTTTGAGACATTGGCTATTGTCGCCATTCCGGAGAAGATCGGAAAGGAGCAGGATCCATTGAGTGCCTCTCCTTTTTCGAATCAGACCCTTTTGACATGCAAATCCATTTGTAACCAATCGGGATCCAATTTTACCCCTATCTTTGGACTCCTTCCAAAGATTCAAAGGGAAGCCATGACCGTGCTTTACGCATTCATGCGTGTAACGGATGATATTGCCGACCAGGATGCTGATTTCCAAAGTCGGTCCCGAGAGTTGCAAATTTGGAAAAATCAACTCATAATGGCACTCAAGGGGGAAGGTGAAAACCCCGTTTTGGCGGGAATGTTTGAAGTAATAAAGCATTTCCCTGTCGATTCCTCCTGGCTTTTCGAAGTCATATCAGGCGTGGAAAAGGACCTTGCTTTTCGTGGTTTTGAAACTGCATCGGATAGGGATTCGTATTGTTATCAGGTCGCATCGGTGGTTGGCCTTTGTTGTGTTGCCATCTGGAATGGCGACTTGGTTCAGGGGCACCTCCCAGCGGTGGAAACCGGATTCGCCATTCAGCGTACCAATATCCTGAGGGACCTTATGGAGGATTTTGCCCGTGGACGATGTTATTTGTCCAATGATACCCTTCAATCCTTCGGGCTAGGTGCCCTTGGCCCAAGGGATCAGAAGGAGGAATCCCTTTGGGAAAAGCTCATTCGTTTTGAAATTGGTGAAATTGAATTGCTTTTTCATTCTGGAAAGAGGTTGAAAAAACACCTCCCTCGGGGTGGCCGGGCAGTTTTTGGCTGTTTTATTGAGTTATACCAATCTCTTTTGAAAAAAATCTCCCAAGACCCTGGCATTGTTTGGCGGGAAAGGGTTCGAGTTAGTACCTTTCAAAAAACGAGAATTCTTTTTTCGGCCCTTAGCTATAAATGGTTTGGCTTTTAAGGGGTTTTCCACCAAGTGGGCCCCGGCATGAAGGATTCGGGAATAAAAGGATCGCTTCGAAAAAGCGTGCCGATTTATTCCTTCCCAATAATAGCTTGAATCATCACTCTTTTGAAAGTCCTTGCGGACCCAAACTCTTTACCCCAAGTTACGCAGTTGGGACCATGAAAACCGTGTTTTTCCCGGGAAAAAGTTAAATCAGGCTGCAAAAGTCGGGACTACAAATCCTCTTTACAGGTTCTGTTTCAAGGCGTTTGATCCTGATTGGCGAGAGACTGA
>SXGS01647235.1_pt1 | contig 11148 bp, 5 predicted proteins | sample 3174681 | NCBI WGS metagenome assembly SXGS01 (sample SAMN11356861, study PRJNA531348) | freshwater metagenome | isolation source: freshwater sample F1-80 | place: China: Fuxian Lake, Yuxi | collected 2017-12-25 | reverse complement strand
GCCGCGGTGGTGAAATGGCAGACACAGGGGACTTAAAATCCCCAGGCCGAAAGGCCGTGCGGGTTCGAGTCCCGCCCGCGGCACCACGACAGGCATCCGCTGCCTGGTCGAATCAATTTCCGGGCTTCCGGGAGGGCGGAAATAGGAGCCTGTTATTCCTTATTTTGGTTTCCCCGATTTTTTAAGGCGATCCGCCACATTTCTGTTGCGGGGGTGTTAAGTCAATGTCTGTATTCGAAAGCTAAATTAGTTTAAATCAGCCTTTAAATCAGCATGAGACCCCCAATCCAAAATAAGCTTTTGGCTCTGTCGCTGGCCCTCTTCGGGCTCAGCGCTTCAGCAGCCAATGATATCGAGCCGGGTAAGGAAACTTACTCGGTAGTATTCGCCCCTAAACCCATTGTTCTGGACGGTAATCTCGGCGAATGGGCCGGTGTGCCGGTGCTCGCCGACCCGAAGTTCTCGGTGCCCAAGGGTTCTGGACCCGCAGGTACGGGTAAATTTGTGCTCTTCGAGGAGTACGGTGGCGGCACTTGGTCGGGTCCAGATGACCAGACTTCGGCCGTTCAAATCGTCTATGATGCCGACAACGTCTATTTCGGCTTTGTCGTGACCGACGACTACCACGAAAACGCCGCCAAGAGCGCGTGGAATGGTGACTCGATCCAGTTGATGATCGCCAGTGCCGACCGCAGCAAGCAGGTGGCTCTGTACAACTACGCCCTCGGTGGCGTGGAAGCTGATCTCGGTGAGACCATCGTCATGCACGAGGCCGGCCCCGGTGGGACCGAAGCGATCGTGACCCGCAATGGTGCCAGCAAGCGCACCACCTACGAAATCAAGCTCCCGAAGGCCTCCTTGGACCTCGTGAAGCTCGAGGGTGGCGTGAAATTCGGCCTAGGCATGGCCATCAATGACGGTGACAACGGCGCTGGCCAGAATGGTCAGAAGGGCTGGGGCGGTTTGGGTGCCCACGCTATCGTGTTCGGCAAGACGCCGGGCGAGACGGCCGAGATGACGTTGATGAAGAAGAACGACATCGAGCCGGGTAAGGAGTTCTACACCGTCAACCGCGCTCAGGCCGCCATCACTCTCGATGGTAAGCTCGACGAGTGGAAGGGTGTGCCGGTTCTGGCTGACCCGAAGTTCTCGGTGCCCAAGGGCGCCGGTCCGAATGGCAAGTACGTGCTGTTCGAGGAGTACGGTGGCGGCACCTGGTCGGGTCCGGATGACCAGACCTCGGCTGTGCAGGTTATTTTCGACACCGACAACGTCTATTTCGGCTTTGTCGTGACCGACGACTACCACGAGAACGCGGCCAAGAGCGCGTGGAACGGTGACTCGATCCAGTTGATGATCGCCAGCGCCGACCGCACCAAGCAGGTGGCTCTTTACAACTACGCCCTCGGTGGCGTGGAAGCCGATCTGGGCGAGACCATCGTCATGCATGAGGCCGGCCCCGGTGGTACCGAGGCGGTCGTGACCCGCAATGGGGCCACCAAGCGCACCACCTACGAGATCAAGCTCCCGAAGGCTTCGCTGGCGATCGAGACCTTACAGGGCGGCGTGCAGTTCGGTCTGGGCATGGCCATCAATGACGGTGACAGCGGCGCTGGCCAGAATGGTCAGAAGGGCTGGGGCGGTCTGGGTGCCCACGCCATTGTCTTCGGCAAGACTCCGGCCGAGACGGCTTTGTTCACCTTGAGCTCCGTCGTTCCGAACGACATCGAGCCGGGCAAGGAATACTACACCGCCAGCGCGGTGACCGCTCCGATCGTCCTCGACGGCAAGCTCAACGAGTGGGGTGGCGTGCCTGTCCTCTCGGATCCGAAGTTCTCGGTACCCAAGGGTTCCGGTGCGGCCGGCACGGGCAAGTACGTGCTGTTCGAAGAATACGGTGGCGGCACTTGGTCCGGTCCGGATGACCAAACCTCGGCCGTTCAGGTGGCCTATGATATCGACAACGTCTACTTCGGCTTTGTCGTGACCGACGACTACCATGAGAACGCCGCCAAGAGCGCGTGGAACGGTGACTCCATCCAGTTGATGATCGCCAGTGCCGATCGCCAGCAGCAGGTGGCCCTCTACAACTACGCCCTGGGTGGCGTGGATGGTAATTTGGGCGATGTGATCGTTATGCATGAGGCCGGCCCCGGTGGTACCGAGGCAGTCGTGCGGCGCGACACTGCAGCCAAGAAGACCTACTACGAAATCAAGCTCCCGGCTGCGGCGATCGGCAAGACCGCGTTGACCTTGGGAACGCAGTTCGGTCTGGGCATGGCCATCAACGACGGCGACAACGGTGCGGGCCAGAACGGTCAGAAGGGCTGGGGCGGTTTGGGAGCCCACGCCATCGTGTTCGGCAAGTCCCCGAAGGAAACCGCGTTGGTGTCCCTCGGAACGGCTTCTTCGGGCGCTGAGCGCTTGTTCCTCTCGGCCATCAATCCGAGCATCGTGACCTTCTCGTTCCGCGCGAATGACAAGGGCGGTTCGGTCGTTGCGGCCAATGGCATCAAGTTGACCATCGATGGACAGGTCGTGACGACCACCGTGGCTCCGAAGAATGCTGACGCGACCGACGTGACCTACACCCGGGCGACTCCGTTTGCCGCTGGTGAACACACCTACAAGATCGAAGTCAAGGACAGCCAGGGCAACACGGTGACCGATGCAGGAACCTTCACGGCCGCTCAGGTGGGTATTTTGACGGCCGCCCATCAGGCTGTCTCGGTCGACAAGACCAAGGCGGGCTTCATCTGGCGCATCGTCCAGAACGAGGTCATGACCTCCGAGTCTTTGGATGACGTGGAGTTGGCCTTGCTCGGTACGTTGAAGGACGAAACCGGCGCGGTCATCGACAACTTGGCTAACGACGGCGAGCCGGGCAATGCCTTGGGCGCAGGCGTCAAGGATGGTAAGACCGTCAAGTTCGAGATCGCCACCACGATCAACCTCAACGCCGTTATCCCTGCGAGTGCGGGCACCTTCCCTGAAGACGAAGCTATGCCCGGTGTTCCGGGAATCGGCGGTTTGTCTTACGGCATTGCTGCTGAACTCACGACCTTCGTCGAGCTTCCCGCTGGTGTGGTGACGCTGGGCATCGCTTGCGATGACCGCTTCCGCGCTCAGGGCGGCCCGATCGGCAAGGCGACCGATGGTATCCTCCTCGGTGAGGGTGGCCTCGAGCTGAACGGCAACACTGCCACGGGTCTCACCAAGTTCTTCGTGCAGGACGCCGGCATCTACCCGGTGCGCATCCTGTTCCAGGACAACGGTGGTGCCGCCCACATCGAGTTGGCCAGCGTGAAGGCCAACGGCGACAAGGTGCTGGTGAACGACCGCGACAACGGTGGCTTCAAAGCCTACCGCGTGGGTGTCGCTCCGGCCAAGTCTACCCGCGTTGCAGTGGGCAAGGTTCCGGCTGGCCTGGCCGGCACGGCGCTGACCGGCGTGACGCTGTCTGAGTCTACCAAGACCGTGACGGCCGATTTGCCGACCACCGGCACGTCCGGCTTCCTCACCATCACTCCTTCCGTGACGATCATCTCGATCAAGAACGAGGGCGGCAAGTTGGTCATCACCTACCAGTAAGCCATCGGGTCACGGACTAAGTGGCTTGAAATCAGGAGGGGTTGGTCTTCGGACCAGCCCCTCTTTTTTCTGGGTGCGCCCAGCTGGGTGCACTTTCCGGTTTTCTTGACGTTCCGGGAGTGGTCAATTTCAACGTTCCAAGGCATCTTCGACGATCATTCCAAAGGACATGCGACGGTTCATCTCAGACTCGTTGACGGTGAGCGGCCCGAGCGCCGTCGATGCCGTCCTTTCGTTCGTTGGACTCATCCTCATCGGTTTGTTCTTCTGCGGGGCCGATGGATTCGCAGCCGACCTGCCACCCAAGACCGGGGTCATTGCGACCTCGGTTCGGAAGGTCTCTCCGGCCTCCGATAGTCCTGTGGGATTTCGCTCAATGGTTCCCCAGGAAATTGGGCTCGCCTTCACCAATGCGATGACCGGCGACTTGTACCTGACCAATGCGGTGGCTCACAACGGAGCCGGCGTGGCCATTGGCGATGTGGATGGCGACGGCTGGGCCGATGTGTATTTGTGCAATCTGGAAGGTCCCAATCGCTTGTTCCGGAACCGAGGTCAGTGGCGGTTCGAAGCCATGGACTTGCCTGAGATCGCCTGCGCCGACCAGCGCTCCACCGCGGCCGCTCTGGTGGATGTCGATGGCGACCGGGATCTCGATTTGTTAGTCAATGGCATCGGCGTCGGCACCCGGCTTTTTCTCAACGACGGACGTGGTGTTTTTTCTGAAAAGAAGGACTCGGGCTTGTCCTCGACGGCCTCAGCGACCTCGATGGCGCTGGCCGATATCGACGGCGACGGCGACCTCGATCTCTACTGCACGCACTTCATTGATGTGATGCGTCTGGCCGACCCCACCACCCGCTTTGCCCTCACTCGCAAGGGCGATGGCTGGGAGGTGTCCAAGATCAATGGCGAATCGACCCGCTCAGCCAAATGGAAGGGCCGCTTCGAGGCGCTGCCCGACGGCAAGGTCCGCGAGTTGCCGGAGGTTCACGGGCTGTACCTCAATGAAGGGCAAGGACGGTTCCGGGCCATCGAGAATGAGCCCGGCACGTTTTCGGATGCGCAGGGAAAGCCGTTGGCGCCTTATCGGGATTGGGGGCTGGCGGTGATGTTTCGCGACATCAACGGTGACGGAGCACCCGATCTCTATGTCTGCAACGACAACACCTCGCCCGATCGGATCTGGATCAATCAAGGTCGGGGTCGGTTTCGTGAATTGGAGGCGCTCAAGCTGCGCCACACCAGCCGCTCGGCCATGGGGGTGGATTTTGCCGACATCAACCGGGACGGATACGACGATTTCTTCGTCGTCGACATGCTGGCCCGGGAACACCGGTTTCGGATGACACAATTGGTTCGGGATCGTCCCACGCTGGCTGAGTTGGAACTCTCCGAGGCGCGGCCCCAGTTCAATCGAAACACTCTCTTTCTGGGGAGTCCGGGTGGCCACTTTACGGATGTGGCTTGGATGGCAGGTTTGGCCGCCTCCGACTGGACTTGGTCCACCTTGTTCCTCGATGTCGACCTCGATGGCTACGAAGACCTGCTGCTCACCAATGGCTTCGAATTCGATGTGATGGATCAGGACAGTCACACTGAAATCAAGGACTCGGGCCGTCGCCTCACCGACAATCAGCTCAAGCGCTCCATGCAACTGCATCCCCGGTGGCGCACGCGCAATGCGGCCTTTCGCAATCAGGGCCAAGGTCGGTTTCAGCCCGCGGGCACCCAGTGGGGCTTTGACTTGGAGGGGATTTCCTACGGCATGGCAGCCGGGGATCTCGACAACGACGGAGACCTTGATTTGGTCGTCAATAACCTCAACACCCCGGCTTCGGTCTACCAAAACACGGGTCCAGGTTCCCGGGTTGCGGTCCGGTTGCGGGGACAGGCTCCCAACACGCAGGGGATCGGGGCGCGAATTTCGCTAATATCGCCTCGGTTCACCCAGTCGCAGGAAATGATTGCCGGTGGCCGTTATTTGTCGGCCGATGAGACCTTGAGAGTCTTTGCCTGGGATGCTCGTGCGGATGCGGGCGCTCGGCTCAAGGTGCGTTGGCGCAGTGGTCGCGAAACGCTCATCGATGGAATTGAGGGCAATGGCATTTACGAAGTGGCCGAGCCGTCGGACGGGCCCTTGGTTCCAGTCCCGGCGCCCGAGGTTCCCGGGACATGGTTTGAAGACCAGACGGCGGCCTTGAATCACCATCACGTGGACGACGAATTTGATGACTGGGCCCGCCAACCCACCTTGCCCCGCCGCCTGAGTCGTCTTGGTCCCGGTGTGGGGTGGTACGACATCGACGGCGACGGCTGGGAAGAGTTGCTGGTGGCCGGTGGGCGTGGAGGTGGCTTAGGTGTTCTTCGAGTTCAGCAGAGCTCGCAGGGATTAGTATGGAGCGCTGTGACGAATGGGCTGATAGCCCGTGCGGATCAAGGGGCCGTGATGGGATGGCCGGATGGTCTGGGCGGCCGCCGGGCATTGGTTTCGGTGTCCAATGGCGAACTCCCCCCGGGATCGCTCTCAAGGGTCGAAGTGTATTCCAACGGGGCCTGGGCTCAGCCGGAGAGTCTTCCTGCGGGGACCAATGCCATTGGAGCTCTGGTGAGCATGGATGTGGATGGCGATGGGGATTTGGATGTCTGGGTCGGTGGCCGCAGCCGGACGGCCCGGTATCCCGAATCTGTGCCCTCGCAGTGGTGGCTGAACGAGAAGGGGCGATTGGTGGTAGACCCACGCTGCAGCGCCGCGTTTGCGTCCATCGGCATGGCCACCGGAGCCTGCGCGGTAGACCTCGACCGGGATGGCGATGGCGATTTGGTGGTGGCCACCGAATGGGGTCCGGTTCGCATCTTCATCAATGACGGAACGGGTTTCCGCGAGGCCACCGAAGCCTGGGGGATGGCCGGTCACCCGGGGCTTTGGTCGGGTGTGGCCACCGGTGATTTCAATGGCGACGGACTTCCGGACTTGGTTTGCGGGAATTGGGGTCGTAATTCGCAGTATGAATGGAATCAGCCCACTGACTTGCGTCTCTTCTATGGCGACTGGGCCGGGGATGGCGTGATTCAAATCCTTGAGGCGTGGCGCTCGGGATCCGATTGGTGGCCAGTCCATGATCGGAGTTGGTTGTCGCAGGGTATTCCTAAAATTGCCTCGGAATTCAAATCCCACGCCGATTTCTCCCAAGCCACGATCCCGGTCCTCCTGAAACGTCTGGGGGTCACCGCAGCGCCTTGGGTAGGGGCCTCCGAGTTGTCTTCCATGGTCTTTCTTAATCGCGGTTCGCGTTTTGATGCGGTGCCGTTGCCGATGGAGGCACAGAGGGCTCCGGTGTTTTCGGTCCAGGTGGGCGACTTGGATGGCGATGGGTTTCAGGACTTGCTGTGTTCTCAGAACTTTTTCGGAACAGCCTCGGATTTGACCCGTGAGGACGGGGGTTATGGCCTGGTGCTGCGGGGGCGGGGCGATGGCACATTTGAGGCGTGGGACCCGCACGTCTCCGGCATTCGAGTGTTTGGGGAACAACGCGGTGCGGCCCTCGGTGACTTTGATCACGATGGTCGGCTGGATGTGGTGATGAGTCAGAACCACGGAGCCACCCGGCTCTTTCGCAATCGCGCGGCGGTGCCGGGACTGCGAGTGGTGCTCAAGGGAAACTCAGGTAATCCCGACGGCGTGGGTGCCGAACTCCGCCTTGAAGACGGGCAGGGGCGCCTTGGTCCCCTGCAAACGGTTGGGGCAGGCAGCGGGTACTGGTCGCAGGATGCGGCCGTGAGGGTTCTGACCCGCTCGAACAATGCGGTTGCCCTGCGAGTCCGATGGCCGAATCGTCCCGAGCATCGCGTTTCTTTGACCCCGTCCCAGAAGACGGTGGAAGTCTCTCAGCCTCCTGCGCCATGAAGTGTTTTGTAAATTTTTTAATCTCTGCCTGCCTGATTGCGCTGCTGGGGTCGGGTGTTGGCTGTGGCAATGATGCGTCCCCAGCCGCCGCCCCGGCTTCGGTGTCCGTGCCGGTACCGGTACCGTTGACCAACATGGTCCGCATCACCGCGGGAACCTTTCAGCGCATCCGGTTTCCGGTGACGTTGACTCGGGATTTTTGGATCGGGAAATACGAGGTCACTCAGGGAGAATTTCAGACGGTGATGGGACTCAATCCGAGCCACTTCACGGGCTTGAGCAATCATCCCGTTGAGAAAGTGTCCTTCGTTGCTGCCAGCAATTACTGCGTGAAAGTGACCGCGCAGGAACGGGGGCAAGGGCACTTACCCGAAGGTTTCGAGTATCGGCTCCCCACGGAGGCCGAGTGGGAATACGCCTGTCGCGCGGGCTCCACCAACCGGTTTTACTTTGGGTCGACTCTGGACGGCGGAGACGCCCATGCCTGGACTGCAGAGAATTGCGAGGCCACCACGCATCCGGTCGGTGGCAAGAAGCCCAATGACTGGGGCGTGCACGACATGCACGGCAATGTGTGGGAGTGGTGTTCGGATTGGTTTGAGCCCTATCCGGCCAAGCCCCTGACCGATCCCACGGGTCCAGCCACCAGCGGCACCAACAAGTACAAGGTCTTCAAGGGCGGCGGATGGAATCAGGACCTGCAGTACGCCGGCGCTTCGAGCCGCTTCATGATGTCGCCCTCCAACGGTATCCACTTCGTCGGTTTCCGCATCGTCCTCTCGACCCGCTGAGTCGTTGGCGATTCAGGAGGAGGGTTTGGCCTCTGGGTTCATTTGGGTCGCCAGATAGCCGGAGCGCTTTCGATGCCCGGGCTCGAGATAGTGGTGACTCGAACTTCCTTCGGTGGCGTTCCCCGGTAGGTCCGGGGCACCGGGATGCGGCGGGTGTTTCCGGGGTAGATCTCGGTTTTCCAGGCCCACTCCCCGTGAGTTTGAACGACCACTGCCGACAGGCGACCTTTGCCGGCATTCAGGTCAATGGTGATGGGACCCTTCCCGCCGTATCCAACCTCGATGGCGGGTGTTTCGGGCGGTTGGGAGCCCAACCACGGGGAGGCGGGTACCAGGGCACGATGCGCGAAGGGACCTTGGATCAGGCGAGTGCCGACACCGTCTCGGTTCTCTTGAAGGGCCGAAGCGTTCCAGTGGATCACGCCCGAAGAATGAGTTTCGGGGCCAATCTGATCGGTCTGCCACACGATTTCAGAGGCCGTTCGGTTTTTGCCGATATCGGCCGTGTTGATGCCGGGCCAGAGGTGGCGGTGACTGACGTTCTCGGAGGCCCACCATGCCAGAAGTCGGCTGAAGCGCTGTTCGGTTTGACGTTCCGTCCAATAGAGTTGGGGGGCGAAATAGTCGGCCATGCCCTCGCGGATCCACTTGCGCGCATCGGCGTAAAGCACTTCGTGTTGGTCGAGGCCCTTAATGCCTTCGGGAAATCCCGGCCTCCAAATACCAAAGGGGCTGATGCCGAACTTGACCCAAGGCTTCTCCCGATGCACTGCGGTGTTCATGGCCCGCACCAGGGTATTGACGTTCTCCCGGCGCCAATCGGGGCGACTGAGTTTGCCTCCGGACCGCTGGTAGGCGCTCCAACTGCGTTCATCGGGGAAGGGGGTCTGGGCCCCCAGACTGGTCTTCTCAGGGTAGGGGTAGAAGTAGTCGTCGATATGAATGCCGTCGATGTCGTAGCGGTGGACTAAATCGGCCACCACTTTGAGGGTATGGTCGCGGGACTCAGCAAGTCCGGGATCGAGCCACAGGAACTTGCCGTACTGGACGACCAGATCGGGTTTTGTGCGACTGACATGCTGGGCGGCGACCGGCGAAATGGCTTGGCTGTAGCGTGCGCGGAACGGGTTGAGCCAGGCATGCAGTTCGAGGCTGCGGGCGTGGGCTTCGGTGACGGCGAAGGCGAGGGGATCCCAGGCCGGTGATGGGGCCACTCCCATCCGCCCTGACAAATATTCGCTCCACGGTTCCAGAGGCGAGGCGTAGAAGGCGTCGCAGCTTGTTCGGACTTGCAGGATGACGGCGTTGAGATGCCAGCGTTGAGCCGTGTCGAGCAGGGCGCGCAGTTCGGCCTGCTGACGCGCGACCGGTAGGCCAGATTTACTGGGCCAATCGATGTTGCCCACGGTAGCAATCCACATGGCCCGGAATTCCCGGGGAACCGGCGGAGGTCCGGCGGGCGCAGCCGACAAGACCAGGCTGGTCAGAAACCCGACGATGAAAAGGCGAAGCATGGGCGAGATGGAGTGAACGTGGACCGCAGAGTTCCGGTCGGCAAGGGTGGCGAGCTAGAGATAGGGACAGGCTCCATGAGGCAGGTGAGTTGCTGTATCCGACCGGTGGTAAGTCCTGCCTTGCTGTTGCGTGGTTTATTTGAGGACTTTCTTAGCGTCATGCGTCCCAAAGCGTTGATTACCGGCATAACAGGTCAGGATGGTTCCTATCTGACGGAATGGCTTCTGGGCCGCGGTTACGAGGTCCATGGCGTTGTGCGCAGGACCAGTTCCCTGGAGCGCTCCCGTCTGAGTCACCTCTATGTTGACGCGGCCGTGTACGGCCAGTCGCTGCACCTCCATTACGCAGACCTGGACGACCCCACCACCCTTCGGCGTGTCCTACTGCGAGTCGTTCCCGATGAGTTGTACCATCTGGCCGGCCAAAGCCATGTGGGGCTAAGTTTCGATATCCCGGAGTCTACGTGCGAAATGACCGCCATGGGTACCTTGCGCTTGCTGGAGATGGTGCGGGATCTACCCAAGCCCGTTCGGTTATTCCATGCCGGATCGAGCGAAATGTTCGGTCGACCGGCCGTTTCGCCCCAGAATGAAGACACGCCGTTCCAGCCGGTCAGTCCGTATGGTGCGGCCAAGGTGTTCGCTACGCAGATGGTTCGTATCTACCGCGAGGCGCACGGTCTCTATGCGGTCAATGGCATCCTCTACAACCACGAGTCGCCGCGTCGCGGTGAGAACTTCGTCACGCGGAAGATCTGCCGTGCGGCTGCCGCCATTTACGAGGGGCGTCAGAAGGAGTTGTCGCTGGGCGACACGTCGGCTCAGCGCGATTGGGGGGATGCCCGCGATTACGTGCGTGGCATGTGGCTGAGCCTGCAGCAGGAGGTTCCGCGGGATTACATCTTCGCCAGCGGGGTGCTGCATTCGGTGCAGGATGTCGTCGAAATCGCTTTTGCTTCGGTGGGTTTAGAGTGGCGACAGTATGTGCGCCAAGATCCTCGTTTTCTGCGGCCGGCAGAACCGACCAATTTGGTGGGCGATGCCACCCGGGCTAACACGCTGTTGGGTTGGAAACCTGAAATTGGGTTCGAGCAATTAATCACCGAGATGACCCGAGCCGAACTGACACACGACGGCCTGGTTGCGTGAGTTGGCCGGGCGTGACTTTACGGGTCGGATGGTCGTAGTTTTACAGAATGCGATTCTCCCCGTGGCTGCGATTAGGTCTGGGCGTTGTGTGTTTGCTACTGACTCGAGTGGCCGCGGCCTTGCCCAGCGAGGGGCTCTTCTCGAAGACCAATCTCGTGGCCTGGTGCATCGTGCCGTTCGATACCCAAAAGCGGAG
>SXGS01147271.1_pt1 | contig 11148 bp, 3 predicted proteins | sample 3174681 | NCBI WGS metagenome assembly SXGS01 (sample SAMN11356861, study PRJNA531348) | freshwater metagenome | isolation source: freshwater sample F1-80 | place: China: Fuxian Lake, Yuxi | collected 2017-12-25 | reverse complement strand
GGGTGAAGCCGAGCAGGCCGGCCTTGCTTGCGCAGTAGGCGGTGCGATGTGGCAGCGCGACGTGGCTCATGATCGACGTCATGTTGATGATGCGCCCGAAGCCGCGTCCCTTCATGTGCGGAACGAACGCGCGGCAAAGCAGGAAGACGCTGGTCAGGTTCGTGTCCAGCACGAGCCGCCACTCGGTCAGCGTGAAATCGGTTACCGGCTTGCGGACGTTGATGCCCGCGTTGTTGATCAGGATGGCCGCCGGCCCGCAACGCCCGGCGATGTCGGCTGCGAGTTGACCGACTTGTTCCTCGCTGGTGACGTCGGCCACGAAGACATGCGCCTCCGCGCCCAGCTTGGTGCATTCTGCGGCGACGGCTTCGAGGTCGGTGCGGTTGCGTGAGACGAGCGCGAGCTTCGCGCCCGCGCCGGCGAGCGCGAGTGCCATGGCCTTGCCGAGCCCGCGGCTCGCACCGGTGATGACCGCCACCTTGCCGGACAGTTTCGGGGAATCGCTCATGGCTGCCTCGGTGCGATGGGCTTGAGTTTGATGTTCTTGAACCAGCACGGGCTGCCGTGGTCTTGCAGGCCGATGAAGCCGCGCAGCGGATGATCCTTCCATGCCACATCGAACTTGTGCTCGGTGCCGTCGGGCCGCTTGTTCGGTGCGGTGAAGAGTTCCAGGTCGCAACGCGTCACGGGCTCGCCATTGAGCACGACTTCGATGCGCCGGCCGATGCAGGCGATCTCCATCTGGTTCCATTCGCGGGCTGGCTTCATGGCGTTCTTGAGCGGCTTCACGAGATCGTAAATCGCGGCGGTGTCGTGGAAGCCCGCGCCCTTGGTGTCATCAAGGGCGACCTCAATGCCGTTGTGGCCGACATCCTTTCCCGGACGCGGTTCCAGCGAAGAGGTGCGGACGAACACGCCGCTGTTGCAGCCTGCGCTGAGTTTGAATTCCAGCTTCAAGACAAAGTCCGCCCACTGCTGCGTGTGGACGAGCATGTAGTGGCCGCTCTTGTGCGGCTGCAATGCGCCTTGCTCCACTTGTGTTGCGGGCGGCTTGCCGGCGCTGGTCATCCAGCCGGCTGCGTTGGTGCCATTGAAGAGCAACACCCAGCCGTCCTTCACTTCCACCGGGGTGAGTGCGTTGTCCGCGCCGCGCGCCGGGGTGTATGCGAAAGGCGCGATCGCGATCCAAAGTGTCAGCGCGATTCGGACAACGAGCCGGCGATTTGAGAAGGGTAGGGGAGCAAAGACATCGGGGTGCATGGTGCGTATTCGGTCGGGCATGGAACGGCCCTTTCATCCGCGAGGCACGAGGGGCTGGCAAGGGCAAATGCGCCGGGACGGCCGCCCATTGACCGAAAATTTGCGCTCGCCTTAGGGCATTCGACTAGCAAAGAATCACCGTGATCTCCAGCAACTCAGTAGTTCTTATGTCCGCGCCAATCCTTACCCGCCTGACGTGCTTCGGTGTCCACTCCTCCGCACCAGCATTCCGCGCTCTTCTCTGCATGATTTCTTCCGCCCGACGTGGGTTGGCGGCTTTGTTTATTGCGGTGGCGTGTCTCGGTTCTGCGCGTGGAGACAGCGTCGTGGTTTTCAACGAGATCATGTTTCATCCGGCGGCCAGCGAGGCGCAGATGGAATGGGTGGAGTTGCACAATCAAAACGCCGTCGATGTGGACTTGAGCGGCTGGCGATTGACGGGCGGCATTGATTATCAGTTTCCGAACGGCACGATCATTCGGGGCGGCGGACGAGTGGTGGTGGCGGTTTCGCCGGGGGCACTCATGGCGGCGACCGGGCTGACCAATGTGTTCGGGCCGTTCGCCGGGCGTCTCTCGAACAACGGCGAGGAACTCCGCCTGCGCGACATCGCGGGGCGCGTGATGGATTCCGTGAGCTTTGGCGTGGACGGGGACTGGCCGGTGGGCGCGGATGGGGCTGGCGTGTCGCTCGCCAAACGGGATGCGAATCTCGCCAGCGGCCCGGCGGAGAACTGGACCACGAGCGTGCAGGTCGGCGGCACGCCGGGCACGGCGAATTTCGCCTCAACCATCCTGACCGGCCGGCGTGTTGAGATCTTGAGTTTCACGAACGCGTGGCGCTTCGATGACACCGGAACGGATCTCGGCGACGGGTGGCGCGGCGCGAGTTACTTCGATGACGCGTGGGCTGTTGGGGCCGGGCTCTTCTACGACGAGGAGGCCTCGCTTCCGGCTGCGAAGAACACGCCGCTGGCAAGTGGTCGCAGCACTTACTACTTCCGGACGCGCTTAGAGCTGAACGCAGATCCGGCGTTCAAGATCTTCTCCGCCCGGCCAATCGTGGACGATGGCGCGGTAATCTACGTCAACGGCGTCGAGGCTGCGCGCGTCAACATGCCGACCGGCACGGTTACTCATGCCACACAGGCGGCCGTCTCGATACCGAACGCCGGCATCTCGCCGTCCTTGAACCTGCCGTCGTCGCTCTTCGTCGCCGGCACGAACCTCATCGCGGTGGAATTGCACCAATCGACCGTCGCCACCAACGCCGGGATGCGAATCTCTCCCGCGAGCGGCTACGGCCTGTCATGGGACGGCAGCGAAGGAGACTTCTCGACCGACGCCACGCCGGCGCTGGCTCCGTTCAACGACGCGCTCGGATCGGCCGGCGTCGATATCTTCGCGTCGAGTAACACGAACGCGGTGGGCCGGGTGAACGACGGACGTTACGGAGGCGACAGCGCCTGGGCGCCGGCGACGAATGACGCGTCTCCTTACGTGGTGCTGCGCTTCAATCGAACCGTGCCCGTCTCCAGCATCGCGTGGGGCCGGGACAACGGGGACACGAATGACGCGGCGTGCGCCGCCGGCACCTGCGTGGATCGCACGCTCGGGACTTATTCGATCCAGTACACGATGCACACCAACCCCGCCGTGATTACGGCAAACTCGCAGGCGAACCCGACCAACGGCTGGACGACGATTGCCAGCGTTCAGTATCTCGGCGCGCAACCCGGCTTCGCACCCCACCTGAGGCATCGGTTCAACTTCCTCCTCACGAATGGAACGCCGATTCTTGCGACGGGCATTCGCCTCCGGATGTCGGTCACGAATACGGTTGATGAAGTCGAGATCAACCCGCCCTCGGTTTCCACTACGGACGCTGTCTTTGGCCTGGAACTCGCGACGACCGAGATTCTGCCGCCGCCGCCGACCCTGGCCTTCAACGAAGTCTCCGCCGCCAGCGCGACGAACTTCTGGCTGGAGATCATCAACCACGGCGACGCGGCGGTGTCGCTGGGCGGAATCGAGATTGTCCGTGGCGCAACGAACTTCGTGTTCCCTGCGCAGACGCTTCCTTCCGGCGGGATCGTTGCGCTCACGCAGGCGCAGCTCGGCTTCGGCGCAGTGGATGGCGACACGTTGTTCCTGCGCGCGTTCGATGGCTTCGCGCTGCTCGACAGCGTGGTGGTGAAGGCGACGCCTCGCGCGCGGCGGGATGGTGGCGGTGATTGGTTTGTCCCGACGCCTCCGACACCGGGCGGGCCGAACGTCATCGCGCTCCGCGACGACATCGTCATCAACGAGATGATGTATCACGCCGCGCCGCTTGATCCGGTGGCGGCGGTGACGACAAATCTCATCGTCAGCCCGCTCGCGGCAAACTGGCGTTTCGACGATTCCGGTGTCGCCCCGGGCGCAGACTGGAGGCTGCCGGGCTACAACGACAGCGCGTGGGCCACGGGCGCTGGCTTGCTGACGTTCAACACCGGCGTGCTGCCGGCTCCGACGGGCACGATGTTGGCCGGTGGCCGCACGACCTACTACTTCCGCACGACCTTCAACTTCAGCGGTGCCACCAGCAACGTGACGCTGGACGTGCGCGCGATCGTCGATGACGGCGCGGTGTTCTATCTGAACGGCACGGAGATTCTCCGCCACAACCTGCCGGCCGGGCCCATCTCGCATTCCACGTCGGCGGTCGGGCCGGTCGGTGATGCGGGTTTCCTGAACCCGATCGTCATCCCGGCAGCGAGCCTCGTCTCCGGCGCGAACGTGCTCGCGGTGGAAGTGCACCAAATCACGTCCGACACAATTTCCTCGGGCATCGTGCTCACGGGCGGAGGGCTGACGCTCGTCGAAGAAGGGCCGCCGAACGGCACCGTGCCGATGAACCTCGCGCGTCAGGCGGGCTCGGCTCCGTTCGTGATCGATTCGCTCTCCGGATTCCCGATCCACAACTTCACTGGCCTCACGGACGGCGTGTATGGGAACAACAATTCCTGGATCGGCAACACTGGCAATCCGGGCTACGCGGGCGTTCGCTTCGGTGCGCTCTCGACGGTCAGTAGCGTCGCGTTTGGGCGCGACAACACCGGCACATTCCCGGACCGAACGTTTGGCCTCTACACGCTGCAATACACCCGCGTTGCCGCGCCGGGCACCGGCACGACGGTGACGCAGAATCCCGACACGGGCTGGGCGACCATTGGCACCTTGAACTACCAGAGCGCGGGCACCGGGCTGTTTGCGAATCCGTCGCGGCGGCATCGCTTCGCGTTCACTCCGGTGCAGGCGACTGGCATCCGGCTCGTGGTGCCGGGAACGGGCATTGGCGCGGGCGGAACGTGTATCGACGAACTGGAAGTGAACCCGCCGGATACTTCGGGTGACATCGCGTTCGGCGCGGAGCTCGCGCTCACCACGACGCTCGCGCCGGCGCGGCCGTTCCGCGAGTCCAGCGAGGAATGGGTGGAGCTTTTCAACCGATCGACCAACGCCGTCAATCTCACCGGCTGGCGGCTCGATGCAGGCATCGATTTTCGGTTCACCAACGGCCCGGTGATCCCGCCCGGCGGCTACGTCGTGGTGGCGCGCGATGCCGTTGCGCTCCGCGCGAAGTGGCCGGAGGTCGCGGCGAACATCGTCGGGGATTTCTCCGGGCGCTTGCAGGGCGGTGAACGTTTCCTCCTGCGCGACGCCGCCGGGAATCCGGTGAACGAGACGCGCGTCTTTGAAGGCGGCTGGAGCGACGGCGGCGGTTCGAGCCTGGAGCTGATTGATCCGCGCTCGGAGAGCTCCACGCGCGGTGCGTGGGCGGACAGCGACGAAAGCGCGCGCGGCGCGTGGCTTCCGGTGAGCTATCGCATGATCGCCGGGCAGACCTACGGCTCGACGCGCTGGAACGAGTTTCGCATCGGTCTGCTCGATGCCGGCATCGTCCTGCTGGATGACGTGAGCGTGGTGCGCGATCCGGATGGCGCGCGTGAAGAGGTGATCCAGAACGGGAATTTCGAGACGACCACCGGGAACATCCGCTGGCGCTTCCTCGGCCATCATCGCGGCGAGATCGTTTCCGATCCGGACAACGCCGCGAACCACGTCCTCCGGCTGTCCACCGAGGATCGTGCGGTGATGAACCACAACCACGTCGAGACGACTCTCCTCAACAACGCGCCGCTGGTGAATGGCCAGCCTTACGAAGTACGCTTCCGTGGCCGCTGGATCGCCGGATCGCCGCAGGTAAATACGCGCGCCTACTTCAGCAAGCTGGCGAAGACGACCATCCTTCCGATGCCCGCGCGCAACGGTACGCCCGGCGCGCCGAATTCGCGATTGGTGCCGAACGCGGGTCCCGCGTTCACCGGCCTGCGACATTCGCCGGTGGTTCCGCCGACGAATCAGCCGGTGACGATTTCGGTTCGTGCGACGGATCCTGACGTCGTCGTCTCGGCCACGTTGAACTATCGCGTGAATCCGGCGACGGCGTTCACCACGGTTCCCATGACGTTGCAATCGACCGGAGCCTGGACCGCGACGATTCCAGGGCAGGCGGCGGGCCGGGTTGTTCACTTCTACGTGGAGGCGGAAGACACGCTCGGGGCGACGGCGTTCGCACCGGCGAAAGGGCCCGCCTCGCGCGCGCTGTATCAGGTGGCGGACGGGCAGGGGACCGCGCTGCCGGCGCACGAGCTGCGCTTGATCATGCTCGATGCGGATCGCGATTTCATGCTCAACGCGACGAACGTGATGAGCAACGCGCGCAATGGCGCGACGCTGATCTACAACCGCTCGGAGGTGTTCTACGACGCGGGCGCGAAGTTGCAGGGCACGGTCGCCAGCCGCATTCGTGACGGTGACAATTATGTCAGCTACGACATCGACTTCCCGGAGGATCAGCCGTTTCGCGGGGTGCAGAACAACATTGGCATCGACCGCTCGGGCCGTGGCCCGACGGTGCGGGCGCAGGATGAAATTTACGTGCTCCACATGTTCCATCGCGCCGGCGTGTCGGTGCCCTACAGCGACCTGTGCTATTTCATCGCGCCGCGGACGGTTCACTCGGGCACGGCGATTCTCCAACTCGCGGGCTACGGCAGCACGTTCATCGAGGAGCAGTACAACGAGCCGGGAACGGTCTTCAACATGGATGTCACCTACGAGCCGGACACGCTCACGGTTCCGGCGAACCCGGAGTCCATCAAGTTGCCCAACCCGCATCAGGGGCATATCGGCACGGACTTCACGGATCTCGGCGACAAGGAACAATACCGCTCGCCTTTTGACATTCGCTCCTCGAATCGCCGCGATGATTACGAGGGGCTGATGCGCTTGTGCCGGGCGGCGGCGCTGCCGCAGGCGCAGTTCGATGCGGAGATCGCCGGCGCACTGGATGTGGACCAGGCCTTGCGGATGATCGCGATGGAGATTCTCTGCGGCATCCAGGACACCTACATCAATTCCGCCGCCGGCCTGCCGCACAATCTGCGCCTCATCACGTTCCCCGATGGCGACCCTGCGCAGTTGCTGGCGTGGGACATGGATTTTGTCATGGGCATGCCGTCGAATAGTTCGATCTTCCTCACCACGGGTTTCAACCTTGGCAAGCTGATGAACAACCCGGCGACGCGCCGGCTGTATCTGCATCACGTCAACGACATCTGCCAGGTGGCGTTCACCACCGACTATATGAACCGCTGGCTGACGCACTACGCCGCCGTCGTCGGGCAGAATTATTCGGCGGCATCCACCTACATCGCGGCCCGTCGGGCGTTCGCGCTCACGCAGCTTCCTGCGCAGGTGCCGTTCGCGATCACGTCCAATGGTGGGAACGACTTCGCGGCCGGAACGAACTTCGTTGAGCTGGCCGGCTCCGGCTGGCTCGACATTATCGGGATGGAGGTCAACGGGATTCCCTACGCGCTGCGCTGGACCTCGCTGACGAACTGGGCGCTGACGTTGCCACTCGGGGCCGGTGCGAACCTGCTCACGCTTCAGGCGTTGGACCGCGCGGGCAACCGTCTCACGAACCGCACCGACACCATCACGGTCACGAACACGCTCCCGCCCGCGCTGGTGCCCGTGGTGATCAACGAATGGATGGCCGACAACGCTGGCCCCGGTGGACTCGCGGATCCGGCAGATGGTTTGTTTCAGGATTGGTTCGAGTTGTTCAACCCGAACCCGACGCCGGTGAACCTCGGCGGCTATTACCTGACGGACAACCTCGCCAACCCGACGAAGTTCCCCATCCCGACGAACACGGTGATCGCGCCGCGCGGCTTCCTGCTCGTGTGGGCGGACGAGAACGGCACGCAGAATTCGCCGACCAACGCCGATCTGCACGCGAACTTCCGCCTGAGCAACAACGGCGAGGCGCTCGGCCTGTTCGCTCCGGATGGTCTTTCGCCGCAGCACACAGTGACCTTCGGCGCGCAGTTGCTGAACATCAGCCAAGGACTGTTCCCGGACGGCGCGGTGGGAAGCGCGTTCTCGATGACCAACTGGACGCCACGCTCGGCGAATCAACTCGGCGCGCCGCCCACCCCGACCATCAGCGCCATCACGGCCGAGGCGGGCTTGTTGCGCCTGACCATCAGCGCCGTGCCCGGACGGAGCTATCAGGTGGAACATAAGGACCGTCTCGACGCGCCCGCGTGGCTGCCCATCGGCGGCGCGCGCACAGCCACGACCGGCAGCCTCGTCTTCGACGTGACCATCGGCCCGGAGCCGCAGCGCTTTTTCCGCATCCGACTTCAGTGAACGCAACCTCAACCCCAAACAAAACCATGAACATACCTCCCACCCTCAGTCCTCGACGGGATTGTCGCCTGCGCGCGATGAAGCCCGTCGCCACCATCGTCGCGCTCACGATGCTTGGCATCGCGAGTCTGCACGCCGCGTCGCATCCACGCCTTGTTATCACGCCCTCCCCAGGATTCGCCATCACTTGGGACGGCAAAAACGGCGGCTTCAGCAGCCCCGACGTCGGGGCCGGGCCGTCGAACAACGTCGCGCTGGCAAGCAATGGCACGGTGCCGTTCACGAGCAGCGACTTGGGGACGCTCCTTGGTCTTCCCTTTCACGTCGCCGCCAATTTGAACGACGGCCTTTACGGCAATAGCTACAGTTGGATCCCCGGCAACGCGCCGGATCCATTCGCGGCGCTGCGATTCACGTCTCTGGTGAGTGTCACGAACATCGCCTGGGGCCGCGACAACGGTCTTCAGGCCGGCGACGCGTGCGGCGGCACCTGCGGGGATCGCACCATTGGCACCTACACGCTGCAATACACGTCGATCGATTTCCCCGGACTACCGGACAGCACGACCGCCGAGACAGGTGATCCCTCGACCGGCTGGGCGACCATTGGAACGATTGAATATCTGCCGGGCACGGAGGACGCGAACTTTACCAGCTATCTCCGCCATCGTTTCGACATCACGGAAAACGGAAATCGCATCAGCGCCTCGGGCCTTCGCATCAAGGTGTCGGACAACACCCTGGCCATCGACGAGGTCGAGGTGAATCCATTGCCCGATCCAGTACCGCCGAGCAGCAACTTCATCGAAATCACCCCGGCGCCTGGATTCGCGGTGACTTGGGATCTGAACGAAGGCAACTTCAGCACGCCGGCCAATCCCGCGCCCGCGCCGGCCAACGACGCCTCGCCTTCGCGCGGTGCCACGCCTTTCACCAGCACGGACCTGGGGCCAGTGCTGAGCATTCCGTTCCACCGCGCCGTGAACCTCAACGACGGTCTCTACGGCAATGCCAACAGCTGGATTCCTAACTTCATCGGCGGCGACGCCGCGCCGTTCGGCGGCATCAACTTCGGACGCCGCCTGCTGCTGCGCAGCGTGGCGTGGGGTCGCGACAACGGCAACGTCGCCGGCGATTGCTGTGGCGGCACGCTCACGGACCGCGCGCTCGGGGTCTATGTCTTGCAAATCACCACCGCGCCCAATCCCGGCGTCTTGACGCCCGAAGCCTGTGGTCCGACGCCGGAAGCCGGCTGGGTGACCATCGGCACAGTGAACTACAAGGGGAACGATCCGGCCTTTTTCAATTCCCACCTCCGCCATCGCTTCGACGTGGCGCAAAACGGAGCGCCCATCGCGGCCACCGGCCTCCGCATCAAGGTGCCCAACGCCAACAGTGCCATCGATGAGATCGAAGTGAACGCGAACGTGGCCGTGGAAAGCCGCGCGCTGCGCATCACCAACGCGCCGGGTGCGAGCATCACTTGGGACGGCAACAACGGCCACTTCGAGGATCCCTCGACCACCGCCGCGCCGCCGACGAACCGTGCGCTCGCCACCGAAGGCACGACGCCCTTCACGAGCAGCGATCTTGGTCCGGCGCTGGGCATCCCCTTCCATCGCGCCGTGAATTTGAACGATGGCCTCTACGGCAATGCCAACAGTTGGATTGCCAACTTCATCGCCGGCGACGCCGATCCCTCCGCCGGCTTGAGCTTCGGTGGCAGCGTCACCATCACGAACATCGCCTGGGGCCGCGACAACGGGAACGTCGCCGGCGATTGCTGCGGCGGCACGCTCGCGGATCGGTCGCTCGACACCTATCGCCTCCAATACACCAGCGTCGCCGCGCCCGACGCGACGACACCCGACACCGGCGATGCCGCGACGGGCTGGCAGGACGTTGGCACTGTGACTTACGCCAGCGCCGCGCCGCCGTTCTTCACGCCGCATTTGCGGCATCGTTACGACATTGCCGCGGTGGAAGCGACCGGCATTCGCATCAAGGTCGGTAATGCCAACACCGCAATCGACGAAATTGAAATCAACACCTCCACCACCCCGCCAGGGCCGTTGCCGCCGTTGAGCATCGCTCCTGCCGCCGGTTATGCCATCGCCTGGGACGGCAACGACGGGCATTACAACAATCCCGCCGTCGTCGCGCCGCCTCCGGCGAATCGCGCGCTGGCCACCGCCGGCACCACGGCGTTCACCAGTTCGGACCTCGGCCCCGCCATCGGCGTGCCCTTCCATGTGGCCGCCAATCTCAACGACGGACGCTACGGCAACGCCAACAGCTGGATTCCGAACTTCGTTGGCGGCGATCCGGCTCCGTTCGCCGGACTGAACTTCAATGGCTCCGTCGCCATCACGAATATCGCGTGGTCGCGCGACAACGGAAACGTGGCCGCTGATTGCTGCGGCGGCACGGCTACCGATCGCGTGCTCGGAGTGTATACGATTCAAATCACGACTGTCCCGGATCCAGACCCAATCTTTACGGCGGAGACGGGCGACGCCTCGACCGGTTGGGAGAGCATCGGGACGATCAATTACCGGCGCGCGGAACCGCCGGATTTCAATCCGCACCTGCGCCATCGCTTCGACGTTTCTGGCGCTGATGGAGCAATCGTGGCGACCGGTCTGCGCATCAAGGTTCCGGATGCCAACAGCGACATTGATGAAATCGAGGTGAACACCGCCGCGACGGCGCCTGCGCCGGTGGTGAGCATCGCGAAGTCCGGCACCAGCGCCACGCTGACGTGGACGGGTGGTGGCGGGCTCGAAGGTGCGCCGAGTGTCACCGGACCGTGGGTGTGCATTGGTGAGGCGTTGCCGAGTGGTTACAACGTCCCTCTCAATTCACCGGCTCTCCGCTTCTTCCGCGTGCGTCGTTAAACGCTGACGTTTCTCTCAGGGCCGCTTCACTTCGGTGAGGCGGCCTTTTCTCTTTCACCACGGCTTGCGCGGCTGCGTGGAACCGCTGGAGCCAGGCGATCAGCAGCGGCATGGAGAAGTGCATCAAAGCCCCCGTGGTCAAGAAAGACTACGAAGACGGCAAGACGCGCTAATCCAGAGCGGCACGGTGACCCCGGGCTAAAGCCCGGGCTCAACCGCCGCCCCTG
>SXGS01201251.1_pt1 | contig 11151 bp, 10 predicted proteins | sample 3174681 | NCBI WGS metagenome assembly SXGS01 (sample SAMN11356861, study PRJNA531348) | freshwater metagenome | isolation source: freshwater sample F1-80 | place: China: Fuxian Lake, Yuxi | collected 2017-12-25 | reverse complement strand
GATGCCCTGTACGCCGATTTCCGACAGAGACTCACGGACGTCGTCCAGCTTGAACGGCTTAATGATGGCAGTGACTAGCTTCATGTAACTTTCTCCCGTGTAAGGTGGACTTGCCCCAGGAATTTCGAACCCGAACCAAGTCTAAGCGCAGTGCCTGGCTTTTGTAATGCATCGCCGCCCTGACTCAGCGGCACCGATACTCACCAACCGCTCCCGACGAAGCACTCCCCGCCTCGTCTAACGCACCGGAACTGCATCGATGCTTGCGTCACTAGAGACATAGCAGAAAGCTTGCCAGATCGACGAAAAACGATTTATTTCATGCAGTTACTCGCTTAAAGCCGCTTTCGCAGGAATAACCGCACAGCGACAACGCACAATAACAGTGCACACCCAGCATCACGGGCGCGCGAAAAGCGTGCAGCCCACGCGCCGTGCAGCCACAGCCGCACCCGGCAAGCGCAATAAAGCGCCGTGCTACACTGCCGGCAACTGCACACGGAACCTCATCATGCTGCCACCCAAAGCCCTGTTAGACGCCCTGACCACCCACGCCTCGCGCCTGTTCAACGGTGATATGCCCCTGCCACGCAGTGAATTTGAAGCGCAATTCAAAGTGTTGCTGCAAAGCGCCTTCAGCAAACTCGACTTGGTCAGCCGGGATGAATTCGACAGCCAAATGGTCGTGTTGGCGCGCACCCGAGCTCGCTTAGAAGCCCTGGAAGCCAAGGTGGCTGAAATGGAAGCCCGCAGCAGCGAGAGCACCACCACCCCCTAACACCCGCAGCGGATGCACCTGCCGATCAAGGAGTGATCGATGTCCCTGGCCATAGTCCACAGCCGCGCCCAAGTGGGTGTTGATGCACCCGCCGTCACTGTCGAAGCCCACCTGGCCAATGGCCTGCCTTCGCTGGCGTTGGTCGGCCTGCCGGAAACCGCCGTCAAGGAAAGCAAAGACCGCGTGCGCAGCGCGATTCTTAATTGTGCTTTTGATTTCCCGCCCCGACGCATCACCCTGAACCTCGCCCCAGCGGATTTACCCAAAGATGGCGGGCGCTTCGACCTGGCAATCGCCCTGGGCATTCTCGCGGCCAGCGGACAGTTGCCCGCCAGCGCCTTGGAGCAGGTTGAGTGCTTGGGCGAACTGGCGTTATCCGGTGCCGTGCGCCCGGTGCAAGGCGTATTACCGGCTGCGCTGGCGGCCCGCGCGGCCGGACGCACCTTACTGGTGCCCAAGGCCAACGCCGAAGAAGCCAGCCTGGCCTCGGGGCTGACGGTGATTGCTGTCGAGCACCTGCTGGAAGTGGCCGCGCACCTGAATGGGCAAACCCCCATCGCGCCGTATGCAGCACAAGGCTTGTTGCGCCAGGTGCTGCCCTATCCAGACCTGGCCGAAGTGCAGGGCCAGATTGCCGCCAAGCGCGCCCTGCTGGTGGCGGCCGCCGGCTCGCATAATCTGTTGTTCACCGGCCCGCCAGGCACGGGTAAAACTCTGTTAGCCAGCCGCCTGCCGGGGCTGTTACCACCGCTGGATGAGGCCGAAGCGCTGGAGGTGGCGGCAATTCATTCCGTGGCTAGCCATACGCCGCTGAGTGCCTGGCCACAAAGACCGTTTCGCACTCCGCACCATAGCGCCTCCGGCCCGGCGCTGGTCGGTGGTGGCAGTCGTCCACAACCCGGCGAAATTACTTTGGCCCATCAGGGCGTGCTGTTCTTGGACGAGCTTCCCGAGTTCGACCGCAAAGTGCTGGAGGTTTTAAGAGAACCTCTGGAAAGTGGTCACATTGTGGTTGCTCGCGCCCGTGACAAGGTGCGCTTCCCTGCGCGGTTTCAACTGGTTGCGGCTATGAACCCCTGCCCCTGTGGGCATTTGGGTGATCCGTCCGGGCGCTGCCGTTGCACCCCGGAACAGATTCAGCGCTATCGCAGCAAACTGTCCGGGCCACTGCTCGATCGCATCGACATGCACCTGACGGTACCGCGAGAAACCACCCGCTTAAATGCCCATAACGAAGCAGGCCCCAGCAGTGCGGAACTGGCGGCACAGGTAGTCATCGCGCGCCAACTGCAACTGCAACGCCAAGGCTGCGCTAATGCGCACTTGGACCTAAATGGCGTGCAGCAACATTGCAGCCTGCCGGACGTCGACCGACAGTGGCTGGAAAGCGCCTGTGAGCGTTTGGGCCTGAGCTTGCGCGCGGCGCACCGGGTACTGAAAGTGGCACGCACGCTGGCGGATCTGGATGCCGCCAGCAGCATCCACCGCCATCATCTGGCGGAAGCGTTGCAGTACCGGCCCAGCACCAGCGGCGCGTAAACAGCACGCCAAAGAAGACACTCCCGGATTGACGGCAAACCGCCGGAAATCAGTAGCCGCCATAAAAAAGCCCCGCGAGCGGGGCTTTTTCAGTTTGCCTTAGGACTATTGCGCGGCGCGTAACTGCGCTTGCTCACGGCAGGCATCGCCGAAGGCTTTGAAGATTTTCACCGAGTGCGGATTTTGCGCCGCCTGCCATTCCGGGTGCCACTGTACGGCGAGGGTGAATTGCTCAACGGCTGGCAGGTGAATCGCCTCGATTAAACCGTCCTCGGCATGGGCCAGGGCTTCGACGCCGTCACCCAACTGATCCAACGCCTGACCGTGCAGCGAATTGACCGGAAACTCAGCCTCGCCCATCAGCTCGGCAAACCAGCTGCCTGGCACGGCACGCACCGTGTGGCTGTCGGCGTACTGCTCCTCGACTGGCGCGCTGGTGTCTTCGCGGTGGTCATTCATGCCGGGCACTTCGTAGACCTTCTGGTGGATATTACCGCCCAGCGCCACGTTGATTTCCTGCATGCCACGGCAGATCGCGAACAGCGGCAGGCCACGGGCCAGCGCGGCGTGAATCAGTGGAATATCAAACAGGTCACGGTCGCGATCCTGGCCCTTGCCGGGGGTTTTATTCGGCTGACCATACAGCTCCGGGTCGATGTTGCTACCAGCACCGGTCAGGTAAACACCGTCGGCCATCGACAAATATTGCTCGATGTCATCAGGCCCGCAGCAGCTGGGCACCAGCACGGGCACGCAGCCAGCCAGCTCGACCAGTGGGGTTATGTATTTGTGAGTCATGACTTGGTACGCGTGCCCTTTGCGCTCCTGCGCGCCCATGGACATCAGGACAACCGGTTTACGCGCACCAGTGCGCTTGCTCGTATTGTTGTTGGACATACATCACCTTGGGGCAGGCTGTTCCTGCCGTTGTTTTGCAGGAGGCTGACGGCCGTCAGACGCTTCCTGTATTTCGCGGATTCGCCGACCGAGAAGCCTGCTGAAGAGGCAACAGGTGTGCTCACGGCACCTGTCCGGCGGTCGAAACCTGGAGCCAGTCTGCCAAAGCCGTAAAATATGTCAAACAATTAAGCGTTAATTGTTAACCCATTAGGGCGCTATCGATAAATACGGCCAGCGCTTTTAATTCATAAGCCTATGTTTTATATAGATTTACCAATAAAAAGCAGCCACAGGGAGTCCATTATTTTTTACGCCTTAGCGCTGGCTATCCACTACGCGCTCAACGTCCGGCAGCTGCATGGCGGCCAAGTCAGCCAGCAGGTAGTCACGTAATCGCTGGAAGCGCTCCTGACCGCGACGCGCTTTGGGCCAAACGAGGTAATAGCTGCAGCCACTGGGTACGGCACTGCGCCAAGGCAGGCCAAGCCGGCCTTGAGCAACATCCTCGGCGACCATGACCAGATCACCAATCGAGACGCCGTATCCACGTGCCGCCGCGACCATGCCCAGCTCCAGGGTATCGAACACCTGACCGCCTTTGAGTGGCACCTGTTCGGCTAGACCCATGGCCTGCAACCACTGCCGCCAGTCGCGCCGGTCCGGCGTGGGGTGCAGCAGTTCGGCGGCCTGCAAGCGCGGCAAATCCCAAGGCTGTTCGCTCAACGCCTGCGGCGCGCACACTGGAATCAGCCATTCGGCGAACAGTTCGGTGCTTTCCCACTCCTCGGGAAAATCGCCCTGGCTGAGCAGCACGGCGCAGTCGAAGGGCTCGTGCAGAAAGTCCACTTTATCCACGTCCATCCAGGCGCTGGTCAGTTGCACTTCATGGGCACTGCTCAGGCGGTAGCGCGACAGCCGCGCCAGCAGCCAGCGCATGGTCAAGGTCGACGGTGCCTTGAGGCGCAGCACCGTATCGTCTACGCGCAAGGTGTTGCAGGCGCGCTCCAACGCCTCGAAACCATCACGCAGGCCCGGCAGTAACATGCGTGCGGCCTCGGTCAGTTGCAGGCTGCGACCCCTGCGCTCAAACAGGCGGCACGCAAAGTGTTCTTCCAGCGTTCGCACATGGCGGCTGACGGCGCTCTGGGTGATCGCCAGTTCTTGCGCGGCGCGGGTAAAGGACGCGTGCCGGGCGGCGGCTTCAAACGCACGCAGCGCATAGAGCGGCGGGAGGCGCGTACTCATAGGGCAAAAACATGAGTAATAGTCATGCCTGTCATCGCTATTATCCTTTTGTGCTGGGGCTTTAGGCCCAAGAGAATAGGCGCATTCTCTGCCTGCCTGGATTCACCGAGCAAGCGTCTAGCTGAGTTGAACTCATTATGTTGCAGCCTCTGCGCGATGAACTGCGCGCCATCCTGACCCTCGCTGGCCCATTGATCGCGGCGCAGTTGGCCCATGTGCTGATGGTGTTCACCGATACGCTGATGATGGGCATGCTCGGCCCGGCCACCTTGGCAGCAGGCGGGCTGGGCGCGGCCAGCTATTCCTTTGTCTCGATCTTTTGCGTCGGGGTGATTGCCGCCGTGGGTAACCTGGTTGCCATCCGCCACGGGGCGCAGGACGCGGCCGGCGTCACCCGCCTGACGCAGAATGGCCTGTGGCTGGGCTGGGGACTGGCGTTACTGGCCGGCGTCGCGCTGTGGAACCTGGGACCGGCCTTACTGTATGCCGGGCAAAAGCCGGAGAACGTCGACGGTGCCATGCAATTTCTGTCCACGCTGATCTTCGCCCTGCCCGGTTACATGACCTTTATGGCGCTGCGCGGTTTTACCAGCGCCATCGGCCGCCCAGGCCCGGTAATGGCCATCAGCATTGGCGGCGCACTGGCCAACTTCGCCCTCAATTACGTGCTTATCAAAGGCTGGTTCGGTCTGCCGACACTGGATCTGGCCGGGATTGGTCTGGTCACCGCCGTGGTGATGAATATCATGGCGCTGCTGCTGGCCTGGCATGTGTTGCATCACAGCGCCTACAACCCTTACCCCCTGTGGCGCGGCCTGCTGCGTCCCGCCTGGCACGAGCAGAAAGAACTGCTGCGCCTGGGCCTGCCGATTGGTGGCACCTATGCCGTGGAGTCGGGCCTGTTTGCCTTCGCCGCCCTGTGCATGGGCGCGCTGGGCAGCACCCAGTTGGCCGCGCATCAGATCGCGATCATGTCGGTGTATGTGGCGTTTATGGTGCCGGTGGGGATTTCTTACGCGGTGACCTTCCGCATCGGTCAGCACTATGGCGCAGGCCGCCTGCAGCAGGCGCGCCAAGCCGGCCGGCTGGGCATCGGTTTAGGCGCGCTGTGCATGCTCGGTTTCGCCCTGTTGTTCTGGCTCGCTCCGCAGTGGGTGGTCGGTTTGTTTCTCGATAACCACGACCCGGCCTACCACGAGGTGGTGACGCTGGCGGTCGCGCTGCTGGCGATTGCCGCCTGGTTCGAGTTTTTTGACGGCATCCAGACCATCGCCATGGGCGCGATTCGCGGCCTCAAGGACGCCAATACCACCTTCTGGGTCGGCCTTGGCTGCTATTGGGCAGTGGGCGCGCCGCTGGCATGGGTACTGGCCTTCCCGTTGGGCTGGGGTGCCAACGGGGTGTGGTGGGGATTGGCCGGCGGCCTGGCCTGCGCGGCCATCGGCCTAACCCTGGGTTTTGAATGGAAAACCGCGCGCCTGATCGGCCGCGCGCCGTCCATCAAGGCTGCGCAGGCTTACTGAAGCGGTAAAACAGGTTGGGCTCACTGACCAGATACAGCACGCCCTGATGGTCCATGGCGATGCCTTCACCTTGCGGCACACTCCGGGTCAGACCGTTACGACCACGCAGCAGTGACAGGCTGCTGATCGGCTTACCCTGCGTATTAAGTTCCAGCACCAACCGCGATTCATCGGACAGCGCCAGCAAATGCCCGCTGCGTTCGTCGAATTGCAGGCTGGACAAGTCGCGCACAAATAAACCGGCATCGCGCTGCTGATCATCCAGCACGTTCACGGCAAAGGGCTGGTCAGGGTCCCGATGGGGGAAGCCATGAATCTCGAAGATGCGCATCGGGTCGCGCTCCTTGGCCACAAACAAGCGCTGGCCTGCGGCGTCGTAGGCCAAGCCCTCGAAACCCTTGTTGCCTGTCGAACCGAGGCTCAGTGACAGCTGCTGCTTCACATCGGCATGTAATTCACGGGTGTCATCGTCGATCTGCACCTTGATCAGGCGCTGGCGACGTTCATCGGTAATCACATAAAGGCCTTTGCTGATGTACTCCACCGCCTCGGCATCGCCAAAGCCATGCAGATCAATGCGCCGCAACAACTCACCGTCCAGCGACAACTCAATCAGCTGCGCTTTTTGGTTGGTCACGGTAAACAGGCTGTTGCGGTCCGGGTCGTAAGTCAGCGCCGAGACATCATCATCGAGCCCGGCGATGACTTTGGCCTCAATCTCAACCTCATAGTCGCCCAGGCGCAGCGAGTTGGGGTCAAGCTGATCAGCCTGTTGCCACTGCTGCAGGTTGAACCAGGCGCGCTCAAACAAGCGAAACTCCTGAGCAACCAACCCGAGCAATACCAGCAGCAAGGCGGCCAACGCCAACAACAGACGCTTGAGTGTGAAAATGTCTCGCATAAGGGCTCACTTCCGGTGAACGAACAGCATCTCAATAACGACACCAGCCCACAGCAATGCTGCAGGCTGGCGCGGTTTAACCGCGTGGATTACTTCACCAGTTCCAGGTACTCGACATCGATTTCACGGCTCATCAGATCACGGTCCACTTCGCCGCTGATCTTCACCGTGGCCGTCTCAGAGATGGCTTGGGCTGGCCAATGCTCATCGTCGATTTCGACAGGGATGGTGCCGCTGGCATCTTTGAACTCATACAGTTCATCTTGCAGACGCTTGACGATCTGCCCTTGTAGCACCACCGGTGTGTCGTCGGCCGCGTCCAGCGCGGCGGCTACCGTGGTGACCTGTGCCGTGGCACCCGGGCCGGTGTAACCGGCGGCCATTACAGCGGTGGAGAACAACGGAGCCAGCAGCAGAGCCAAAGTGAAACGCTTCATGGGGTAACCCTCTATCGATTAAGTGATGGGGTTAGCTTAGGGAGCGAAGCTGAATCCAGGCTTAAAGGTGGCTTAAGCCAAGCTTAATTCGCATCAGCGCGCTGCTCAGTCACCGACTCCTTGCGCAGGACGTAGAACAGGTTGGGCTCGCTGACGATGTAGATATTCCCTGCCGCATCCATGGTCACCCCTTCGGCCTGGGCGATGCCCTGGCGCAGGCCATTCATGCCGCCCGCCAAACTGATAAAGCTGACCGGCTCACCCTGCTCGTCCACCTCCAGTAGCAGGCGCGACTCATCCGAGAGCACCAGGGCATGGCCGGTGCGGGCGTCGTAGGTCAGCGAGGAAATATCGCGCAGAAACAGATGCCCGGAGCTCATTGGCTGAAGGGCGCCAGTAGCACCGTCTTCGCCCGGAAACGGCAGGCTGAACAGTCCTAAAGGGTCACGCTCCTTGCCCAGCAGCACGCGCTCGTTGCGCGAGTCCCAGGCAATGCCCTCAAAGCCCTTGTTGCCGGCATCGGCAAAGCCCAGATCGAAGGACGCCAGATCAGCAAACTCCATACTGCGGGTCAGCGCGCCCAACTTGAAAGTGGTCAGGGTACGCTTGCGCTCATCGATAATCGCCAGGCGACCATCGGCGAGCATTTCCACCCCCTCCGGGTTGGAAAAGCCAAGCAGCTCGATACGCCGCATCACCTGGCCATCCAAGGTCAGCTCGATCAGCTGTGGGTGTTTACCGGTGACGGTAAACAGCGTGTCGCTCTCTGGGCTGTAGGTCAGCCCGGACACTTCATCGAGGCCCTGCAGCGGCTTACCCTGCAGCACGGCCTTATAGCCTGGCAACCAGATGCTTGCCTGCTGCTCGGCGACACCTACTTGTTGCTGCTGAATCCAGAAGGACAAACGGTCATCCCAGTGGCGATAGTTCATCACCAGCAGGACAATCACGAGGAGGAGGAACAACACAATTAGCCAGCGCAGACGCACCAACCAAGCAATCCAGATCGACATCGCACACAACTCATCAGAACGATGGCTATCAGACTAGAAAGCAACCCTTAAGTTCTGTTAAGCCGCCAGGCCAGCGGGCACCTCCAGGTGCCCGCTGGCCATGCCTGACGGATAGAAACATGGTTAAAGCGCGCGGCTGACGAAACGGCTGTGCCCCACCAACTCCAGCACCAGCTCATCGCCTTTGTGCAGCGGGCCAACGCCGGCGGGCGTGCCGGTGAGGATGACATCGCCCGGCTGCAGGCTGAAATGCCCGGCAATGTGCTGAATCATCGGCAGAATCGGATTGAGCATGTCGCGGCTGTTGCCGTCTTGGCGCACGTCGCCATTGATCGCCAGACGAATGCCGAGGTCAGTCAGGTCTTCAACGGCATCGCCGGGTACAAACGGCGCGAGCACGCAGGCACCGTCGAAGGATTTAGCCACTTCCCAGGGATAGCCCTTGGCCTTGAGCGCGCTTTGCAGGTCGCGCAGGGTCAGGTCCAGCGCCGGTGCAAAACCCGAGATGGCATCGCGCACTTCTTCGGCGTTCGGCGTGCGTGACAGCGGTTTGCCGATCAGCACGGCGATCTCCGCCTCGAAATGCACATCACCACGGCCTTCAACCAGGGTGAAGCCTTCATCAAGCGGCACCACACAACTGCCCGGTTTGATAAACAGCAACGGCTCGCTCGGCACCGGATTGTTCAACTCGGCCGCATGCTCGGCGTAGTTACGGCCGATGCAGACCACTTTGCCCATCGGGAAATGGATGTGGGTGCCGTCGAAGTACTGATGCTGGTAACTCATGGGCAACTCCTTATGGGAATGCGGTGCGCGGCTCTTTGTGAAGCCTACGATATAGAGCGGGGCAACCCGCCGCTAGCAGATGACGAGCGACATCTGCCTGGCGATCATGCCCGCTTCAGCGCCCCGCCGTCGTTGCGACCAAAGGGGAACGCCTAGCCTGGATAAGCGCAGCGCAATCCGGGACGGTCAGCGCTGACCCGGACTGCGCCAAGGCTTATCCGGGGTACATAGGCACAGCGCGGATCAAAGCGGAAAGATCTTACCCGGATTCATGATGCCGTTCGGGTCGAACACCTGCTTGATTGCCTTCATATAGCCAATCTCGGCTTCCGAGCGGCTGTAGGTCAGGTAATCGCGCTTGGTCATACCCACGCCATGCTCGGCGCTGATCGAGCCGTTGTATTTCTGCACCGTCTCAAACACCCACTTGTTCACGGTGGCGCATTTGGCGAAGAACTCGTCCTTGGACAGGTTATCCGGCTTGAGGATATTCAGGTGCAGGTTGCCGTCGCCAATGTGGCCAAACCACACCACCTCGAAGTCTGGGTAGTTTTCGCCGACGATGCGGTCGATGTCGTGCAGGAAGGCCGGCACCTTGGAGACCACCACAGAAATGTCGTTCTTGTAAGGTGTCCAGTGGCTGATGGTTTCCGAGATGTACTCGCGCAGCTTCCACAGGTTCTGCAATTGCTGCTCGCTCTGGCTCATCACGCCGTCCAACACCCAGCCCTGCTCGACGCAATGCTCAAAGGTGGCCAGCGCCGCGTCGGCGACTTCCTCGGTGGTGGCTTCGAATTCCAGCAGGGCGTAGAACGGGCAATCGGTTTCAAACGCCGGTGGTACATCGCCACGGGCCATGATCTTGGCCAGGGCTTTGTCCGAGAAGAACTCGAAGGCGGTAAGGTCCAGTTTGTTCTGGAAGGCATGCAGCACCGGCATGATCGAATCGAAGTCCGGGGTGCCGAGCACCATGGCGGTGAGGTTCTTCGGCGCACGGTCCAGGCGCATGGTTGCTTCCACAACAAAGCCCAGCGTGCCTTCGGCACCGATAAACAGCTGGCGCATGTCGTAGCCGGTGGCGTTCTTGATCAGGTCTTTGTTCAGCTCCAGCAACTCGCCGGTGCCGGTAACGACTTTCAGGCCAGCCACCCAGTTACGGGTCATGCCGTAGCGAATCACCTTGATACCGCCAGCATTGGTGCCGATGTTGCCGCCAATCTGGCTGGAACCTGCCGAGGCGAAGTCCACGGGGTAATACAGCCCTTTGTCTTCAGCGAACATCTGCAACTGTTTGGTCACCACGCCAGGCTGACACACCGCCGTGCGGTCAAATTCGTTGAAGTCGAGGATCTGGTTCATGTAATCGAACGCCACGACCACTTCACCGTTGGCAGCGACCGCACCCGCCGAAAGCCCGGTACGACCGCCCGACGGCACCAGCGCAACCTTGTGCTGATTGGCCCACCGCACGATGGCCTGCACCTGCTCGATGCTCTTGGGGAAGGCAATCGCCAGCGGCGCGGGGGCGAAATGCTTGGTCCAGTCCTTGCCGTAAGTATTGAGGGAGTCGGCATCGGTCAGCACCTTGCCAGGCTCAACCAGGGTCTTCAGCTCTTCGATCAGCGCAGGATTGGTCATCAACGGAACTCTCAAACGATTCATGGTCACCCTGAGCACGCTTCATCTGCCAGGATAGGTGTTTCGCGGGGGGCTTATGCTAGCATACGCACCCCGCGAATCATGCCCCCGCGCCGATCTGCGGGCTGCGGCCGGCGGCGTTCGGCCTCTTCCCTGACACTCTATTGTGGGACAACAGGTACTCCGATGAGCAAGACCTCTCTCGACAAGAGCAAGATCAAGTTCCTTCTTCTTGAAGGCGTCCACCAGAATGCAGTGGACACCCTGAAGGCCGCGGGCTACACCAACATCGAGTACCTCAAGGGAGCACTCTCTGACGACGAGCTGAAAGAAAAGATCGCCGACGCGCACTTTATCGGTATCCGTTCGCGCACCCAGCTGACTGCCG
>SXGS01084121.1_pt1 | contig 11152 bp, 8 predicted proteins | sample 3174681 | NCBI WGS metagenome assembly SXGS01 (sample SAMN11356861, study PRJNA531348) | freshwater metagenome | isolation source: freshwater sample F1-80 | place: China: Fuxian Lake, Yuxi | collected 2017-12-25 | reverse complement strand
GCCCATTTCTATGTTTTGCAATAATTATTTCAGCAAGCCCTTGTGTTGATTCTCCCTTTTCATCTGTGATTCCGTATGTTTCTGGCCTATAAATAAATGAAACAATATCTGCATCTTGTTCTATGGCACCAGACTCTCGCAAATCTGATAACAAAGGGCGTTTTGGCCCACCTCTAGATTCAACAGCTCTGCTTAACTGAGCTAGCGCAATAATTGGAACATCTAATTCTTTTGCAATTTCTTTGATGGAGCGTGATATTGTAGAAATCTCTTGTTCTCTATTTCCAAAACCTTTTCCATCTTTTGCAGACATTAATTGGAGGTAGTCAATGATGATTAATTTAACATCGTGTTGGGTTTTTAATCGTCTGCATTTAGCTCTAAAGTCAAAAATACTTAGTCCTGGAGAATCATCAATAAAAATGGGTGCACTTGCTAATTTTGTAATTCGTGAATGCATTTGCTGAAATTCATGATCTTTCAATTCACCTTTCCTTAATTTTCCAAAATCAATTCTTGATTCACTTGCGATTAAACGTTTAACAAGTTGTACAGACGACATTTCAAGGGAAAAAATTGCTACGGCATTATTATGGTCTATTGCAGTATTTCTTGCCATAGAGAGAACAAGCGAAGTTTTACCCATTCCCGGTCTTGCAGCCAAAACAATCATGTCAGATCGTTGCCAACCAGAAGTAATTTTATCTAAATCATGAAACCCAGATGCTACACCTGAAATACCGTCGTTATTTTTTGATGCTGTCTCAATCTCTTGTACTGCTTCGCCAAGTAAATTTCTTATTTCCGAAACTTGCTTACTCATATTTTTTTCAGCAATCTCATATAAGTTTGATTCCGCACTCGTAAGAAGTTCAAAAACATCTATTGTATCGTCGTATGAATCTCTAATTATTTCACTGCTTACTTTTATAAGTTCTCGTTTTATGAATTTTTCGGTGATAATTCGTGCGTGAAATTGAATATGTGCTGATGAAGCAACGCGATTAGTAAGTGAAGAAATATATCCTGCCCCACCAGCTGCGGCCAATTCGCCATTTTTTTGAAGCTTTGATGTTACAGTTACTAAATCAACTGGACTCGTACTTGCAAATAAATCTTGGATTGCTTTAAAAATTATTTGGTGCTTAGGATCATAAAAGCTTTGTTGGTGTAGGATTTGTATGCAATCGTCAATAGCACTTTTTTCTAACATCATTGCACCTAAGACAACTTGTTCAATTTCAATTGCTTGAGGAGGTAGTTTACCTATGTCTCCAGTTAAAACTGAAGGTGATTTAATTCGTGAAATTGGTTTGCGATTGTTATCAATGGGATCCATAAAACAAATATAGTGAATTGAAAAACGTCAAAAAAATAAAGTTTAAATTACTTATAAAAAGAATTGAGCAATCTTTATCAACACTTGTTAAAATCATTTAAGTTCTTTCATTGCCTTTGATGTCCCTATGGTTTTAGTGATAAAATCAATTTCCTTTTTGGGACTTCTTGCAGGAGAATACTCACGACCATAAAAGATGATTTGTAAGTGAAGTTTATTCCAAATTTTCTCGGGAAATAATTTCTTTGCGTCTCTCTCAGTTTGTTCTACATTTTTACCTGAAGTTAAGCCCCATCGTGTTATGAGTCTGTGAATGTGCGTGTCAACTGGAAAAGCTGGTACACCAAATGCCTGTGACATCACTACCGATGCTGTTTTATGTCCAACGCCTGGCAAAGCCTCTAACTCCTCAAAAGTTTGCGGAACTTCACCCTTATGATTGTTGATAATGAGGTGGGATAAATCATAAATTGCTTTTGATTTTTTAGGAGACAAACCGCATGGCTTGATAATTTCACGGATTTCTTCGACACTTAATTTTATCATTTTAGATGGAGTAGGCCCTTTTCGAAACAGCAAGGGTGTAATTTTATTCACGCGTTCATCTGTGCACTGTGCAGATAATAAAACAGAAATTAATAAGGTATAAGCATCAGAGTGATTTAATGGAATTGGAGTTTCTGGATATAAGCGTTCCAATTCAGTAATGATAAAATCAACTTTTTCTTTTTTAGTCATAGTAGCTTAGCATCAATTTAAAAGTTACTCTATTTCAATCCAATGGTCATATTTTATACTTTCCATGGTTTTCTTTCGATTAATTTTAGCACTTTTTGTCCATGTAAAGTTTGAAATAATAGCATAAAATTTCGGTATTTCAAACTTAGAAAGTAGAGGGCTAAAAGTTTCTTTTTTAAAGTTGAATTTCTTTGTTGATTCTACAATCAGTACAATTTTTTGACCTAAATGTTGATCAGGAAGAAACCATATGAAAAATGGCTCATCAAAAAGGCCTGATATTTTTTGCTCAAGTTCCTCAGGATTTATTTTAATTCCCCCTGAATTAATAATGAAATCATACCTTCCAATGTATTTAAAATGAGTAGCATCTTTTAATTCAACACAATCGTTTGTTATAAGCTTTTGATCCAATATTTCTGGATAATGAATAACCAAGCGTTGTTTTTCAGTACTAAAAGTTATGCCTTCCAGAGCAGTGTAATACAATTCTGTTTCAAGCCCAATTTTACGAATTGCAACATGAGAAATCGTTTCAGTCATTCCATAACTTTGATAGACACTAAGTTTATTCTGTCTTAATTTTTGAATAAGTTTCTCAGAAACTGGAGCTCCACCAACTAAAATAGTTCGAATTGTCTTTAATTTTTCAGGAGTAGTATCCAAAGCTGCTTCGAGTTGAAGTGGAACAAGCGCAACAAAATCAATTTGTTCTTTAAGTTCTTTAATTGGATTTAACGAAATTGCTCCTACATGCAGTTTTAATTGGCCGATTAGCGATCTAACTAGCATCATTTTTCCTGCAATTGTATCTAGTGAAACACATAATAAAGCGGAGCTTCCATTTTTTAGTTTAAAAAATTCGAGTGTTTTTTTTGCAGAAAGCACCATTTTTTTTTTTGATAGTAAAATGGAATTGGATTTCCCTGTGGAACCGGATGTTTTAACAGCAAGAGAATCAGAAGAATTATTCCAAGTTTCTAAAAAAGTTTCAATTTCAATTTCTCGAGAACAAGCTGTAAATTGTATTTCAGTCTTACGCATTCTACTAATATTCAATGTCTAAATTGAACATATTTTTCAAAGTATTTAAATTTGGATTTTTACTTGCCATTTCAGAAAATTTATCTTTCCCAGATAGGTATTTCGTTTCGTTTTGAGGGTTGTCAGATAAAATTAACTCCACTGTAAGGTTGGAATTCTTAAGTTCTGTTCTTAAAAAATCGACTAATTCTGTCAAAAGTGGATTGATGTAGTCAACTTGAATTGCATTTTCAACTTCAATTCCAATTTTATTTTCTGCTATAATGATAGGTTCATTTTTTATCATGGCTTGATAAAAAGTCTCTAATCCTTTTTCTTTCAGAGTAAACGCAAATTGTTTCCAAATCAAATTTAAGTGTTCTTTTGAATAGCTTTCTGCTTCTAAATTCTCTTCATTTTCTTTGATTTTTTTATTTCTATCTTCTTCAATTATTTTTTTTATCGAAAGATGATCGTATGTAATTTTAGAGCTAGGTTCAGCAACAATTTTTACATTATTTTCTTGCTTTATTACTTTATTAGCGGTAGCAGTCGGTTTTGCAGCACCTATTTTTGATTTTTTTCGTAAAGTTTGAATAGCGGATGGGAGAATGTCAATTGGTTCCGTCAGGGATTTTTTTTTTCGTTCTCCTGATTAAGAGAACACAATTGCATCAGCGCTACTTCAATCAGTAATCGTTGATTTTTTGATAATTTAAATTCAGTATCTGTTTTACTAATAACGCCAAGCGAACGCATAATTCGGAGTGAGTCAATTTCTTTTGCTTGATCAATAAATCGTTTTTGAATTTGTTCTGGAACTTCTAGTAGACTTGAAGTTCTCTCGTCTTTACAAACCAGAAGATTTCTGTAATGTTCCGCAAGTCCAATTACAAAATTATGTCCATCAAAACCTTTCTCATAGATTTCATTTAAAAGAATGAATGTGGCTGCTATATCTTCTTTTTCTATTGAGTCAATTAGTTTGAAATAATAGTCGTAATCTAAAATATTTAAATTATCTATAACATTCGCGTAACTTACTGAATTACCAGCAAATGTTACAATTTGATCAAAAATTGACAAGGCATCTCGAAGAGATCCATCGGCTTTCATAGCAATGATATGCAGTGCTTCTGGCTCAGCATTTACATTTTCTTTAGTAGCAATCTGTGCAAGGTGCTCTGCCATGTCTTTAACGCGAATGCGGTTAAAATCAAAAATTTGGCAACGAGAGAGAATGGTGGGTATTATTTTGTGTTTTTCAGTTGTTGCTAATATAAAAATAGCGTGTTTTGGTGGTTCTTCCAACGTTTTTAGAAAAGCATTAAAAGCATTTGTAGAGAGCATGTGAACCTCATCAATAATAAAAACTTTATGTGTTCCTAGCTGCGGGTAAATTCGAACTTGATCAATTAAATTCCGAATATCGTCTACTGAGTTATTTGATGCAGCATCTAATTCTGAGACATTTAATGAATTCCCTGTATTGAAGGAGATACATGAATCACAAGTATCGCACGCTTCCGTGTTTTCACTTTTATTAAAGCAATTAATAGTCTTGGCTAAAATTCTTGCAGTCGTTGTTTTTCCAACTCCTCGAGAGCCGCAAAATAAAAAAACTTGAGCGAGGTGATCATTTTTTATTCCTTTTTTTAAAGTCTCGGTAATTGAAGTTTGTCCAACAACTGTATCGAAGGTTTGGGGACGGTATTTTCTAGCAGAGACAATAAATTCAGACATGTAACAAAAGTAAGGTATTTGATTGATTTAAGAAACAAAAGATACAAACAATTTCGACAATTTTTAGGACTTATTTTTGTGGAAAAATTTCAACGAGCGTTCCAGCTTTGGGTCCCCATAATTGGATATTTTTTGGCATATCAAATCTATTTTCTTCACTTAACTCAGCAACTTCGCTTTCGTTTTCATATAAAACTGTTCTCAATTCAATTTTATCACGAGAGATAAAAATCCAATTAAATTGATTAACGCCCTCTGCATCTCGTGTCCAAGACTTAATATCATCAGCGGCTCTCAGCGGTGCTCCCCAACAACCTTCGCCAGCATATACAATTCCTTTTTCATCATTTCTGACAAATCCTTCATCAGCCTCGGGCTTGGAAGAACTTAAAATTGGCCATGTGATTTTACAGGTATGAGAGTCATTTTCTAGGCAAAGACGGATATTTTTATATTTTTCAAACAAAGGGACAAAATTCTTATATTGGGTTTCCATTTCTTTTTTCGAAGCAACATGAGCTCTAACAGGGCGGTGATATTGTGCTATTTGCCAATAATAATCTTTGTGTTCCTCGAGTGTTTTTCTTAGAAAAAGTTTTTGACTTCCGATTTTTAAAATTTCTGAATTTAAAGAAATTAAATTGAGTAGATTTCCACCAAAATTTGTCTGATAGTAGATTTTTTTGTGGGGGCAGTCAAATAAGTCAACCATCACTTTGTTTGTGATTTCGTGATTCCCTCTAGTAACAACAAGTGGGGAAATGCGACCTTTCGTTGATATGGTATTCTCCCAATCAATAAACCATTCTATCCATTGATTATCTAAATCAAGCCCGATAAAATCGCCATTAAATAAAACAGCATGCGGCTTTAATTTAGCAACTAATTTATTTGCTTTTACTCTTACTACTCTTCCATCTCTTGAGTCGCCACCTGCAATAAAGCTCAATTTAGTATTCGAATTGTCAGATACTGTTGTGAAATAATAGGTTTTACTGAAACCCTCAGAGTCCTTGACAACAAAATAATAATTGGTTGATGGCTTAAGTTTAGTGAGACGAATAATATGCGTGTTCATTCCTTTCGCTTTGTTGGAATCACTTAATACAACGGCATTGTTAAAATTATTTACGATCGGGTCAATCGTATCAAAGTAGAAATTTTCAAACAATCCTGAATTTTGGTCCCAAATAATTGTTGCTGAATTCGATGCATCTTGATTAAATACAACCCTGAAAAAACGTGATTTAGAATGAATACTATCATTCACTAATAAGGAAAATAGTAAAAGAATAGATACTTTAATCATTAAATCAAAGGGAAGAAAATTTAGGTGAAATTAAAAAAATACAAATTAGCATTTTTAGTCATATAATTATTTGCCTCTAGAACTTCCGGTCTTTACTGGTGCAGATTTTTTAATATTAGCTGTTTTGATTGATTTAACAGGAGCACCGGTATTGATTATTTTTTTTGAACTTACTTCTTTTTTGATTTTTGTTTTTACTACGGGCTCTTTTGACTCGGCAACTTCTTCCTCGGACTTCAATAAATCTACTTTTAACAATAAATTATACCACTGAAAAATTTTTCGAAGGTCTGAGGTATAAACACGATCTTTATCGTATTTAGGTAGTAGTAGACTCATCTCTTTTACCAAAATAGCTTCATCTGCTTTGTGATTTGGAGCTTCTTTGTCAGCATACTTCTTTAACATTGTTGAAAATACTTCGGTTAATTTGATATCATCCTCTGTTGTAAATATCGTAATTTCTTCTAGTGTTGAAATTTTTTCTTTCGATTGAACAGATAAACGTTTTTTGTCACTAATTGACTCAATAATTACATTGTTTTTACCTTGAGTAATAACTTTAAAAATTCCTGGTCTCCCTGAAATCGAAATTATACCTTTTAAATTCATAAGCTAATTCAATTACTAAATTGGTCAAAAATAGAAATTCTTTTCATAAACATTCAATTTTTTTCATATAAATAAGCTATGTATGACTTTATTTCAGCAATAATAGTTCGAAATCTTTAATTTGTCCATACATTTGCACCCAAATTTAAAATTACACAATGACATTCGAAGAGCTCGGATTGAAGGGTGAGGTGCTGAAGTCGTTAAAAGAATTGGGTTTTTCAGTGCCTACTCCAATCCAGGAAAAAGCAATCCCCTACCTGATGCAGGAAGATTGCGACTTTGTCGGCTTAGCGCAGACAGGTACAGGAAAGACGGCAGCATTTGGTTTGCCACTCATTAATAATATCGATACCAAGTCGAGACTCCCTCAAGGTTTAATAATTTGTCCCACAAGAGAATTGTGTTTGCAAATAACAAAAGACTTACAAACATATTCCAAGTTTTTGGATTGCAGCATTGTTTCTGTTTATGGAGGTACTGACATTCGTAAGCAAATTACGGATGTAAAAAAAGGTGTTTCTATTATTGTAGCTACTCCCGGTCGTTTAATGGATTTAATCAATCGAAAAGTCGTTCAGCTTTCTCAAGTTCGCTATGTGGTCTTAGATGAAGCTGATGAGATGTTAAACATGGGATTCAAAGAAGATATCGATTTGATTTTAGATACAACACCTCTTGAAAAAAATGTTTGGCTGTTTTCTGCTACAATGCCGAATGAAGTTGCAAGAATTGCAAAAACATACATGCATGAACCCTTGGAGGTTTCAATTGGCCACAAGAATCAAACAAATGAAAACATTGACCACGTATATTATTTGGTAAAAGAGAGAGACAGGTATGAAACTGTTAAACGATTGATAGACTTTAATCCTAGTATTTATGGGCTTATTTTTTGTCGCACAAAGAACGAAACTGCTAATGTTGCAGAAAAATTAGGAAAAGAAGGATATAATGCTGAACCGCTCCACGGAGATTTAACACAAACGATGCGTGACCGTGTGATGGATCGTTTCAGAAGTAAGGAATTACAAATTTTAGTGGCAACCGATGTAGCTGCGCGAGGTTTGGATATTGATAATATTACGCATGTCATTAACTACAATTTACCTGACGATATCGAGAATTATACCCACAGAAGTGGAAGAACAGCTCGAGCAGGTAAAAAAGGAGAGTCTCTTGTTCTAGTCAACGGACGTGAAATGGTAAAAATAAAAGCCATTGAGCGACAAATGAGAACAAGTTTTCGTCAAGGTGAAATCCCTGGTGCTGAGGAAATCTGCGAAATTCAGTTGATGAAATTAATTACGAATACTATTGCTCAAGAAGTGAAAGAAAATGACATAGTTAAATTTATGCCGAAAATTTTAGCTGCTTTTGAGGATTTTTCAAAGGAAGATGTGATTAAGCGATTTGTTTCTGCGGAATTTAATCGTTTTATAGAATACTACAGACGCGCTGGAGATTTAAATGCTGCAGCACAAAATGATGATCGTTCATCTTCAGATCGACCTGCTCGCCGAGATCGTGTTCGTGAAGAGGGAAAAACTAGGTTTTTTGTGAACATTGGTCGGCGTGATGGATTCAACCCGGGAGCTTTACTCAGAGTAGTTTGTGATGCAACAGGATTGAACTCATCTTCAATTGGAAGAATTGACATTATGACTTCGTTTTCATTCTTTGAAGCAGATCAAGAACATTCTGATAAAATATTAAAGACGGTAAACGGAACTGAGTTTGAAGGTCACCAAGTTAGCATTGAAATTACAACATCCAAAGAGACTAGCGGTAGAAGTGATAAACCTAGAAGTGGCGGATATGGTTCTGATAAACCCCGAAGTGGTTCTTTTGGAGGAGGTGCTCGAAGAGGTAGTTTCGGTGGTGATAAACCAAGAAGCGGTGGATTTAGCGGCGGCGGATCTCGAAGTGGTGGCTTTTCAAAAAGCCGAAGCGAAGGTGGATCTAGCAGACCCTATTCAGGAAATCAAAAGAGTGAAGGGTTTTCAAGCAGAAAATCAAGTGTTAGTGAATCAAAACCAAGAGAGAGAAGAAGTCCGGGCGGAGGTTTTGGAAAAAAATATTAATTCAAGATTAAAATGGAAATAAGAAACATTGCAATTATTGCTCACGTCGACCACGGAAAAACAACCCTAGTGGACAAAATGATTGAAGCAGGAAATGTTGAAAATGAAAGAGAGCGCTTAACAGGTGATTTGATTATGGATAACAACGACCTGGAGCGTGAGAGAGGCATTACGATTGTTTCCAAAAATGTTTCTGTACTTTATAAAGGTACTAAAATCAACATCATTGATACGCCAGGACACGCTGATTTTGGCGGAGAAGTTGAACGTGTTTTAAACATGGCCGACGGTGTTTGTTTGTTGGTTGACGCTTTTGAAGGGCCCATGCCTCAAACTCGTTTTGTCTTAGGAAAAGCTTTGGCGCTTGGACTAAAACCTTTATTAGTAATAAATAAAGTTGATAAGGAAAATTGCACTCCTGATGAGGTACACGAAAAAGTATTTGATTTGATGTTTGAATTGGACGCATCTGAAGAACAGTTAAATTTTCCGACAATTTATGGCTCAGCAAAAAATGCTTGGATGTCAGAAGATTGGAAACGCCCCACTCAAAACATATCAACGCTACTCGATACAATTTTAAATTATTTCCCACCAATTACAATTCAAGAGGGAAATACACAAATGTTAATTACCTCTTTGGACTATTCATCTTACGTCGGTAGAATTGCTATTGGACGTTTAACGAGAGGAGAAATTAAGGAAAATCAAGCAATCTTAGTTTCTAAATCTGATGGAACTTTACAGAAACACCGTATAAAAGAAGTTTTTATTTTTGAGGGAATTGAAAGAAGAAAAGTTTCAGAAGTTCAAGCTGGAGATATTTGTGCCATAACAGGGATTGAAGGTTTCGAAATTGGAGATTCTATTTGTGATGCCGAAAATCCAGAGCCTCTTCCAACAATTAAAATGGATGAGCCGACAATGAGTATGCTTTTCTCAATAAACGATTCTCCTTTCTTTGGTAAAGAGGGAAAATTTGTTACTTCTCGACACATTTCTGACAGACTCCAAAAAGAATTGGAGAAAAACCTAGCGCTTCGTGTCTCTGATACCGATAAAGCGGATAAATGGATGGTTTTTGGTAGAGGAGTTTTGCACTTATCAGTTTTAATCGAAACAATGCGTCGCGAAGGATATGAAATGCAGGTTGGTCAACCTCAGGTTATAATTAAAGAAGTAACTGGAATAAAATGCGAACCTGTTGAAGAATTGACAATCGATTTGCCAGAAGTTCACAGTGGAACAGCTGTTGAGGCTGTTACCAAAAGAAAGGGAGAAATGAAAAACATGGTCCCAAAAGGTGAACGAATGACTATAACATTTGAAATTCCCTCTCGCGGAATTATTGGTCTTCGAAATTATTTGTTGACTCAAACTGCCGGTGAAGCGATTATGAATCATCGATTTGTTGAATATCAACCCTACAAAGGGGAAATTTCTGGGCGCCAAAATGGTTCTTTGATTTCTTTGGAGCAGGGAACTTCTATCCCTTTCTCTTTGAATAACCTTCAAGAAAGAGGAAAATTCTTTATTAGTCCAAATGAAAATATATATGAGGGTCAGGTAATCGGTGAAAATTCGCGCGCTGGTGATTTGTGTGTAAATGTCACAAAAACGAAAAAAATGTCGAATATGCGTTCTTCAGGTGCAGACGAAAAAGTGCGTTTGGCACCACCAAAATTATTTAGTTTGGAAGAGTGTTTGGAATACATTCAAGGGGATGAATATGTTGAGGTAACGCCACAAAACCTCAGAATTCGCAAAATCTTATTAAAGGAAACAGAACGAAAACGAGGAAGTAAAATAGCATAGTTATTTTTCTCTCTCTATTTTTATTGAATTACAGACGCCATGATAAAATGTAATAATTTTAGCTTAAAATCGTTCTAAGATTTGTGAAAAAGCATCTACTTACTTTGTTTATTTTTTTGCTTGCATTAAAGATCACTGCACAGAGTACTAGGCAAGCCAATAATTGGTCGCGTTCTGAAATTGGATTTTCTGTTGGAACTATGTATTATATCGGCGATCTAAACCAATTTAGACCTTTTTACGAGACAAATATGGCGGGTGGATTAATGTACCGCTTCAATTATCATTCTCGTCTAACTTATCGGTTTAACTACACTTATGGCAGTTTGGATGCCGATGATAAAGATTCCAAAGGTATTTTTAATAAAAATAGAAATTTAAATTTTCACACCAATATACACGAATTAGTAGGTGGAATTGAGTTTCATTATTTTCCTTTTCAATTGGGAAATAAGCGTTATCCTGGCACAGCCTATATTCTAGCTCAAG
>SXGS01220676.1_pt1 | contig 11160 bp, 5 predicted proteins | sample 3174681 | NCBI WGS metagenome assembly SXGS01 (sample SAMN11356861, study PRJNA531348) | freshwater metagenome | isolation source: freshwater sample F1-80 | place: China: Fuxian Lake, Yuxi | collected 2017-12-25 | reverse complement strand
GCATCGCGCTGGGTCTCGACCGCTGGGTGATGATGTTCCTGGGCAACGACAACATCCGCGAAGTCATCGCCTTCCCAAAGACGCAGAAGGCCGCCGACCTGATGACCGGAGCGCCTTCGGAAGTCGATCTCAAGCAACTCCGCGACCTGCACATCAAGACCGATGTGCCCAAGCCATAATCGCTTCTGCTCTCCATTTTTTGCCCCCCATTTTTCTGTCAAAGACCTTTTGGCAAAAACATGAGGGGCAAAAACATTTCGGACATGCAGTATCGGGAATTTTGCAGAACCGCCAAGAATCTCAAATCCATTCGTTCCCCGGCGTCGTCTCTCTGCTGAATCCCCATGATGACTCGTGCCGCACCCGCTTCTGAAGCCAACGCGGACGACTTCGGCACGCGGCTGGAGGCGTTGTTTCAGGCTGCGCACGGTGAGTTGTTGGGGACGCTGTATTACCTCGTGGGAAATCTGGAAGACGCTCGCGATGCGGTGCAGGAGACGTTCTTGAAGTGTTGGCGGAATCCACCGCTGGAAGAGATCGTCGATCTGAAAGCCTGGGTCTTTCGCGTGGCGTTGAACACCGGCCGAGATCTGCGCCGCACGGCGTGGAACCGGCGCAAACAACCGTTGGCGGAGGAGGCTGCAATGCTCGCAACCGCGACTGGGCCGGACGTGGCCCTGCTGCAAGAGGAACAACTCGACTCGCTGCGTCGAGCGTTATTGCGGCTCCGTCCGGAAGAGCAGGAAGTCTTCCTGCTCCGACAAAACGGCGGTCTAAGCTACGAACAAATCGCCGCCGCGACGGCGTTGCCACTGGGAACGGTGAAGACGCGAATGCGTGCGGCGATTCAGCAACTAAGAACGGCCGTGGGCCAAGAGTGACCGGTCATGCAGCCGGGCCTTCAGCCCCATAGGGGCACGATTCGATTGCCCAGGGCAACGCCCTGGGTGGGAATGAAAGAGAAAGTCGTCAGCCCTGAAGGGGCGTAACTGAGACAGCACGAACCCAGGGCGTTGCCCTGGGCTATCGAGTTTAGCCCCGTTGGGGCCGAGAACAGGAACATGCCATGAACCCATCCAACAACCTTCAGCAAACACTGCTTGAACTGCATTACGGGTTGCTCGACGAGGCGGACGCCGCGCGATGGCGGAAGCGGATCGAGTCCGAGGCAGACGTCGCTCTCGCCTGGGCTGAGGTGCTCAAGCTGACCGGGCAATTCGCCGAGGCAGCCAAGTTGCGCGGCGTGCCGCAGGGCAAGCGAGTGCAACCGCCGACGACTCAACAACTCGCCCAAGCTCGCGATAAGGCGCATGAGCAACGTGTCGCGCGTTGGCGATTCGTGCGGCGGATGGTTGCGAGCGTTGCTATCGTGTTGATGTGCGGAATTGTCGGGTTGCGCTTTGCGCGACGGTTGCCGCACTCGCCGATGCTCCCAATTCGCTTGCAGGTGACGAGCGTTGCGGACGAAGCACGCTCGGCGTTGAATCAGTTTCAGTTCGCGGTGACGCGCGGTGACAGGCGAGTCATGGCGATGCCGGCGATGCTGCACTTCGAGGTTCGCGCGTCGAGAGCCGTTCTGCATCGGCAAGACGTGAGCACCGACAAAGCGGGCAACGCGAAGTTCGCCGTGCCCCCGCATATCAAGCTGCCGAAGAACTCGGAATTGCTGGTGATCGCCACCGCACCTGACGGCTCGCTGACTTCCGCACATACGACGTTGCCGCTGGAGCCGACGCGGTGTCTGACGTATCTCACGGTCGATCGGCCGCTGTATCGGCCGGGTGAGACGATCTTGTTTCGATCGCTGACACTCGAACGGCATTCGCTGCGGGCGGACGTGGATGTGCCGATTCACTTCGAGTTGCGTGATCCCAGTGGAGCGGCAGTTCCGAACGCTCAGCGTGACGGCGTGTCGCAGCGCGGTGTCGGCAACGGAGCATTCGGTCTGCCTGCCTCGGCAACCGGCGGCGAGTACACGCTCGTCGCGAAGAGCCTGGATGGCTTCTTCCCGGACGAACAACGCAAGTTGCTGGTGCAGCAATACCGTGTGCCGCGATTCAAAAAGGACATTGAGTTCAAACGCCGCAGCCACGGCCCCGGCGACCTCGTCGAAGCCGACTTCTCCGCAGCGCGAGCCGAAGGTGGACCGTTGGCGAAGGCAAAGGTCCGCATCACCGCGACCGTGGATGGCCACGAAGTCGCCAAGCAAGAAGCGATGACGAGCGAAGTCGGCACCTGCGTCGTCTCGTTTCGATTGCCTCAGCACATCGCCGATGGCGATGGCCAACTGGCCGTGTCGATCGACGACGGTGGGACTCAAGAGACGCAGGTGAAGACGATCCCGATTCAGCTCAGCAAAGTGAAAGTCGACTTCTATCCCGAAGGAGGACATCTCGTCGCCGGCCTGGAAAACCGCGTGTACTTCGCGGCGAAGAACCCGCTCGGCAAGCCAATTCATGTCGCCGGGCAAGTGTTGGATCGGCAAGGTCGCGAGGTCGCTCGTGTGGAGACGATTCGAGACGGGCTTGGCAGTTTTCGATTCACCCCATCGCGTGGCGAACGATATGTGTTGAAGGTCGCTCAACCAGTCGATGTGACGAACGCACCGGAGTTACCCGTAGTCGTCGGCAACATGCCGGTGCTCGACACGGGACGCGGAGTGTTCGCGGCAGATGAACCGATCTCATTCAAAGTGCGCACGGAGTCTCCGTTGCCGATTCTGGTGCAAGCGTCCTGTCGCGGCGCGAGTGTGGGCGAATCGAAATTCACACTCGCTCGCGGCAGCACTTCGTTGAAGCTGCCGATCTCAGCAAACGTCGGCGGAGTGATCCGGCTGACGGTGCTCAACACACTGACGACACCGCCGACTCCGCTGGTGGAGCGATTGGTGTTTCGACAGAACGACGCGAAGTTGAAAGTGCGAGTGGTCGCATCGCGCAACGGCGATGTGAGCGGAACGGCGCTAGCCGCCGGTTCTGCGCGGTTGCCAACACCGGCGGCTAGCACCGTGCCGCTCAGTGCATCACCCGGCGATCCGTTGCGGTTGACGCTGCAAGTGACCGACGAGCATGACCGGCCGACGGCCGCGATGTTGGGTGTCGCCGTCGTCGATGATGCGGCTCTGAGTCTCGATGAACACGAGCGGCCGACGCTGCGGACTCACTTCCTGCTCACCAGCGAGATCAACAAGCCGGAAGATTTGGAGCACGCGAATTTCTACCTCTTGGATTCGACGGCGAGCCGGGCGGCGTCAGCCCCCGGACCTGAGGCTGAAACCGTGACCCGTCCAGGGACCGACGTCACCGGCTCGCCGAAAGCATCTGCGGCCGAGGCGGTCGATCTGCTGCTGGGGACTCAAGGCTGGCGGCGATTCGTCGAGCGGAACACATCGGAACCGAATCCCGACTTTCGTCAGCAAGTCGCCAAGCTCATCGACCTCGATGGCCGATCGAACCCACCGACGGAGTTCGATAACGGGCCGGTGATCGAACAACAGGCGGCCGCTCACTCGCACATTCTCAATCGTGCATGGAGCCAACTCCTGAGCGACTGCCGCGTCGTGTTGGTCGTGATTCTGACCGCGTGGCTGCTCTCGATTCTGATGCGTCCGCGCTGGCGAACGGCAACGGGCGTCGGAGCCTGGCTCTGGATCGCGGCAGCGGGGATGTCCTGCTGGCTGGTGGGATGCGGTGAAATTCAATCTGCACGAAATGCTGCGCGAAAGCTCGATGGTGCGGCTGGCAGTGCGCCTCAAGCATCAGCACCCGCGTCGGACATGTTGTTTGATCGGAGCGAGCCTGCCGAAGAGTCGAGCGAAGTCTCGCGCTTCGCGGAAGCGGCTAAGCTCGCAGACAATGAAAGGAGAGGGTTTCGAGTGATTCCGCCAGCAATCGCTCCGCAGACGAGTCGTTCCCAACCCAGTGATCCGGCCGCGAAGACATTCGTGTTTGACGACGGCAAAAACCTCGCCGGCGGTGGAGCGGGAGCGCCTTTTGATTCAGGCAAGGATCAGTCCGCGACACGATTGCTCAGTGCGAACGACTTGCGGCAATTGTTGGAAGCTCGCGGATTGAACGCCGAAGGGCTGAGCAATCAGTTGCTCGATGAACTGCGGTTCCCGGTGCGCGAGTACGCTCACAAACATGTGCGCCGCGAATCGGGACTGCGCGAGGATTTCACCGAGACGTTGTATTGGCAACCGCTGCTGATCACCGACGCGAACGGCGAGGCGACGATTCGCTTCGACCTGTCGGATTCGGTGACGACCTTCCGAGTCCTGGCCGACGCGCACACCGGCGACGGCCGCATCGGCTCCGGCGGCGGCGAAGTGTTGTCTCGGCTGCCGTTCCAAATCGAACCGAAGCTTCCGCTGGAGGTCGCCACCGGCGATCGCATCGACTTGCCGGTCGCGGTCATCAATCGCACGAATGATCAACAACAGGTGCAGATCGGGTTGTCGGCGGACGGGACGTTGCAGGTGGTCGGCGACAAGTCGCGCAGCATCACGGTCGCTGCCAACGATCAGCGCCGCGAACACATCTCGCTGAATGTCACGCACGGCTCGGCGGAGTCGGATGCGTTCATCGAACTGCGGGGCATTGCTGGAGGATTCAACGATGCCGTGCGGCACAAGCTGCATGTCGCTCCGTCGGGCTATCCGATTCGCGAATCGCTGGCTGGCGTCATCAACGGGACCGAACGCTTGCGACTGAAAATACCCAGCGACGCCGTTCCCGGTTCGCTCGCTGTGACACTGCGAGCGTATCCGTCGCCATTAGCCGATCTGTTGTCGGGGGTCGAGAGCATCCTCGGCGAACCACACGGCTGCTTCGAGCAAACCACCTCCACGAACTATCCCAATACGATGGCCTTGCAGTACCTCCAGCAGAACCAGCTGGCGAACCCGCAAGTCACTCGCAAAGCCAAAGACTTCCTCGATCGCGGCTATCACAAACTGACCAGCTTCGAGTGCAAGCAGCGCGGCTACGAATGGTTCGGCAGCGACCCCGGGCACGAGGCGCTGACCGCCTTCGGTCTGATGCAGTATCACGACATGGCCGAGGTCATGCCGGTCGATGCCGAGATGGTGGAACGCACGCGCGTCTGGCTGCTCAACCGTCGCAACGGCCAAGGGGGCTTCCATCGCAACTCACGCCATCTGCATGTCTGGTCGGTGCAGCAAGACATCGTCGATGCCTATGTGTTGTGGGCACTGACCGAAGCAGATTCCGCTACGCGGCAATCTCGAATCTCAGATCTCAAAACGGAACTCGATCATCTCACCGCGGTCGCGAATGCTTCGCGTGATTCATACTTGATCTCGCTCTCCGCCGCGGCGTTGCTCAACGCGGGCCGGACGTCCGACGGAGAGCAATTGCTGCAAACGTTGACCGAACTGCAAGCGGCCGATGGCAGCCTGACCGGCTCCACCACGGTGACGCAAAGCGGTGGGTTGTCGTTGAAAATGGAAACGACCGCTCTGGCCACGATCGCCTGGCTGAAGAGTCCGAAATTCAGTGCGTCGGCTGACCGTGCTGCGAAATGGATCGTCACTCATCGCCAAGGGCATGGTGGCTTCGGTTCGACGCAAGCAACCGTCCTCGCGCTGAAGGCTATGATCGGTTACGCGAAGACTTCCAACGTCACTCGTCGCGGCGGCACCTTACAGGTCACGCGCGATCAAGAGGTGTTGGTTCAGACAACTTTGCCCGAAGGCTCCGACGCCAGTTCCACGATCGAGCTGACCGGAATCGGCTCGAAGCTGGTGCCAGGAGAAACGGACCTCGAACTGCGTGCTCCCGGATTCGGTCGCCTGTCGTATGCGTTGGAGGTGCTTTATCACACTCCGAAGCCGCCGAGCGATCCGAATTGCCCGGTGAGACTCGCGGCCAAGCTGTTGAATGACAATACGACGCTGCCAACGATCGGGGCCGGTGACACGGTGCGGCTCGAAGCGGTGCTGAAAAACACAACCGAGCGTGGTCTGCCGATGACCGTCGCCGTGCTCGGACTTCCCGCCGGTTTGGAACCGCGAGCGGAAGAGCTCAACGAACTCCGCGACGCCGGCGCGTTCGATTACTACGAACTGCGACCGCGCGAAATCCTCTGCTATTGGCGAACGATCCACCCGCAAGCCGAGCACCGCTTCGCGATCACTCTGAACGCCGCCATCCCCGGCGAGTACACCGCTCCCGCCCCGCTCGCCTGTTGCACAAGCACGATTGAGACGAATTCGCCGAGCCTCTACCCTGCGTCGAACTCATCACGACGAGGCATTTGATGGCAGAGTTTCAGACAGTCGCGCAGGTCGGCGACATCCCCGAAGGCGAAGCGCGAGTCTTTTGCGTGAATGGCAAAATGGTCGCCGTCTTTCTGAATAACGGCGAGTACTCGGCGATCAACGACCTCTGCCCGCACATGGGAGCCTCGCTATCGGCCGGATACGTCGAGGATGGCGGAGTGACCTGTCCGTGGCATGCATGGCGATTCTGCATTAAGACCGGGACTTGGTTGGATAATCCTAATGCGAAGACTCGGACCGAAGCTTTCGAGGTGCGGATCACGGGCAATGAGATTCAAGTGTTGGTTCCTGATGCGGCCGTAACATCCGCCGGAGCTGGCGGAAAATGAAGGGCGACAAATGGGGGCAAAGCTGGCTCCCATTTTTCGCCCTTCATCTTTTACCAGCTTGTTGTGATCGTTTTTCTCAAAGGACATTTTTCATGACCGCTTCCGCATCCTTGCGAGTGGATGGCTTGGTGGCCTCACCTCAGTCTTTTTCATTCGACGACTTGCGAGCGTTTCCAGAATCCGAGCAAGTGCGAGATTTCACGCGCTTCCATCCCAAGCGGCCGGGAGACGGCGTGACGTTGCGAGCACTCTTGTCCAAAGTCGCTCCCGCAGCCGACGCGAACTATCTGACGCTGCACGCCACGCGCGACGACTTCGCCGCGAGCATTCCCCTGGCCGCGATCGTGGACGAAGCGGTCGTCGTCTATCAGTTGGACGGCATGCCCTACCCGGAAGCCAAAGGCGGACCGTTTCGGTTTCTCATCAAGAACCCGGCAGTGTGTCACACGGATGAACTCGACGACTGCGCGAACGTGAAGTTCGTGGACCGCATCGAACTGACCGCCGGGCGAGGACGAGACACTCGGCCTCACGACGAGCAGGAACACGAGGCGTTACATCAACATTAATTAGACAGGCGAGCGGGGCGGCGTCAGCCCCCCGGTGAGTTCGGACTCAACCGGGGGACTGACGCCGCCCCGCTCGCCAAAATGTCTCGCCGAAAGCCGTTATCCCAAACCCTGGTGTCATGTCTTCGATTCGCATCTCTAATCTGACGACCAACGTCTTTGAGCCGGAGACGGAACTCCCGAATCGGCTCGCGCGAAAGCTGGGCATCAAGCCGACCGATGTTGCTCGCTGGCGGATCTTGCGCAAGAGTCTTGATGCGCGATCGCGGCGAGATTTGAAGTTCGTCTACACGTTGCTGGTCGAGCTGCCTGATAGCGAACAGACCGGGCGGTTGTTGTCGAAGACGCCAACCGACGTCGAGTTGTTTACGCCGCCGCCGTTCGAGGATGTTGGTTGCGGTTCTGAGGCGCTGGAACAGCGTCCGGTCGTGATCGGCTCTGGGCCGGCGGGATTGCTGGCGGGTTATTATCTGGCGGCGAAGGGGTATCGACCACTGATCCTTGAACGGGGCCAAGCGGTCAAAGAACGAGTCCCCGCGATTCGTCTCTTCGATTCCGGTGGTGCTCATGATCCCGAAAACAATTACCTCTTCGGCGAGGGGGGAGCCGGCACATTCAGTGACGGGAAGCTGACCTGCCGGTTGAGCGGCCCCGATGTGGAATGGGTGCTGGAGCGATTCGTCGAATGCGGAGGCAAGCCGTCGCTTGTCTACGAGAATCGGCCGCATTTGGGGAGTAATCGGTTGCCGATGATCGTTCGCAACCTGCGACGCAAGATCGAGGAACTTGGCGGCGAGTATCGCTTTGGCTGCCGCTTCGAGGGGATCGATCTCGCCGACGGTCGCTTGCGCGGGCTGCACACGTCGAGCGGTTACCTCGCGACGACGCAGGCGATCCTTGGCATTGGACACAGTGCTCGCGACACCTACCGGATGTTGCTGGACGCGGGCATTTCGATGACGCAGAAGGCGTTTCAGCTTGGGCTGCGCATCGAGCAACCGCAGGAGCAGGTCAACCAACACAAATACGGCCGGCCGGAGTATCTCGAATTGCTCGGCGCGGCGGACTACACGCTGACGGCGCGTGGCGAGCGTGACGTGTACTCGTTCTGCATGTGCGCGGGCGGCATTGCGATTCCCAGCATCTCCGAACCGAATTGTTTTGCGACGAACGGCATGAGCAATTCGCGGCACGACACGCCGTTCGCCAACAGTGGCGTCATGGTGACGATCGAACCGCACGAGTTCGGTGGTTCGCATCCGCTGGCCGGCGTCGAACTACAACGTCGGTTCGAGTCGGCTGCGTTCGAGTTGGCCGGCCGAAATTACTTGTGTCCGATTCAAACGGCGTCGGACTTCCTCGCGGGAAGATCGCCGTCGCCGAAACAGCGGTTCGAGTCATCGTATCCGCGCGAGCTCGCGCCGATGAGCTTGGACAACGTGTTGCCACCAGTCGCGCTCTCGGCGATTCGATCAGGGTTGCCGTTGATGGACCGAAAGTGGCGTGGCGACTTTTTGCGCAACGCGAATCTGATCGGCCCGGAGATGCGCGGCAGTTCGCCGGTGCGAATCGAGCGTGATCTCGCGACACGTCAATCTCCTGCCTGCGCGGGGTTGTATCCGGCGGGCGAGGGAGCGGGCTTCGCGGGGGGGATCATCAGCGCGGCGGTCGATGGGCTGATCAGCGCGAAGCAATTGGTTCGCACGTTTGCACCAATGCAATAGTCGTTTAACGGCAAGCCGAAGGCGTCGTCGTATGCCGTGGTTGCCGACGCCTTCGGCTTGCCGTTAAACGAGGCGAAGGTTGCTACACGCTGGCGTCATCCGCTTTGGCGATCTCGGCGGGAATGCAGGCCATCGAGACGAGCTTGTCGTTGTCTTCCAGACGGATGATGCGGACGCCTTGGGTGTTGCGGCCGATGACGCTGATGTCGCCGGCTCGGAGGCGTTGGATCTTGCCGCTGGCGGTGACCATCAGGACTTCGTCGGCGTCGGTGACGGCAACGATGTCCACGGCCTTGCCGTTGCGAGCGGTCGCTTTGATGTCGCGGACCCCTTTGCCGCCTCGGCCTTGCAGGCGGTATTGAGCACCACTCTTCACGGACTCTTCGGCGTCTTCGGATTCAAGAGCTTCGGCGGTCGGAGCGGTGTCATCGGCGGCGGGTGCGAGCGTATCAGCGGCACCTTCCGCGATGAGTGTGTCGCTCTCCTCGGTTCCTTCGGCTTCACCGACACCGAATGGCGTCCGTTTGCCGTAGCCGTTTTCGCAAACGGTCAGCAGCGATTTCTCTGGATCGGCGATGACCATGCCGATGACGAAATCCCCTTTGCTCAGGCGGATGCCACGCACGCCTTGAGTCGCTCGGCCCATGCTGCGGGCGTCGGATTCGGCGAAGCGGATCGACATGCCGTTGGCAGTGGCGAGCAACACGCTCTCGCCCTTCGTGACGAGTTGCACATCGACCACGACATCGTCATCGACCAGCGAGATCGCGATGAGACCGCCCTTCTTGACGCGGCTGTATTCTTCCAGCGGCGTCTTCTTCACGGTGCCGTTGCGGGTGGCGATCATCAGGCCGCGATCGTCGAACGAGCGGACGGCGACGCAGTTACAAACCTTCTCGCCTTCGCTCAGCGTCAGCAGGTTGACGAGTGCTCGGCCCTTCGCGGTGCGGGTGCCGAGCGGCAGGTCGTAGACCTTCGACCAATAGACTTTGCCTTTGTCGGTGAAGAACAGCAGCCAGTCGTGCGTGCTGGCGACGAACAGGTTTTGGATTGGGTCGTCGTCTTCGGTCTTCGCGCCAATGACTCCCTTGCCGCCGCGGTTCTGAGCTTCGTATTCGGTGAGCTGCGTCCGCTTCACATAGCCACGTTGCGAGATGATGACGGTCATCGACTCTTCGGTGATGAGGTCATCGCGGTTGACGTCTTCGGCCTCACCCTCTTCGATGGAGGTGCGGCGTTCGTCACCGTACTTCGCTTTCATGTCGAGCATGTCTTGCCGGACGACGGCGCGGATGTTCGCCTCATCGGAAAGCAACGTCAGGTAGCCGGTGATATCGGCCAGCAGTTTGCCGAACTCTTCGACCAGCTTGTCCCGTTCGAGGTTCGCCAAAGAGCCAAGCTGCATCGAGACGATCGCTTCCGATTGATTCGGCGACAACGAGTACGTCGCTTTGACACCGTTCTCGTCTTGGAACAGGCGGTAGCCGCTGTCGCCGAGTGCTCGCGCGATGAGTTCGCCCGCCACGGCGATTTGTTGCAAGCGAATCTTCGCTTCGGCTCGGCTAGGAGACTGGCGAATCGTGCGGATGACTTCGTCGATGTCGATCTGGGCGATCATCAGCCCTTCGACCGTATGCTTGCGCTTGCGTGCTTCGCTGAGCAGGAACTCGGTGCGACGGCGGATGACGTCGACACGGTGCAGGACGAATTCCTGCAACATTTCTTTGACGCTCAGCACTTTCGGCCGATTGCCGACCAGCGCGAGCAGAATCACGCTGACCGTCTGCTGCAACGGCGAGAACTGGAAGAGTTGGTTGAGCACGACTTCTTTGTCGGCGTCACGCTTGAGTTGAATGTGAATCTGCACCTGCCACGGTTTGTCGTTGCGGTCGGTGTAGTCGGTGACTTTGGCGATCCCCTTGATCCGCTCTTCTTTGACCAACTCTTCGAGCTTGCCGCGAATGCGATCGCGCGTGTCCTGGAACGGAATCTCGGTAACGACGATGACGTCGTTGTTTTTCTCGGTCTCAAAGTGCGTGCGTGCTCGGAGCGTGATCGTGCTGCGGCCGGTGGCGAAACCTTGAATGATGCCCGCTCGACCGCAGATGACTCCGCCGGTCGGGAAGTCGGGGCCTTGCATGACTTCGAGAATCTGGCCGAGGTTCGCGTTGGGGTTGTCGATTAGCAGGACGGTCGCGTCGCAGACCTCGCCGAGATTGTGCGGCGGGATGCTGGTC
>SXGS01322871.1_pt1 | contig 11161 bp, 14 predicted proteins | sample 3174681 | NCBI WGS metagenome assembly SXGS01 (sample SAMN11356861, study PRJNA531348) | freshwater metagenome | isolation source: freshwater sample F1-80 | place: China: Fuxian Lake, Yuxi | collected 2017-12-25 | reverse complement strand
GGCATGGCGTCAGCCCTCCGAGTGATTCCATCGGTTTTCTCTCGGAGGGCTGACGCCCTGCCGCTCGCCGAACCTCTCATGACACCCCGTGCGAGCTATAACTTGCTCGACACGTACAAGAACACAAGGAACCTTCGATGAGCAAACGGGCGGAGTGGCATTCGACGACGATCTTGTGCGTGCGGCACAATGGCCATTGTGCGATGGGTGGCGACGGACAGGTGACGCACGGCACGACGATTCTCAAAGCGGACACGAAGAAAATTCGCTGGCTGCTGGAGAAAAAGGTGCTCGTCGGCTTCGCAGGCTCGACCGCCGATGCGTTCGCTTTGATGGAGCGATTCGAGGCCAAGCTCAAAGACTACCCGAACAACGTGCCGCGAGCGGCGACGGAACTGGCTCGCGACTGGCGCACGGATCGAATGCTGCGGCGATTGGAAGCGATGCTGATCGTCGCCAACGACGAACATTCGCTGCTGATCACCGGAGTCGGCGACGTCATTCAGCCGACGGACGGCGTGCTCGGCATCGGCAGCGGCTCCCCGTATGCCATCGCTGCGGCACGAGCACTGGCTCGGAACTCGAAGCTCTCGGCGGGTGAGATCGTCACCGAAGCCATGCGAATCGCCGCTGAGCTCGACATCTACACGAACGAGAATTTGACCATCGAAGAATTTCCCTGCAAACGCTGACGTGGGGCAGGTTTTCAACCTGCCCGCCCACCACACCAAATGAAACGACAGGCAGGTTGAAATCCTGCCCCACGAAAAACAACCTGGAGCGACACCCGTGCAAGCACTGACGCCGCGTGAAATCGTCGCGGAACTCGACAAATACATCATCGGCCAGGATCCCGCCAAACGGGCGGTCGCGATCGCGCTACGCAATCGTTGGCGCTGGCAACAGCTTCCCGATGACGTCCGCCGTGACATCACGCCGAAGAACATCATCATGATCGGCCCGACCGGCGTTGGAAAAACCGAGATCTCGCGCCGACTCGCGAAGTTGTCCGATGCCCCGTTCATCAAAATCGAAGCGACGAAGTACACCGAGGTCGGCTACTACGGCCGCGACGTCGAAAGCATGGTCCGCGATCTCGTCGAGGCGGCCATCGCGATGGTCCGCGAGAAGAAACGGAGCACCATTCAAGACGAAGCTCAACGCCGGGTCGAAGAGCGGCTGCTCGATTTGCTGATTCCAGCACCCACCTCCTCGCGAAAAAAGAACACGTCGAAGTTGGAGCCTCTCGAACTCCTCATCAAGGCCGCGACGGGCGAACGCTCACGCAACGACGGCGACAACCTCACCGAAGCCGAACAGGAACGTGCCGCCGACCGCAGCAGTCGCACGCGAGAACGCTTCCGCGAGAAGTTGAGAGCGGGCGAACTCGAAGACAACGAGGTCGAATTGCGGATCGAATCGCGTCTGATGCCAGTCCACGTCATGTCCAACATTGGCGGCATGGAACAGATGGAAATGGACCTGCAAAACCTGTTCGACAAGATTGGGCCGAAGCAAACATCACACCGGTCCGTGCCCGTTCGCAAAGCGCGCGAGATTCTGCTCGAACAGGAGCTCGAATCGCTGATGGACAAAGACGCGATCAACGAGGAAGCGGTGAAGCTGGCCGAAACGCACGGTGTCATCTTCATCGACGAACTCGACAAAATTTGCGGCGGCGAAGAATCGCGCGGCCCGGATGTCAGCCGACAGGGCGTGCAACGCGACCTGCTGCCGATTATCGAAGGGACAACGGTCCAAACCAAATACGGCTACGTGAAGACCGACCAAGTTCTGTTCATCGCGGCCGGAGCCTTTCACCGCTCGCGTCCGTCCGATTTGATGCCCGAACTGCAAGGCCGCTTCCCGATCCGCGTCGAACTGCAACCACTCACCCGCGACGACTTCATCCGCATCCTCACTGAACCAAAGACCTCGCTGACTCGGCAGTATCAAGACTTGCTGGGGGCTGACAGTGTCAAACTCAAATTCACGAAAGATGGCATCGAGGCGATCGCCGACATCGCTCATCAAGTCAACCAAACGACGCAGAACATCGGAGCCCGCCGCCTGCACACGATCCTCGAACGACTGCTGGAAGACATCAGCTTTGACGCCCCCGACGTGAAGAAGAAATCACAGGCCATCGACGGCGACTACGTCCGCAAGAAACTGCAAGACATCATGAAGAACGAAGACTTGAGCAAGTTCATTTTGTAGCCTGACTCTCCGAGTCGGAAGCCTCGTCGAAAAATCCCGACTCGGAGAGTCGGCCTACGGTGGAGGCCGCTATGAAAACTCGGTCGTTGTGGCACAACTTTGCCGGCGATTCCGGTTGCGCAACGAACGCTCGCACAACCTGTCGCTGTCGATTGGAATCCTCATTCTCCGTTCACGAGCGATTCCAGTCCGACGATACGCTGCCGGAGAATCATTCTTTCGGAGTCGCCACTGTGAATCGTGTGGATCAAACCCCAGCAATTGCCGTCCACACACGATGCCTCGGACATCAGTTGCCAGAAGACCAACCCAGTCCGGTCGGTCTGATTTGCTCTGAGTGTCACGCGCGATTGCGGCGCGATCCGCCGCGAGGCTCGTGTCGAGGATTTTGGGAAAGTCAGCCGGCGCTTTGCGATGGAGATCCGTGTTCGGTCTTCGCTCTTGTCTGGGACGACTTTCAGATTCGTTCGCTGCATCTGACGACGGCATGGGAAGATTTGGAGCGTGAGGCGCAAAGTGTTTTGAGCGCCGCTGCTCGCTGAAGACAAAACGGTACAACGGCTGTCGGCAATCGGCTCTCGGTGGTCGGCCGGACAAGGAAACTATCCGACGGCCAATTCTTCGTCGCGGATGTCGGTTACAAACATGCAGCCGGGGCTGTGAGTGATGACCAGCGGCGGCTTCGCGGCCATAATGGCTGCCTGAGGCGTCACGCCACAGGCCCAGAAGACGGGAACTTCAACCGCGTGAATTGGCACGGCATCTCCAAAGTCGGGACGCGCGATGTCCGAAATACCAATCGCCGACGGATCGCCGATGTGGATGGGAGCGCCATGCACCGACGGGTATCGCGATGTGATTTGCACCGCTCGCACGGCGTTGCTCGGAGTCAGTGGACGCATCGAAACGACCAGCGGTCCGTGAAACACTCCGGCCGAGCGGCACGCGATGTTCGTCCGAAACATCGGCACGTTGACTCCAAGTTCAATGTGACGGACTGGCAACCCGGCTCGCAACATCGCGGATTCAAACGTGAACGAGCAGCCGATGACGAAGCTCACGAAGTCATCCTGCCAGTAGCGCGAGAGATCCGTCGGCTCATCGACCAATTCGCCGTCTCGCCAAACTCGGTAGCGCGGCAGGTCGGTTCGCAAGTCGGCATCTGGCGCAACATGCCGAGGCATCGGATCACCCGGCTCTGTCACATCGAGCAGCGGACACGGCTTCGGATTCCGCTGGCAGAACAACAAGAAGTCAAACGCTAGCGCCTTTGGCAGCACGACGAGATTCGCCTGTGCGAATCCGCCGGCGAGTCCACACGTCGGTTTGATCCACGAACCGTCTCGGCAGGCGGCACGGACAGCGATTCCGTTGGTGAATGAATTCGGATTGATCATTGGTGCTTGGCCATTGGCTATTGGTGACTAATTTCTCAAACTCCGTTTGGTTCGTCATTCGGAAATCAAACGGCGAACACGAACCAGAAACGCCTCGATGATGGCCGTGATTTCTAACCCCAATCACCAATCGCCAACAGCCAATGACCAATCACCAATTGCTTTCCGCCGCCCGCGTCGAATGGATCGGCATCAGCCCCCACTATCGGCAGCCGATTGAGCCGTGTGACGAAGTCACTGTCGCGGTTGGCACGGGCATTGATGGCGACTATCACTCGTCGAAGAGGCCGGGCGGCAAGCGGCAAGTCACGCTGATTCAAGCGGAGCACTTCGCCGTGATCGCGGCCAACACCGGCCGAGACTCCGTCAGCCCAGAGTTGTTCCGCCGCAACATCGTCGTACGCGGCATCGAGCTGACCACGCTGATCGGCCACCGATTCCGCATCGGTGAAGCGTTGCTCGAAGGAACCGGCCCCTGCACGCCCTGCTCCCGCATGGACGAAAATCTCGGCGAAGGAGGCCGACTCGCCATGAAAGGCCTCGGCGGCCTGACCGCCAGGGTCATCCAGCCGGGACGAATTCGTTTGGGTGATTCAGTGACGGCCGAGGCGTGAAGGCGAACGACCTGGTTGAGCGGAATCTCAGCCGGCAGCGCGCCCCCAGCACCAGTCTGTCAATTACACACATCTCGGTACTCCTTGGCGAAGATGAGCCAGGCGGTGGAGTAGTCGAGCATTCGGCGGAGGCCAATCCAGATGGGTTGTGGTCCGGCGGGGGGTTCTGTCGCGCGATTGTTGTAGCCGCCCAAGTGAGTGATCAATTTCAGGAACTCGCTCAAGAGCGGTGGTTTAAGTGGCGGTGCCGACTTGCGGACGACACGCCAGGCCGGCTGCCATTCCTCGTCCGTGAAGACCGCCGTGCAGGGTAAGGTGGGGCAGGTGCGATTCAAATACGTCAGGTACAGCACGCGCCAGGCGATGATGTTGTACATCGCCAGGCAATTCAGCAGACGTGACTTGGTTTCGAGCATGATCCGTTCCACTTGGCAGCCCGTCTTCAACACGCGGAAGTAGGTTTCGATCAGCCAGCGGGCCGCGTAGTACTCGACCACGGTCAGGATCTGGGCGACGGTGTCGATCGGCAAAGTCGTGACCAGCAGCCAGCAGACACCGGTGCCATCGCCGGGGCCAGCGACCTCTTGGACCAGGATCACGTTGTGCGTGATGACCTCCAGTCCTGGCCGATGATTCGGTGGCTTCACGGCCGTGCGGATCGCGCGGACTTCCACACGCGCTTCACGAGCCTCACGTTTCGGCGTGGCACTCAACGTGATCGTCTGTGTCGCCAGCAGCGGCGAGGAGGAGACTTGCTCGCGCACCTTGTGGTACGTCCGCCGACTCGCTTCCCGATCGCGTTCAGGAGTGCTGCGATCTTCGTGAGCACGGATCAGGTAATCCGCCTTGGGACCGGAAATGCTCTGTGCTTCCAGGAAGATGTCGTAGATGTCCGCCTCGCGATCCGCCACGCTGATGATTCGAGTGTTTGGACATTGCGCCGCCAGATCGCAGGCCGTCCGATAGCCCTCCAGCCAGCGAAAACTTTCCTTCTCTTCGATCGGCCGCCGCTTCTGGGCCGCCGAGTCCTTCCGCTCTTTCCCCAGCGTTTCCGGAGCACGATCGAACGTGTGCGTCGCCACCACTCCCAACGGCAGGCGTTCGGGAGTGAGTACCAACTGCACATGATGATACAGTCCAAAACGATTCTCTTGGTTGAGACACAAGGCATCGCACGTCGGATGATCGCTGTAATCCAGTTCGGTGGTATCCTGCGCGACGAGCACCACGGGATGCTCCTGCATGCGCTGGAGTGTGGCCTGTCGATGTGGCTCGAGGATTTGTTCGGGCGAGACATTCGCATTGTTAAAAAAGCGATAGGCCGCTTGTGTATCACCCCAGCCATTAACGGCCGCGTTGATGCTGGCTTCGGGATTCGCCGCCAAGGCTTCGATCACTTTCCGACTCCGTTGATTCAACCGCTCGTCGCCCAGACAAATCCCCGCCAACTCGTCCGCAATCCCTTGAGACATCTTACTCTCCTGAAAAATCCTCCAATGGAAATCTCAGAATCGGATGCGCAAATTGTGTGCCGGCTTTTGGCGAAATCCTCGCGAGATGTGTGTAATTGACAGAGCACCAGTGCGGAGATCTGGCTCTTCTGGCCATCGACTGTCTGCTTTCATGACGGCTTGGCACGATAATCAGAACGCCTGACGCCGTGATCGAAAAAGACCACGCTGATTCACAAAATGTCGAGTTGACACGAACACGACCCCTAATAGGCTGGCTTTCCACTCCGGATCAAGTGGTTTGTCGGTCCTAATCTTCCAGCCAAGGCTGTGTCAGCCGTGGCTTGCCCGACGCGACAGACCTTCGCGGATCAAAAGAAATCCAGGCGAGTCTCGTTCGACAAGACGTGGAGGCTGAAAGATGTTGCTGTCGTGGCTGAAGCATTTTCACACTTTGAAGCACAAACCCCGAGGACGGCGTAGCCATCTGCCGCTTGGGGTCGCATCGCGAACTTCTGAGGCGATCATTGGGGGCGTTGAGCCGTTGGAAGACCGCACATTGCTCAGCACGATGCCGCGTGTTTCGATGGCGGTCAGTCCGGCAAGCGTGGCGGAAAATGGAACCGCAAATGCGACGTTTCGGTTCACACGGACCGCTCCGGTCACCGACGCGTTAGTCGTGAACTTCACGGTTGGTGGGGATGCCACCTTCGGTGCGGACTACAGCACGTCTGAAGCAGGATTGTTTGCGGCAGGACACGTCGTATTCGAGGCGGGGCAAGCCACCGCGACGATCACAATGGATCCGAAGGGGGATCAGGTGTTGGAGCCCAATGAATCGGTGATTGTGACATTGGCCGAGGGGACGGGTTACTTGTTGGGAACCTCGATTTCCGCGAAAGCGACGATCGCTAATGACGATTCCGAGATTTCGGTCGCCGTGTCTGCCACTGGCGACCCTCTCTCCACTGCAGTCGCCGAAGACGGCAAAGCAAACTTGATTTACACATTCACTCGAACTGGCGCGCTGGGGGCGTTATCGGTCGACTTCAGTGTGAGCGGCGACGCCTCGGTGAATTCCGACTTCACTCAACGCGGAGCTGACAAATTCAATGGATACTTCAGCAAGTTGTCATTTGCTGCCGGCCAGACCAAAAAGACCATCACGATTGATCCGGTCGCAGACAAGCTCACTGAAACCTCTGAGCTCGTCACGCTGACCTTGAGACAGTCAAAGGGATACACTGTCGGCGAATCAGCGTCAGCGACGGGAGAAATTCTCGACACCGTTCCTCGTGTGACGCTCGCAGTGACTTCCGCCAGCTTGATCGAGAATCGATCCGGAAACGCAAACTTCAGGTTCCAGCGAACCGGTAATCTCGACAGTGCTTTGACGGTCAATTTTCTCGTCTCTGGAACGGCGAGCTTTATTGGCGACGACTACTCGGTTCGCGGAGAGGAGTCGTTTACGGGGAGCGAGGGTTCCGTGACCTTCACTCCCGGTCAATCGATCGCGAGGGTGTTCGTTGATCCCACTGACGATTCAAAGGCGGAACTGAACGAAACGGTGATTCTTAAACTTGACGCCGGAGATGATTACATCGTTGGCACATTGACTGACACCAAAGCCACGATTACGGATGACGATACCGAAATCGGGATTTCCGTTTCTTCGGAAGGCGTCACCGAAGATGGAGCGTCGAATTTGGTCTACACGTTCACTCGCAAAGGCGTGAAGACGAATGCGTTGACCGTCACCTTTGATGTGGACGTGGACAGCACGGCCACTTTGGGAACAGACTTCACGCAGTCGGGAACCGCGACCTTCTCCAAATTGACCGGCACCGTTGAATTCCTGGCCGGCCAGACCACCAAGAAAGTTACGATCGATCCGATCGCCGACAACCTGGTCGAGCCGGATGAATTCGTCACACTCGTGTTGCGTGAATCATCGGCATATTCTCTCGATGAAGATGCAAACTTCGCCGTGGGAGTCATCACCAACGACGATCCGCGCGTGCTCATCGCCGTGTCAGCGTCATCCATCGCCGAGGCTGGGGGCACGACCAACTTTCAGTTCATCCGCACGGGTTCAACCACCAGCGAATTGACCGTCAACTTCAGGGTGGACGGAACTGCCACCTTCGACGAGGACTATGCCGCTTCCGATGCCGTGTTCGTTGTCGACGTGTTCGGCGTCCTTAATGGTACGGTGACGTTCCAGGTTGGATCCGCCACGGCCAATGTGGAAATTGTTGCGTCCGACGACCTGGACGTCGAAGTGGATGAGACGGTCATTCTGACTGTCACCGAGGGAGACGACTATTTGATCGGTGCCCCCACCGCCGCGACGGTCTCCATCGTCAGTGACGATCTGCTGGACGAGCTGCCATAGTCCGTCGAACCGCTCATCACGACTTTCGTCATGGGCCTGTATCTGGGACGCTCTGGAGCGTCACCCAAGGCAACGCAATCTCGGAGCTTCACGCACGACAATCTGATCGACTTGCAGTCCGATTCCAAACTGCTGCCTCCGATCTCATCAACGTCGTCACACGAAAGCAAAGTGGTCACAACGCAAGCCAACGGCCGCGACGACATCGGCCAGTCGGTCTTGCAGTTTGTCTTACCGGACGGCATGGCGGAACCGGAAAAGAAGACGATCACTTTGGTTGACTTCCCTGCATCGTCGAATGACCGGATCATCGAACGCGAAGCCACACCAAAACGCGTGACGATGACTTCCGAACCGATTCACAACTCGCACGATTTCCCCTAAGAATTCGTCTTCTTCACAGAGAAGTCGGGCCCGCTCAGTGGCGACGCGCACGCGCAACAAGTAGCCTGCGAATCCTTCGGGAGTGTACGCGGCTCTGGTGACCGCCCTGGGCTTCAAACCCAGTTCGATGATTCCCGAACTGCTGACGAGCCACGAGTTGTGGCGAGCGTGCCGAGTGTCTTACCGGCCGGCTTACCGGAATTGCTCGGAAAAGACGCTGACTTGTGCCGGCTGGTTGAGGCTTGGCCGAGGTTGCCGGAGCATGTTCGGGCGACGATTCGGATGCTCGTGGAGTCGGCGCGCATCACTTGAGGCTTGGTTGACGGGACCATTTCCAAACGTCCGGTTGACCCGTGGCCATTGTTGTTGAAGAATACAACAGCCGGACGACGAAGATGTCAGAGGGAACGCACGATGGATGACATCCACATCGTCTGGGACTTGGACGACGATCCTGACGGGAACGTCCAGCACATTCAGGAACACGACGTCACGATGGATGAAGTCGAGGACGTACTTTACGACCCGAACAGCGTCACATCGGTCAGCCGGTCGTCGGGGGAGCCAATCACGTTTGGCTTCACGGCGTCCGGGCGGTACTTGGCGGTTGTGTGGGAGCACGTTCAAGACGATCCGTTGACGATGCGCCCCATCACGGCCTACGACGCGCCGGAGCCATCGGCTCGGAAGAAACGGAAGAAACGATGACCAGCCGCACTCGAATTCATCGGCCGCGACAACAGACCGCCGAGCAAGCCGCCGCCGAGCAGGCGAAGCGGAAACGCTTGCAGCGTGAGAAGCCGGGCCTGGCCGACTTGCTGGCCAGCGGCGACTACTCCGAGCCGTTGTCGCAGGCGGAGTATTGGAACTTGCGGAAGGCGGTTCTGCGGCTCAAGGAACTGCGAGAGGCTGCGGGCTTGAGTCTGGCGGACGTGGCCGAGCGAAGCGGCATCGACCGCGCGGCGATTTGCCGGCTGGAGAACGGCCAACACCAGAACCCCACCATCGGTACGCTCAACCGCTACGCCGACGCGCTCGGCAAGCGAGTGTCGTTTCAAGTCGTGGATGTCACCAAGCGGCGAGCCAAGTCACGCTGACAATCATGACGGACGTTGTACCGGTTGACGTTCTGGTCAGCGCTGTCGTTGTTCCAGAAGTCGCCATGTCGATTGGATCGGAAAGACTCCCGACGCCGTGCGTGCACAACAGCGTCACGAAGCCAACCAGTCTGCCAATCGCAAGTCGGGGATGTTCTGGAAGTCTCTCGTGTTGTGCGTGACCAGCGTCAGGTCATGGACCAACGCGACCGAGGCGATCATCAGATCGACCGTGTTGAACAGCGTGCCCAGCCGCAACGATTGGCCACGCAGACGTCCAAACTGCTCGGCGCAGTCAGCGTCGAAAACCAGGAGTTGAACTTCCGGCAAAAGGTCGTCGATCAGCGCCAACAGCCGGGTGGGGTCGGAATGCTTGTAGGCTCCGGTGTAAAGCTCTCCCAGCACAATGGTCGGAATCGCCAGGTGGTCGATGTGCTGAACGAAACGATGCGCCAACTTCGCTGGGCGTCGCATGTGGGCCGAGCAGACGTTGGTGTCGAGCAGGAAAGTCATTGCTCCTCCCACTGCGGTTGCCGCTCAAATTTTCGGCCCTGCTGGACTTCCTCCATGATCGCGTCCCATTCCGTGTCGTCAGCCAAAGCGCCTTCCGTGCGCAAGAAACCATCGCCCGGTTTCCGCGTTGACCGAATCGCTCGTACTTGAATCTCAACCTCAGCACCTTCGCCGAATGGAAGAGCATCCGCCAACTCGATGGTCTTGCCATGAATCACACCATGCAGCGTCTTGGTCATCTCGTCGTCTCCTGTCAGTCCGCAGCCGTTGGTTCAACTCTTTCGCAGGTTCGCGAATACGAAAGTCATTCGAGCTTGTCTTCATTCGACCATCGAAGCAAGGCAATGTCGTCGCCGCGCTATTGTCGGCCAGTCAAGAATTCCGCTCGGTTACGGGAATCCTGAGACCAAGTTCCCGAATGTCGAAGACTCCCAAGCTCTCTTTCTGTTCTGCTTGGTGCTGACTGCCGCTTCGGAGATCTGTTGCCATCCACTGAAAGACATTTGGCAGTTGCGGAACATGATGATTTTTCTCGAATCGAAATTGTCGGCCGTCTGGCGACGTTCCTTCATACCCGTTCCCGCTCATTTTATCGCTCCTTAGAATTCATTTCGCTTGATGGTTTTAACGCTGACATTTTTGGGAAAGATAATGGTTGCCGGCCTCTTTACCATCCCCGGATTCTGAAGGATCAAAGGAGACCAGACGGAGTGTTCGGTTACCTGAGCCGCTTGGGACGCTCTGGAGCGTCTCCCAAGGCAATGCAACGGCTGGCTCGACATACGACCGTCCAACTCACGCTCGGCCGTTACACGCACGCCAACCTGTTCGACTTGAAGTCCGCGGTCGATTTGCTGCCGCCGTTATCGTCGCCATCGTCCGACGAACGCGAGGCGGTCACGCTGCGAGCGACTGGCACCGATGACGCGAGCCAGTCCGTCTTGCCGTTTGTCTTAGGCAGCCGGTCTGAAATGTTCTACCGGTTATTGCGGGCGGATTGTCAGGCTCCATTTGGGCAAGGTGTCGGAGCGTTGGATGTGAGGAGCGTATTTTTGGAGGGCGGTCTTGGTGAGTGTCACGCCGCGTTCGT
>SXGS01046135.1_pt1 | contig 11161 bp, 15 predicted proteins | sample 3174681 | NCBI WGS metagenome assembly SXGS01 (sample SAMN11356861, study PRJNA531348) | freshwater metagenome | isolation source: freshwater sample F1-80 | place: China: Fuxian Lake, Yuxi | collected 2017-12-25 | reverse complement strand
GGAGAACGTCACGAACCTCAGCGGCTGGCTTGATCCGCTGCATCAGGCCCTCGTCGGTGATCGTCTGACGCACGAAGTCCAGGTAGACCTGGGCCGCTCGCACGTTGCCTTCCTTGGCCTTGTCGGCCAAGGTGCGCAGGACGGCGGGGGCTTCATCCAAGGCATCTCCAGCGACCTTGGTGAGCATACGGTGGTAGACTTCGGTGGAGTTGGCCAGGTCGTAGAGGCGGGGGCCAATAGGCCAGTTGTTGGCCCGGGCTAGCGCGGCCAGGCTTGAGTGCTCACGCTCAGGATGGGGAGTGGCCTTCCAGTCGGCGATCAGCTCAACCTGGACAAGGCGGGCGGGGGAGAGGCGACTGGAGGGAGGCCGCATATACATTATCCTGGTGATAGAGGGGAGTGGGATGGAGAGAGAGTGAGATGGGGCCTACACTTACGTAGCCTCTCGACCACCTCGTGGACCTACATATCCTCGGTGTTTTCCACCTGTTTGCCGCGTAGACTTACCCGACATTCCTCTATCCACCTACGATCTGGGGGCGTACCTCTTACATCATTAGATGCGTTGGCACTGGCACTGGCAGTCTCAGTCAATGTGGGTTCGGGGCTCCACAGTACTACCCCCCCCTGGGGGTCGATCCCCGGGAAGGGGGTTCGTTTCAACAGGAGACTTGACTCCTCCCGTAGAAATTGTCCCAAACTATCGGGTATCCGTGGCAGTCCCAGTGGGCCCAGGTCCAGGTATCGCCGAGGATACTTGGTCCATAGGTGTATCACCCTGGCTTCACAGAGGGCACAGGTAGCTCCGATCTTGGCGGCGATCACGCCTTGATGACAAAACCCGCACTTGCGTCTTATAGGCCGGGTCGGGTAGCCTGTGTGGACGCTGGAGCAAAGCGCATACTCGCCTTGTCTTTCAACGACTACGGCAAGCACGAAAAAGCCTCCTCGGGTTGTGGGTCTGGAGTCCGAGGAGGCGCATTGGAGGATGCGGGTATATTATACACAATTCAGCCCTCTGAGGCAAGGAGTTTGGTCATCTGGGCCTGCAGCCATGCCAGGCGGTCTGGCGAGGCGTTCTGGATGATCTCGTAGAAGCGAAGCCGCTGGTCCCGCTTCTCGAACTTGTTGGCGAGCTGGAACAGTTCGGCTCTGGGGCTACCGCCCCCCTCTGGATTCATATCCGTCCTTTCGTCGTGAATCCCCGATCCCTAAAGCTGATCTGGCTGCTCCGTAACCCGCAGGTCATTGGCTGGTGGAGGCGTCCCAGGTTCCCGGCTGGTGCGTCAAAGGTGTGCCGGTCCCATCTTGGGCGAGTGGCTGAGTTCCCTGCCCGATGCTGACACCGGGAGCCGGAGGTAGGTCGATGTCTACTGGGTGGCCGGAGGTTCTCGCCCGATCTGCCGGCGCCCATGGATTATTCACAGAGGCGCGGCGATCTCGTGGTTTTGCGGCAGGAGTTGTCTGGGAGGAAGGGACTGCTGCTGGTGGTGTAGGTGCCGCGGTAGCTTTGCTGTGGCTGTGCGAAGGAGATGTTATAGCGCGCGAAGGCGCGGTAGATCGAGTGCCGGGAGCAACCTACTGCTGCCGCTGCGGTCGTGGCGTTATGATAGGTGCGAGCCAACTCCGCACAGCGCTCCCTGGTCAGCATCTCTACCATATCGCCCCGATGTCATGAGTGTCATGTGGAACATACTACACCACCGGGGGGATTGTCAAGTGCTCAACGCACTGCTCGATCAGGGCGTCGTTCTCATCCAGGCGGGCCTTGGGCTCCTTCCGGGAGAGGATGGACTCGCCAACGAAGAAGCGCAAGAGGACCTGGGTGCAGTTGAGAGCGATGATAGCTTGCTCTAACAAGTCCCTGGTGGTCTTGATGGTGGCAGTCTCGATGATCGGACGGCTATCAGCTACCACTAGCACTCCTTTCAGGTGGAGGACAAGGGCATTGATTTCTTCCATTGGCATATTGGTGATTTGTGAAGATGATCAATATACGAGGGTTCACGCATACAACCAAGCAAATACTGCAAATCATTACAGTTTGATGTCATGCGAAAAGCAGGTATAATGTGACAATACCCGCTAAGATGTTTAGTATTAACAACCACTTAGCATACTATCGATAATGCCTGAAGTAGTTAGTATCATGACACCCACATGACGCCTGATTGACAAATGTATGGGTTACCTATACATTCGTCAACATCGCCATGGTGGACCTGACCGTCATTACGCAGCTGGCCTTGACCCTGCAGGCCAAACCCTGGCTGGGGGAGATCTATTCCAGCCAGCAGCCAGAACTGTTCGACCGCGTCATCGCCCTGGCTGCCAGCCCGTTCTTCAAGTGGCAGCCCTTCGGCACCGATCAGACCCTCCAGCGCGGCCTGTTGGCCTGTTCGTCCCGCAACAAGTGGGCCATCGCGGGGAACAGGGCCGGCAAGACAGTCTCGGGACTCATGGAGGACGTTGCCGACTGCCTCCAGCTCTCCTGTATCACCAAGCTCTCGAGCGACAAGTTTCCTCACCCGCCCAAGATCTGGATCGTCAGCGACACCGAAGGGACCGCGGTGGGTATCGTTGAGCGCACCCTGGTGGATAGCGTCCTGGGGGAGGACCAGTCCGGCTACTTGTGGAATCTGGTCGATGATACCTGCAAATACACCCCCAAGTCCGGATTCTCCGATCACTTCATCCGCTTCACCAATGGCGCCACCATCGAGGTGAAGTTCTCGACCCAGGACCGCAAGGTATTCCAGGGCCAGGCATGTGACAAGATCCACTTCGATGAGGTCCAGCCCAAGGACATCTACTCTGAGTGTCAGGCCCGTCTGGTGGACCGCAACGGCTACTTCCTGGGCACCATGACGCCGGTGTTCGACCGCAAGCACGGCATCCCCTGGATCTGGGAGGACCTCTACCTCCGGCGGGAGGACAAGGGCATTGATTTCTTCCAGTGGTCGATGCTGGACAATCCCTACCTGTCCCAGGAGGCCAAGGACCGCCTGGTCAGGGAGTGGGACGAGGACGAGAAGGAGGCCCGTATCTATGGTAGCTTCACGCCCATCGGGGTGTCGCTGGCCTGGAACCCGCGCCTGTTGACCCGTATCAAGCAGGGACTCATCCCGCCAACCCTCGGGCAGTTCGAGCTGAACTCGCAGGGAAAACCCACCTTCATTCCAAGGAGCGCCTGATGGCTTTTCGTATCCGCACCCTCAACGCCTGCAACAAGATCGCCGCGGGGATGTCGCCCTCCCGCTACATGAGCCTTGACGGCGCCAAGCTGGTCGAGATCATCAAGAAGCTCCTTCCCGAGAGCAACGCCCAGCCAGAAGCTGTCTGCCGGCAGTTGCGCGCCATCGGCAAGGCGAACCGCTGGGACATGCCCAGGATGACCGCTGACCAGGAGGGTGGCTACCTGCGCTGGCTGGTGGTCGAGGTAGCCAAGAGCTGATGGGAAAGGCCAGCAAGCAGGAGTATAACCGGCTGAAGAAGGCGAACAGGAAGCGCGTGATCTCCAAGCGCCAGGCCCTGATGGAGGGGATTGTCTACTACGAGTGCTCCCGCTTCGCCAAGCACCACCATGTGTTCCGCTGGACCGCCCGGGCGTGTGGGCTGGTGCAGTATACCTACCACCGCCTAACCGGGAGCCCCATGTGTGGATAACCACTCGGGCTTTACATTCACCACCAAACAAATAGCCACCATTATTGGCAAATCTATTAGCAAAACAATAGCATACGTCGACAGAGGACTCATAAAAGCCTCTATCCGTGAAGCCAGCGGCCATGGATCGCGAAGGGTGTGGTCGTATTGTGATCTTGTTGCCTTCGTGCTTATCGTCCAACTGGAGGAGATCGGCATAAAGGTTTCACATATTCGCAGAATCATGTCAGATATTGGCCCAACCTCTAGTCTTTCTGGTGAACGGAAGGTCGGCGCATCTCGCCATTCAGTACAATTGTCTTTCTCATACCGTGGATTGCGCAGGCACACCGAGCTTCTTATCCGAACCAGGGGGGGGCAATATTCGCCTGGGCCGTGAGCCTAATATCAAATGAGCTACGAGATCCGCGTCTGGGCTGAGCCAGAACCAGGGGAAACCTACGCTGGCGGGGGAGACCCGGCCATGGGCCTGCAGCACGGCGATGACTCGGTGTGGGAGTTCATCCACTGCGGCAGCGGTGAGCAGGTTTGTGAGGTGCAGGGGAAGATCGATCCCTTGACCTTCGCCGACCTGGGAGCTGCTATCGGCACTTGGTACAACGGGGCCCTGCTGGGCATCGAGAACAACCAGGACGGCGGGGCCAACCGGGCGCTCTTCAACCTGGGCTACCAGAACATCTACTACGAGCACACCAACCAGGGACGGCCCTACGACAAGGCCACCCCGCGCCTGGGCATCAACATGAACGCCCGGCGCCGCTCCGAGCTGATCAGCCATTCTCGCCGTCTGCTGGAGGACGGCAGCCTGGTCATCCGGTCCTCCAGGCTGGTAGGGCAGATGGAGAGCTTCGCCCTCAACGGGGTGAAGTATGAGGCGATCTCCGGTGCGCATGATGACCTGGTGATGGCCTACCTGATCGCCGGGGCGATGACGGTCTACCATCTCGAGGTCGCCAGGATGAGCAGTCACCCCCTGCTGCCGATGGTGGACGGCAAAGAGGTCGATGGGCCGAGCGAGGAGAAGGAAACCCTGCCCAGGAAGCTGGCCAGGCACGTCATGTCCCACACGCCCAACCGCGAGGTCTGGGCTTCATCTGCGGAGAATCTGATTTGAGCAGCGACGATACAGACAACATCGAGAGAATCACCAGCGCCATCCTTGATGTTGCCTCAGCCATCACCCCGCTATTGGGCGGCTTGGGCGGCGTGGATACTCCCGATGGCCGCGTCCACTCTCTGACACAGGCGGTCACCGGCGTGGTTTCAACGCTGGGCACCATTTCCGATCACCTGCAACACATAAAGCAACTTCTCTCTGAAATTGAGGCTAAACTATGATTTACCTGGTAGCCCTGGCCATGGCCTTGATGTTTCTCCTGTGCTGTCTGCTCCTGCGGCAGCAGAACCAGGACCGCATCGAGCGCGCCGAGATGATGACCCGCTACGCCAACATGGTGATGATGACCCGGCAGGACGCATACTGGGTCGCGCCTGGGAGTGTCCCGCCCGACCCGTTCGGTCGTCCAGCTCCAAGCTCGGTGGGGGAGGTGGAAGGTGCTCCGTGACAAGCCACTGCCCTCAGGGGCCAACTACGGTCACCAGGTCGGCGTAGGCGGCGGAGTCGCCATGGCCGGCGTGGTGTTCGCCGACGGCGGGAAGCCGGCTTCACTCAGAAACCAGCCCAAAGCGTCCCAAGAGGAGGCCCTTTCCGGCATAGCGCCGGCAGTTCCGGCCCAGCAGGTTCCCTACCACTTCGCCCCGCGGCGCATCCCCTGGAACGTCGACGCCGGGGTGGCGGTGATCCTGTCCCTGCGCTGGGAGTCGGGCATCAATGGGTTCAGGCATCCCGATCGCCCCAAGATCATCCTTCACCCTGGAGTCACCCCCGATGCCGCCATCGAGGAGGAGGCAGCCGGGGGTCGCACCCTCATCCTGCATCCAGACTCCTGGCGCCTGTCCCTGCGCAAGGCTGCAGATTTGGTAGTCAGCCTGGAGCTTATGCCAATCGACCGGCCCTCGGAAAACATCCTCGCCGTCCTGGAGGTTCTCAGCACTTGACAGGGTGACAACAGATGGGCAGACTACACTCGGGAGTGTAATGCCATTCGCATTACGATCACGACATGGCCGAGTCGCCTATCCGCACCCTGCTCAGGCGTCCCAGCAGCAAGGAGGACTACCTTGCCCTGCAAGAGGATGTCTGGGCCTACCTCAAGGACTCACGCCCTGGCCTGGAGTATCGGATCAGGGAGGCCCTGCACTTCCTTGGTGGTGATCAGTGGATACGCTACGCCGGGGATGGCCACTTTGACCGGCATACCCTGGAGGACTGGATACCCACTCCGGTCACCAACTTCCTCGTTGAGCACTACGACTACCTGCGCCAGGTCTACACCGGGGGCGATCCCTACCCGGCAGTAGACCCGGCAACCCGCGATCAGGCCGACGTCGACGCCGCGCGCGCCGCCGAACGGTCCACCCGCTCCGAGTTTGAACGCCTCGGGTCCAAGGCCCTGATCTCCGATGCGGCTGGCTGGCTGGTGATGTCCGGCAACACCGTCCTGACCAGTTCGTGGAACGCCAAGTCCGGCAACACCCTACGCAAGCCCCGCATGAAGCTCCTCAGCCGGCCGATCCCCATCGATTCGGCCAAATGCCAGGTCTGTGGTCACGAGGAGGACCCCCGCGCCTCCTCCGAGCGCTGCGTCAACTGCAACGGCCCGATGGTCATGGGCAAGAGCAATGAGCGTGACGAGCTGGGCAACGAGGTGCGCGAGAGCTACGAGGAGCAGGAGCACGACGAGCGGGGCCCGGTCTATGACCGCATCTCGGTGGGCAACCTGGAGGAGCAGGTGGTTTCCCTGCTCAACTGGTATCCACAGCCCTGCCGCTCCATGGACCGCTGCCGCTTCGTCCTCGAGACTGACCCGGTAGACATCGACTGGCTGAAGGACACCTTCGGCGCCAAGGAGGGCGACGTCCCGCCCGACCACCTGGAGTATGACAAGTTCAACACCCAGGCATCCTTTGCCGACATGCAGATATCCGGCGGCAAGGGCAAGGACCGCGACCGGGCCATGCTCCGCATCCTGCGGCATATCCCTGACCACCGCTTTCCCAAGGGGCTGATGACCATCGGGGTGCGCGGCAAGATCCTCTACTGCGGCGACCTGGACAACACCTTGGGCGACCTGCCCTACACCCACATCGTCTACCGCCGCCTGCCCGGCATCTTCTGGGGCGCCAGCCCGATTGCCGATGTGCTGCCACAGCAGAAGCGCATCAACGCCATCGACAGCCATATCGTCCTCAACCGCAAGCAGATGGCCAACGGCCAGTGGCTGGTGCCCGAGGGGGCTGGCATGTCCCATGTCTCCGGCCAGAGCGGGCTGATGATCCGCTGGAACCCGCACAGCACCGGCGGCTTCAAGCCCGAGCGCCAACCAGGGGTGCCGGTTTCCCAACAGGTGATCCAGGAGCGACAGTCCACCATCCAGGACATGCAGCACGTTGACGGCCTTCAGGACATCGTCAGCGGCAATCTGCCAGCTGGCGCCAGCGGCCTCGAGACCGGGGCTGCAGTGGAGTTCCTCTACGAGCAAGCCTACAAAAGGTTCAAGGGAGCGCTGGACAACTGGCGCGAGGGCCTGGGGCACCACTGGAAGCGCAACCTGCTGATTATCTCCGAGAACTGGGAGGAAGAGCGCCTGGTACGGGTGTTGGGTGACAACTCCGAGCTGGACGCCCACTACTACCAGGGCTCCGACTTCCACGGCGCCCAGGACATGGTGGTCCGTGTGGCGCTGGGCGCCCAGACCTCCAAGGTGGCCCACAAGCAGCAGGTGATGGACGCGGCCAAGGTCGGGTTGCTCGGGGATGTGCGCCAGCCCGAGGTGCGCGGTCGCATCCTCGAGGCCCTGGAGATCGAGGGCTTCGACAGCGAGTATGTCCGTGACGCCAAGAAGGCCCGCCGGGCGCTCCAGGCCATCCGCGAGGGGGCCGAGCCGCCGCCGCTCCTCCCGCAGATCGACAACCATTCTATCCAGTTCTCCATCTTCCGCGACTTCATCCTGACCTCTGACTTTGAGGCCGAGGCCCCCGAGGTGCAGCAAGCCATCGTGCAGTGGGCGCAGCAGCACCAGCAGATCATGCAAGAGCAGCAAGCCCAGGTCATGCAAGCCGCCCAGGCGGCCAAGGGAACCGGGGAAGGGGTGTCGCAAGCCATCTCTGACTCGGGTGCTCTTGGTGCCCAGGTGCAAACCCAAGCCGTAGGAGGCTGATCATGTTGTTTCCCAACCCCGAGGCCGGACCGGATCAGGCGCAGCCTGAAACGGAAGTCGTGCCCGCGGATATCACCCAGGCTGACGTCGAAGCCCTCTTTGCTGAGGACCAGATCGATGAGCAGGAGATGGAGCTTTCTGCGCCCGAGTCCGAGGACGAGGTCGAGGAGGAAGAGCCGGTCCAGCCCAACACTGGCCAACAGCAAGCCGCCCTGGTTGCCGAAGTCACCAAGGCCATCCTTCAGGCCCAGCAGTCCGTCAAGCCGGCTGAGGTCAAAGCCTCAGTGGTGGATCGACTGCTGGCCGAGCACCCCGGTGCAGACCGGGATGGCCTTGCCTTGCTGGTCAAGACAGTGCAGACGGCCATGGCTGACAACCCGGTCAACGACCGGATCAGCCAGATCGAACGCCTTGTCGTCGCCCAGCAGCAGGAGCTGACCGCCAACCGGCAACAGGGGATCCTGTCGGACTTCGACAAGCACATGGACGCCCTGCTCGACAACGCCAGGATCGCTGATCCTATCGAGCGGGAGATGGTCTACAATACCGTCATCCATCGCGGCTCCAGAAAGCACGGCCAGGAGTTCTCCAAGGAGAAGGCCACGGCCATCTTTCGCCGCCTGCAATCCGAACGTACGAAATCCTCCCATGAACGAAGCCAGCGGTATGTCGAGGGGAAGGAGGGGAAGGCCAAGGCCCAACCTCCGGTGCGGCACGCTTCGGGTGGCCTGAGCGCCACCGAGAGCGTGATGAAACGCCTGACCGATCCGAAGGACAAGTCCTTCAATTTCAACGGGCAGAACTTCAATCGACTGCTCAAGGGCCTGGTGGGGGGTAAATAACCCCTAAAGGAATAGACGATGGGCGCTACAATTACCACGATGACCGCTGCGCTGAAGAAGCTCTACCTTCCGCGTATCCGGTCCACGATGCAGACCAAGACCGTCCTGCGGTCCCGGTTGCAGTCGAACACCGAGAGCACCGATTCCAGCGGCCTGAGCGCCATTGTCCCGGTGAATATCCGCGGCAACCAGGCGGGTATCGGGGCGCGCGCCGAGGGCGGGGCTTTGCCCACCGCTGGCAACCAGACCTACATCGAGTCGAAGGTGTCCTACGCCTTCAACTACGGTGTGATCAGCGTGTCTCACCCTGTCATTGTGTCCTCCAAGGACGACAAGGGCGCGTGGACCAGGGCGCTGAGTTCTGAAATGACCGGGCTGGAGCGTGACTTCAGCCAGGACATGAACCGGCAGGACTTCGGCTACGGCGGTGCGTTTCTTGCCATCTGTACCGCTGCCGATGACGGGGCGGGGCTCTTGTACGTCAACTCCACCCAGTATATCAAGGTGGGCCAGGTCGTTGTCGCTTTCAACGCCCTGAGTGGTGGCACGCAGCACGACGGCGATATGACCGTCACCGCGGTCAACTCCGCGACCACCTTCACGGTGTCCGGTGCTTCCACCAACGTCGCCAACGCTGACTATATCTTCCGCTCCGGTGCGCGTACCTACGAGCCGATGGGTATTCGTGGCCTTTGCGACGACTATGCCATCACTGCAGGATACGGTCCGCTGCTCCAGACCCTGCAGAACATCGACCGCAGCACCTATCCGGAGTTCAACAGCAACGTCTTTGAGAACGCCGACGTCGCCCGCGAGGTGACGCCCACCTTCCTCGATGACTGCCTGTTGATCATCGAGGAGAAGGGGGAGTGCAAGGTGTCCCTTGGGATCACCTCCCGCATCCAGTTCCGCAAGATCGCCAATCTGGTGATCCCCGACCGTCGCTACACCGATTCTCAGACCCTCGAGGGTGGGTTCAAGGCGATCAACTGGTCGGGCGTTCCCATCGTCTGGGACAAGGACTGCCCGATCGATCCCAACGGTAACGACTCGCTGTTCTTCCTCGATGAGGACCACATCCAGCGCTACAAGCTGGCCGATATGGACTGGGACGACACCGACGGTAACGTCCTTCATCGCAACGCTGGTTACGCTACCTACGATGCGACCCTGTTCCTCTACGGCAACCTGGGCACGGACCGTCCGAACGCCCACGGCTGGATCCGCGACCTGAGCCGCAGTTGATAACGAGGAGGGGTAGGGGAGCGATCTCCTGCCCCTCCTGCGGAGAAACCAATGGCAGCGCTGACTATTCAGACCAAAGAGAAACCAGCCGTCGTCAACCTGGCGCAGTCCACCGGGAAGTCTGCGGACGCCTCCGGCACCCCGCTGAGTGTTGTGGCTGCTTTGGCCGGACACATCGCGGTGATCGACAAGCTGGTGATCACTGTCGGCTCGGCCATCTCTTTTACCGTCAACACCACTGGCGGGGAACTGGTCGACTCCCAGTATCTGGCAGCGAATACCTCATGGACCCTGCCGCAGGGCATGTCCATCAGGGGTAACGCCGTTGGCCTCGCCATTCGCATCACCACCTCGGGCGCCGGCAATGTCTCGTTCTTCGCCCAGTCGCACTACGAGAAGGCCGTGCCCGATCTCAACCTCTATCCGTAAAGTATCCCGAAAGGGGGGAAACTATGATCAAGGACAAGAACATCGACTGGCTGCGCGCTAGCTACATCATCGAACCCAGCAGGTTCGGGCCTGGGGTGATTCCCTCCGGCACCGATGCAGCTGGCGGCAAGCTGGAGGGCTACGACGCTGGCGCTCCCCAGAGCCTGGAGTTTAGCAGCTTCGGCTACGGCTCGTTGAGTATCTACGCTGCCGGCGACGCCTTCTCCTGCCTCGACTTCCAGTTCCCCCGCCTGTTCGATCCCGAGCATGAGATCGGTGTGCGGGTGCTGTGGGGCGTGGTCGGCACCGTCGAACTGACCGACGCGGTTCACTGGCTGGTCAAGTACGACCAGGCCGACATCAACGAGGTCCTGGTGGCACCTACCGGGACGGCGCTGAACACCGTCATCCCCATCCAATCGCCAGACGTGGTCACTACCGTGCGCTGGTATCGCACCGCGCGCGGGAAGATCAACGCCCGGGTGATGGACATGGCTGCCCGCAACGGAGTCATCGGCTGGTATGTCGAGGCTGACGTGCTGACGGCCTTCGCGCCTGACGAGGTGCGCTTCCTGGGCCTCGAGCTGGACTACATCCCGCTGCTGTGCTCCAATGGCACCGAGGACAGGTCCTACCGCCAGCGTTTGGCAGCCGACTGATGTATATCCCTGACTGGGCCTTTGAGAAGAAGCTCAAAGC
>SXGS01162726.1_pt1 | contig 11163 bp, 7 predicted proteins | sample 3174681 | NCBI WGS metagenome assembly SXGS01 (sample SAMN11356861, study PRJNA531348) | freshwater metagenome | isolation source: freshwater sample F1-80 | place: China: Fuxian Lake, Yuxi | collected 2017-12-25 | reverse complement strand
GTCGCATATCTATGGTTGATTCCTGAATTACTTCTTGCCGAATTCTTCCAGAGACGGGCATTCAATCAGTGCTTTTTCCGCGTAGGACTGATGAACCATTCGGCTTTGATGCCCCATCATGGCCATTGCGTAGCGCTCCGGCATTCCCGCTTGAGCGGCCCTTTGAATCCAAGCGTAGCGATAGCTATGCAGGACGCACCCCGGGGGGAATCCGAGCCGACGGCTTCGGCGCCAAAAATCACCTGACCTTCGGTTGATTTTTTCCTTGCTAATTTTCGGAAAAAGAGGGCCTTGGCTCGGAAGTTTTTTCAGCAACTCTTCTAAAGCAGGGCCAATGCGAATCATTGCAGGCGGATTTTCGGGCTTCAGTTTAGCTCTCCGAAAGACCAGAAGCTTACGTCCCCAGTCGATGTTGGACGCCTCAAGCCTCGCCGCGTCGCCCTGCGATGCCCCGATGTGCCAGAGGAGTTCATAGTAATTTCTGCGCTCTGGATCTTCGACGGTTTCGCACAGCCTTCGATGCTCTTCTTCCGTGATTGCTCTAAAATGTCTCCATCGAACCTCGGGCCAAAGATCGTCGTCGAGAAGATCCCTGCTCACCCAGTTGACCTTGATTCCGTACCTGTAAGCTAGCTGAACGTGATACCGGATCGACTGCTTCAGGCGAAGAATGGATTCCATGAAGATGTCAGGGTCTGTCGCGACGATTTGCTGATCGCGAATGCTTTGGAGGACCGGGGACTCTAGAGAGCGCTTTAGACGCTCTCGCTGGTGAGGCAGCTCGCACCTTCCGATGTACTTGTCGAACAGTTGCCCCCAACTCCGACCAAAGTACTGCGGGTCATTTTCCCGCAGCATCATCATGGCCTGTTTTCGAACCACGGCGGCTGCACTGCCGTCGGAAGCAACGAGGGATGCCAGAATCTTCTCTGCTTCCCTCAGGTCTTTGGTTCGAAGAGAGGTCTGCTTGCCCTTCTGATTTTGGAGGTAATAGCGACCTTGTCTTTTGAATAAGTAATACTTCTTTTTTTCCATGCGTGCAAAGCATGGCTTGACTTCCTAAGTTTCCGTGAGCGGGTTGTGGGTGGGTAGACCGAGGAAAGTGAGCGAGTTCTGCGAGATAGTTGTGGGAGGTTGGAATCCTCTGACAATCTTCTGGCAATCCGCTTTTCCGGATCCGCTTTTCCCTTCGGAAACCCCAGTAAAACCGGGGTTCCCGAAGGATTTCAAAGTGGTGCGCACGGCAGGACTTGAACCTGCACACCTTACGGCTCTACCACCTCAAGGTAGCGCGTCTGCCAATTTCGCCACGTGCGCGTTGTGTCGTTCGATCCCCAAACTAACTCCGAGATCTATTTAACTCTGAAATCTCTTACAAATTTCGATGTTAGCTTAGCTTCCTTTTAGCCCAGTCGCCAGAAGTCTCTTTCCGGCAGTGAACAGATGGTCGGGGCGGTGAGATTCGAACTCACGACCTCTTGTACCCGAAACAAGCGCGCTACCAGGCTACGCTACGCCCCGAACCAAACGAGGGCCGGAAAGTGAGGAAATGCCAGCCGGGTTGCAATGGATTTCTCCTGAAAAGTGAAATCACCATTTTATCACCGGCTGGGATCCATGTCGGTGGGACCAAAAAAAGACACCTTCATAAGCCGCTCAACCGTGAACTCTTCCGGACACACCCACCCACCGATGGCAAATTTTGGGAGCCCGCTGGCGCTGAACTTCTTGGCGCTTGGATTGACCCACGGAGATCGCCCGGTTATAGCAAGCTTGCCAAATGAAACTGAATCTTTCCGCGGGTCGTGCCCTCCGGCGCGGCTTTACGCTCATCGAACTACTGGTGGTGATCGCGATCATCGCGATCCTCGCCGGGATGCTCTTGCCGGCTCTGGCCAAGTCTAAGTCTAAGGCCACCGGCATCCTCTGCATGAACAATCTTCAGCAACTCATGCTCGGATGGCGCTTGTACGCCGACGACAATTCAGACGGAACCGTGTCGGCTCAGGGCGGCGGCGATCGTCGTCCAAACTGGATCGAAGGCAACATCGACTACTCCGCCGACAGTGCCAACGAGCGTTACATCACCAACAGCCCCCTCTTTAAGTACGTCGGCGGATCCAAGGCGATCTTCAAGTGCCCGGCGGACCGCCAGATGGTCCGAGTTGGTCAGCTAAAGGTGGCCCGCATCCGCAGCAACTCCATGAGCCAAGTCTGGGGCAACGGCGACTGGCTCGATTATGATTACAACCCGAACCAAACGAAGTGGCGCAAGTACATCAAGCTGGGAACAGTGGTCCAACCTTCACAAACTTGGGTGCTGATCGACGAGCATCCCGACAGCATCAATGATGCGGCGTTTGCAAACATCATGACCGACGCCAACAAGGCCGGCCGCTCAAAGGTGGTCGATCAACCCGCCAACTACCACAACGGCGCGGCTGGCTTCTCCTTCTCCGATGGACACGCCGAAATTCGTCGCTGGCTCGGAGCCAAGATTGGTCAGGCCAAGGTCAACTTCAATGCGACCGGCAACTACGTCGCCCTCGGCGGAGTGATCCCCGCTAGCGACCCCAAGTCACTTCTGGACGTGGGATGGATGGCCGACAACACCACGGTGTCCGCCCAATAATCCTCTACCAATTCGGTAAGTCCCAAAGAAACGCCGCCGTTTTGGCGGCGTTTCTAATTTTTATGAACCCTCGCTCCACCGCCTCGCTGGTCTTGATTGGCACCTGCGCGCTCTGGGCTTTCAGCTTTCCACTGCTTAAGTCCATAGAGCAACTGGGCCAACGCAATGCGCCGGGAAACACGAGTCTCTTCCTCTCCACCTTGCTGGTCGCCTGCCGCTTCAGTTGTGCCGCGGGGTTGTTCCTCATTGGCAATGCAATCCGCTGCCGGTGGCGACGACGGTGCGACAGTGAGAGCCCTCTTTCCATCCGCCCCACGGCTTTGGAGTGGAAGCAAGGCCTGGGCATCGGGATCTTTGGCTCGATAGGGCTCATTCTCCAGATGGACGGGTTGGCCTACACGGAGGGTTCCGTGTCGGCATTTTTAACGCAGGGCTATGCGGTGTTAATTCCGATCTGGATTACCCTCACGGCTCGCCGCCTGCCCGGTTGGACGGTCACGGGGGCTTGCCTGCTGGTGGGGTTGGGTGCGGCCGTTCTTGCGGGAGTTCGCTGGGACCACTTCCACCTCGGGAGAGGAGAGTTAGAGACGCTGGCCGGGTCTGTCCTGTTCGCGGGTCAGATCCTGTGGTTGGAGCGGCCGCAGTTCGCGGGCAACGACTCCGTTCGTTCTACGACCGTCATGTTCGGTGCCATGGCGCTGACGGCTTGGCCACTGGCCTTCGCCTTGGCTCAGCATCCCCACGATATCGTGAAGGCGGTCAGCTCCAGTGAAATCGCCTCCCTCTTCGCCCTGCTGCTCTTCGGTTGTACTTTGGTCACCTTCCCGCTGGCCAATCACTGGCAACCCAAGGTGACGGCCACCCAAGCGGGCCTGCTCTATTGCACAGAACCGGTCTTCACCAGCGTGGTTTGCCTGTTTGTGCCAGGTTGGATTTCCAAGACTACCGGCCTGAATTACCCCGATGAGTTCGTTCACCTGCGGTTAATCCTCGGTGGTTCGTGCATCCTGGCTGCCAATGTTTGGATTCTCTTGCTACCGCCGCCCAAGCCTCTCGATTCTTAGCCAGAACGATCCAATTAAAATCGTTCCGGCTTAGGTCTTGAGCCAAGCCCCGCACCGACGCAGTCATCCCCCTCAACCCTCGACGCGGTTATTTCCATGTCATGCGGGTGAACACAGGGAAGTGGTCGCTCGGCTGACGCCCTCCCGGGGTCAAGTCCACCACCTCGGACCACGGAATCTCAGCCTCACCCCGAGACAGGATCCAGTCGATGCGGGCACTGTTGAAGGTAGGCTTTCCAAAGCCATTGAAGGAATTGAGGGTTTCATTCTTACGCTGAGCCGCAGCGAACCAGGTGTCCGTGAATCCGATGTCCCGAGTCAGCGCCTCATAGACCGTGTTCCGCGTGGCCACGGCGTTGAAATCTCCCATCAGGATCACCCGCTCGTTTGCAGGAATCTTCGCCAATCGGCTCCGAATCAAGGCTGCCCCCTTTTCACGGGCGGGCTGAAGCGCATGGTCCAAATGCGTGTTCCAAAGATGAAACTCCTTCCCTGTCTGACGGTCCCGGAAGTGAATTGAAGTGACCATACGTCGGTTGGTGTTGCCCCAGGTGGACGAACCGATGACCTCCGGAGTGTCGCTCAGCCAGAAATGGTCATAAGCCAACGGTTCAAAGCGCGCCCGCCGGTAGAAGATGGCCATAAACTCTCCGCGACTACCTCCATCGCGACCGGTGCCGATCCAGTCGTGTTCAGGGAGGTCCGAGGCCAGGTCGCGCAATTGATGATACACCCCCTCCTGCGTTCCCATCAGGTCTGGGGCGTACTGCTTTAGGAGCGTCTGCATGGCCGGACGGCGATCGGGCCACGCCTCCGGTCCCTTGGGGGTCGCGTAGCGAAGATTGTAGGTCATCAATCGCAACTCATCGCCACCTTTGGCTTCGGCTCGAGCGCTCAAAGCCGGAGCTGCTGCGATAAGGGGGAGGGCCGAAAGGAACCGACGGCGGGATTTCATCAACCCAGAAACAACGCCCTAGGCCAAACCTCAAGCAAAAGAGCCCACCGTAAACACACTCCCTTCGAATCCAAGGGGTGCTCGATGGCTCCAGGGGTCAACGGGGCTTTTCGAGTTGGCTCTGGCGGATTCGCTGGGCGCGTTGCCCCCAGGTCGCTGCGGCGGCGGGCAATTCATGGGCGACATGCTCGTAGAGACCGGCTGCTTCACCGGTTCGACCGAGGCGCTCGAGAATCTCTCCTGTGGCACGGGCTGCCTCCGTCAAGAGGTCGGCGGAGAGTTTTTCGCCGGGCAACAAAACCTTGCCCAGTGCGACATCCAAACCCGCCCGGATGGCCCGCTCTAGGAACTCCCCAGATTCAGTGCCACTGCGCAGCTCAGACATCTTCCGATTCACTGCGGCATAGCCCAACCACGCGCGACAACGGGTTTCAATTCCCGCTTCAGGAAGCTTGGCTGTACGGAGGTAGAGCTCGGCGGCACGGGTGTAGTCGGCCGGATTGAGGGTGCTGAGCTGAAAATGACAATTGCCCATCATGCCTAGGGCCGGCGCGATATAAGGGCTGTTGGTGAACTCCAGAACCCGAGTGAAGGCCTCGAGCGCCAAGCGATAGCGGGACAGCGGTTCGCTCCCGGGTTCTACCGGCTTGGCTTGCAGGAGTTCGCCGTAGTGGAAGAGCGCGGCCGACTGAATCTCGGGCGGTGCCGCCTTGTCGTTGATCAACTCGCGGTAGTGTTCGGCAGAGGAATCGAAGTTCTGCAGTTTGCGACCTGCTTCAGCAGCCCACAATTTGGCGCGATACCAGGTGTCGCCCCGCACCGCACGCACCGTGGCATTGGTCAGAATGGCGGCACTGGCCTGTCCGGCCTGAAGGTAGTCTTGTTGCTCGAAGAATCGGCCAGCCAGCCAGAGTTGGGCAGACAAGGTCCCGGGATCGGTAGGATTCTTGGCGGCCAATTCAGAGAACTGCCCCATGGCCGCCGCAGGATCGCCGGAACGAGACAACGCATAGGCTAGATGAAACCCGGCGCGCACCGCACCGGGATGCTGGGGATGGGCTGCCAACCAACGCCGTAATTCGGCCACCGAATCGGCCCAACGCTCGTCATGCAACCCGAGCATGGCCAATTCCAACTGCACCTCGGGACGGACCGCGCTCTCCGGGAACCGCAGGAGGTAATCTTGCAACAAACTGCGACCCAACTCGCCGGCCCCCTGCCGCGCCAGGGACGATCCCAGCCACAGGACGCTTTGTCCTGCCCGCGCCGCCGCGTGGGGCAATTCCAACAAACGGCGCAGGGCCGACTCGCCGGCCGGCGCGTTGGTGCTGGCGATGGCAGCGATCACGGCCTGCTCGAGGGCGGCCGGCATCCAGGTCTCCCGCTCAATGGGACGCTTGGCAACGGCGTCAGCCACCTCCAAATAGCCCTTCAATGCCGAAGGAGCATCTCCCAGCCACGCGGCGGCATCGGCCACCTTGAAACGGGCCACCAGATGATCCAGGGATCCGGCCGGCAGTTGGGACAAGGCCGTCTGAAAACCACTCAAGGCCAGCGCCATCACCGCCTTGGAATTGCCCGAGAGGGCTTCTTCCCAACGGCACCAAGCCAGGGTCAGGGTGAGAGGTCCACGGACTTCGGGAGAGGGATTCAGCGTGGCGGCCCGTTCCAGTTCCGCCACAGCCCGGGTGAGGCTGACGTGGGATTCTGCGATGGCTGAGCCCACCCGATCGGCCCCTCGTCGGGCCAGGTGTTCTCGGAGATGAATTTGCCCCAGACGCAGGCGCAGTGCGGCGACGGAGGCATCGTCAGCCAGTCCGGTGACAACCCCTTCGAGGCGTTCGCGAGCGAGGGCTAACTGCCCTTGGGAAACCCACCAGTCACTCAGATTGCGGATGGCATCGCTGCGGAATGCCGCAGGAACCGTCGGGGCCAAATTTTCCTCCAGGCGTGCCACCGCACGTGCCCCCTGCCCCGCAGCCAAGAGCAGGCGGCCCAAGAGCGCTGAGGATTCTGGGCGTCGAGCGACCAACCCGTCCGCGTCGGCGATGCGCCGTAACTGTTCGGCCGCCGCGATGGCCTGCTCCGTCTGCCGTCCCGCCTCCAAGATGCGGACCTCAAGCCGCAACCGATCCCACTGGGCCTCCGGCGTTTGAGCAAAGGGAGTCGCTGCGACCACGACTTCACGAGCCCGAGTCCAGTTGCCCGCACCCAGGTGGGCTTCGGCAGCCAGCATCGAACCCGTCCAAAGTAAGTCTACTGGTTTACCTTGAACGAAGGCTCGTCGGAACGGACCTTCAGGCTGATCCAACAAGGCGGCCGCCTCTTGTGGATGAGCGGATCTGAAAAGGGCCTCGGCCTGTCGCACCGAAGCGTGAAGGGCCAACTCGGATCCAGAGAACTGAGCCAGATAGAGCCCGAAGGTTTTCTGCGCCGCGGCATAATCTCCACGCCCCGCCTCGGCCTCCCCTTGCGCGTACAAGGCCCGACGCAAGGCCTCGGGCTTCAAGGCGGAATCGGGAAATTCTCCGGAAAACGCGGTAAACTCTTCGACCGCGCGCGCATAGGCCCCGATCGAGAAGGAGCGGAGAGCGGCATTAAAGGCGACCTGGTCCGGCCCATCGGCCGCAAGAACCGACAGGCCCAGGACAGTTCCCACCATCCAGCCCCACCTCCGACTCGATTCCTCGCGCAACCAACGCATAGGCCCACTCTCCGGACGTACCGGCCAACGAGCAAGCGGAGAGCAGTCGCTCAGCAAGGGTCACTCGGGAGCAAAACACCCTCAACTGAAGACTAAAAACAGGACCCTTCCCGATTTCCCCCCAGAGACTATGGTGAGCGGCATGCAGGGGAGTCACGGGGTCACTGGAGTTTGGAAAGGCGGCTGGAACGAAGCGGAGCTAAGCCGCTGGGCTGCGGCATTGCGGGCCCAATTGACCGACTCAAGCGTCACCTTGGGATTGGTCTTCTTGGCCCCATCGCTCTTTCCTTATGCCGAAGATGTCTTGGAGGTACTGCGTGTCCATGGGCGGATTCCCTGCCTGGCAGGCTGTTCCGGCGTGGGATTAATTTCGGGCGGCAACGAGTTTGAGGAAGGGGCCGACCTCGTACTCGGGCTTTACCACCTTCCCGGGGCCACTCTGAAGGGCTTCCACTTCGACAACGACGTAATCAACGCCATAGATGACGCGGCGGCGTGGATTCAAAAAACCGGCCTGTCCGCGGAGCAAGTCAATGGCTGGCTCGTTTTTGCCAGCCCGTTCCACCTCAACGGCGAGGCGTGGCTGCGGCAATGGAACTCGGCCTACCCCGGCATCCCTGCCGTCGGCGGCTTGGCCAGTGGCGATTTCTCGGCCGAGCAATGTCAGGTCTACTTTAATGGCGGGGTCCATGAGCAGGGACTGGTCGCCGTGGCTCTCTGTGGGGATGTCACGCTCGAGACCGTGGTGTCGCAAGGGTGCACGCCCATCGGCGAAAGCTGGACCATTACGCGAGCGGACCGAAATTTCATCTTAGGGATCGGCAATCGTCCTGCCTATTCAGTCTTGATGGAGACCTTCGAGGGCATGAGCGAGGAGGAGCGCAAGAAAAGCCAAAACAACCTCTTCGTGGGCTTGGCGATCGATGAGTACCGCGAAGAATTGCACTGCGGTGATTTCTTAGTCCGCAATTTATTGGGTGGAGACCCCAAGAATGGAGCCCTCGCAGTCGGAGCCTACCCTCGCACCGGACAAACTCTCCAATTCCAGCGACGCGACTCGGAGACGGCCGACGCGGAACTGTCGGCCCTGCTGGCACAAGCGCGCACACAGTTGGCCGGACGCCCGATCTACGGGGGATGTTTGACCGTTTGCAATGGCCGCGGATCCCGGCTCTTTGGCACCCCAAACCACGACGCGGGCCTCGTGCAAGAGCAACTGGGCCACACCGCCATTACCGGATTTTTCGGGCATGGCGAATTGGGTCCGGTGGCCCGCCAAAATTTTCTGCACGGCTACACGGCCTCGCTCGGACTCTTCGTACCCAAGTCGACGCCTCACCCGAAGTAAACAAGTCCGGGCCCCACCCCAGCGCCCCCGCCTCATCTCCACTGGAGACGTCTCCGAGAGTTGCCACAACCGCCCCCCTTCTGCCTTTATTTGCGTCCATCTGCTGCCAATCCCGATTCCTGAATGAACGACGAACAACAACCCCAGTTTGAATCCGCCAAGTCTGAGGTTCAGCGCAAGACGCTGGACCAGCGGGAGCAGATGAACGAGTTGATGCGCCTGCGTCACTCCTGCGCGCACATCTTGGCGGCCGCGGTCCTGCGACTCTGGCCCGATGCGTTGTTGGACATTGGTCCCCCGACAGAAGAAGGCTTTTACTACGATTTCGACCTGAAGCACCGCTTCACTCCGGAAGACTTCCCCAAGATCGAAGAGGAGATGCGGAAGATCACCAAGGAGAACCAGGTCTTCGAGAAGTCGATCCAGACCCGGGCCGAGGCGTTGGCCTATTTCGAGGGCAAGGGACAAACCTTCAAGGTGCAACGCATGGGCGACATCCCCGAGGGCGAGGCCATTAGTTTCTTCAAGAACGGCGAATTCGTGGATCTGTGCGCCGGCCCCCACGTGATGCGCACGGGCAACGTGAAGCCCGGGGGCATCAAGCTCCTGAAGGTCGCCAGCGCGTATTTTCGAGGCAACGAGAAGAACCCCCAACTCCAGCGCCTTTACGGCACGGCCTTTAAGAACAAGGAGGAGTTGGACAACTGGCTCCTGATGCAGGAGGAAGCCCGCAAGCGCGACCACCGAAAGATCGGCACCGAGATGGGGCTCTTTGCCATGGATCCAGAATATGTCGGTCCCGGCTTGCCGCTGTGGCTACCGAAAGGGACCGTGCTGGTGGAGGAACTGGAACGGTTGGCCAAGGAAACCGAATTCCAGGCCGGCTACGTGCGCGTCAAGACGCCCCATCTGGCCAAGGAGAAGATGTACAAGACCTCCGGCCATCTCCCGTACTACGCCGAGTCCATGTTCCCCCCGATAGAAATGCTCGAGGAGGACGAACGGAAGAAGCGCGATGCGCTCACGGAACGCCGTGCCGACCTCATCCAACTCGCCGAAGGCATGGGCAAGGCCATCGCGCCCAACCCCAGCGGATACACCGAGGAGCAGGTCCGCCACGACATCCAGAAACTGGAAACCGAGATTACCCTCTTGGGCGGAAGGTATTATCTGAAGGCGATGAACTGCCCGCATCACCACCGCATCTTTGCGGCGGAACCGCGCAGCTACCGCGACCTGCCGCTACGGCTCGCCGAATACGGCACCTGCTACCGCTACGAGCAGTCCGGAGAGCTCTTCGGTGTCATGCGCGTCCGCAGCATGAACATGAATGACGCGCACATTTACTGCACGGCCGAGCAGTTCGCCGAGGAGTTCCGGGCGGTCAACGAGATGTACCTGAAGTACTTCAAGATCTTCGGGCTCGACCGCTACCAAATGCGCTTCAGCACCCATGATCCGGCGCGACTCGGTCAGAAGTTCGTCAATGAGCCCGAACTCTGGAAGAAGACCGAAGACATGGTTCGGCAGGTCCTCATCGAGTCCGGCATTAACTACGTGGAGGTGGCCAACGAGGCGGCGTTCTACGGACCCAAAATCGATGTGCAGGTCTGGAGCGCCATCGGCCGCGAATTCACCATCGCCACCAACCAGGTCGATTTCGCCGTGCCCGCCCGCTTCGGCCTGACCTACCGCGACCGGGACAACACTGAAAAGACTCCGCTGTGCATCCACCGCGCCCCGCTGGGCACGCACGAGCGGTTCATCGGCTTCCTTATCGAGCACTATGCGGGCAACGTCCCGCTCTGGCTGGCCCCCGAACAGGTGCGTGTCCTGACGCTCAACGACGAGGCCCCGCTGGTGGAATACGCCAAGTCGATCACCGCCGAGCTGCGCGCTCAGTTCGTCCGCGTGGAAGGCGACTGGAGTGCCAACCCCGTGAAGGCGAAGATCGCCGACGCCGAAACCTCCAAGGTTCACACCATGCTGGTCGTTGGGCATCGCGACCTCGAGGCCGGGGTCGTTAGTGTCCGCCTGCACGGCAAGGGCAATGTGGGTGCGAAGCCTCGGGGCGAGGTCGTCGCCGACCTGCTGGCCTCCATCCGCGAACGCCGCGCCTGATCACGAGTGACACCCCTCTCGGAGTCTCTGCTCAGGCGGAGATTCCGAAGGGAAACACCGGTTGCCTTGGGGTGCCCCTTGACCCCGCACCGCTGCGCCTCATTCTCCGGCCCCCATGTTTGATCTGGGATCGCTCAATCCGCAGCAACGAGCCGCCGTTGTTACCCACTCCGGTCCGGTCCTCATCTTGGCCGGAGCCGGCACAGGCAAGACACGCACCCTGACTTCTTGAACCGAGCACCAGGGTGTACCCATCGGGCGTGGCCTTGGCGGCCGCATCCATGCCGATCACGCCCTCGGCGCCGGGGCGATTTTCGACCACCACCGCATGGCCGAGGC
>SXGS01458520.1_pt1 | contig 11165 bp, 5 predicted proteins | sample 3174681 | NCBI WGS metagenome assembly SXGS01 (sample SAMN11356861, study PRJNA531348) | freshwater metagenome | isolation source: freshwater sample F1-80 | place: China: Fuxian Lake, Yuxi | collected 2017-12-25 | reverse complement strand
GTGGAGCGCGACTGTGCTGAAAGCCAGTCGCAGCAGCATCTCAGGCTCGCTATCACGCCAAACCTGCTGCGGCTGGTGCTTCGCACACAACCGCGCTCCGGGCTGCCAGCCAAATTCACCGTCAACCTGCGGATGCACTGAGCGGCATCCACTGGTCACGACGATGGAAAATCCTAGGAAATCAATCTGAAGAGCCGCGTGTAGACGCCCTTCATAGCCAAAGCGCCGCTCATGTATTCGAGTTTTGGGACATTACGGCGTCCGGCAGTTGCTGGCGGTTACTTCCTCGCCTCCGGCGTCACGGTCAGCGTCACACGCTGGCCTTCGCGAAGGACGACGACTGGAAGGGGTTGGCCGATCTTAACGGCGTCCATCGCGTAGGTGTAGTCGTAGATGTTCGCGATCTTCTTGCCGCCGAACTCGACGATGATGTCGCCGCCTTTCAGGCCGGCTCTCTCAGCCGGGCCGCCGCCGCGCACGCCGGAGAGTTTCACACCGGGAACTTCGGTCGCGTAGTCGGGAATGGTGCCGAGGTAGGCGCGGAGATTCTCGCGGCTGCCACCACCAGAATCACTGCGGGCCACGGTGAGGTAATCGGGCCGCTCCGGGCCTTTGACGAGGTCGGCGATGATCGCGCGGGCGAATTTGGCGATCCGCTCCAGGCCGTCGTAGTTGAGCGTGTCGGGCTTGTCGGTCGGGCGATGGTAATCCTCGTGGCTGCCGGTGAAGAAATTCAGGACCGGCACGCCCTTCGAGTAAAATGGTGTGGTGTCGGTGGGCAGGTAGGGATCTTCCTGCAACGACAGATTGAATCCGGCGGCAACATTGCGTTTCTCGATGAGCTTGCGCCAGGCGCCCGACGAGCCGACGCCTTGCAGGCTGAGTTTGTTTTCGCGAAGACGGCCCACCATGTCGAAGTTGACGTAGGCGGCGACGTTCGAGAGGGTGACGGGCGGGCGTTCGGCGAACTGCGAGGAACCGATGAGGCCGATCTCCTCGCCGGACCAAAGCGCGAAGAGAACGCCGCGCTGGAAGTTCTCCGGCTTCTCGGCGCGTTCCTTCGCGAGGGCGGCGGCGATTTCTAGGACCGCGGCGGTGCCGGAGGCGTTGTCGTCCGCGCCATAGTGGATGGCGTGTTCCTCGCCCGCGCGCTGCATCGCGCCTCCGGATTCGCCGTGGCCGAGGTGATCGTAGTGCGCGCCGACGAGGATGTATTCAGCCGGCCCGGTCGTCTTGCCCGGCGGAATGGCGGCGACGACATTGCGGTCGGTCTTCTTGAGATGCTCGATGGCGGCGGCGATTTTCACTTTAACCTTCGGCAGCGTGAAGCCGCTTTCGGCGTGGGGATTCTCCTTGTCGAGAGCGGACTGGAGCGACTTCAAATCCTTGCCCGAACCGGCGAGGAGCGAACTCAGGACGTTGCTGCTGATGGACGCAGCGACGATGCCGGAGCCGGCGAGGCTGCTGTCGAAGGTGAGTCCAGCGAGTTCGCCGGCGTTGGGCGAATTGGGGCCGGTGACAAAGAGCACGGCTTTCGCGCCGTGATCGCGAGCGAGCATGGCCTTGTAGCGGAGGCCCGCGTAACGATTGAGTTCGGCGCGGCGCTTGGTCTCGACTTCCTCCGGCACATAGCGCAGCACGAGGGCGATCTTGTTCGAGACATTAACACCCGCGTAGGAATCGTAGCCTTCGCCCGCTTTTCCGGGCGCCGAAAGGCCGTAGCCAACAAAGACGACTTCGCCCTCGGCCTCAGCGTTAGCGGAGAAGGAGAGCGGCCGGAAGTCCTTCTCGACGGCAAACACGGCGGCCCTGTTCTCGCTGGAGACAGTCAGGACGTTGGCGTTGGTGAGGACGCGCGCGCCGGCGTTGAAAGTGAAGGACTGGAAGACGGTGGGGTTGGTTCCTGCAGTCTTCAAACCGGCCACCTTGAAGTGTTCTGCGATATAGTCGGCCGCGAGCTGCGCGCCTTTGCTGCCGGTGGCGCGGCCTTCGAGCGCGCCGGAGGCGAGGTAGGCGACCTGCGCGCGAAGATCGGTTTGGGTAATGTCTGCTGTAGCAGCCGACGTGAGTCGGCTCTGATCTTTCTCCGGCTGAGAATGAGCGGACTCGCGTCCGCTGCTGCTTGTGATTGCAGCGCCGTTACTGCCGCGAGCAGGTGCTGCCTTCAGCGCGGCGAGCGCCGCACTGTGATTCCAATCGCCCATGAAGAGTTGGGATTTGCCGTCGGGCGTCCGGCCCGAAGTCCAGCACAGCTTTTTGCCGTCGGGTGAGAACACGGGCAGGCCGTCGAATCCGTCGGTGTAGGTCGCGCGCACCGGTTCCTTCGTGCCGGCCGAATCGACAAGGAAAAGCTCGAAATTCGCGAAGCCGAGTTTGTTCGCAGTGAAGATGAGATACTCGCCATTCGGATGAAAATACGGAGCCCAGGACATCGCGCCGAAATCGGTGAGGCGCTTCACGTCCGAGCCGTCGAGTTTCATGGTGTAAACGTCCGCGTTCACGCCCTTCTCGTCGAAGCGCCGCCAGAGGATGCGCTGGCCGTCGGGCGAGAAGAACGGGCCGCCGTCGTAGCCCGGCGAGCGGGTGAGCCGCTGCGGGTTCGTGCCGTCGGCGTTCATCAGGTAGATCTCGCCAAACGATGACGGGTCGGTTTCGAGGCGTTTCAGATCGTCGCCGGAGAGTTTGTTTGTCGGATACGCGTCGCGCAGCGAGCAGAAGACGATGAGCTGGCCGTCGGGAGAGTAATCGCCTTCGGCATCATAGCCGGGCGTGCTGGTGAGGCGCTTGATGTTCGCGCCGTCGCGGCGCGCGGTGAAGATGTCCATGTGCTCATCGTAATCCCACGAGTAACGGCGTTGCTTGCCGGATGCGCGGAAGTCGAGCTCCGCCTTTTGTTTCGCCCCGCATTCGGGATCGAGATGCGTGGAGGCAAACAGCACTGCATCGCTGCCCGGACGGAAGAAGGCGCACGTCGTCTTGCCGGTGCCGGGCGAAACGCGGTGGCTGTCGCCGCTTTCGAGGTCGAGCAGGTAAATCTGGTAGAACGGGTTCTCCGGCTCGCGTTCGCTCTGGAAGATGAGCGCCTTGCCGTCGGGAGAGAAGTAGCCTTCGCCGCTGCGCTTGCCCTCGAAAATGAGCTGGCGGGTGTTGGAGAGGAAATGAGACTCGGCGCCCAGGGACGTCTGATCAGCCGCGGTCAAATCCAGCACTGAGATTATTAGTGACAGCAGGCACACGCCAACGGCTCGGCTGAAAAACTTGTTTGAACTCAAACCAACGATTGTCATCCATGGATATTGAATGCGACCCCGGTGAAGTTCAATCACGGAACCTTCCGATACAATCGAGCCTCTCCGAATCGGGCCGGACCGTGGCTTGCGTGCCGGCCAAGTTTTCGACCACGCAGGGCTACTTTGCCGGCGTAAACTGGATCGGCTTCGACCAATGGCTCCAGCGGCCGGTGGCGTCTTTCATCCGCGCGCGCACGCGATAGGTTCGGCCGGGCTTGGCGACCGCCGCCGGAATCGTCACGTCAAAGGTGGCCGTTGTGATTTCGCCGCTTTCCCAAACTGCATTGATTTCGTAATGACGCGGCGCTCGTGGACTGAAGGCTGGACTTTTCGGGTCGGACACTTCGGCCACACGCCACTCAAGCGCCGCAAACTGGCCGTCGCCTTCGAAAGCAGAACTGCGAAAGCTTAGTTGCGCCGCCGGAAAGTTGGCTGGTTCCTTCGCCGTCACCGCCGGCGTTTTGGGAATCGCATTGTCGCGGGCGAAAGAGTCGAGCAACGCGCTGCGTCGGACCACGAAAGCCTTCATCAAATTCATCATGCCGTGAAAGTCTTTCGTCACGGCCGCTTCGTAGAACAGTCCCTGGCCGGATTTGCCCGGCATCGACCGGGAGCCGTCGGCCAGGACGGGGCTGTAGTCCCACCGCGCACGGTCCGCTTGCACGATCGACGGCACGCCTTGCGGATTGCTGATCACGGCGGCGTACTCGTCGATGAGTTGAAACGCCTGGTCGGTGTTGAACAGCAGGTCGCGAAGCTCGCGCACGCGGTTTTTGAATTCGAGGCTGAAGGCGGGCCGCGGCAGCACGCGCCGTTTGAAAGGGGATCCGCCACCCCCATACATCCCCTCCGACCAAGTCAGATCGATGTCCCACGGGTGCACCGACCAACGCCCGGTCTGCGGGTTGAGGTAGTAATAATAATTTTTGCCGGCGCCTTCGTCGATGTCGTAGTGGTGAATCGCTTCGACGACCGCGCGGTAGCTGTAGTAACGGGGCAGATCGAAATGTTTCCGCCACCAGCCGTCCGGCAGGTTGCGGTTGTGATAGGCCTGCATAAACCCATTCAGGTCCGACTTGTCCTTCACGCCCGCCACGCCCAGATTGGCAAGTTCGCCGGCGCCAAATTCCATCTTGTAGAAGTTGCCATCGGGCAGGCCATGCTCGCTCAGAAAGCGGCCATCGGGTTGTTCGACGGCGAGGTAAAGACCCCAGAAGTCGCCTTCGTACTGGCTCTTGGCCTCGGCCGCATCGTCGATGATACGGAATTGAACGTAGTGCGTATGCGGCGCTTCAACGCCCGCGAGGTTGAACAATCGAAAGCCGACGGCCTCGAACATCCCTTGCTCGCCACGGTGCCCGTAGTCGCCTTGTTGAATGCACGCCCCCAGATTCAGTTTGGTCCATTTTTGGCGATATTTTTTGCCGTGGTGGTCCCGAGCCTGGAAATCGTGACCGCGATTGAAATCAAACTTCCACATGTTCTTGCCCATCGCATACCGCCACGAGCCGCCCCGCATTCGATAGCGGACGTGGTCATAAACCTGGCCGTCATACACCAGCGTGCCCGACCATTTGTATTCCTTGCCGCCGTAGCGTTCGCGCCAGGTGGCCTGCTCAACCGAAGACTTTTTGGAGAGCAAATGATAAACCGGCAGGCTGCTCATGACGTTGGTGCCGAATTCGACCACCTGACTTTTTTGGCCAAAGCTGAACGCGCCCGGTTGAATCGCTCCCCGCCACGCCGGCACGCCATCGTAAACGAAATAGGCAAAATTTGGTTGCGGGTCATCGGCATAAGGCGCGGTGATCGAATCGCCGCTCTTGTCTGTGGCGGTGATTCGATAGCGTATCAGGCGCCGGTGCGTTTGGATCGTCGCTGGCAACTTTGCCGAAAAAATTTCATCGCCCGCGTTGGCGTCGCCGTCTTTGCCGTCATCGCGCATTGGAACCGAAACCCAGTTTGCCCGATAAGCGGCGTCTCTCAATTCGATGTATCTGCCGGGGTCAACCGCCTGGTATTGCAGCGAGAGGCTGGCCACACCGTCGGCATCGGTGGCTTTGACGGTGACGAGCACAGGCTGGCCTGAGCGCGGTTGGTCGGGCGTGTGAGCGACGTGGCGAAGTTGCGGCGGCGCGTTGGTTGCAAAGAGGGAATTCCGCTGGCCGGGGGTCGGGCTTCGGGCCATGGTGGGAACGCTGACTTTGGCGGTAGGCGAGGCACGCCAGTTTCCGCCGAGGCTGTTATCGAAGCTCGGATTGACGAGTTCAATGGAACTGCCCGGCGGAACCCCAACCGTTGGCCACGGAAAGCCAATACGATAATCGACTTCGTCGGCCAGCTGGCCGGTGGCGGTTTGCAGGACCAGCTTTTCCCCATTGCGCGAAAGGCGGCCTTCGAATTGCCCTTGCGCCGCGAAGGCAAACCGGGCCCGAAAAAAATTCGTGTTTTGCGCGACGACGAAATAGGCGTCAGGCGCCAGGCGCGCTCCGGCCGGAAAAGTGAATTGGACGCCGGAGTAAAACTTCCAACCAGACAGGTCCACCGCTTTGTCGCCGGCATTGTAGAGCTCGATGAACTGCGCCGGCTCAGTTTTGTCCGGCGGATGGTAGTGGATTTCGTTGATGACAATCCCGCCCGGCACGGCGGCCAGGGGTGTCGGCCGATCGAAAGCAGCGAGCAATCCGGTCAGGCTAAGAATGACGGCGAGTCGTTGCACAAACTCTGCAAGCCGTTTAGCGCAGTTCCGCCTCGCCAGCAAGGAAAGTCGTGCGGCGCCAAGAGAGTCTGTGGCGTGACGGAGGCCGCACTGCGCGTCGGTGAATCGCACGCGGTTTGCTCAAGATGTCTTTTCAGTACTGGAACTTCATCCCTCAGGTATTCGATCTTGTCCTGCTCATTCTTGTTCCTCCGGGGCCAGCCAAGCGAATCTGTATCCCAGTACAAATCGATCGGCATCCATTGGTCACGACGATGGAGAATCCTCGGAAATCGTCGATTTCTCAATTGGCAGAGCAGCGTGTCGACGCCTTCCATCCTAAAAACGGCAGTTGCCCCTGGCGAATCTTCGCAAGATCCTGGCGGATCGTTCAGATATTCGCCAGGCGAGCGTCGGCGTCGCCGAAGGAAGAAAGCCTGACGTCCATCCGGTCCATCAACGAAAGATAGAGGCTGCACATCTTGCGGTTTTCAGCGCCCGCATCCACGTAATCAAGGACCCGCCCTGTCTGCAGGGTTCCGCCAAGACCGCCGAGAAGGACCACGGGGAGCTTCCCGCTGTCGTGCTTGGACCCCGACCACATGTTAGATAGGAACATCAAGCAGGAATGGTCGAGCACTGTTCCGTCGCCTTCGGGCATCGAATCCAGTTTTGTCGCGAGGTATGCCGCCTGGGTGACATAATAGCGCGTGATCTGCTCGAAGGCGTCGGACAAATCCTCGTGCGAACTGCTGTGATGGGATTTGCGCACGTTCAGGAACGGATAAAACATGCCGGAAAGATCGCGGCAGAGCAGCAGCGTCGCCACGCGGGTCTTGTCGGTCTGGAAACCGAGAGCGACGATGTCGCACATCAAGCGCATGTGCTCGCGGATGTCTTCGGGAAGTCCATTATCTGGACGCTTCATCGCAAAAAGTGTCGCCGGGCCTCGCTCCCGCACGGTGGCATCGGCGCGCGATTTGTCGCCGCGCATCCGTTCGACACGTTTTTCCACCTCGCGAACGCTGGTCAGATATTCGTTCAGTTTGGCCTTGTCAGAGGCGCTCACTTTGCGGCTGAGGCTGCTGGCGTCCTCCTTGACGCGGTCGAGGATGCTTTGCGTGCGGCGGTTGCCGCGATTCTCAAAAAGGCTGTCAAAAGCGAGGGACGGATACACCTCCATCGGCACGGGCGAATCCGCGTTCTGCCAGGAAATGTGAGAGCTGTAAGCCATCGAGAAATTCGTCTCGTGATAGCCGGTGATCGGTTGCTCGCAACCGAGGACCATGCTCGGCTGGACTGTTTCCTGCCCGACTTGATTGGCGAGAACCTGATCCACGCTCACGCCGCCGTGCAGGACCGCGCCTTTTTGCAGCGCGGCCCCGGAAAGCAAATTGCCAGTCTGGCCTGGATGAATTCCCACACCCGTCGCGCTCTTATTAAACAGGCCGCTGACGATATTGAGCTTCGTCCTCAGGGGGGCGAAGGGCTCAAGGCTCTTGCCAAGCTCCATCTCCGCGCCGGAACCCTTGGCCCACCAATGGTTCGAGTTGACGCCGTTGCCCCAGAACAGCGCGGCGAAGCGTTTCGGAAACGCGGCGGCGCCTTCCCCGGCGGCAGGGGTGGCTTCAGCGCCCCAGCTCGGCAACGATTCCATCCAGGGCAATGCCATCGTGACCCCAACCCCGCGCAGGAAAGAGCGGCGTGAAAGTTTGAAGCGACGCTCTTTTTGAGTGATCGAGTTGGGAGGGCGCATAAATCAATTTTTGGCGAGGGTTTCCTGACCCCGCTTATTCAGGAACTGCGGACTGGTCACGACACTTTCCACGAGCGTGTTGAATCGAAAGCTGTTGGCAGTTAATTTCGCACGCATTTCCCTAATTGTCGAGTCATCTGAAAGGATCAGCGTGCGCCCGAGGCCATAGGCCAGAAGCTGGCGGCACAGAGTGTCCAGAAAATCGGCTTCGCGGCGTTCCTTTATGTGCTGGCGCAACCCGTCGACACCGGCTGCTTCGGATCCGTCCGTGAATATCGCCCGGGTATCAACGGATTTGCCGCCAAAATCTTTCGTCCGGCGTTCTCCGATCGGCCCGAAATCTTCAAAAACCAGCCCGTAGGAATCAAATCGCGAGTGGCAGCCGGCGCACGCCTTATTGTCACGATGCTGGGCCAAAGTTTCGCGAAGGGTGAGATTTCCGAGCTTTGCTTCGTCATTGGGCAGTTCGGGCACGGTTGGCGGAGGGGGGGGAATGCGTTCACCCAGCACGCGGCGCACCACCCAGTACCCTCGTTTCACGGGGCTGGTGCGCAACCCGGGCGCATTCTTCGTCAGGAAAACGGCCATCGGAAGAAGTCCGCCGCGCTTATAGTCGCGCGCGTTTCCGATTCGAACCCAATTATTCGAGCCGCCTTTGGGGTCAGGCATCCCGTAATGCCGCGCCAGAACTGGATTCACAAATGTATGGTTTCCGTGAACGAAATCGAGGGCTGAGCGATTTTCCCGCACCGTATCGAGGAAGAATCGGATTGGCTCCTCGAACATCGCCTGGCGAAGTTCGCTGTCGAACTGAGGAAACCGTTCGCGATCCACCGCATTCCATTCTTCAAAGCGGCGAAAATCGAGCCAGTTGGCCAGAAACTCCGTCGCGATCCCGCGCGCCTTTTCATCCTTCAGCATCCGGCGCGCCTGGGCCGCGAGGACACGCGGCTTATGCAAATCGTTCGCGGCGGCCGACGCAAGGAGCTCTTGATCGGGCATGCTTGACCACAGGAAATAGCTCAGCCTGCTCGCCAGCTCGAAATCGGAAAGCGGTCGGATTCGTTTTCCGTCCGTCGCCAGATCCACGCGGTAAAGAAAATTGGGCGACATCAGGATGCTCGCCAGCGAATCGCGAATCGCTTCCTCGTGCGAGGATCCGTCCTGCGTCCGCAATCTGTGGTAAAAGCCGCCCAGCGAATCGCGCTCGCCCGGTGTGAGCGAGCGTCGATAGGCCCGTTCCGCAAAATCCTGCAGCGCGGCGAGATGTCTCGGCTCCGCCAGCGTGGCAGCGCGCTCAACGCGGTTAATGTCCGTCCAAACACGCTCGAAATGCTCCCTGATCGCCGCCAGGGCGTTCGTGCTCGCACCCGTTCGCTTGGATTTAGCGTAATACAGTTCCGCGAGCTTTTTGACCTTTGCCTCCGAGATCGAATCTTTGTCCTCGGCCCGCGCGAAATCAAATTCCGCCTCCGAAAGGAATCTCGAGTCCGTTCGCTCGAACCAAAGAGTGCTTTTGTGCATCCGCTGCGGAACCGCCGAAATCAAATCGAACTCATCCCAAAGCCGGTCCAACTCGAGCTGGCCTTTTTCATCCAGAATCATGGCATGCAGCGGGCCGTCATCGCGAAAATAGCCGGTCATGCTGTGGAACCCCGCACTCAAGAGCCGGCCCGCGTTGCCATTGGCCTTCTCCTCTTCGGGATCCATAAATGCCCGAGCGCGCTCCGAAACATAGAATGCGTCAGGAAACGTTGCGGCGAATCGCGCAAACGCCGCTTCATACGGCGCCCGTTTAGCGGGGTCCGCGGGGACTGTCAAATTGGCATCAGCCGTTTTTTTCCTGGACGCGATCCTTCGCTTTGGCGGCGGGCCAGATGGCTCAGGCTCATCAAAGGCCATCCCCTCCGCCTGCAGCAAAGCCGGATCATACTTCCGCCGATTCGACGCCCATTCGCGATTTTTCCAAAGCACCAACGCCTGCGCGCTCGGATTCAGGCCGGGGGCGGAAAGGTTTTTCACATCCGGCTTAATTTTCTCGCGGAGATTGACAACGAAATCCCGCATTGCGGCGCATCCTGCGCGCACTTCCGGAGGCTCGGGCCCTCGCTTTGGGCTCGGCAACGCGCTCCACATCGTCTGCAATTTTGCGATTGGCCCAACCTCCTCCTTCTGATGCAACGTTGTCCAGACTGTGTTCAAATACTTGGCGCTGACTCTCGACTCAGCGGCGATGTCCGCCAGCGTGGCTTTGGGGTTTCCGAGAGCAGCGCGATATTTGAAGCGCCAGGCGGCGGCGAAGTATTCCGCATAGTCTGTCGGCTGTCGCTTGTAGAAATCGACGATGCGCAGGACGCCATATTTGTCGCGGTCCGTATCCGTGATCACCGGATGCGGCGCAAAGCCCAGGCCGTCCTGCTTGAGCAGCAAATGCTCGCTCACCTCGCGTGCGGCCTGCAGATATTTCTTCAGCAGAGCGGGTGACATCGTCAGCGATTCGCCCGTATTGTCGAACCCGGCCTGATTGGCGGGATCAACCGGAAACTCCCGTGTGGGGCGGATATCCGCGCCGGTCAAGTCGCGGATGGTATTGTCATATTCCGCGTTGCTCAAGCGGCGCGCCAGCACCGGGCCCGGGTCACCCGCATTTTTGGCGGCCTCAAATTTTCGAAAAGCCTGTATCCACGCCATCACTTCCTTGCGTTCTCCCGGCAGCGGATGTTTTTTCGCTTTATCGGGGGGCATCTCCCCCGCCTGCAAACGCTCCAGGACGATCTCCCAGTGTCCGAAATCCCGCGCAACCGCGGCCATCGTCGCATAAGGGCTGATGTCAAAATCGGCCTTGGCCGTTTCCTTGTCGTGGCAGCTCAGGCAATAGGTTTCTACGAACGGCTTCACGTTTTTCGTGAAGCGCCGTTCCAGTTCGGCCTCCCTGACCTCCGCCGACTGCCCAACGAAACAGAAAAGACACGCGGCCAACCCGGCCCAGCGCCTCAAATAGGCGATCTGTGGGCGCGGCTTCTTCAATTCGTCCGGGGTTTGAAATGGCAGCAAACGGGCCAGTCCGGCATCGGTCGCGAGCTTCCTGAGCATCTCCAGAAGCTGCGTGATGTGATCCAGCTTGGGCGAGGTCGCCAGCGTGTCCAGCGCCACGCTGCGGTCGGCGTCGGTGTTGCCAGGGCGGTCCAAAACGGCCTCGAGTACCAGCGGGGTCTTGGGCAGTTTCATCAATTCGGTGTTGTTGACGCTTCCGATTAAATGATCCTGATGGGAATTTGGTGTCGAGTCGTACTTCCACGATAGATCTTGGGGATGGATTGGAGCAAGACATCTTCTTTGGGGGACAGACAATCTGTCGGTTGAGTCTGAGGTTCTGGATTTAGGGTCCGTGCAAAAATAACTTCGGATTTTGGCGGGAGCG
>SXGS01254585.1_pt1 | contig 11166 bp, 13 predicted proteins | sample 3174681 | NCBI WGS metagenome assembly SXGS01 (sample SAMN11356861, study PRJNA531348) | freshwater metagenome | isolation source: freshwater sample F1-80 | place: China: Fuxian Lake, Yuxi | collected 2017-12-25 | reverse complement strand
GGTCCGCTTCTACGAGCGCTACGGCTTCATCACGTTTCCTGAGCAACCCCACCGGTTGTTTCTCCCCATGAAGACCATCGCCAAGCTATTCAGCTAAAGCGCTCTGTCTCCCCCGTTCCAAAAACGCTCGTTTTTGAAACTTCTTGACCCGACCCCTGAAAAAGGGGTATATTGATGCCTGAGACGTCCCAAAACCCATCCCGTTATCAACGACCCGAAAACCATGCCATTTTTACCTTTCGGTCCACCGCTTCCCCACCTTCCCCGAGGCTGAGGCTCATGCGCATCGGCTATGCCCGTGTCTCCACCCAGGACCAGCACTTGCGCGCCCAGACCGACGCGCTCAAGCAGGCCGGCTGCGAGAAGGTCTACACCGACCAGCTCAGCGGCGCCAGCCGCGAGCGGCCAGGCCTGACCCAGGCCCTGGCGACCCTGCGCAAGGGCGACACCCTGGTGGTCTGGAAGCTCGACCGCCTGGGCCGGTCCCTACCCCACCTGGTCGAGCTGGTCGGCGAGCTGAAGGAGCGGGGCGTGGGCTTCCGCAGCCTGCAGGAGAACCTCGACACCACCTCCGGCACCGGGAAGCTGGTCTTCCACCTCTTTGCGTCGCTGGCGGAGTTTGAGCGGGATCTGATCCGGGAGCGGACCATGGCGGGCCTGGCTGCGGCCCGGGCCCGGGAGGCCAAGCAGGTGGCCCTGGCACGGGCCTTGTATCAGGACACGAACAACTCGGTGAAGGACATCTGCGCCACCCTGCAGGTGGGCAAGACCACCCTGTATCGGTACCTCAAGGGTGAGAAGCCGGTGGTAAGTAAACCCCCTGCTCCCGAAGCAGGTGCGCGAGTGGTCCAGCCCGAGGAGCCGGCAAAGGTGGCGAGGGCGGGCAAGACGGGGAAGGTCAGCGAAGCCAAGGACCGGAAAACCCTCAACCGGAAAGCGGCGTCTACTTCCGCCGCCCCCCGGAGTTGAGACGGTCGTGTTTGGCCGGCGGGACATCCGGCACCTCGGCCAGGGCCTGCAGGAACGCGCCCTCGTCAAAGGCGGCGGCCCGGCTCTGGAGAATGGTGCGAGGCTCCTGGCGGACTCGCACAGAGGGCCGCCGCTTCTGTTTCATCAGCACCCCCTCCTATTGATGGCGGACCGTGTAGTGGTCCAGCAGCCGGCGGATCATCTTCTGGTACGGGGTGTGGTGCTTGTGCGCCTCCCGCTTGAAAAACTCCACACTCGCCTTGCTCAGTGAGAGGGTAACCTTGACCGACTCTTCCTTGAAGGCCAGGGCCTCAGGCGGCGGCAGGAAGTCCTCGACCACCTTCAACTCGCCCAGGGGTTCGTCAGTGTATTTGACGCGCTTTTTCATAGACTTCCTTTCCCTTGCGCCAGTAACCGGCGCCAAAGATGCGGATCACCTGGTTGCGGTAGGTGAACCGCACGGTCAGAATGCCCTCTTCCACCATGCCGAAGCAGTAATAGCGTTTCTCGGTTTGGCTGTGGTCCAGGTCCTCGGCGATCACGCGCCGGGGATCGGCAAAAGCGTGTTGGGCGACTTCAAAGGCAACCCCGTGCTTAGCCTGGTTCTCCCGGTTCTTGCGCTCGTCCCATTCGAAATGGACCACCCGTTGCACCTCCGCTCAGCATGGACTGCAGATGCCATATAAATATACAGATAATAGTATGGCTGTAAATCCCATGGAAAGGTGCACTCCTATGCCCCCCATCGATGGGCCCCCCGGAGACCCCATCTACCTGCGCTGGGAAAACACCGCGCCCCCACACCGGAAGTTTTACGAGGTGGAACTGGAATTGTCGTTGTTCTACCCCAAGGTGCTGGTCCGGCGCTGGGGCCGGATCGGGACCAGGCGGGCGCGGAGCATCAAGCTGGTGCTGGAGGATGCGGAAGCGGTCTGGCGGGAGGTGCAGGAGATCAGCCGGCTGCGGGGCCGGCATGGGTACGCGCTGGTGAAGGAGGTGCGGGGGGCGGCGATTGGGGCGGAGGCGGCATAGGCCTCCCTTTCTTTCCAGCCCCCGCACTACCAGCAGGACGGGATGCGAAGACAGAGCTTGACGGGGTTCCGCCACACGATTAGTTTGGCATAATGCGAAAAACATACCCAGGGGGCGCCGCCATGAAGGCATCCTGTCTCACCGAGTTTCAGATATTGTTCGAGAGGAGCGGCCTGAAACCGGCCCAGCTGGCTTCACTGGTCGAATGCAACAGTGCAACTGTATACCGCTGGCGGAAAGGAAGAAACCGTCCCAGTGCGCTGGTACTCAACTTCCTGAAGAACTGGATTGACACCGGTAAGCCCGTTGTTAACGGGAAGCACAGCTTTACCTTCATTGATCTTTTTGCTGGCATTGGTGGGATGCGAAGAGGCTTTGAGGCTGCTGGGGGTAAGTGCGTTTACACCTGCGAATGGAACGCTTACGCCCGAAAAACCTACCTTGAGAATTTTCCCGCTACAGATGATCATCGGCTGGGTTACGACATCACGGAGGTAAATCCCGGCGATATCCCTGAACACGATATACTCCTGGCCGGGTTTCCCTGTCAGCCGTTCTCGATTGCAGGGGTCTCGAAAAAAAACTCGCTGGGGCGCCCGCACGGATTCATGTGTGAGACGCAGGGCACGCTGTTTTTTGAGATTGAGAAAATCCTCGATGCACTTAAGCCGCCGGCATTTCTGCTGGAGAATGTCAAAAACCTTGAGCGGCACGACCGGGGGAATACTTTCCGGGTTATCCGGGAGACCCTCGAACAGCTGGGTTACACGATCGACTGGCAGGTGATCGACGCGAAAGGGTTTGTGCCACAGCACCGGGAAAGGATCTTCATCGCCGGATTCCGTAAGGACACCGGGTTCCGTTTCGCTGATCTCGACATCCCTCTGGCGGAGAACGGTCCCCGGCTATCGTCTATCCTGCATCCCCAGGATGGCTCCGAGCCGGCTGAGGAGCCCTACACCGAAGGCCCCGGAGGGACTGTCGCCCCAAAGTATACCCTGACTCCCCACCTGTGGAATTACCTGCAGGCATACGCGGAGAAACATCGCGTTAAGGGAAACGGGTTCGGGTTCGGACTGTTCGGACCGGAGGATACAGCCAGAACGCTTTCAGCCCGCTATTACAAAGACGGTTCAGAGATCCTCATCCGGCAGCCAGGAAAACGACCACGACGCCTTACCCCCCGGGAATGCGCCCGGCTGATGGGTTTCGACGGGCCCGGCGAAAGTCGTTTTGTTATCCCGGTTTCTGATACTCAGGCATACAAACAGTTCGGGAACTCCGTAGCGGTACCGGTTATCAAGTTCCTCGCGGAGCGTATGCTCCCTTTTATCCTGAAGGCCAGAGACCCATTCCCCAAACCCCAGCTCGAACTCCCGATCCCTGGTCCTGGGAAAGCCCGCCGGGTCATAGCTGTATGAGGAGGCTGGCCTGTGATGGTGGAGCCCGATCCCCGTGCCGTCGGTTTATTTCAGTTTACGATCATCACATGGGGAACAGCCAACTTCGTGGACTTCCCCTGGCGTCACACAGAGAACCAGTGGCACGCGCTTGCTGCCGAAGTGATGCTGCAGCGAACCCGCGCCGAACAGGTTGTACCGGTCTTCAGGGAGTTTTCGGAACGGTACACCACCCCCCTCGATTTCCTCAAAGACCCGGACGGCATCCGCCTGTTCTCGCGGCTCGGGTTGCTCTGGAGAGCCCGGCCCTTCCTTGATCTGGCTGCCCTGTTGTCAGGCGCCAGCGCCATCCCCTCGGACCGAAAAGTCCTCCTCACACTGCCCGGTATCGGAGACTATATCGCGTCTGCTTTTCGTTCGTTACACCTGGGTATCCGGGATACGATCATCGACAGCAACGTGGTCCGGATATATGGCCGGTTTTTCGGTTTCAGGACCACCCCCGAAACGAGACGCCTGAAAGCCTTTATCGAACTGGCCGAACGCATCACGCCCAGCGAGAAATTCCGCGCCTTCAACTACGGCCTTATCGACTTCACCCGTGCCATCTGCCGCCCGCGTCCCCGGTGCAGCGAGTGCCCTCTGCAGGATGCATGCCGCTCGCGGTCGGCTAGCTAACGCCTCTGGTGCCCCGGGCGACACCGCCAATCCTGCACCTTTCGAGGTAATCTGCATCCAGCACCGGCAGTGTTTTCTCCCCCCGGAGACACCCCGCCAGTTTTTCTGCCAGCATACCGGCCGGCTCAGCATTCCGACCGATGATCCTGAAGCCTGAAAGCGGGAGATTGATGTATTTCACTGGCTGCTGACCGTAAAGACTGGTCGCGGCGTTAGCCTGCGAAGGCGTCCCTCCAGCGAAAAAACCGGGCGCCCCCATATCGCCGGCAATCCATACAGCGTGCTCTCTCGCACGCCGATCGAAGAACAGATACATTGATGAGTAGTCCGTTTCCCAGACAGGCTTCACAAGGATGGCATGCCATATGCGGAAACCGAGTTTTTGGAGCGCCTTCGCCTGCGCGACCTCTCCCCGGTTCATCCCAAAAGTCTTCTTGGGGGTGGGGAACTTGTGCTTGGTCTCAACGAAATACAGGTGACCATCCGGATCGACAATGAACCGATCCAGGTCCCAGAGGTATTTGGCCTCCGCGCTAATGAAGTAGTCTTTGATAATTGTTTCTTTGACGAACTGCGCGAACCAGTACCGGAGATGGTAGCCGAATCCCCAGTACATCGCCAGAACCCGCTGCCTGTCTATCGCACTCAGCGCGGTCCGGGTCTGGGCAATCTCTCGAGAGGTTGTGCTCGCACTGACTGGCACCGCGGCACACGGTTTTCCTTCGCGGTCATGGCAGTAAACCAGCACACCGCTCTCGATCGAAAGGCGTCTGACCGGCTTCCCGGTTTTTCGAAGCATCTTTACCAGCGCCTCGATACCCTCTTCCGAGCGGGGAAGCACCAGATATTCCTCTCCGCCTGATACCAGGACCCGCCTTAACACCAGCGCGTCTATTCTGCGCCAGCCAGCAGCCAGCATACCCGGCAGGAAAACCTGGTCGAATTCGATCTCGACGATGAGTCCTTCCAGCCGGGTATGCTTGATTGTCTCGAGGAAATGCAGACAGGTGCCCGGGTCCTGTAGATTCGCGGTCAGAGGGCTATCGGGGACTGTCATTTGAGATACTGCCCGGGGACGTGATGCGCGGCCGGAAGGCAGCAGTCACCGGAGCACCTGCAGGCACCACTGCCAAGACCGGGAGAAGTCACTGCTGTTTTTCCCTGACGAACCCTAAGAACTGCTCAACAGACCAGAGCGCACGCCGCTGGCGATCGTTGTAGGTCAGGTGGAACTGGGCAGGCAAAACGAGGACTACCTGCTGCTCAGACATCTCATCCGTCTGGTTTTCCGAAATCGCCGCTTCCAGAGTACACAGGTGTTTCAGGGGAATGCGTTCGGCTTCCGGAAGAATCTGGCGCCACCGGTCCTTGCAGCTGGCCTTGACCCCGAGCATCACGAGAAGGTCTGCAGGGAACTCGGTGTTGTGGTATTCCTCCTTCCCTGGAAACACGAAATCGGGTTTGTTCTTGCGCTCTGTAACCACCTGTGCCTCGAAGTGTAGCCTGCGTTTCTCAAACAGGTGCGACAGGTGATTCTGTAGTGCATACCCCATTCGGGATTTCCGTCTATTCTGCACGGACAGGGAGTAGGCGATGAAGTCCTCTACCGAACTGAATCCACTCGTGATTTTGCCATCCACGAGGATATGCTCTATCGCTTTGAACAGCTGCTCCTCCCGTTCCAGCCAGCGAATCAGGGCTTCATCACCATCGGACAGATCCACTTCAACGCCTTCGTGGGCGAGGTCGGCCATCCGTCGGGTGGATGGGAAATCACGGTTCTCCTGCGTTGCCCGTTCCAGCTCTCTTTCTGCGATCTCGGTATCAGTGGCGGAGGACGGGATTTCTATCCCGAGCTCGAGTTCCTCCAGTATCCGGCTTCTGGCAAACACCAGCTCCTGCTGGCTGATGCTTGTCTCACTAAGCACCTTTAGTTCAGGTCCAGCCTCCTCAAGGCCCAGGAGTGTAAGCGCCGCTCTGAGCCACCCCGAACGGTCCTCGAATACCAGCCCGAAAATGCTGCCATCAACACCTCTCGCAAGCACAAGGGTATCGTCGGGGACGGCGTGTGCAAGAAACTCACCCTGGTAGTAGAGGCGCCATTCCCTTCTTCCGGTCCGTGAAAAGCTTTTTGCCCGCGAATCATAAAAGGTGAACTCTCCATTCTCCCGTAACGTCGGTGAGTCGTCGGAGAAGTAATACCACCTGATGATCCCCGTTATCTTTTCGTTTGCCCCGAAAAACTCCTTCATCCCTGAAACCCCGTTAATCTCGTGCTGATTTGAGCCCGCGGGCAGGTCCACCTGCACGAGTCTTTTTGTCGCGATGCCGGTGAAAAGCGATCTGAGGCTGCTGATTTCCATGGCCATCCCTCATCTACTCGTCCCGTCCAGCAATGCGCTCTGGCTACACATCCGCTTCTATTACCTTCCAGTTTCCTGAAAGCTTCAGGACTTTACCACCGGTGAATCCTGCCTTCCTGTAGGAGATGCGGACCTGCCGTGGTGATAACCGGCGAAGTATCACTGTATCTCCGGCCCTGAGATTGAACTCCCGTATATAGCGTGTCATCCCGGTGAGGCGAAACTCGTCCCTGGTTCCACCGAAATACCTGTTGTTGTAATAGATAAACTGAAATGCCCACTCCTGCCCTGCCTCATCGTTCACCTGCAGGACTGTTCGCGGGTTCTTGAGTCCGGGATCAAGTGCCGGAAAAAATCCCAGAATCGTACGCTCCTTCGGCACGAGCATTCCAGCCTGGTGGCTCCCGGTCGCTCCGGTATCTGTCGAACTCAGAACTTTCTCAACAACCTGAGTCTGCATACCTATCCTCCTGTTACCTCGCTCTTCGGTGAAACCCTCAGTGCGGTCAGAATATCCTGATAGTCGTTGTCCGTCCCGTCGATGCCCACTACGGCCTCTGTCGCCAGCTCCCTCTTCCGGAGCATCCGGTCGTTGATCACGGACTCTACCGTATCGGTATAGAAGAATCGATGCACTGTCACGGGTTTCGTCTGTCCCCGTCGGTAGGCTCTGGCTGAGGCCTGGTCCTCGACGGCCGGGTTCCATTCAAGGTTGTAGTGTATGACGTGATTGGCTGAAGTGATATTCAGGCCTGTGCCGGCCGCCCTGGGATTCAGGACCAGAGCCGCCGGCGCCCTGAGGGCGGAAAAGTGGTCCACCTGTTGCTGCCGAGCTTCGACCGGCGTCCGACCATCGATGCCGCAGGTAAAGATCCCGAAAGCGGAAGTCATCTCCCGGGAAAGCAGGTCAACCGACCTCTTGAAGGACGTGAAAACCAGTGCCTTCTGATCTGAAACCACGATTTCTTCCAGTATCTCCAGAAGACGGGCGAGCTTGGCGGAGCACTGGACAGCATTCGAGAGATGAGTGAACTGGTCGACAATCCATGGATGGGTACAGAACATTCGAAGTTTCACGATACTTTCCAGGCCCGGCCTTCCTGTTCCGAGCACGGTCTGTCGGAGCGCTTCGTACACCAGTGCAGACTCGTCATCCATTTCCAGTGGCTGGGGGATATCGATGCGAGGAGGAAGGTCGGTGGCAACCTCGGAAACCCGACGGCGCAGAATAAGGGGCGTCAGGACCGGCTCCAGTGCCGCAGCGCCTCCAGCCTCCTCCGGGTACCGGCGCTCGAATTCCGCCTGCGTCCCCAGCAGATCCGGTACCACCAGATCGGTGATTGACCAGAGGTCCATCAGGTGGTTCTCAACAGGCGTACCGGTCATCGCCACGACACATCGGCGGCGGAGCGTCTTGAGCTGGCGACTGCGTCTGGAGTCAGGGTTCTTGATTGCCTGAGCCTCATCGATCACCAGTAGATCCCATGTGATATTTCTGAAGAGGGCCACATCGGCAACGGCTGTCTCGTAGGACGTGAGTATCACATCGATCGTTCGCAGGTCCGACGGGAAACCGGTTCGTTCCGGACCTCGATGTATGCAGACTGTCAGTCCCGGTGCGAAGCGGGATATCTCGCGCCGCCAGTTCTCAAGTAGAGTTGCCGGGCAGACCACGAGGCAGGGAACCCGCCCACGATCGCGGTGATCCAGGATGAGGCAGATTACCTGTATGGTTTTCCCGAGACCCATCTCGTCTGCGATGATTCCCCCGAGGCCCGCCTCGCACATAAACTTCAACCACCGGTACCCGACCAGCTGGTAGGGATAGGGCGTGCCGGCAAGGCCGGTCGGGACCTCGCCGTGCAGGCCAGGTGCAACCCTGATCGCTGCGAGGGAATTTCCCGTCCGGTCCTCGATTTCGAGCGACGGGTTTCTGATCTGGAGGATATGGAGGTACTGCGAGAGCGAAACAGACCCGAAAGCCTCTATGTCGGCGCCTCTGAGGAACGAGGCAGCAGCCTCTGCCGTATTACCGGGCAGTGGCCTCCAGTCGCTACCGCTGATCGCGTAGTCAGGGCACCTACCATCATCCCAGGGCACTGTTGCCTCAAAACCCGGGGCGGTGGCGATGAGCCGGCAGTCCAGTGACAACGGATGACCCGGGGGGCCGACAGCCAGTACCACTGTGGCCGTGGCCAGGTATTCGCTGAACTGCAGCCCGGTGGCATCGAGATCCTCACGGCAAACCGATACCCCCCGAATGGCCGTCGCCTCCCCGAACGCTACTGCATAGACCTCGGCAGCTGAAAGCGGTGCTTCCTGGCCGCGGTCGGGAAACCTGAGATATCCATCCCGTATGGTGATCATGCCCGGCAACTGCGATCACCTCCTGCGCTGGGCCAGAATCTGCTCCGTCAGCTCCTCGATCCGAAGCGGGGGACTGGTCCGGTGGACCATTGCATGGCAGTTAGCGCACAGGGGCTCAAGATCCCTGGTGATGTTGAGCCTGTAGTCCGGACCAAGCTGTGAAACCGGCGTGGTGTGATGGATCTCCACATAGCCGGCGCCGCGCGGGCCATAGAACTCCTCAAAGTTGAACTGACATGCTCTGCACCTCACCCCTTTGAGCTGAATGCATGCCTCGCGGTTCACCTTCTTACGCTCGTAGTGGGTAGATATCGTCTGGATCGGGTTCCCCTCAGTCGCACCATAGACATCCTCGTCGTGGTCCTCAACCCCTACCAGAGCCACGGCCATACCGAAGATCGGCACCACAAGACCAGAAATCAGCGAAAGCGCTTGGGCCAGGTCCTCGGTCCGGATCTCTTGAAATGCACTTCTGGCACGCAACTCAATTGAAGTCCACTCCTCCGGCCACTGAGAGCATTCTGAAGGCGGTGTGTTCACTCCGTTCACCCTGAAGTGTAGCTGCGTCTTTCGGCCTGTCAGCGATTCTGCAAAGGCAGCAAAGGCGCTCCGGCCCTCTGGTCCCACCCTTCCCATCTGTGCGATCAGAGGAGCCGAAAATTCGCCAGGCACCAGTTCGGCCTCCGCCGAACGCCACCCGGGTCGGTACCTGACAGAAAACCCTGCCAACGGCTCTACACCGAAGGGACTCACCTCGAGGGATCGCTCGGGCACGGAGTTCAGTCTTGCCTCGACAGGCACTCCGATTCGCTGATAGACAACGTTTCCTGCCATTCGGGCAACCGCTTCGTTCACGGGCTAGCCTCCGGATCGGGCAGGTCCTGAACCAGCTTCCGCAGATTGCGCGAGACCTCGTACCGGAGTTCGCCGAACAGCGTCCTGGTGGATTCGCTGACGCAGTTGAGCTCGGCGACGGAAAGTCCCCAGAGCAGTGCGTCCATACCCTGGATCGTCACCCCGGCTGCCAGATTCGGCAAATACACCTTCTGATAGTAGGGATGGCTGGTGTTTATGCGAACTCCTAGTTTCTGATCAATCAGGCAGGGCTCCCAGAGAAGCCCGTCATCAATAGCCTCGGTGGGCTGAACATGCACCTCGAGCGGTTTGGCTGCGCTGGTGATTTTCAACTTGAGCTTCACATGGCCCTGCGTGTTGATCAGCTCCGCCTCACCTGTACTCGAATTTGCTGACTGAACCATTGGAGCGGGTATATCCTTTGCCACAGAGCTGATGTTCCGGTTCGAACTATCGTGGGCGCTCTGAGCGGCTCCGGCAGCAACTGCATTCCTGCCCTTTCGGTAAACCTTTTCTGCAGCCCGCCGTGGGGGGTTCAGGAGCTCCAGTATATGGTCATACAGGACCTCGTTCAGTATAATCTGAGATTTTTTGATGTCGATCTGAAAAGCCTCATCGAGCCGATGGTCGAAGTTGAATTCCACTCTCAAAAGGCTCAGGTGGGGTTCCTTGCTGAACATCTTCAGCCAGTCCGGACCGTGGATCAGCCTGTTTTCCCTGTAGACATAGATCCCCTGGTTGGCGTTCGTGATCCGGGCCGCCTTTGCTGCCTCCGCGGAGTTGAACTCCTCTTTTCGGGGCAGCACGTATGCCGTAACTGAGAAACCTGCACGCTGGCCATCCTGAAGCTCGACCTCTGGCTCGTCATGGATCACCACCTCGGACGATTTGACGCAAAATGGGTCCCACGGTTCGAGCTCTTTCCCATTCAATCTCATTGTCACATCGGGTGCCCGGCTGTCACCGGTGTCCAGGAACCTCTGGAACACGAGGCTTATGTGTTCCTCAAGCCCTTCGGAGATACGGGAAAGCGCCTTCTTGGCGGCGACTCCGTCAGGCTTGCTGTAATTTTTCAGAAGTCGATCGACCTGGCTCCAGAGGACCAGTGTTCCACTGTGTCTGCCGATGACGTCCTCAAACAGGGCCTTCTCCTTCTGGTCAGGCTCTCCGACAAGCAGCTCCCATCTGTTTGTTTTTCTGATGTGATCGAGATCCCAGATGGCGCGCACAAGGTGCGCCTGGGCACTGGCTCTGGAAATGACTGAAAGACGGCGACAGAATGCGGTCGAAGCAGTCTTAAGACCCAGGCCAAATTTACCGAGACTGGCGGCCGAAGGGCGCGGGCGCGACCCGTACTTCATCGCAGAGTACATGATAATTTTTGTGTAAATGGCCCTCACTGACGAGTCTTGTTACCACTAGGAGGAAAGCCGATGGCCATTCGGAAAGAGTTGCTGGACGAGCTGATCAAGGACTGCAAGACGCCGGAGGATCTGCTGGGC
>SXGS01184113.1_pt1 | contig 11167 bp, 11 predicted proteins | sample 3174681 | NCBI WGS metagenome assembly SXGS01 (sample SAMN11356861, study PRJNA531348) | freshwater metagenome | isolation source: freshwater sample F1-80 | place: China: Fuxian Lake, Yuxi | collected 2017-12-25 | reverse complement strand
GCAATCGGGTGAACCCGCGCGTGGTCAAACGCAAGATGTCGAAGTTCGCCAAGAAACGTCCAGAGCATCGTCGTCAACCGCCCTTAAAGAAAACCTTTGCCGAGACAGTGGTTGTAACTTAAACGAACGGTATTGCGATTAGCCCGGCGTCGTAGACGCCGGCGTACGCTCACCCGTGTTCATGACGCGGGGCTAAACGGCGAGCACCGGCGCCTTGATCGCAATGTGCCGATTCTCTGGCAAACTCACGAACCATTCCAGTGTTCGCCGCACGCCTTCCTGAATGTTCACCTGCGGCTTCCAGCCAAGTTGCGTCCGCGCCTTCTCGGTCGAATAGCGCGTCGAACGACCGATCAGGTAGATCGCTCGCCGTGTGATCGTCGGCGGCTTCTTGCTGAAGATCATCCGCTTGAAACACTCTAGCACGAACGCCCAGCGAATCGCCAACCCGTAAGGCACATGCTTCGTCACGCGCGGCAACGATAGCGCATCGGTCAGCGCATTGAGCAGATCGACCTGCTTGACTTCGCCTTCGCTGCACACGTTGTACGCTTGCCCAACGGCCTGCGGATGATTGGCAGCCAGAATCGCCCCCCGCGCGACATCCGCGGCGTAGATAATATTGAGATAATTCTCACCCGACCCGATGATCGGCACACGCTTGCCCAAGAGAGCCGGGATGACGCGCGGAATTGTGACGCGATCGCGAGGCCCATACAGCCAACTCGGCCGCACGACCGTCGTTTGCGAATATGCACGCGCGATTTGCTCGGACAGCAACTTGGCGCGCGGGTAGTAGTCCCACAGCCAGAAGCCCTGCCCGAGCGGCGTTTCCTCATTGATACGCTGCCCTTCCACGAGTGAGGGATGCCCATACACCGAGATTGAACTGATGTGCAGCAAACGCGAGACCTTCGCAAGCTGACACGCGGCGACGATGTTCTGCGTGCCGACGATTGCTTCCTCCTCGAATTCGCGCCACGGCCCCCAATCGCTGACTTTGGCCGCACAATGATAGACGATGGCCGCGTCTTTCACCGCGCGACCGACGGCTGCCGGATCGCGCAGATCGCCTTCGACGATTTCGACGCCCTGCTGCTGCAAGAACGTGCGATCGCGCCCGGGCCGCACGAGCACGCGCACCGTTTCGCTCACGCCGCGTAATTGCTCGACGATATGGCTGCCGAGCTGACCAGTGGCGCCGGTGACGAGATTGATTTTTGTCGAGGACATGCGCAATTCGTGTTGAAAGGAGTGATTTCAGAATCGGGATCGCTAATTAACGTAGGAGATCGGCATCGTTTTTTCCAGCGGAGCTGACATAATAATGACGAGAGGCGCGATGGTTCCAATAATCGCCACCGTGACTGATTGGATTGAGAAACAAACTAGCATGATCTACCTCGACAACGCCGCGACGAGCTTCCCGAAGCCCGAGGCGGTTTACCAGGCTCTGGATGCGTTTGCACGGCACGATCTGGCCAATCCGGGACGGGCCGGGCACAAGATGGCCCTTGCTGCCGAGCGCGCGCTCGACGATTGTCGGCATCTCTTGAACCAATTTTTCCACGGCGAAGGACCGGAGCGGTTCATCTTCACGCTCAACTGCACCGACGCGCTTAACATGGCGTTCAAGGGCGTCCTCAAAGACGGCGATCACGTCATCACCACCGATCTCGAGCACAACAGCGTCAGCCGGCCGCTGCGCGCGATGGAGCTCGCCGGCAAGATCACGCTGACGCGCATCACCGCCGACAAGGGCGGGACCGTCGATCCCGACGCAATCCAAAAGGCGATCACGCCGAAGACACGCCTGATCGCGCAGACGCACTGCTCCAACGTGCTCGGCACCGTGCAGCCCATCCGCGCGATCGGTGAAATCGCTCGCAAGAATGAACTCTTATTCCTCGTCGATGCTGCCCAGACTGCCGGCGTGATTCCGATCGACATTCAAACAATGCGCATCGACCTGCTCGCGTTGCCCGGCCACAAGTCGCTGCTTGGTCCGACCGGAACCGGCGCTCTCTACGTCGGCCCTGGCGCCATCGTCGGCGCCTGGCGTGAAGGCGGCACCGGCGGCGACTCCTCCAGCGAGACGCAGCCGCGCGATTACCCTTACTTTCTTGAAGGCGGTACTCCCAACGTCCTCGGTGTAGCCGGTTTGGCCGCCGGCATCAAGTACGTTTCCGAGCGAGGACTGGCAAAGATCCACGCCCACGAGGTCGAATTGGTCGAACGCCTGTGGAAACGTCTGGACGAGATCGGCGGCTACGAAGTCTTCGGCCATCGTGATATGAGCCAGCGCGTCGGCACGCTCAGCCTCCGCAGTGAAGCACTGCCGGCCGCGGAAATCGGCGGCATCCTCGATCAAGCGTTCGAGATCGCCATTCGCCCGGGCTTGCACTGTGCTCCGTACATCCATCGCGCGATCGGCACGTTCCCTGACGGCGCCGTGCGCGTCAGCCCGGGACCGTTCAACACCGCAGAAGACATCGATACGCTGGCGGATGCGTTGGCGGAAATCAATCTGTAGACGACCCGATCCAGCCAATCACATCGGCCCGATCCGGCAGCGGATTTGGCAAGCACTTCACGATCACGATCTTCGGCATCTGGGGATCGTCGAGCCATGCGAGTTCATTCTCATTGCACACGATGAAGTCCGCGTTGGCCGGCCGGTTTCCGGCGGAAGTATTGACGCCATAGAACATGGCGACGCCTTCCTGCTGAGGCGGTGTTTCGGCGAGCCCAGCCCGGTTGAAGACCCAGCCAAAGTGGCTGGGGTGGTTTGTCAGTTCGGTGCGACATGCGAGGAACGTGGCATGATCGCCAGCGGCGCCCAGGACGAAAAAACCGAGACGATCCGCGCTAATCCACGGCTCCAGGCTGGGGCCGGCCAGGCAGGTGAAACAGGCATTGGCCCCGCGACTGCGCAGCTGGCGCGCATGTGATTTGATCCATGTGGGTGAGTGGATCTCGCCGCGCAAAGTCAACGGCTTGCCGTTGAGCACCAGTCCTCGCGCAGTCAATTGCAACGAGCGAATGCCGTGGCGAATCTCGATGCGTTCGCACAAGGCGCCATCCTGCCAGAGTTCGAGGGGACCCACGTAAAGAAACGGCGTCTCGGGTTCCCACCAGCTCGCCTCCGGGATGACGGCGCGCATCTCGATGTGACCGTCCCGGCTCACTTCACGCAGGGGATAGGCGATTTCGATCGTCGATGAATAGAGACAGCGCGGGCCGGTCAATCGGCCGCGAACCTCGGTCGCGGGCGTGAAACGCTCGGTCTTGACATGCACGCGCAGCTCCGTCTCGTGCGGGTCGAGCCGATGGTTCAAGACGACCAGGTCTAGGATGCGATTGGCCATTGTCTCACACGATCAACATCGCGTCTCCGTAACTGTAGAAACGATAATGCTCGGCGATGGCGTCGTCATACACTTGCTTGAGCAGCTCGACGCCGGCAAACGCGGCGGCAAGCAGCAGCAGCGTCGTCCTGGGCAGGTGAAAATTCGTAATTAACGCATCGACCATCTTGAACTCGTGCGGCGGATGGATGTAGAGTTCCGTCTCGCCGGCCCATGCTTGCAATGGCCCATGGTTGGCCACGCTTTCCAACACGCGCACCGAGGTCGTGCCGACGGCGACCACGCGGTGGCCGCGCGACTTGCAGGCGTTGATCGCGTCGACGGCCGGCTGGGTGATGCATCCCCTTTCGGCGTGCATGGGATGGCGCGTGCAATCGTCGGCCTGAATCGGCTGAAACGTCGCCAGGCCGACGTGCAGCGTGACCGTGGTCCAGCCGATGCCGCGCGCTTGCAAACGCTCGAAGAGGCGTTCGGTGAAGTGCAGTCCCGCCGTCGGGGCCGCGACCGCGCCTGATTGCTGGGCGTAGATTGTTTGATATCGCTCCCGGTCCGTGTCGTGCGCCTTGCCCTTGCGAATGTAGGGCGGCAACGGGATTTGGCCGAAGCGGTCCAGCAACTCGACAGGCGTGCCCGATATCAGTGCTTTCACTTGCCAGCGGCCGCCGGGGAGCTTGTTCAACAACTGAAGCAAGAGCGGCCCGGGTTCGATTTCGATGACTTCGCCTGCGCACAGCGTGCCGCGCGTTTGGCACAACATCTCCCAGGACCCGTCGGAGAGTTCCCGTAGGAAGAGCCCTTCCCATTTGCCTCCGGTGCGGGCGCGTTTGCCGAGCAAGCGCGCGGCCACGACGCGCGTGTCATTGAGGACGAGCAAGTCGCCTGGGTTCAGCAAATCAGGAAGGTCGTCGAAACGTCGATGTTCCAGCGTGGAAGTCACCCGTCGCGCGACGAGCAGCCGGGCGTGATCGCGCGGCTCACATGGCTCTTGCGCGATCAGTTCCGGCGGCAGAATGTAATCGATGGGGAAAGGAGTCATGGCCAATCCGCTTGCGGTCTAGCGTCCTGCCGGGGCTGCGCGAACGTGAAACCGCAAGCGAGAGCATCCATTTTATTTGAACGCCTTGATCCAGTCGTCAAACGCGGCTTTGTTCTTCTCCATCGTCTTGGCCGGCCCGGTCAGCGTGATGAAGTAGGCGCCTTTGTCCGTGTCGAAGATCAAATTGAAACGGCGAAAGCCTTCCTTGCGTTCTTCTTTCGCGGTCGGCGAGAACGGTGGATTCTTGTATTTGAAGGTTCCCCATATGTCGAGGGCTACGACGTCGGCCCCTTTGCCAACTTTGTATTTTTCAAGCTTCGACGCTTCGTCGATCGTCTTGCCTTCGGGGGGCAAGAACTGACCCTTCCAGCGTTTGATGTTCTCGTCGGTGCCCCCACCGCCGCCGGCGCCGAAGAAGAAGACGACCAGTTCCGCGCCTTCCTTGTCGCCTTCAACCTTGGGGATTTGCATCTGATACATGCGCAGCTTGTTGCTCGGGTCTTGCCGCTTCCAGTTCGTCGGCGCCTTGGAAGTCAGGCCGCCAAGCTCAATCGTCTCGCCGCCGGCATACACGCAGTTGATGCCCGCGATGAATGCCATCCCCAATGCCATTGCACCGATCTTCCTCATGGGTCGCTCCTTGGTTTTCGGTTTTGATTCTTCTTTCTGATAGACTGTTCCAGCTCGCCATACATTCGAATCACTCGATGGGCTTGCCGCGTTATGTCTTGAGCCATTCTACGTAATCTTGAGGCTCGTTCAAAGCGCTGCCGCGCGTTGGGGAAGATGATTCGAAAGATCCGCGAGACTGCCGTCGATGAACAGGTGATGCCAGAGCTGCGTCGTCACGACCGCGACGAGGCCGAGCTCGACCGACGATTTTTGTTGCCGACTGAGCTGCTTGTTGCGCACCTTGTCGCGCCAAAACTGCACGGCCTGGATGTTGAAGTAGCCAGTCTTCTTCAGCGATTCATCGCTCAAGAGCTGTTCGACGAACGCGGGAACCTGATGATCGAAGAAGCTATCCAACGGCGCACGGAACATTCCCTTGGGCCGCCACGCGACCTCCTTCGGCAAGTAGCGTTCGCCGAGTAGGCGCAGGATGTACTTGTCGCGAAAACCGCGCAGCTTCCAGCTTGGATGAATACGGGCGAGGAAGCTGAAGACCTCCTCGTCGAGAAACGGATAGCGCGTCTCGACCGACGAGTTCATGGCGACGCGATCCCCCTTCAAGGAAAGCAACTGCCCCGGAAGATGCACGCGCCCGGCCCAGAAGACGGCACGATTGATGGGATGCCAGCGTTCGATGCGGTCGAAGTTCGGCTCCAGCTCCAGATACGGTGAATAGTCCTTGAGCTTGTCGAGCGTCTCCGAGCTGTAGAAGCGCAAACGCGACATGCCCATGATCGCGTAGATGTCCTGATACGACGTGTAACTGCGCACCGTTTCATAGACGCGATCCATCGCCTGCGCCGAGCCGGCCGGGGCGCCCATGCCCCACAAGATCATGCGGCGCAGCCAGTAGCTGGGCTTGATGCCGGGCATCCAGTCCATCATGCCAAGCAGGCGATGGATCTTGAACCAGGCGTAACCGGCGAGCCATTCATCGGAGCCTTCGCCCGTCAGCGCGACCTTGTAGCCATGTTGATGCACAGAGCGCGCCAGACGCAGCAAGGCCGTGCACGACGTATCGATGACCGGCGCCTCGGCCGCGCGGATGAGTTCGGGATAGCTTTGCAGCACCTCGTTGTCGCCGACCTGCACGACGACCGGCGTCGAGCCGATGTGGCGTGATACGACGGCCGCCTGCGTCGTCTCGTCGAGCTTCGGGTCCATGATCTGGATCGTGAAAGTCGGAATCGGCGTGCCGCGGATCTTGGCGGCCATCGCGACCACGAGGCTCGAATCGATGCCGCCGGACAGATACGATACGACCGGCACATCCGCGCGCAGCCGGCGTTCGACGGCGCCGAGCATGACGCGCTCGAATTCATCGACGAGCTTCCTGGGATCGGTCGAATGGTCCTCTTGGCCCTGATCGGGGAAATCGATGCGCCAGTAGTATTTTTTCTCGATCTTCGCCGGCTGCCCGGAGACGGGAAGCTGAATGCGCAGATATTGGCCCGGTTGCAGCGCGGTGACGCCGGCGAAGCAGGTCGAGGGGCCGGGGATCGCGAAGAAGTTGAAGGCTTGATCGATACCGCGCAAGTCTGCTTGCGCCCGCACAAGCCCCGACGCCAGCAGCGCCTTGATCTCGGAGCCGAAGAGGAGCCATTCCCCTTGAGTCGAGAAAAACAGCGGACAGATGCCGAAGCGATCGCGCGCCAGGATCACGACGTGGCGTTTACGATCCCAAAGAGCGATGGCAAACTGCCCCTTGAGATGCTCGAACATGCCTTCCTGATGATCTTCCCACAGGTGCGGAATGAGTTCAGTGTCGCAGTGGGTACGAAATACGTGCCCCCTGGCCTCGAGCTGAGCCTTCATCTCAGGATAGTTGAAGAACTCGCCATTGAAGACAGTGACGACGGAACGATCTTCGTTGTAGATCGGCTGCTTGCCGTCGAATAGTCCGACGATGCTGAGCCGGCGATTAGCCAAGCCGATGCCGGGCTCTTCGAGATAGCCGTCCTCATCCGGTCCGCGATGCGTGATGGCGCCAGCCATGCGCGTGAGGATGCCGGGCGGAATGGGACGCGCGCCGGAAAGATCGATGATGCCTGCGATGCCGCACATTTATGACGATGAGTCTCCCAAGGAGGGTACGGGCGAATGGGTGACGAGCGAATACAAGACATCCGGATCGAGATCAGCGCCGCAGGGCCAACAGACGGTCCCCAACTCGGCGTTCACTTCCACTGCGTCGAACTGAGCGCGATCGCGCAATGGTGCAAACACGCCGGTGAAGCTCACGCACTTGGCGACATCGACAATTCCCGTCGCCCCGTCCTCGAAGCGCAGTTGCAGGCAGTAGTTGGCCAGGGGAACGGCTTCCACAATATCCTGCAGCATGACTTCACTCCAGGGGATCGATCTTGTTCAAAGGCGCCTGCTGCCGCGCCAACTCCCAGTCGTCCATCAATTCGCCTTGATGAAGTGCCGCCCATTTAAGCGTGAGCGCCTTCGCTTTCGGTGAGAGTTTGCCCTGCAGCAATTTCACCGGGTTAATTCCGATGACCGCTTTGTGCTTGCCATAGCGGACATGGAAATGCGGCGGGGCATGGTCATTATAATACATGGCGATGACCATGCCAAAAAATCTACTGATTTCGGGCATTATTGCCCCTTCCAGGCGAAGAAAATGACATTTGAGGACCATTCTCGCGGGCCTTGCCGAGCCGCCGTCCAGTTCCACGGTTAACAGCAAGTGACAGCGGGCTGGGTGGATTTTCAGATCCTCATTTGGCGATCAACTTGGGAATTCCCTCGCTTCTTGCCACTCTGCCTAGGACCAATTTCCGTTCCACTAACAATTCTAAACGTCGACGGGGCCCTGCGCACTTCAATCGCCGTCGATCAAACGCATCGTATAATCTCCTGCCCCGCGCGCCGACGAGATCCAAACCGTGTAGCGTCCCGACTTCGGCAGTCTGAGCGCGAACAGGCTGCCGGTGGCGGCGTTGCCGTGGTTGTCGGCGACCAGACGCACGCCGTCCGGGCTGCGCAGGTTGACCACTGGTTTGAACGCGGCGGAACGGACGTTCAGAAAAATCGTTTGGCCTTGCTTGCCGACGAATGTCCAGAAATCCGTGGCGCCGGGCTGAAGCGCGCCCTTGGCGCGGCCGCCGATCGGCAGTTCTTGCAGCTTGGTTTGGCTGAGTGTTTGTCGGTAGTCGCCGCCGCCGCCATCGCCAAGTGAGGAAACTTGCAGGCGGTACACTCCTTCGTTGACGACCATGTGCGTGATGCGCCCTTCCAGTTCGTCCGCATCCGTGCCGCTTGCGCTTACCAGCCGGCCGTGCGAATCGTAGAGGCGCAGCAACGGAACAAACTTCTGCGAGGCGAGGTTGGCGTGAAAGAGCTGTCCGGGCGAAGCCTGAAAGCTATAGAAAGCGGCGCCGCCCACCGGCAGGTTGCTGTCGATCTCCTTGCCCAGCGCGATCGGCACGCTCGGATCGCGCGCGCTAAGGTTGTATGACGCCGCCGTCGCGGCCAGCAGTTGCAGTTGATAGCGACCGGTGCGTCCCAGGATTGCTGCATATCGTAGCCGGCCGCCGCGACTGGCCACCGGCAGGAATTCGATCTCGGCACGATCCCCGCGCCTGCCGATCCGCGGCTCGCTCTTCTTTTCTTCAGGCGCATAGATCAACCGCGCATACACTTCCCCCTTCTTGGCGACCTCAACGAGCCGGAAATCTCCCGGCTTGCCCTGGAAGCTCAGCACGTCCATCTCGCCCTGCGGCAGACTGCCCGCCTAATCCTTGCCCACGGTCAAATCCTGGCGCCGGGCCGCGCGCACCAGGAGGTCGTAGCGATAGTCTACCTGCCCGGAAGCGACCAGGCAGCATTCGCCCGATTCCTCGATCAGCACGCTGCCAGCCCAGTTCGCTAGCTCGCGGCCCTTGAAGTCGAGCATGCTCCAGGCCTCGCGCGCCGTCCCCTTCAATTGCGGGATGAGGATTTGATCCTTGACCCCCTTGAAGTAATGGTAGCTCTTGCCCTCGTCGTCGAAGGCGCCGATCAAGGGTTTGCCCACGTCGAGCGGCACGGCCTGAAAACGCCGCACCGTGAGCCGATAGTTTCCGCCCACCTGGTCCTTGAAGGCGCGGACGCGGATCTTGTATTGCCCCTTCTCGGGCAGCCGGATCATGAAGCGGCTCTCGGTGCCGGCATCATCCACATCCGCGACGACGGTTTCGTCGGCCTTCCCCGCCGTCTTGGCCAGTCCCAGCAGTGGATCGAATTCCTTGCTGACGATGTGAGCAATGATGGTCTCGCCCTTGTCGCCGTCGAAGATCCAGCGGTCGATTTGCCCCGGCGTGAGAAAGGCTCCGGACTGGCCGTGCCCGTCCAGTTTTCGCACCGACTCCTGGGCGCGGCTGGGAACGGGCACTAATGAGAGCACGATGACGAGCGACCAGAGTTTCGCGTTCATGATGGCCTCCTGTGGGAAGTTGCTCATGGGCACCCATTGCCTTCTGGGAGAGGGGGCGGGGGTGAGGAATTCACGTCATCCTATGGGAAACCCAATCATGGCGCGCCGAGCGAGTTGATCCGAGTTTCACACTGGCGCAGCCGTCTACGGCTTCTTCTTCATCGCGGCCACTTGCTTCGCCACCGCAGCGGCGCGGCGTTCCACGAAGCCGCGTATTTCGGGCTGCGGATCGAACAGGCCGACGATCCACGCGCCGAACTTATCCGTCTTCTCCTTGCGTGCTTCCTTGGACTTCTTCTCAAACGCCAGCGGTTCCTTGAGCGATTTCTCCATCGCGTCGAGGTCCGCGAGCAGCTTCTCTTTGGTGAACGCCTTCGCTGCGATGTCGCGCACTACCTGTTGATATTGCATGTTCACTTCAGGAATCGCCAGCAGTCGATCGATGAGCTTGAGTTTGCCCTGTGCCGGCTTCAGCAGGTTCATGTTCACCTGTTGATCGACCGAGCCCATCATCGGGAAGCCCGCGAAAGCAATATCCAGATCCCACGGCATAAAGGCGAGTTTGTTCGTCTTCGAGTTGAGGTAGATGTAGAAGTTGTGTCCCGTCGTCATGAAATTGTCGGTGTTGGGCAACATCGTGGTAACGGCAATGAAGCGCAGAAAATTGTCGATGTCGAGATACGAGCCGATCTCTTTCTTGAACGCGTCGTCGTCGGCCTTGCTGACGAGCTTGGCGAAGGCGATGATGCGCTCGCTCTCCTTTGGCGTCGGCTCGCGTTTGGGGAAATAGCGGTCCTGGTATTTTTTCCAGTCGTCGCCGAGGTCGTCGATGCCGCGCAATCGTTCGGGCTTCATCAATAGGCCGGAGTTGTCTTGGAAGTGCGTCGCGAGAAACGCTTTGTCAACGTGTTCGACGAACGTGTAGACGCCAAGGTACTCCTTGTCGTACTTGCCCGCAACCGTGAGCGTGACTTTGGCGAACGCGGTGCGCGGCGCGGGCACGCCGGCGGCGCGATAGACCGCATAGGCGAGCGCTTCACGCATGCGCGACGCATCGACGGCGCCGGCGTTCAATGTGAGTGTTCGCAATCCTTGCACACGCTGGTCTTTTTCGTAGTGATCAACCTCGATCTTGAAATTGCGTTTGAGCCCCTCGCCGGCGGAGACGTAGCTGCCGTTGCCTTTGTAACGGATGCCGACGTCTCTGTACGTTTTGCCATTGGCCGTGAGATCGGCGTGCGCCCACGGGAACTCCAGGCCAAAGCCTGGACTTTTGTGCCATTCGAAAGGCTTCTCCCCCTCTTTGGCGACGGGCTTCTTCGGCGGAAAGAGCGTCATGCCCCCGCTGACCTTTTGCATCCGTTCCCATTCCTTGGCCGTGAGTTCGATGTGATACTCGTGGACCTTCGAGAGGCCGAAAACATCCTTGACGTCTTGAGCTTGTAGGGGCGGAATCCGTAAGCAGAAGTACAGTACAAGAAGCATGCGGCACGTCATCGAAGGCTTCCTTCACAAGGGTTGAACCGAGATAGTATCTTTCTTCTCGCCTTCTCCTTCGCTTGCGGAGAAGATTTGAAGCCTCTATGGTGTTGTCATTATGCGGTTTGCGTGCTGTAGCGGCGATACGTGCGCAGTGTGTCGCCCAGGATGGTACGGCCGCGGTCCGTC
>SXGS01137204.1_pt1 | contig 11167 bp, 7 predicted proteins | sample 3174681 | NCBI WGS metagenome assembly SXGS01 (sample SAMN11356861, study PRJNA531348) | freshwater metagenome | isolation source: freshwater sample F1-80 | place: China: Fuxian Lake, Yuxi | collected 2017-12-25 | reverse complement strand
GCCGCGCCGCCTCCGCCGCGCCGCCTCCGCCGCGCCGCCGTTGCTGATCCCGCGGCTCCCGCCGGTCACGCGCGCCGCTGCGCCATCCGCCCCCGAGAGCGCTCCCCGCAAGCGCCCCCCGGAAAGCCCTTGCCCCGCGGGCCCCGACGATCGTAAACACCGCGGGCCGGTTTCCCTTCGCTGGCGACCGACGCCACCTTAGCTCCGGGGTAGAGCAGCGGTTTCGTAAACCGCAGGTCTTGAGTTCAAATCTCAAAGGTGGCTCCGTCCGGTCCGCGATCGCGCGCTGCCACGAGCCGGGCGAGCAGCCGATCGATGTCGTGCTGTTCGCGCAGGTAGTACTGCGCCCGGGTGCGCCTGCACGCGCCGATGCGCACCGTGACGACGTTCGGTGCTGCGAGCGCGAAGGCGTCCTCGTCGGTGACATCATCGCCGGCAAAGAGCGCCATTTGCGCACGCTCGCGCGCGATCAAGGTGCCGAGCGCGTCGCCTTTGTGAGGAGCTTGTGCGTGGACGACGTTGACGACGAGCTTTCCCGCGACGAGGCGCACCGGAACGGCGAGTCGCGCCACGGCCGCTCGGATGTTCGCGAGCGCGCGCCGCTTGTCGCGAGCGGCGCGGTAGTGCAGCGCGACCGAGTAGCGCTTGTCCTCGATGTCCACCTCCGAGTCGCTCCCGAGTGAGCCGAGCAGGGAGCGCCGGATCTCGTCGAGGTCGGGCACGAGGCTTCGCATGAGCTCGCTCGGCTCGAGTCCGTGGTTGCCGATGACGTAGGCGGGCGCCGTGCCCGCGAGTCTCGACTCGGTGTCCGCGCGGCTTCGCCCAGAGATCACGGCGCACGGGTAGCGCCGGCAGAGCTCCGCGAAGAGCTGCAGCGTCGTCGGCTGCATCGCGGCGGTCTCGCGCAGCCCGATCGGCGCGAGCGTGCCATCGAAGTCGAACGCGAGCAGCGACGGGCATGCCGCGAGCTCTGCGAGGATGCCAGCGCACGCCGTGCCAAGGAGCGGCTTCACGCGCTGGCCTCCGCTGGCGGTCCCGCTCGATGCGTCGCGCGTTGGGCGGCGGACGCCGCGATGCCGCGGGACATCAGGCCCTCATCCGCCCCGGAATCACCGCCGCTTCAGCACGGCATCAGCGCCTGGAGCGATTTCTTGAAGCGCTTGGCGTCCGCGAACATGTCGACGTTGGTGAACACGTACGTCGCCTCGTCGTGCTTGGCGCCCGCGGCGATCTCGCTGAGCTTCTCGATCGCGGGATCCTCGTAGCGCGACTTGTGCCCCGCCGGTCCGTGCAGCCGGTAGTAGGCCACCTTGCGCTTGCTCAACCCCTGGAGCAGCGGATCGCGCGCGATGAGCGCGCCCGACAGCTCGCCGAGCGCGTCGCAGTCGTCGAGATCCCAGCCCTCGGAGGGTTCGAACACCACGGTGTCGAAGCGCTTCTTCACCGCGACCAGGAACTCCTTGAGCACCGTCTTGTTGGTACGCGACGGGCCGAACTCGGGAGGGCTGACGAAGATGGCCGCGGTCGCCTCGAGCTGCTCGGCGATCTTCTCGATGCTCTCGAGCGCGGTCTCGGTCACCTTGCCGACGCGAAAGCCCTCTTGCCCCACGTTGCGCGGCCCGAACAGCGCGAAGCGGAAGCCCTCCGGGGCCTCGCGCCGCCAGCGGCGGATCGTGCCCCAGCCCGGGAGCGAGAGGTGGGTCTCCTGCACCTCGACGAACGAAAACTCCTTGAAGTATCGTGTCGCCGGCACGGGAAAGCCTGCGCAGCCGACGGTAACCATCGCGCCGACCTTAGCCCAGCTCCGCCGCGGATGCGAGCCTCATGCGCGCGTCGAGCCCGCCGCCTCAGGCCGCACGAGCTCGCGCCCGCGAGCGCATCACGCAGCGCCGCCGGCGAGCTCCCGCGCGACGTCGTGACCGAACTCGGCGAGCGCCACGACGAGGCTCGCCCGCACGCTCGGATCGGTCGCGAGGTCCTGCCGCACCTCGAGCTCGAGCGCGCGCTTCTTGTGCGAGGTCGCGTGCCGGCCGATGGCGTAGATGAGCCCGTCTCTCCCCGAGTACGGCTCGTTCAGCCGCGTGTCGAACCCGAGGGCCGCGAGCCGCTCGGCGAGCCGGACGGCGAGCGCCTCTTCCTCGTCGAAGAGCACCCCGAGCTCGACCGACCGCCGCGTTCCTTCGTAGGTCGGGGTGAAGCTGTGGACCGCGAGCGCGATGGGGGCGACCGTGCCATCGAGCAGCGCGTGCGCGGCGTCGTGGTACGCGTGCCACGCCTCGAGGCGACGCTCGCGCTCGAGGGCGTCGAGGCGATGGTTGAGCGCGATCACCTTGCCGTCGGCGACGTCACGAAGCAGGGTCGCGGAGTCGAGCGGGCGATTCGGATCGATCCAGAGCCTCGAGAACCCGGCGAGCACCGCGGCCGCGCCGAGCAGCGTAGCGAGCTCATGGGTCAGCTCGGCGGCCCCGAAGTCGCACGCCCAGTGCGTGCCCGCAAGCCAGCGATCCGCCTCGGGCCACGAGACGCCGTTCGGGAGCTCGCGCGAGGCGTGCTCGCAGGTGAGCACCATCGGGCTCGTCGGCGAGCGGGGCGCCACCACGCGGACGAGCGCGCTGTCGGTCGGCATGCCGTCCACATACGCCCGCGCGGCGCCGCATGCAGGCAAATTCTCGCTTGAAATTGGGCGTGGGCCGCCCGTCCGCTGTTAGGATGCCCGCATGCGCACGCTCGCTCGCGTCTTGCCTTTCGTCATCTTCGGTCCCTTGGCGCTCCCCGTCGCGGGCTGTGCAGATCCGACGACGATCACCCCCCCGGTGAAGGAGGCCGTGCACGCGACGCACACCGTGGACTTCGGCGGGTCGGTGTTCGACGGCGCCCTCGGCTCGCGCCTCACCGCATACAGCATCGAGGCGAGCGTGGGCGGCGCGCTCATCCCCGGCGAGGTCGACGCGAGCGGCCGCTTCGCGCTCGAGGGCATCGGCGCGTTCGACGACTATTCGATCGCGATCACGGCCGAGGGCTACCGCGCGTTTCTCTCGCACAACGCGCACGTCGGGCTACCGAGCGCGCTCGGCGCGAGCGACCTCGGCACCTTCTCGACCCACCGCGATCTCATCTTCGACGCCTACGTGTTCCCGGCGTCGCTCGTGACCGAGGCCACGACGCTCACGGTCGAGACCAGCATCCCCGAGAACAAGCCGTCCGGCACCGCGCGCCTGCGCCCGCTCGCGTCGAGCGTCCTCGTCGACGCCGGCGACACGCCCGAGAGCGTGAACGGGCAAATCTGGGCAAATGACGAGGATCTGCAGGCGGGCGTCGTCACCAAAAGCTTTACCGACGGCGCGCTCCAGCTCGACGCGGGCGAGCTCGTCTACGGCGTCACCTACCGCGTCGACATCTACGACGTGCCGGATCAGCAGCCCTTTCAAGGGATCTACAAGGCCGGCACCGAGGCCGACAAGACGTTCACCTTGGTCGAGGAGATCGTCTCGCCCCTCGAGGTCGTGGCGAGCAACGACGAGACCTGCAAGCCGCCGCTCTCGCCCTTCGACACGAGCGCGGCCGTGATCACGATCGAGCTGAACGCGCCGGCCGAGCTCGGCGCGACGAGCTACGACGGCGGCCCCGGCGAGGCGCTCGATGATGGCCTCGTCATCTCGAGCCCCAACCTCGACGCCGACTCGACCGTGAACACCCTGAGGAGCGACGTTTCGTCGTCCCTGCAAGAGCGCGTCACCGCCGTGCTCGTGAACGGCAACAAGGTAACCCTCGCCTGGAACCCGAGTTCCGGCCTCGACCCGAAGGACTCGGACGAGCCGATCCTCGAGGTGCACTACACGAACCTCTCGGCCATCACGCTGCGCCGCCCCGGTCACCCGGCGACGCAGGTGTCCTTGGCGCAGCTGCTCGGCAAGAGCACGATCACCTGCAACTGAGGCGCCCGCTCCTCGCGCGCACCTCGCTTGGCGCGCCCCGCTCCTCGCGCGCACCTCGCTTGGCGCGCCCCGCTCCTCGCGCGCTCGGCCCAAGCTCAGCGCTGGAGCGCGATCGCGAGCGGCTCGCCGGCGACGCTGCTCGGCTCGAGCCCAGGCGGCGCGCTGTCGAGCGGCAACAGCACGACCTCGCGACACAAGGCCTCGCGCATGAGCTCTTCGCGCCGCTCGCCAGCGACCCGCTGCACGCGCTCGCCGCCGTAGACGGTGAGCGTGACGCGCTCGGTGAAGCCGAGCTCGAGCTCCTTGCGCGCTGACTGCACCTTCGCGAGCACATCGCGCAGGAAGCCCTCGTCGAGCAGCTCGGGCGTGAGCTCGGTGTGGAGCACGACGACGCCGGCGCGACCGCCCGCCGCCGCAAAGCCCTCGCGCGCGACGATGGCGATCTCGAGCTCCTCGCCGGCGAGCACGACACTCTCGCCCTCGAGCGCGACCGCGACGCTGCCCGTCGTCGCGAGCTCGGTGCGCAGGCGCGCGGCGTCGGCCTTCTCGAGCGCCTGCTTCACGGCCTGCACGCCCTTGCCGAGGCGCGGCCCGAGCGCGCGAAAATTCGGCTTGAGCTTGTAGCTCACCTCGCTCGCCTCTTGACCTGGCTCGAGCCAGCGCACCTCGTGCACGTTGAGCTCGTCGGCGAGCAACGCCGCGTGCCGCTCGATGCGCCGCTTGAGGTCCCGATCCGAGACCACGACGTCGGCTCGCGCGAGCGGCTGGCGGACGCGCAGCTTGTTGTCGGTGCGCACCTTCTGCCCAAGGCTCACGAGCTCGCGCACCGCCCGCATCTCGGCGCCGAGCCCCTCGTCGACGGCCGACGCATCGGCCTCGGGGAACAGGGCGAGGTGGACGCTCGTCGGCTGCGAGGCGGGCCACGGTCCGCGCACCAGGTTCTGGTACATGCCCTCCGCGAAGAACGGCACGAAGGGAGCGATCGTCTTTGTGATCGTGACGAGCGCCTCGTAGAGCGTGAAGCTCGCGTCGCGCTTGTCTCCCGAGCGGGCGGGCTCCTCCGACGAGGCCCAGAAGCGGCTGCGGCTGCGTCGCACGTACCAGTTCGAGAGCGCGTCGACGAGCTCCACCAGGCGCTGGGCGGCGTCGTAGACGAGGCACCCGTCGAGCGCGCGGCGCACCTCGCGAACCGTCAGCGCCACCTCGGAAGCGATCCAGCGATCGAGCTCGGCGCGCTCGGTGATCGGCCGGTAGCCGGGGTGCGCGGCGAGCGTCGCGGGGCTCGTGTCGGTTGCCGCGGGGCTCCCCACCGCCGGCGAGAAGCCGTCGATGTTCGCGTAGATCGTGAAGAACGAGTGGACGTTCCGCAGCTTGATGAGGAAGTCCTTCTGCAACAGGCGCACGTTGCTCAGCGAGTGCCGCGTGTTCGTCCACGGCGGCGACGCGGCATAGAAGAACCAGCGAAACGCGTCTGCCCCGGGCGCAGGTCGCGCCGGATCCTCGAGAAATACCCGGTGATTCTGCGGCAGTCGCGGCACATCGACCGGCTTCACGCCGAGTCCGTCCGGGGCCGGCACGAGGCCTAGCCGCTCGCGATCTTCCGTCGCGAGGGCGATGACCCGCCGCGGCAGGCCCCGAAGCGGCACGAGCCGAAAGGTCTGCGGCTCGCCGGCGCGGTCGGCGCGATAGAGGACGACTCTGGCTTCGTCTCCGGAAAAATCGAGCCCGTCGAAATCTTCCCGCGCGATCAACGCAACGCCCGGCTCGAGCGTGAGCTTGCCCAGGAGGCGCGACAGCTTGGGATCGACGGGATCGACCGGCGCGAACTCCATGCGGACGCGATCCATGATGACGTCGGGCGGCGTGTAGTTGCCCTTGCTCTTGCTCTCCTTCTTGCCGTCCCGGTCGCACACGTGCCCGAGCACGACGCAGGTCTTGTACGGGTGCGGGTAAGGAACGGGCTCGAGGCCCACGCGCGCGCACGTCTCCTCGTCGAAGAGCATCGTGGAGATCATCAGCAGCGAGTAAAACCAACCGCGCGTCTGATCGATCGCCTCGCTGATGAAGTCGGCCGGCCACGCGTTCGCGAAGCGGTCGCGCGAGCCCTCGGCGTGCGGAAATCCCCACTGGGCGAACGGCATGCAGCCCGAGTCGAACCAGCAGTCGATGACCTCGGGCACGCGGCGCATCGGGGCTCCGCAGCTGCACGGCAGCGTCACGTCGTCGATCCACGGTTTGTGCACGACGAGGTGCTCGCTCAGGCTCGGATCGTTGCGGCGCGCCTCTTCGAAGGGCTCGAAGGCTCGCGGGGTCCTCGCGAGGATCTCGGCCGTGCTCGACGGCGCCTCTTCGCGGCCACACTCGCCGCACACCCAGACGTTGAGCGGCGTGCCCCAGAAGCGCTCCCGCGACAGCGCCCAGTCGACGTTGTTTCGTAGAAAATCGCCGAAACGCCCGTCTTTCACGTGCTCGGGCAGCCACTTCACCTGCTCGTTATTGGCGATGGCCTGCTCGATGCGGCTCGTGGTGCGGATGTACCAGGGGGGCCGCGCGAGCTGCACCAGCGGATCCTCGTCGGCGCGCCAGCAGTACGGATAGTCGTGACGATAGCGCTCCTCGTGGACGAGCAGGCCGCGGCTCGCCAGATCCTTCAGGATGAGCGGGTCGGCGTCCTTGAGCCAGAGGCCGGCGAACGGCGCAGCGCGCTCGCTCATCTTCCCGTCGGCTTCGAGGCCACAGAGGAGCGGCACCGCGAGCGGCTCCTGATAGCGGCGAAGCTCGGCCTTGTGCGCGTCGTTGTCGTCCTCGCCGAACGCGGGCGCGACGTGAACGATGCCGGTGCCCGCGTCCAGCGTGACGAACGTGGCGTCGAGCACGCGCCAGTAGAGCGAGCACGTGCCCCCGGCCTTGAGCTCGGCCTCGGCGTCGAAGAGCTCGCCGGCGAAGGTGTCGAAGCACGGGCGGTACCGCTTGCCGACGAGCGCTGTGCCCTTGCGCCGCTCGAGGATCGACAACTCGATGCCGAGCTTTTTCGCGAGGCCCGGGGCGAGCGCCTCGGCGACGACGAGCTTCTTCTCGCCGGTCCAGGCGATGACGACGTAGTCGAGTTCACCGCGGACTGCCGCGTAGCCGTTCGACGGCAACGTCCATGGCGTCGTCGTCCACACGCAGAGCGAGGTGTCGGGCTCGTCGATGAGCGGGAGCGCGACGTAGGCGCTAGGATCTTCGACCGACTTGTAGTTCCAGCCGACCTCGGCCGCGCTGAGCGCCGTGCCTCCTTGCGGCCACCACCAGACGACCTTGTGGCCGCGATAGAGCAAGCCCTTCTTGTGCAGCTCCGCGAGGGCCCACCAGACGCTCTCGACGTAGCTCTTGTGGTACGTGACGTAGGCGTCCTTGGTGTCGACCCAGAAGCCGATGTGCTCGGTGTTGTGCTCCCAAGCCTCGGTGTAGCGAAACACGGACTCGATGCACTTCTGCGCGAACGCGCGGATCCCGTACTGCTCGATCTCCGCCTTGCCGTGGATGCCGAGATCTTTCTCGACCTCGACCTCGACCGGAAGGCCGTGCGTGTCCCAGCCGGCCTTGCGCGGGACGTCGTGGCCGCACATCGTCTGGTAGCGCGGGAGCACGTCCTTGATGCTGCGGGTGAGCACGTGCCCGTTGTGGGGCATGCCGTTCGCGGTCGGCGGACCCTCGTAGAAGACGTACGGCCCTTTGGAGGGCCCGGTGTGGCGCGTCTCGGCGCGGAGGGTGCGCTCGAAGATCCCGTGCTCTTTCCAGAACCCGAGGACACCCGCTTCTTCGCGCGGGAAATCGAGCACGGTCGGCAGCTCGGGAAAGGCGCATGGCTTCGTCGTCATCGCGCCGCGTGTTTACCACGGACGCCCGAGTGCCAAGCCCCCCTCGGCAACAGCCCCCTCGGCAACAGCCCCCTCACGCGAAGAGCCGATGCAGCTCCGCGCGCACCGAGGCGACCCCGTCGGCGCCGGCCGCGAGGCAGTCGTAGGCGTTCTCCGCATCGACGCCGCCGAGCGCAATGAGGGCGACCTCGGGCGGCAGTCGACGCCGCGCCCGCGCGAGCGCCTCGAGTCCGAGGGCGGGTCCCTTGCCGGGTGACACGAAGATAGGCGAGAGCAGCACGGCAAGGGCCCCAGAAGCCGCCCGCGCGACCGCCTCGTCGACATCATGGGCGCTCACCGTGACGAGCACGCCCTCCCCGAGCAGCGCACGCGCGCGGCTCGGCGCCACCGAGAGCCGTCCGAGGTGCACACCGTCGGCCGAGAGGGCTTGCGCGAGATCGAGCCGGTCGTTCACGAGGAGCCGCGCGCCGCCGTGGCGCAGCCGGTCACGAAGCGCCCGGCCCTTCGCCAGGAGCTCGCGCGGCACGAGCTCGGGATCACGAAGCATCACCGCGTACCGCGAGCCGAGCGCGGCCGCGGCGTCGATGCGTGCGAACAGCGACGCCTCGTCGAGAGCCCGCGCGTCGGTGATCTGGATGACGAGCGGCGCGTCGTGCGCCAACTTCAGTCCTTCGTTACCGGCGGGGCCGCATGCACGACGTTGCGGCCCGCCCGCTTCGCCGCGTAGAGCGCCGTGTCGGCTCGCTCGATGAGCTCGGCTCCGCCGCCGCGCGTCTTGCCCTGAACCGACGCCACGCCGAAGCTGCTCGTGACCTTGAGCTTCTCGTTGCCGATGCGAACCGACAGCCGCGCGACGTTCTTGCGCATGCGCTCGGCCACCAGCATCGCGCCGTCGAGCGACGTGTCGGGCAGGATCAGGACGAACTCTTCGCCGCCGTAGCGCGCGGCGATGTCGCCGGCACGCACCGACGCGAGGATGAGCTTGGCCATCGCCTTCAGGACCTCATCGCCGGCCTGATGGCCCCACGTGTCGTTGAACTTCTTGAAGTGATCGACGTCGAGCAACACGAGGCTCAGCTCGGCGCCGGAGCGCTCCGCGCGGTGGAGATCGCGACGCAGCGAGTCCTGAAACGCGCGGTGGTTGTAGAGCCCGGTGAGTCCGTCGGTCTGCGCCAGCTTCGCGAGGCGTTCGTTCGCGGTCTCGAGCTTGCGGTTCAGCTCGTCTTTCTCCGCCAAGAGGCGCTCGAGCTTGCGCACGATCACCGTGTAGCTACGGTTGAGCTCCACGAGCTGCTCGTTGGCGCTGCGCACCACCGCGTCGAAGTCGGGCTGGGTCGCGATGCTGCGCTGAAATCCGCTCGCGGCGCTCGTCACGCGCTTCGGCACTTCGGAGAGAAATTCCGTGAGGTCCTTCAGCGTGAGCCCGAGCGCCGTAATTGCCTGCTCGGCCGTCTTGCGCGCCGCCTCGGGGTCGCCGCCCTCGAACGCGCCCGCGACGCGCTCGGCGGCCCACGCGACACGCGCCAGGTCGCCCTCCGGCGGGCGAGCGTCGTGGTGCGCGGCGATGGCGTCCGCGATCTCATCGGCGAGGTTCCATTCGCGCGCCAACGTGGCGCCGCGCGTCGGGTGCGGAACGCTGCCGCTCATCCACTCCTGCACCGGGCGCGCCGAGGCCGGCGCGCGCGCGACCTCCGCGGCGGCCTTGAGATCCGCGCCCGCCTGAACGAGCAGCCCGGCCTCGAGGAACAGGCCCGTCGTGAAGCACTCATCGGCGGCCTTCTTAAGCCCGATCCGCTCGGCGATGAGGCGCGCCGCGACGCCGCGCCGAAGGCAATTGGCCAGCAAGAGCTCGCCGTCGGCACCGACCGGCGCCATCTGCGAGAGCGAGAGACCGAGCGCGAGATTCCGCACGCCGTTCACGCCCAGAAGACTCGCGGCCTGGTGAACGTCACTGACCTTGTTGGCCAGCGCGTACGCGGCGCTGTTGACGATGCTGAGGAGCCGCATCGCGAAGGCCGGATCGACCTCGGCCAAACGCGCGAGCTCGGCGACAGACACGTCGGGGCGCAGCGCCTCCTGGACGATCTGAACCGCGAGGGTCGAGATGGGGGAACCGCGATCGGCGCTCACTGCCATCCTTCCCAGCGTGCGACTCAGCTCGGTCGCGCGACGACGCCCTTGAACATCCGCAGCGTGCGTGCGAGCGCCTCGGAGGTCTCCTGTGTCGCCGTGGCGTCCCGCCGCGCGAGCGCCTCGCGGGTGCGATCGAGTACGCCGCGCGCCTTGGCGATCGCCTCGCGACCGAAATCGCTCGACGCAACGACGGCCTCGACCTGCGGAAAGAGCTTCTCGACCTCGGCAACGAGCTTCTCGGCCTGCTGGCGCGCCGCCTCGTTCTCGTCGCTCTGCTTGCGCTGAACGAGATATTCCTGCGCGTTCTCCATCATCTGATGGATCTCGTCCTCGGTGAGTCCGCTCGTGGCCGTGACCTGAATCGACTGCTCGATGCCCGTCTCCAAGTCCTTGGCGCTCACCGAGACGATGCCGTCGCTGTCGATCGCGAAATGCACCGCGATCTCGACCTCGCCCTTCGCCGCCGAGCGCAGCCCCGTGAGGATGAACTCGCCGAGCGGCTGCATCTGCTCGGCCTCGCGCTGCATCACGAGGATCTTCACGGCGGTCTGGCCATCGCGGCTGGTCGTGAAGCTCTTCGTCTGACTCGTCGGCACGGTCGTGTTCTGCGCGATGAGCTCCTCGAACACCTTGCCGGCCGCGAGCACGCCGAGCGCGTGCGGCGTCACGTCGAGCAAGATGAGATCCTCTTCGTCGCTCACGAGAGCGTGGCCCTGGATCGCCGCGCCGATCGCGACGACCTCGTCGGGGTGAACGTTCTTCGAGGGCTCCCGCCCGAAGAGCTCGGCCACGGCGCGCTGGACCATCGGCATGCGCGTCATGCCACCGACGAGCAGCACCTCGTCGATCTCGTCCGCGCGTAGCTGCGCATCGACGAGGGTGCCGCGACAAATCTCGATGCAGCGATCGACGAGGTCCTTGCAGAGCGACTCGAGCGTCGTGCGATCGATCGTTCGCTGCAGGTGCAAGGGCTCGTTCGAGGGTCCGACCGAGATGACGAAAGGCAGGTTGATGTCCGTCTCGCCGACGGCGCTCAGCTCGCACTTGGCGCGCTCGGAGGCGTCCTTCAGCCGCTGGAGCGACATGCGATCTGCGCGCAGATCCGCCCCGTTCGCTGCGCGGAAGCCCTCGACGAGCCAGTCGATGACGCGCGCGTCGAAGTCCTCCCCTCCGAGGAACGTGTCGCCGGCCGTCGCGACGACGCGAAACACGCCGCCTTCGCCGATTTCGAGGATC
>SXGS01045018.1_pt1 | contig 11167 bp, 6 predicted proteins | sample 3174681 | NCBI WGS metagenome assembly SXGS01 (sample SAMN11356861, study PRJNA531348) | freshwater metagenome | isolation source: freshwater sample F1-80 | place: China: Fuxian Lake, Yuxi | collected 2017-12-25 | reverse complement strand
TTGCCGGTTGATGGTGACAGCGACGAGGAGGGCAGGGATGTCCCGGACGTCCCCGAGGCACCGGAACTCATTGCCGCGGGTGCGTAGGCGATTGACGTCGACGCGACACGATGCATCCCGGTGACCCGGTGACCCGGTGACGGCGTCGCGATGTGCGACACGGGCGGAGGCGGAGGCGTTCTTGCGTTCGGCGCCAGATTTGTACCTCTACGGGAACGCCAGGCGTGCATCTTTGATGGGCCGGCTTGAACTGCCGGGCCGAAGACACGGTTGCGATGCGCCTGTACGGCTCGCTGGGGTTTGAGGCGCGTCACGCATTCGCGTCTTGACGCAGGTTTGTGCCTGACTTGGTTGTAGGTTGCCAGGCTATGCGCGTGTGCGACGGCGACGCGGGTCGGTTGCAGCGACGGCGAGACCGGCTGTGCCGAAGATGGCAATGGCGATGGCCCATGCCCGGCCGTCGTCCTCGATGTGCTGGTCAACCGGACGAACCGCCTCGAAGAGACCTCGGCGGAAGCCAAGGTAATCGAACGACGGGTCGACGCTTGACCCGTTCGCGGGACCGGCGACCATTGGCAGGACGGGCAACGGAGGAGCGATGCGCCACAGGCCAGTGGCGGTAACGACCGGTTCGGGCGGATAGATCGTGAGCAACTGGTCGTGGTCCCGCTCGGTGGCGACCGCGAGGGCATAGATGTTTCCGGCGAAGATCGTGAGTGCTGCGGCAAGGGCGACGATCTGGATGGGCGCCACGGTGCGTCCTGCGCGAGGCCCGAGGGTGGCGAGTGCGACTACGACACAGGGGTAGGCGACGGCGGCGTGCCGGTAGAAGGTGATAGGCGAGAAGTTGTCGGCGGCCAGCATCGTCGGTGTGAGGAAGATCACGCCAGTGCCAAGCACGGTGGCGATGGGTACGCCGATTAGGCCGGGGACGCGCCTGACGAGGATGCCCATCCCTGCGATGATGACCACGAGGACGATGGAGGCGATTGGGGTGCCTGCCGCACGAGGCAAGCCGATTGTGTCGGCATACCACGGCAGGTTGTTGCGCATGATGGTGTCGAGGTTCGGCCAGACGTGGGAGACTGACGCGATGTTCGCCCACCCGCCCGGCCACACGATGCCGAGATCCCGAAGCATGATCGCGCTGAAGACGGCGGCGGGCGCGACGACGACCGTGACACCGAGTGTGACTGCCCGCCACGTGGCGATTGGCCACCTTCGGGGTCGGGCGACGGTGAGCGTGCCAAGGACGATTGCCCCCACGTAGACCATGCCTTCGGGCCGGGTCAGGAGGGACGCTGCGCCGGCGATGCCAGTGGCGACTGCAAGGCGGGCCGAGAGTGGGTGGTCACCGCGCAGGGCAGGCCACGCGCGCGCGCCAAAGCCGACGAAGGCCGTCAGGAAGGTCGCGAAGGTGCCGTCTGGTTGGGCGGCTCCGAATACGTAGGTGCGTGCGTGAGGGATTGTTGCCATTGCCAGCGCAATCGCGATGGCCCAGACACGCCCGGCCCCCACCCCACGCGCTGCCCACCATGTGGCTATTGGCAGGAATGCGCCGATGACGATAGCTGGCGTCCTGAGGGCGGCGTAGGTGTGCCCAAGGAGACTGAAGGCGCCTTGGGCCAGAAGGGGATAGACCGGCAACTCGACGAGGTAGTAGCCACCGGAGCCGGGAACACCACCCGTAACCGACCATCCAAGGCCGGCTCGCCAGGCGTCTGCCACCGACCAGTACCGGATCAGGTCATCGGTGGCGATGACGTGCCATGCGCCAGAAGTGGCGACGCCGGTTGCCAGAAGCGTTGAGACGGTCATCAAGTCGTGGCTTTGGTCGATGGCTACGTTGTCGGCGCGGGCACGCCGGTCGGCGAACCACGGGGATGCACCTGCAAGCAGCACGGTTGTGGGGAAGAGGATGCCGGCAAGGCGTGGTTCGTGTGCGAGGGCGTGGAACAGGTCATCGGAGGCGTAGGAGGCGTAGGAGGTGATGCCCGCGATGATGGCCGCGGGAAGAAGGCCTCGCCACATGCCTGGAATTGCGCTGAAGATCGCCGAGGGCCGGATGGTGCCGTGGCGTATCCATGCGCGTGTGAGGACGGACCACGCTGCGGTGGCAATGGCAATCAGGGCGAACGTGGTGGCCCACTTGAGGGAAAGGCCAGTGATGGTGGTCCGCCCGTGCAGGGCAATGGTGAACAGGACGGCGACTGGCGTGGCGGCGATGCCGGTGGAAAGGAGGCTGCCCGCGAATGACGACCATGTCCCATTCGGGATGGGCAAAGACTGTGGCACGGGCGTTCGGGGGGCACTCACAGGAGGTTCCGGACGAGTGTAGCGAGCCGCCCCATCGCCCCCTGGTTTGAATGCGCTTCGCTCGGGAAGAGGCCGGTGACGCGGGCGATGACCCGTTGACGCAATGACGCGAGACGCACGGAGAGGGGATCCGTCCTTGGGAGGTCGACACTTCCGACTTCGGCTTCGTATCCGAGGCTTGGGTGCGTGGTGGTGCCAGGACGCAGGGGACGTCCCTGATGGTCGGTGATTGACACGATCACGCGGTACGTTCCCGGGGGCAGGTTAGCGCTCTCCATGGTGACGCGATCGGTCTGCCATTCGCCGATCCTCCAGGCGTCAAGGCCGAAACGTTCGTTTCCGGGCACCTGTTCGTGGGTCACCCAGTCGAGATCACGGGCATCACGCAGGCTGATCCGGAACCGGTGGCCAGGCTGGATCGGGACCGGTCGGGCCCATGCCGGATCGCGCAGGTGGGGGATTGGTCCGATCCGGGCCGGAGGAGTTCCCCACAGGAGAGTGAGCGTTGAAGAACGCCATCCGAGGCCGGGGGCATCAGGGACAGTGAGTGTGATGACCGGCTGTGGATCATCGGGTGCCTCTGGCAGGGACCAGTCGGATGCCGACCAGAAGGTGGTTTGCGGGACGGTCTCCGGGACGATGGCTCGTGATGGGTATGGTGTTCTGGCGAGCGCCAAGGTGATCAGGGCCGTGCCAATGACCGCCTCCTGACCGGGGTTGGGTGACGCGGCGTCTGGCGTGGAAACGGGAAGTGGGGCAAGGGTTGCGGGATCGTAGAGGACGATCCGGACTTGATACCGGTTCACGGGAGTGCCCGGTGGCACCCAGACGGCGCGACGGATCGTGACCGGGGTGCCCGGTATCCACGCTGAGGTGCCGGGACCCGGACCATCAGGCGTAGTGGCCTGCACCGGGGTGTCTGCAGAGACGCGTGTGCCATCCGGTCCGACAAGGCGGATTGAGATTGCGGTATCGGTCGTGATGGGTTCCGATGTCTTGAAGGTCAGTGACATCCGGACGGCGTTGCCACCATGGATCTGATCGGCATCTAGCGAACCACTTGCAAGCGTCACGATCGCACCGGATGGTGTGCGGAATGCTGCCGGATGGGTCTGGATGGTTTCCTTGGGGGATTTGATCTCGAACAGGGTGAGGACGGCGTTCTGGGAGGTTTCGCGCAGGACGGGCCACGCGTGGTGGTTCAACCATGCCTCGACCCGGTGTTCCGGATCGGCTTGGCCAAGACCGGCCTGGAGGAACCATAGACGGCGGTTCTCGGAGGCGAGTTGGGTGAGGCGTGGACCGACGGTTGCAGGATCGATTGGTGGTGGGACGGTGGAGGGCAGGACGGTATGCCACAGGCCACCGTCGTAGGTGTAGTCGTAATACCAGGCCTGCCAGGGACCTGTCAGCAGGACGGCATCACCGGGCTGTTCGAGGGCACTTATCCGACGGGTGAGGCTGCGGTAGTCGGCCCTCTGATAGTCGCCCCCATAGTACGTGACCCAGAACGGCACCACGGCGAGGGCAACGCTGGTGCCCAGGCACGCGCCAAGCCATCGCCCGGACCACCTTGAGACCCCTGTCTGCAGAGAGTTTCGCTTGATGCCTGGACGGGTGATGAGGCGCACCATGCCCGCGACGGCGCTGATGATGATGAGTGGTGCCAGGCTACTCAGGTAGCGTCCCTGAACGGGCTTGGCGAGGGCCAGTGCAACCATGAGGACGGTTGCTCCGCCAATTGCCGACGCAATCCACAGTCGCCGGACAGTTCGGTCAGTCGGTACGCCGATGAGCGCGAGGGTGACAAGGCCGATGGCGGCAGGCCAACCTCGCCACGCGGGCGTTTCTGGACCGCCGGTCATGTCGCCGAGGGCGGTGAGGATCGCAGCGGGCCATGTGACAAGTGGTGCACGTGGGTCCGCGGCCATGCTGCCATCGCTGAACGGGAACCCGATAGTGGCACGCATGCCCGTGGCGATGGCTAGCCAAGGGATGATTGCGATGGTGAGGACGGCACCGGCTGCGGCGACACCACGCCAGAGGAGGCGCCGGTCATGGCGAACCCAGAGTGTTCCGGCGAGGTGGCCGGCGAGGGCAACAAGGCCACTGTAGTGGATGGTCGCGCCACAAAGGGTCAGGAGGGTGTAGCCGACCCATTGGATCCGCGTCCACCGGGAACCGGAGGTGTCCATGGATGAAGCGGCGCGCAGGACGATCCACGTGGAGGCAAGCGTGACGGCCGTGGCGAGGACATACATGCGTGCTTCGCGGCTGTAGAAGACTGGAAGCGGGGCGATCGCAATGGCGGTGGCCGCCCATCGTGCGATCCGCGGGTCGTAGAGGTCCCGTGCGACGCCCCAGGCGATCGGGATGGTCAGGGTGCCAATGACGACCGAGAGGCTGCGGATGACGACACCGTCGGTGGTTCCGATGCCGCCTGCTTCGGCGAGGCGTAACCACGCACCTAATGCGAGGTAGTAGCCGGGAGGGTGTTCGAAGAGGGCACTGGCAATTTGGCTGATCAGGGCTGCCGGCGCAAGGGAGGCATACCGTAGGCTGACAATCTCGTCGAATTCGAGATCACCGAGGCCGGTGATCCGGGTGAGACGCAGGATGAACCCGACCAAGATGATGGCCGGTATCCAGGGATCGACGACGCGCGGGGAGGGTGCAGACGTCATCGGTGGTGGTTCGGCTGTCACGGGTGATCTTGGTCGGAAGTCGGTTGGATGTTTGTGAAACGGTTTGGCGGGGACTGGGGTGGCCCGGAACCCGTCCGCTGGATTGATGCCAACTGGGCCGATTGCATGGAAAGGCACCCGCGCAGTAACTGCACTCGATGTGCGATGACAAAAACTGCACTGCAACGGGCCCGGCATCTGCTTGGAACTCCCTGCCAATGTGTGGGCAGGGAGTTCGGCCTACGCCCGTAAGGACACAATGCTCTCTTCGGTCAGGTTGCTCGTGTTGCCCCGTGGCCGAAGAGAGACCGGCCTGAGGCAGGGATACGATCCTGAGGCAGGGATACGATCCTGAGGCAGGGATACGATCCTGAGGCAGGGATACGATCCTGAGGCAGGGATACGATCCTGAGGCAGGGATACGATCGGCATTCTTGAGGGTTTCCGGGACGAGCGCCCCATGGCTCCTTAATCGGACGCCGTGGTTCGGTCACTTCGGGTGTGTGGTCACAGCTTTTTCAAGTCCCTATGCAAGACTGATCCTGGCGCTTCTTGCCACTTGCTGGGCGTGGGCGCCACTGATTGATCCATCAGTCAGTGTGTCGCCGATCTTCGATGGGCCGCATCACACGGTGCACCCCCATGTTGCGGTTCTGGCGGTGGACCATCGTGCGTCCGTGCGTGTCGGGGCCGATGGAGTTCGAATTGCGGGCGCAGTGGTTTCAGGTGGGGTTGTGACGCCCATTGAAGATACTTGCGTCAGCACTTATCGCAATCAGTGCAAGCGCACATTGTCTCGTCTGTCTAGGTGTGACACCGCCAGACCCGAAGCTTGGTGGGATTGGGGTTGCGCTGAAACCGCTCATGGCGTCATCCATGATCGGGAATGTGCTTCACGGAACCGCCGAGGTGCAGTCACCGACTGGCGCAGATCGAGGGTTGCAGCGATCTGTGGACGTGCGGGCATTCGTGGTGATCGCGCATGACCGGTATTGACGGGATGCGGGAGCAACGCCGAGACGGTAGCTCTACACCCACCTACTGACGACAGTTGCGGGGGCCGTCGATGTGCCACTGGTAGTCGATGGAAGACGTCCGTATCGTCAGGAAGCCATCGCGATGGACCCGCGCATGTCGGAGGCTTCGCTTGGGGATGGGGTGAGGTATTTGGCGTTGGGTCGACATGCTGGTGCCTCTGGAACGATGGGCAGGGGAACGGATCCGGCTCGAGTTCCGGACAGATGCACGCGATGAACCATCGAATGACTTTGTGGGTTGGGGTGAACCGGTGGCCGTGGAACTTGACTCGCTTATCCCCGGACGGATGTTGCGTAGTGTTGCATGGGAAGCAAAGGTGGGGTTGGGACGTGGATGACCGGGTACGCTGATGGCATGATGGCTGGGCTGCGTGGGCGCCTGATCCCGGGAACGACCGTGCGTCGCATTCTTGCTTCCGGCACGGTTGGTATCGCAAGTGCGGGGATTGTGGGATCGATCGGACCGTCACTTATCGCGACAGGAGTTCCTGGAAACAGCATGGACTCCCTGAACGCCGGTGCCGGGGTGTCACTCGTGACCTACGGCCTGCTCATGGTGTTGTCGATCATCTTCGGACAACGTCGTGCGGTCTGAACGGCTGGGGTTGAGTTTTACGTTGGCATCGTGAATAGGACGACCCGGACTTCCCCGCCCGCATCGCGCACTTCGCGGACAATCCGGGCGCGTGCAGGTGGCTGTCGACCGTCGATCTTGAGAAACGCATAGAGGGTGTCGGGCGATCCGGGTTCATCAGGCCATGACACGACGCGCTGTTCGAAGGGATCGAACCGAAGGGGTGCCACGGTCGCGCGGTCGATTTGTCCGGTGCCACCATGTGCGAGGTAGCGCGAGGGTGCATACCCCGTCGCCCAGACGGCATACAGGTAAATGGCCTGCGTATGTGACGGGATGACGACGCGTCGGAAAGTGCCGTCATCGACCCTCGATTGCGCATAGGTGAATGCCTCCAGAGTGCCGTCAAGCCAGTAGGGTGCGTATTCGAGCGAGTAGTACCGGGTCGTTGCCCACGCGTAATAGGCAACGGTCGGGACAAGCAGGGACAGGTATACGCCGGCGATGACTGGCGCCACGCGCCTTCTCCGTGTCGCGATTGGAGAGGTGATGGTCGGCGATGCGATCAGGTTGGACGCTACCCGCTTGCCTGAACGGAGGCGGTTCAAGATGCCGACGGCACCGATGCCTCCGGCGAGGTACCAGGCCGGCAGCATGACGATGCTTCGCACTGCATGTGGTGCCTCGGTGGCGAGTGAGGCCGGGACTGGGCCGATGAGCAGCCACAACCCGGTGAACTGGTATGCCGGATGGGAGCGTCGTCGCGCCAGGATCACTAACCCGGCAAGGATGAGTGGTGCGTCCCAGAGATAGAGCTGACCGGTATCGGTGCCGTGATGACGCGGTTGGTCATCGCCACGGGTGAACAGGTAGGTCGGGTTGAAGTGCCCGGCATAGGCATCGACTGCCCGTCGTGCCGCGAGGACGTACGGGTGGTCGAGAATCCACGGGATCCCCCGTTGCACGTCCCGTTCGATGCGTTCGGTGGCGAGCTTCTGGAGTTCGACATCATTCAGGAGAGAGGCCTGGGCGAAGCGCGCCCCGACGCGTCCGTCGAGGAGTTGTCGGGCGAGGGGAAAGGCCCCGACCCCGACGATGGCTATGGCGATGACCCATGACAGGGCAGTCCGTCGCAGGTGGTTACGGAGGATCCACGCCGACGCACCCACCATCAGGGGGGTGAAGACCACGCCTCCGGGATATGAGTACATGGCAAGAAGCATCGCCAGGGCGGCACCGGAAGCCCAGAGGTGCACGCGCTGGAGCATGGTGCCTGTTGTGCTGGTTCCGAGGATGAGCGTGGTGGCGCGGGTAAGGCAGAGTGCAAGGAGGGCCACCGCAAGAGTGATGAAGGCGGCTTCACGCGCGCCGCGGCTGAACTGCAGGTGCCATGGCGAGAAGGCGAGGCCGGTGGCGGCGAGCAATCCGATGGCACGGCTCCCGAAAAGCGACACCGCAAGCGCGTAAAGGACCGGGATCGTGAGGGTGCCGGCGATGGCACCGGGCAATCTGATTGCCCACGTGGTGGGACCGAACAGGGCAATGGATGGGACGGCGGCGTAGATGAACGCGGGGCGCTTGTACTCGCCGAATGCGCGAAAGGCAGTTGGGTAGGGTGTCCCGAATTCATCCCGACCGGTCTCGAGGATGCTCCAGGCGTTGTAGCCGATCGAAAGTTCATCGGGATCAGGTGATGGTGGGAGGGTGCCGAGGCCCCACACCCGGAACGTGAGGCCAAGAACGGTGATCACCGCGAGGGTCGCAAGTGCCAGCGTTGATGATGGCAGTTGGCGGTGCCGAAACACCGGTGAGTTGAGCTGGGGGAGGGCTTGCACCGTCCAGTGATACCGTACGCGGACTCGGTTCCTGTCGGGCGGGCACAGATCGGTACCCTGTCGAAGGTGGAGAAGTCGTTCCAGACGCAGGCCGAAAGAAATGCGGGGGGTCACGGGCGTCCGGTTGCGCATGGCCGGTCGTTTGGCGTCGCATCACTGTCTGGTGACGATGCTCGGTCATCACGCTCTGACCGCGCGTGGGTCTTCGTGGGGGTCGTGGCGTCAATCTATGCGGTCCTTCCGCTAATCGCGACTGTCCTCTTGACGCGAACCGACGACGGCGACGAGTTTCTCCTGCGCGCCTTCACCCTCGACCGCGCGATGGTGGCGCACCTGACGTACCCGAGGTGGCTGCCGGACTTGTACCTCGGCTTCGGCTACCCGGTCTTCGCGTTCTACGCGCCGGTGGCCTACCTGCTGGTCGCAGCGCTTACGCACCTCGGTGCCGGGACGGTTGACGTCGCGGCGCGGGTCATGGCCACGGGTATCGTGGTGCTTGCCGGGCTTGGGTCGGCCACTCTGGCCCGTTCGATGGTGTCCGAGGCGGGTGCGCGAGGGTCGCGAGGGCGAAATATCGCCGCCGAGGTGGTGGCGGCGGTTGCGTACGTCGGGGCGCCCTACCCGTTCGTGACGAACGTCTTCCTGCGCGGTGACCTGCCCGAGGCGATGGCGCTCGCTATCCTGCCGTGGTTCTGGCTGGCACTGCGTCGCCTGCTTCGCAGCGGCGAGGCGATCACGCTGAAGCCAGTCGTGATCGCCGGACTTCTTGGTGCGCTGACGATCGGCGTGCACCAGTTGAGCGCGGTGATGGCCTCCGCCATTATGGTGCTTGTGGTGGTCGGCTATGTTGGTCAGGCGTGGTCGCGGGTTGCCATAACCCGGGTCGTGCTTGCAGCGATGATTGCCATTGGGTTGACCGCCATCCTTTGGGTTCCTCTCGTGGTCGAGTCGTCGTCGGTGCGGCTCGACGTGGTGGCCCACGGCACACCGGAAATCGTGGCGCGTTTGTCGCCCCTGTGGGCGCCGGTCGTCCCGGTTTGGCCGTACCCGCACGGGTGGGATCCATCCCGCTTGCTGGCGCCGGACGGACCTGTGTTGCCCGGGATAACTCAGGCTGTGATCGTCGCGGTGGCGGCGCTGGCGGGAGTGGTGACCGCATGGCGACGACGGACATCGGGGTCGACTGAAAGCCTACGGCGCGCCGACGTGATCGGTGTGGCGCTCGTCGTTGGCACCTGTTGGCTGCTCAATCTCGACCCGTTGGCAGGGATCTGGTCGGCGATTGCACCGCTGCGGCTTGTGCAGTTCCCGTGGCGATGGCTGGGGCCGCTCTCGCTCGGCGTGGCACTGCTTGGTGCGCTAACCGTGTCGCGGATGCGGGTTCCGATGGCAATTGGTGCGGTGGTCGTGGTGGGGGCGCTCTCGTGGGGCGACTCGCTCGGCGCACTGCCTCGGCCGGTGGCGCCTGACGATGCCTACCGGTATGACGCCGCAGCGATGGTGGCCGACGACTACGCCTTCGACCGCTGGGGTGCCTCCACGACGACCGGTGACGGCGAGTTCACGCCACGTGCTGTCGACATCCGGCGCCCGGACGGGTCACTTGGTGGAGCGGTTCGTCTCGACAGGGTCGCGCCTCCGGGGGCGTGGATTGGCGGCCTCGCGATGGTGCAGGTGGGAAATGGCTACGTATCGTCGTTGCACGGCGACGCGACGAGGCTCCGGGTGGTCGTGGAGGCAGGAGAGGCCGGGGCGACGTTGGCAATCCACCAGCTTGACTTCCCCGGATGGCGGGCGACAGTCGATGGTGTTCGTGTGGGCGTCCAAGCTGCGACCGAGGTGCCCGGGTCGGGCGTGACCCCGGGGTGGCTGACGGTGGCGGTACCCGCGGGTCGACATGAGGTCGCGGTCTGGTTCGGCGCGACGTGGCCCCGGTTGCTTGGTGACGCGGTGACGTGCCTTACGCTTGCACTGATGGGGCTTGCCTTGGTCGGCGAGTGGCGACGCGGCGCGTCGAGGCCGGTAGGCACGATGCTCGTAGTGGCCGGGCTCCTGGTGGTGGCGACTTGGAACTTTGGGTCGGAAGCCCTGACGATCCGTGTTCCGGCGGCGGCGTCTCCAGTTAGCGAACGGGTCATTCTTGATGTCGTCGAAGCGGTCGGTCGAGGTGATGCTTCGCTGGAGTCGCCGTCGGGTGCGCGCCTCGGCCAGGATAACTTCCTCGACGCGGGATGGCTTGATGTGCGCCCACCATCAGGGCGACCGGTGCAGGTCGGGACGGGCCGGCGCTGGTTGTACATGCATCCGCCGGGACGCGTGACGGTTCGCCTTACTCCTCCTGACGGAGCGGTCTTTCAGGCAGGTCTTGCGCTGCGTCCGGACTCATGGGAGACACCAGTGGGAGACGGGGTGCACTTCGTAGTAGAGGTCGTACCTGTCGATGGACCCGGAGGCATGCGCACCCTGCTGTTCCAGCGGATCAATCCACGGGCGTTCGTCGATGAGCGCCGGTGGGTTGACATCCGTGCGGACCTTGGTGAGTGGGCTGGGAGGCCAATTGACCTTACCTTGAGAACTGACCCGGTCGATTCCGTCGCCTATGACTGGGCAGGGTGGGGAAACCCGGTGGTGGTGGTTCCGGTTGGTGTACTCCGCCCACCGAACGGTCCGCAACCGCCTGCGTCCATTCATGCACCCCGGACGTGGATGATCGACCAGTAG